>Ga0126342_10006606_pt1 | contig 20597 bp, 20 predicted proteins | sample Cyp1metagenome_FD_92528 | JGI IMG/M metagenome (GOLD analysis project Ga0126342, IMG submission 92528) | Coral microbial communities from Lord Howe Island, Old Settlement Bay, Australia - Cyphastrea 1 metagenome | ecosystem: Host-associated > Invertebrates > Cnidaria > Coral ...
CCAAATGGGGAGAAAACAGATGAGCACGAAATGTGGGCATATTCTAAGTGGAGTTGCGTTCGAGTTCAACTGCATAATTGGAAAAACGGATATTCTAAGATAACGGGGTTGATTATATATATATATTTGCTAAGATATATATGTTCCAAAATGTTCCAAGCATATTCCATTTGTTGTGGGGCTCATATGCGTGCTACCCATGGTATTTGGCATGGTCGTATCTCTTGCAGATGGTAGGTAAGAGCAGGTGAATGCGCCAGACAATGCGACCCCCTCATTCGCCACTTCAAAATCCTTCAAAATGTCAGTGAATTTCCAGCTAATTTTGGGTGGCCCAAATCCACTGGCGAAAAAATTGCAATTTAGGGTTATACAAGGTGATACATACCCAAGGGGTACCAACCGTTTTTACCATACTTTAAGACCCGAATTTTTGAATGGGCATCGACATGACTTGCCGAGGATCTCTATGGATAACTTGACCTACTTCCTGTGGTTTTGGACAGCCTTCTTTTGGAAGCTTGGCAGAGGCATCAAGTGGAGAAGATGTCTTTATGTCTTGTTTTCAGAGCTCCATGCTTGTTTCGAACAGAACAATCAATGCCCAAAGTTAAAGATAGCAACATTGCTACCCCATGACCCCGTGATGTTCCCATTTATTCATCTTGGAATGGCGATTCTGGTCCAATTTAACGCCAGCCTTCCTGGCGTTCACCAAGCCTGACGATTGTCAAAACGGGTCCCTGGGATATGACTGGGACATGTGAGGATTGGCTTCAACTATTACAGTATCTTTGCGAAACGCACCTACCACTTCTCCTCGACAGGTGCCGCCTTTTTTGGGTGATTTGACAGAGCACGCCTCTGAGAATCTCTGAGGATGTTTGAAAATGAGCTATAGACAATTCTATAGACTATATTAGCCCATTCATGGCCATGAGAATATGGGAAAATGATGGAAAATGGCGGTCAAAGAACCCATGTCTTAAGGTAGTTTGGCAAGTTTATCGATGGGTTTATCCCATTACATGAGATAGCCACAAGGGGTGCCTGCAGCAACTTCGATGTCGGCACCATGCCTACCCTCTGCTTGTAAGATGTTATTTCATTGAGTGGTGTGTACTTACACGCAATTAGTTAGATAGCATTCGCTTGCGCTGCCAATGATCTCGAGAAGTGGTTGCGAGAGTTGGAGGAAGAAAGCAAATGTGTTATTCATTCAGTAGGAGCTCAATGAGCGAACGGTTTTCCATACCTGAAGAAATGTATTGCCCCACTTACTTTACTCTTTTGGAATCAAGAGTTGTAGGTATCTATGGTTCGCCATGCTAGTCCCCAAAAATTCCACCTGATGGTTTGTAAGTGTCCTTAGTTTGGCAGCTCCGGGGGAAACAACCTGCCCCAACCCCGTGCCAGGCATGTTTTCCTTCATGCTGGCCGTGCAGCTCCTGAGTTGGGGCATGGTCATCGCCGCGGCCCTCCGCTACACCCTCTCCACGAGTATGGAGGCGCCACCGCCCTGAAATTGGGATGCCCAATGACGTCAAACCATGTCAAACCACCAAATTTCAGACAGTTTTGGAGTTTTCGTATGTTTTTTGTATGTTTTATGTCCATGTTGGGCCGGTTTAGGTCAATTTCATCAAATTTAGGTTTCCACGCAGCTGAAGGGATCACTGCAAATCTCTGTGATGCTAACACTCAACTGGGTCGCCGTATCGTTGCAGATTTTTCCGCCGAAGATTTCGCCAAGGCCAACGAAGTGATCGGCCTATCGATGGACAACATTTGGCGCTCAACCCAGCTCTTCTACATTTCCGCTCCGCTCCTACTGTACTCCATCATCAAAGGCAGGATCTCGGGCAAAAAAAAATGGCCATTGAAGGAATCGATTTATTGGTGCCTACCATATGTAAGGCCTATGTACTAAGGGCTACTGAATATCCCCAGAAAATATGGCCTTAATTATATGGTGCAGTACCTCAATTTTAGGATCCTGAAATTCCCATTCATATAAGAGCCGATGGCTAAGTAAGAATATTATAGAAGATATGGGCAGGATGGGCAGGTGTATTATGACCCACACACACATGCATCTATAAATATGATTAAATATACACATTTGATTCGCAGTGGCTACACTTTAACTTTTTTATTCATGAAAACCTGCTGAATAAGAAATATAGATATATGAGTACGTACCTGTATAAATAAAATTAAATAAATATATTATATATATATGGATATATATATATTGATATATATATATATATATATGTGTGTGTGTATGTGTGACGTACATGTATAATACCCTGACAAAATATGAACGACCACTGCCGGTGGGTTTCTAGCCAGCAACATGGTGGCTGCCTCTGCCTCAAGCAGTCGAGTTATGTCGAGTTCACCAGGTTTCCAGGATTACATGCGCTACCAGATGTACGGTGAAGATATCAGCTTTTGGATTGGTGGTGACCGCGGTGCAATGTCCACCAATTTGGTGAAGTTCCTGAGCTGAAACTGGCTGGAAAATGAGGGTTTCCCAAAAAAATTGGGCTTGGACGAGCATAAAATGAAGGATTTGCTACCATACTTGAAATTTGTAATTACTCATATTACTCAGGAACAATGCTTTAAATGCATTTTCTGCAGGGTGATGAGTGCTCCTCTACTGGTGTCTTACTTGGGCACAAGCCCATGGGCCCCCCAAACTAATTGGTCCTCCTCCATCATGGATTTTCTCACCAAAGCAGAAGCATCCTCGAGACTCGCTTGAGGTTTCGCAATCAAAATTCCATCCCAGCATTGGTTTAAGGGATTAAGGGTTTCCAGCCAAGATTTTCCCTTAAACCAATCATAACCAATCCATTGATCGCATTTTTTTGATCATAGAATCATATCCTATCATTACCGTGAATTCCCATGAACTCCAATCATTTTTCTCACATGCCGGCAATGCCGCCAACGCCACGAGGTATTGGACGTTGTTGCTGATCATGGGAGCCCTAGGCGCCTGGATCTATTACTGCATCGAAGGACGAAAGCACACAGGCGAGGAGATGGAAGGAGTGGAGTGCGGAGAGTTTTTTCCCAAAAAAAACAAGTAACACTCCCAGTGTTTCCATAAATGGAGCTATCTATATAAGCTACAGTATACATGATAGATATATGAGTCATATAATATTCGGATAGTTATAGTTGCTTACAATTATCTAGTTTAATTTATCAAAATTATCAATCAACAAAATGGATGGTATTATATGGGAGTTCCATAAATGGGGGATCCCCAATAGCTGGATGGTTTATAATTGAAAGTCCTATACCAGTAAACTAACAATGAGATTTACTGGCATTTAACCCAAAAAAGATAAATGGAGGTTTTAATGGGATTTACTCTCCTGTAAACGAACATAGACGTGGAAAACCCACATGGTGTAATATCATGGATTTGCAGTGGAATATGTAATGGAATATATGATGGGATGCATAGTGGACTGTAATAGACCAGTAAACTAACATGGGGGGTCCCATGAATGGGGGATCCCCAATAGTTGGACGGTTTACAATTGAAATCCCCAAAAGCCGGTGTCCAACGTAATACTTGACATCCCTGGCGTTGACCGCATTGGTGACCCAACTTTGCAATGAAGACTGCTCCAAATTCTTGTCAGAAGACTAGTTTTGCAAACCATCCATGTTTTTCAGGACTACTGAGTCATTGTTTATGTGTGTTGTTTTTTTCAGCCTGACTCTCGGCTGTCCAAACCTTGTGAAAGTTCAGGTGTTTTATCTGCCGTGATCATCGTCACGCTGATTGCTCTGGACGCCCGGCATGGTCCAGAACCCAAGTCAGTGTGGTAATGTGGTAAACACATACCCAATGGTGAATCTCTCAACAAAAATGGGCTTCGATTGCTTCCCAAAGAGTTAAGAGAACTGGCCAATGCCAAGAAGGTTCTGTTTTACTCCTTTATGCAGTGAATTGTTCACCCATTGCCATGAACATCTAAGGATGTGCTTCATCCCTGCACCTACCTCTGGGTGGGTCGCACTAAGATGACACCAGAAAAAGCCGCGCAGCTCACATGGAGCCAGGCCTTAGTAACGCGAGGATGGTGGGAGATCATGATCGGCAGGTTGATCTTGAACCAAACTGTCACTGGGCGAATGATGGTGAAAGGGTCATGGGCTTTGCCATTACAGTTACCAACCATTTTATTGACATTACTGTTAAAACTCCGTATCTGACATCAGCCATGGTGTATCTAGATAATTTCTTGCAACCTTGCAAAGACCTCACTACAAATGGTAGTTGGTAAGGGGAATCATCCCAAACTAAACAGAGATCAACAGGAACCCCCAAAAAAGTCACAAGCCAGATACCGCTAGATGAGACAGTTATGTTTCCAACCCCAGATTCATATAGAGTATAAACCTAACCCTGATTGATCATTTAGAGTCTAATAATTAGAGAGTGCGAGATGGACCCCCAAAATCCAGAAAGAGTCCAATGGGTTGGCTTATTCCATGCAGGGTTGAGCTTAACTTTGGGCAATTGAGTTGCATGCGAAAGGCAAACTATTTGCGTGGGACCTTGTATGTGGAAAACACCCACTTGAATCACTCCAAGCACTAGTTGCACTATAACATCCAGTTTTGTTGAAAGACATTTGTACTGAAACGTCTCCTCCATTTTGCATTGAATCATTGAATTCAATGAATTCGCAAATCTGAAAGATTTCACTTCCTAAAGCTGGGTTAGATATTTGGATTCCATTGGATTCCTAGGTATCCTGGCCGATCCGTTTCAGGTGACAGGCGTTATGAAGTGGCTGGGCCCGGCCTGGTTTGTGCTGATGCCCTTCTTGACCTTGGTGATGCCATACATTGGCGTGAATCAAGCCTTTATGATCATTGGTTCCACGACGAACCGCTAGTTTCTGCCGCATGGATGCAAAAAAAGATGCAATGAAGTGCACACTGGGGTGGGAGGCCATTCATGGGCAGGAGCTGGCTTTTGTTTTCTAGATTAGTGACTAGTGGATCTAGTGGAAGGTGTTCCTTTAGTTCCTTTAGTTTGGGTAAGCTGGGCAAGTTGTATTGTATTTATATACTCTATCAGAGGCTGGTCCACAGAATGTGTCCCTGAGTCCGAAAGCTTAACCTCTCCAACCCAGCGCCAACTACCTATGGCTCCTCGAAAACCAAGGTGTCGGAACGGACGCACCACGACTTGAGTGCCGGAAGTCCCGCATCATGGCGCGATGGTAAAACATCTCCTGAGGAAAAAAACGAAAACAAGGCTGCTTCAGGCTTCATGTCATAGAATACAAAGATGTCGGTCAGCAACTATTTGGTGGTTCCAATTATATATATATATATATATTAGTTGTCATTTGTTCAACATGTTTGTATGTTCATGTATGCTTTCAACCATAAAATTGGGATGATGATACTCAATGACCTTCCTATTTTTCAGGTGGGTTGAAACGACCAACCAGGCACATGTGAGCATGGTTTGGCAAACAAACTGAGGATGTAACTATATTATATGTACTGTATGTGTATATATATATATAGTGTATACTGTATATTATTATTATTGTTATTATATTATGTTTATCATTATTAATTATTAGCATTATTATTATCATTAACATTATCGTTATTATTTGTATATTACCATGTGTATATATATATAATATATATGTGTGTGTGTGCATTTGCATGTGTATAGTATAGGTGTGCAACCTTCATCACCCCTGAACATAGAAGAAAAGGCCAGGCAACCGCTTTGGAAAATAGTGATGGTTGGTGATGTCTCCTCGCACTATCAAAAACATTATTTCGAAGGTGCCATCTTGAATGCAGGATTTCCGCCACCTACAGCACAACTGCAGCTGTACATCAGAGTTGCCCGCTCGCCGCCGCTGCATGCCCCACACTCTGGGACAAAAACAAGTCGGTCGTACTGCAAACATTGCCCGTCGAGATCCATAAATAAAAAATATATGCGAGGCCATCCAATGAATCATTGTAAATATACGGTTTGTGAGTTGAGCATTTACGATTCTGATCCTGACTTGTGTTGTCTTTTGAGCATGTTCCCTGCAGGCCATGTCGTGTGGCTGGTGTGGGATTTAATCCATATTTTTTGGTGGCCAGAGGCATAAGTTTTCGTCGGCCACAGAGCACAGGGAAAAAACTCCCTCAGTGGCAGAAGCCGCTGCAACAGTAGTTTTAGGAAAGTTTTGGACCATCAGGTCTTTGCTTTAAGGCAGCGAGTGTGGCAACTCCAGTAGGGGTAGGGCAGTTTTGGCAGCGCGAAGAAGGAGCACGTTGAGTCGTCGAGGGTTTTTCCGAACCAGTCTCAATGAAGACATCTCCTCAAAGACACGCGCCAACGCTGCAAAGAAACATCTTTGAGAATAAAACAAATCGCCCCAGAATTGCCGCTGTAGCTGGGGAGGAGCCTGTTTTGTGTTGGGCTTTCAGGTGGCATGAAGTCAACATGGAGAATCCATCGGGTGAGATCGGGTGAGTCTTGCCAGCAAAACTCGGAATGTAATGGAAGATAACACGTTGACGCTTCAAGTCAATTTCAATTACTAGTATATATACATATATAATATATGTATATATATATATATACATACACGTGTGTATTATTTGGATTTATAAGTCTGGTATATTTGGATTATAACCCCGTTCACGCTCGGTGCAGGGGTATGGGTATGAGTCAAAATTAAGAACCCTCCCACATTGATGATACTTTTGACAAATATCCATCCATAGCCATACTGTAACTAGTTTATAGTTGTCAATCACCTGCTCATAGAGCCACTGTCACTATTTGCGTTGCAAGTGATACAGCAACCCTTTCCCCCTATTGATCTATGACCCAAAAGATCCCGGAAGAGTGATTAATCCATCAACAAATGGTCTATACAAATAGTCTATAACATGTTGTTTTGTTTATAGTGATGGCTATGGGGCGAGAGAGAGAAACAAAAAAAACACATATATCAATAGACCAAGACTAGATACATTATATATATATGATTATATATATATATATATGTATATATGTAGTATTGGTCTATTGATCTAAGTGATACTGCAATCAAGACTGTGCCATGCCAGGTGCCTTGCAGAGCCCAGGCAGTGGGCTGCTTTCGCTATCGTTTTGATGACCACTTTAAATGCAATAAATGGATATAAATTGCATTTGTATCTGCATGTATATGATATGACGCACACATTATATATAATAATAATAGTAATAATAATGATAATTAATAATAATAATAATATATATATACACATATGTATGTGTCCATATGTTAGTACATGTAGTCATGTAGTAGACAACAGATTAGTAGATGTAATCTTTGACAAAAAGAAGTGTGATGGAAACATGTTACTGGCGTGACTGCGTGATCCGAGGTCAACTTAAAATGCAGTGCCCCAAAAAAACCATGGTCCCATGAATCAACAGCGACTGATTTACAAAGTCCCATGGAATGGCTACCTCTGAAAAAAGGAACCCCATGCACTTCAACTTGTGATGTCATGGATAAATTGAGATGAATTTATGTATATATTTGTGTCAAAATGATCAAAGTGATGCCCAATTCCCAGATTTTTAAGTTGCAAGCCCCTCCCTAGTTCACGCCGTCTTCACTGCAGGCCGACTCTGAATTTCAAGCACACAAGACGAGCCCGCTCGACTGAGTCGGCGGGTTGTGACGCCGCGTTGAAGAGACGAATCAGGAAAGCCATGAGGAAAGCCATGCAAAATGTACTATAGTCATGAGGCACTCAAACTTTCCACATGAGTGGCAGATGTCCTTTATAGCAACGTTTGATCAAGATAGGATGACTAGGATGCAAGTTTTATGCAATACTCATATTGGCAATGGTACCTTGAAGAGATTCTCGGGGGAGTGGACATGATGAGACCATGTTTGGATCCTATCAGCCCCAAGTCCTCACCAGGAATTACAAAGCCAAGGCTTGCCTGTGCATCAAACATCTAGCATCATCTGGCTATTTTGCATGATTTTGCATGATTTTGCGGGTTGCATGCCCTAGTGTAAGCCCTTAAGCTCGGCCTTTGACTGGGATTCAAGGATGTAGAACCAAACTTATGCATGGTAACATATGATAACATATGATAACATATCATAACATATGATAACATCTGGTACAAATCAGGGGCACTCAGCTGAGCAATTGGAAAAAACGAGATTTCTCGGGATGCCCTGGGATGCCTGGCTCCTGATTCGGGAGCGCCGACGCCGAACTTCAACAGTTCAGCCAGCCTTTTTTTTGGCAGCTGGAGCTGCAGGATGCCAAAGGATAGAAAAGGCTGGGAAGTATCCATACTTCTGCCATAAGTACCCTTTGGTAAACATACAAAAAGCTATGGAAAATGGCCATTTATAGTGGATTTTCGCATTAATAGCATGGTGATGTTCCATAGTTTTTTGTATGTTTACCAGAGGGTAGACCGTGATGATGTAACCACCATGGCCATAGAAATAGATGGTTTACTTATTAAAAATGGTGATTTTCCATGGCAAACTGTTAGTCATAACCAGATGGTAAGTCTTCCTTTTTTCTGGAAATCACCGGGAAGCCCCGAGCTTCGCAAAGCAATCCTTTGGCGTGGCGCGGCTGGCGCAGCTGCCGGCTGGACCTGGCTCATCCCGAACTGGCTGGTGGTTTTATGGCGAAATCACCATGGTCTACCATCTGGTTATGACATTGCCAGTTTGCCATCGAAAATCACCATTTTTAATAGGTAAACCATCTATTTCGACTGGGCCATGGTGGTTAAATCACCATGGTCTACCCGGCCTGGTAAACAAACGTTTACATAACTATGGAAAGATCCACCATGCATCACCATGCTATTAATGGGTAAATCAACTATTTCTATGGGCCATGTTCTATGTCGCAAAGTGTTATATAAATTGCCAGAGGGTAATGGGAATCCAATGGACTTAATGAAAGTTTAATCAACAACAATGGTAGTATAATCGGATAGAGAGAGGTGATATAATCTGGATAAAATTGATCATGACCTCAGAAGTGACATGTCGTGACGTCACTGGAATGATGATTAGTAAGGGGAATCATCCCCAAATGGCATCATTTCAGCTAGTTTCAGCTCAGTGAATTATTGTGATTTTTTAGTAATTCGGCCAGGTCAATGCTTCTGGGATATGATATATCGTGCACATTCTTAATAGGTTTAATAGGTGCTTATACAGGTGGTATGGTATGCAGTGATTTGATGATTCCCTATTGGACATGTCTGTCGCCTTTGGGCAATGTTTGATTATCAAACGTTGCCCCGGAAAGATTTGGGGTTGATCATAATGCCACATAATGCATTGGCTGGAGTTCCTAAGAAGTGCCAAAACCATGATCAGCTCGATTGAGGTTGGCTCCAGCCATGTTTGAATCCGGGTGGTTCTTGGATATCATTGGCTTTGGAGAACTGGACATAGACGGGAGCTGCTACTATTCGAGACTACATTTTGCCGTTGCCAGTGCTAAGTGATTGCTAAATATTGCTGTGGGTGAGAATCAGAGGCACTGGGAACCACAGAGGTCAAAAGAATCTACCCTTGAGTAATGTTACATAGCCATGGTCAGCTATGGTATAAATATAAATAATTAAATATATATATATATATGTACCATCTGGTTATTTAACATAGCCATGGAAAATCACCATTTGTAATAGGTAAACCATCTATAAATGGGCCATCTATACCATGGCTATGTTAAATAACCAGAGGGTATATACTTATTATATTTACAACAAAATACAAACAGGCAAACCCTGTAGAAATGGACCATCGATCGCCGGTTGTGCGAAACACGTGCCCAACCAGTTGGCGCGTAACTCGGGGCACCTCACTGCCACCTGAGCAGTTGCCCCTCAGGGCGGGCCCAAGGGCCCAATGGGATGGTCTACCCGGCCTGGTTATGACATTGCCAGTTTGCCATGGAAAATCACCATTTTTAATAGGTAAACCATCTATAAATGGCCTGGTTATGACATTCACAGTTTGTCATGGAAAGATCCACCATTAAAATAATAGGTAAACCATCTATTTCGACTGGGCAATGGTGTTTTTTTTTTATCATGTTTTATCACCATGGTCTACCCGGCCTGGTAAACAAACGCTTACATAACTATGGAAAGATCCACCATGCTATTAATGGGTAAATCAACTATTTCTATGGGCCATGTTCAATAGCGAACTGTTAAATTACCGGAGGGTAATGTGGTTAAAACATGTTAAACCAATAATAAACCATTCCCACATTCACCATAAATGGGTGGTATAAACAATCAGAAATGGGAATTAACCATGACTGGGAATGGGAAACATACAACCTATAAATATGGTGATGACTGGGGGATGGTTTATGGCATTGGTTTAACCACATTACAGAAAAATGTATATTAAAAGGTGAGGATTTACCAGCAAACGAGGGGAGTGATTTGGCAGTCGTTCCACCAGGTGGTGATGGCCTCGACAACCCGACTTTGCCGCATTTTCGAACGTGTTCAACGGATCATTGACAGCAGGTTGTTGCTGATCCGTTTCTGAATCCTTTGGTTGGGTGCCAGTGGTGAACATCAAAGACTTCACGGAGTAACATGGAGTCCACTGCCCTCATTGATCCTGATTGGATGTGTTTGCCTCCAATGATTGGGATGTGTGGAGAGGTTTTGACTTACCATTCGCGAATGACTAACAGTTTGCGAACTGGAAAATGGAGGGAAATGGTCATTTACAGATGGTCTATCTATGAAACATGCTGACTCACTGATTTGCCATAACTATCTTAGTTTACCAGAGGGTAGACGTGTGTGAAAATGTTTGCTCAGTTCACCAGTCGGCAGCTCGACACTCATAGCGAGAAGTGCCATATCAAGATGCCGGGACCTGTACAAATCTTGTCCCCGTATCTTGTCACTGCGACATGTTGCAACTCAGGGTATGCTGACCCCACCAAGTGGAGGCTTCTTGATCGATACCGCGGGTGATCCTTTCCTCAAATGTGGCATTGAGAGTAACTTAGAATGGATAGGATATATATATATATGTATATGTAAATAGATATATATATATATGGATAGGATGTGGATAGGATATATAGTTTGTTGCTTTATGTTATATGGATAAAGTTTGTTGTTTTATATTTGTTGTATGGTTTAATGATATTTAATGCACCATATTTTTCTGAGTCTCCCTGAGTCCAGTGTTATTGTTCTCCATTTTTCAGTGAGGGCATCAGGTTTGAAAGTTGGAGCAGCATGGGTGTCAACATTGTTGAGCAGCATTTGACCGAAGTGCATCTGGGGTAGTGGAGCCAATGGGAAAAAAAATTTCTTCAGCTGGAAAATCGATCCCCTGAGTGGAGTGATTTGGCAAAGGCCAAGTCACGCCACGGTCCATCGCGTCCATCGCAAACAAGCGGGCGTGTTTTGCGTCAGCGAGAAAAACCAAGAGCCTTGCAGCAAAACAGGACCATTTACGGTACATCTTCTATTATATGCATTTATATATTTCCAGCACCAGAAAAATCACTGTTGTGTTACCCACCATGGCACCGTTTCTCGCAGCAAAAAAAATGTATATCATCCAGTGGTGAAACATAGCAATGGTCAGTTGGCGAATAGCTACCGGGTAAGTTGGTGTTCCTGTCCTTGGGGTTGTTCCAGAAGGACCTGAGCATGAGATTGAGGTCACAAAACCTCATTCAGTTCATGTCTGGACAACTTGAACTAAAAGCCTTCGGGCAAAGACCACACAAAAATGAAGTCAAGTTTCAAAACTTCAACCTTTTCAGGAAATTTCATTTCAATCTTGAAACTAGCTATGAGCTTGCGTGGGACTCTGTGTGGCTCCATCAATTGCAGCGCATTTGCATTCTTAGATAAGCCAGGCATTGGACACAGTGAAAGGGACAGATCAAGAGATGGAACCCGCGGGCAAAGCAAAACTGGGAAAACCCGATACAGAGGAAACCAGAGTTTGTCCCCATCCAATGTCAAGGTTTCTGGTGCACTGGGATATTGGCACCATTTGGCACCTGCACCACCAGCAGGGCACTCGCAATCGAAGATGACAGTTGACAGTTCACATGTTCCTTTTAGAACTGCAATCTAATGTAGATTATTATATACAGTTTGTCATTTTTTTTTTAATTTGCCAGCCATTTTTCCAAAAACATCGAGAAAACATGGCCAACTTGTGGTTGGAAGCCTTGGTTCCCGCCACAGTCATAGCATGTCATAGCCAGTTGACGTTGATCTCTCCGTCGGACGGCCGCGGGTCCGCGCCGGCAGCCTTGATGCAACCTGACCATGTCCTGGTTTGGGACCTGGCCATGGGCAACGTCAGGGGCTCGGCAATTTTTATCCCGGTGGTTTCACCGCAGAGGATTTGTCCAGTGCCACGTTGGAAACCCCAGAGGGTGAAAGGCGTTGATGTCTGTCTCTGTATGTAGGGAACTATGGGGAACTATCGAAAATTGGCTGAAATTCCGTTTGCATCCTCGTGCTTGCATCAGTCTTGCTATACTGACTATGGCATTCATAATCATGAACTGGCATATTAAATGTAGGAACTATTAATGTTCCTTGGAAGAAAGACACGCACGACATCACACGAGACCAAATTGGATTTTTGTTTGGGCTTAAACTAGAGCACTGCAAGATCCAACGTGTTTTTCATCCATATTTCCCATTGAAATTGCCCACACATTGGGGATATACCCATTGGATCCCATTGGCAGATTCCAATGATAAAGGCCGTGAATGGCATCTCCCCCAGCCCATCTAAGGGCAGATGGAGAGGCTGGGCATGATCGCTCCCTGTTTGCCCCTTGAAATGGCAAACATTTGGAACACTTTATTTCAGACAAACCACGACAAACCCATACAATACACCTGAATTCTGCAAACTTGTTTTCTTTATTCGATCTGAGGTTGCAGAATGATGCAGAATGTTGATAATCTTCAGAACCTGAAAAGTGGGATGTTACTCAGCTATTTTGGGCATGTTGGCCAGTGAAGGACAACCTATGAAGTCGGAGGGTCCAATTCAAGTCCTTGCTACTCCCGGGTGGTTCCTTTGCAGTTCTTGGAGGTTGGGAATATCCAACTGAAAGAGCTGATATGATTATGCACATGATGCTGATTGATGATGTTTGATGAATAATGAATACCCTCTGGTAATTTAACATAGCTATTGAAAATGGCCATTTATATATAGTTGATTTTCCCGTTCAAAATGGTGATTTCCCATAGTTCTGTAAGTTTACCAGAGGCTAATGTGGCTTAAAAAAGGGTGAGCCGAGCCCGAGCAGCCCTTGGGACCACAAACATTTAGTGATGGCGATCTGCTCGTCCTTGTGGCAGGGGAACAACTTCAAACTTGGAGAAGTGGTGGAATACTACAGCACCAGCCAGGGATGGATCCCTGCCAAGGCCCATCTGAACAGTGTGAAGAAACCTCAAAAATGGACTCAAAAACTGCTAATTTAAGGGGCTGATTGCCCTACTGTAAATCACGACTTTGGGATTCCAATGGATTCCATGTCAGCTTGGGTCGCAGTTCAAGAATTACAACGTCAGGTCCGTCAGGCAACAGTTCTGGTTTTTGTGTTTTGTGACATGTTTTGAATCTATTTCATTATGTTTCATTTATACCTCCAAAAATTTCCCCTACAAAATGTGTCTACAAAATCTGAAGCCCCAACCCCACCAGGTCAGTTTTTGGGGGTATTTTTATTTCACCATCCATTTTTGCTGATTGATCGTGTAACTTTTACCAACACTGCCAGGTGATGAAGGTGAAGTCCACCGGCCTCTACGATTTGGATTGCCCTTCGACATGGAATTGGAATTGCCATTGATCCATTTGGGGTCCTAAAATGGGGGACTCCAGAACCATTGGGTTTAATATTGAACTAGTTGAACTAGTTTGATGATTTGAGGCTACCTCCATTTCGAAAGCACCATTTCTGGTGTTTTTTTGTTGGCAAGGCACATGTAGGCACCGTAACCAAGGAAACTTTGTCTCTTGCCCCTGGGCCTTGGGCTAAGGCAAGCCGGGCGTTCCACCCGAGAAGATCCGTGCATTCGCCGGCGCGTCGCGTGAGAGTGTCTTGGCGGCTGTATATTGCTGTGTGTTGCTGCATACTCATGCATATACATATACATATACATATATATATGATTTTATATGCATATATACTGACACATATATATATATAAAAATATATATATATATAATTATATATATATTCTATTCATATATACATATAAGTTTAGGTATGCACATTTGTATATGAGAGGAACACATGTATACAAATATGCCGATGGCCCAAAGGACATGAACCAGCACGGCATGAGATACAAAAGATACGGGTTTCCTGCCAATTTCTTGGATTCAAAAAAGCAAATTCATCCATCAATATAGATGTTTAACAATGATTTAAAACATCAAAACGGGTTCAAACGTAACCTCCTTTTTAAACGTTTACATGGAGGTGGAAAATCAACCATATTTAGATCATTTTCTTAGGGGTTAAACCATGTGTTTTTAAATTCTACTTCGTGGAGGTCGTGTGTCCTTTGGACCCCTGGAGTTTGAAGTTGGCGATGTGGTCGAGTGGCGGACACCCAGCGGTGCCATAATGAGACCCTGCCGGACCCCATTGGGACCCAGTGAGAAAACTGCGCAGGAGGGGATCCAAAGTCTTCAGGACATATCATTTCTGGTGTTTTCTCATTTTGGCCAATGATATCTTGATATTTTTAGATTATTTTTTGGGGGGACTATCTCGAGTTTCAGTGGTGAAATGTGCATTAAAAGCCCGAGCTTGGTTTGATCATGCAGTTTTTCTCATTTTTCGAGATGCACACAAGCAACACAAGGATTCAAACTGTTCTTATTGAATAACTTTCTTCGTGGAGGATTCCCTATGGCACTCTTGAGTTCCCAAGGGGGTTTTGTTAGCTCCCGCGATTCTTCAGTCTGTGTATGGACTCAGTGATTTCTTTGGTATTGAGGCTCTTCTTTTCTCTGTTATAACATTTACCCTCAAATAAATCCCACTATAATCCCATGATTATAGTACTATCCATTATTAACCCATTATCAATCCATGACAACTATCCATTATAATTCATCCATTCTTTGACGTAGCTATGTAAAATCACCAGTGCTGATTTCGCATGGTTCCATTTGGTTCCATCATTGAAGATGTTTTGAACATGCCACCACTGTGGATACAAAATGATACAAAGCACCAGCATTTTTTGATAATCACTGGATTGGTTTAAGGGAAAAATTACAGGAAAACCCCATATTTAATGGTAAAAACCATGGTTTCCTGTAAATTTTCCCTTAAACCAATCCAGTGAGATAACGATCTACCCTGCGCAGGAGGCTGCAACTGCGCCTCTGAGGTATTTCAGTGTGTCGCAGAACGACTGGATTTTGGCCAAGGTGCGAATTATTTGCAATGTGAAGATGCGAAAACTTGCCCCCTTTGAGCGGCCTGGAACGGAAGTTGTTTGGGGTTGGCATCACGTCGTGACATCACTGGAATGATGGTTAGTGAGTGAGGGGAATCATTCCCAAACGGCCTTCTTTTAGCTAGGCGTACTCGTACTTTCAGACTAGATACAGTAATTCAATGTAATTCAATATAATTCAGCCAGAACTATGTCACAAAAAGTGGTAGTCCAACACTTGCACATCAAACATGTCTAATTTTTGAAGAAAGACCTTTGTCTACAGGAAACCCATGCTCAGTCAAAGAGTGCTGTTTCATTTTGCTACCAAGTTCATTTCTCAAAGATGTTTGGCCATTCCAGTTCAGTACCTTCAAACACGCGTGACATTGGTGCCATTTGGATCCATTTGGTGCCATTGGCCGACGCTTGGCAGGTTCAAAGTATCAACCCATCCGGCACCTACAATCTTGATTGCAAACCCGACGTTCCTCCAGCCCTGAGCTTAGTCGTGAGATATCTCCGGCCACGGATCTGCCTCCTGTGCTTGGTTCAGTGCAGCATATTCCCAGGATTTGGAAAATCTAGAGGAAAACCCTGGTCTTTGGGGCTAAAAAGCCCAGTTTCCTCCAGATTGTCGAAGCCGATCCATTGACATCTGATGATTCGGATGATTTTCCCAGTGAGAAATCCACAACTTAAGGGAATCGATGAAGGGATGAGCAAATCCAAGTTGTGCTCATATATCTATGGGTATATTATATATATATATGCTGCAGCTAGAACCGTTTTGTCTTCCATCCCTACTAGCGCGATGATAGTCCCAACTGGCTTGCCCTGTTCTTTGTGGCGAAAAAACAAAACAACCACCTGGGGTGTCCAAGCAACGGACTGGAGAATGGGCGGAGTTTCTGCCACCCCACCAGGAAAAAGTAAACAACACGAGGGAGAGAGAGAGAGAGATTAATATACAGTAATCTACCCCAGATTGGTGACTGTCACTTCGTTTTTCTGATTTGTTCTGATGGTCTCAGAATTCTTCCAACTGAATGGCATGAAAGTTCCAGATATGTTGACATCTGAAATCTCCAAAGAGCATCAGAGAGTGCTTGACTGGTGGCTCAACCGCCCACTAGATCTGTTGCATGTGCAGTCAGCCCACCAACATGGAGATTGATGGAAATACGTTATTCAAACAAAGGGGTTTTCTGACAACTGATACTAGCATCATCTATCATCCAGAATATTCCAAAATGGTGATTTGTTGAATTAACATGTCCTCAAGAGTGTATAAACATCTATTGAATCCATTATTTGGAATTTATCATCTGCTTATTTAACATAGCCATGGTATAGATGCTCCATTTATAGATGGTTTACCGTGGTTTATCCATTAATAGCATGGTGGATCTTTCCATGGCTATGCTCGCAGGAGCGCGTCCGCGCGCAACGCAGCGAGATGCCAATGAGCCCGGTGTCGTTGGGAAGGAAGTCGCGGAGCTGCTCGGATGCCGTTGTTTTGACCATCTCCGGAAATGTAGATGTTACCCGGTATGGAAATGTCATGATCAATGAAGGTTTGATTGGTAAATCAATGTAGATCAACATAAATCAACTATAACCTTCATAGATTTACCAATTAAAACCCATTTAACCAATTGTAATCATTGGTTCATAGATGTTATCCTCTGGTAATTTAAAGTTACAGTTTGCTATTGAAAATGGATAAATGGGCCATTTAGTTCGTTGACTTACCAGAGGGCAATGGTTCTGTAACCGGTGAAATGTTGGTCATCGTTATGAGTGAAATGGCTCGTAAATGGTTCCGTTCATTAGGATGGTTTTAAAATAGTGAATGGGGGTTAATGCTGATTATAAATGGTGATTGATGGTTAATGATTGTTATATGATGGTCATTCATTACCTTCAATTGCCATGGTGTTTCTAAAGTTTGTCTGAAAATAGTGGCACCATGTGGCACCTCTAAAGCGCAATGGCGAATCATCAGTTTCACTGCTAAATGGCTATAGTCGTGCGTATTCCTCATTTCCAGACACATGCTAGGTATATTTCACGGGGATAGTACTGGAATATGAATGGCATATTCATTGATGATAACCTCCAGTGTAATAATTGAAGGGGAATATTCATTGATAAAATATGAATTCCTCATTTACTATTGGTTGATACCCTCCAGTGTCATCAAAGATGGTGGTTTGGATCCACCATGTGGATGGATATCTGGTTCGATGATGTTCCCAGCTAATTAGCCACTTTTGAGACTGGGCTCCGAACGGTCAGGTATGGTCAAATATGTTGCTGGTCAAACGTTTCTCTTTACGTACATATCACAAAGTCCTTTTGTGATATATATATATATATATGTATATGTATATATATATATCTTATATAATATTAATATATACATATAATGATGGAAGGTGTGTAACATGATATGTTCATGTGCCACGAAAAACTCGTGATGTAGCTCATCAAATACATTCGAGAGCGCGCAAACTGTTCAGCACACATACAAACAATGATCAATAACATCAATACTATAATGACAACACAATCACAAATGTCAATAATGAAGCAGCAAACGAACATGATAGCATTGAACAAAAATTAGTACAGTAACAATAAATTCAATAAATAGATAGCACATTAAGACATACATTAACATACATATAGTGATGTCAACATCATGAGTCGACCCTCCGTGATTTCCCATGGCCCGGGATCCGGCCAATGAATCGCCGCGTACTGAGGCCTGAGACAGGCAGGCTTCTGAGGGGGAAGATTGAAGATGCGTCTCGTGTGAAACCTTCAAGACTGGCACAACTATATATTATATTATATTAAAATGTTTTATTGTATTATGTTATATATATATATGTGTGTGTGTCTGTGTGAATGTGTGTGTATGCATATATATATATGTATATATGTATGCATTATGTATATATATATAGTCACGCGGGAATCTCTGCAAATGAGTCCAAACCACATAAATGAGTCCATCCCAGATACATTTGCAGATTGCTAGTTCTACCCTTGAAACCATGTGTGATCCTCCAGCAGCATCATGATTCACCATGGCGATGCCAAGGCTGGCACCATCTTTGATCTATGTCAGGCGCCGCAGCAAGGCTAGTGGATGTAGTGATAGGATCGGATAGTAAGCCATTCCAATAAGGCGTTTGATGGTGGATACAGATGGAGGTACCTCATTGTAATTAGTGGTCGCAACTCGCGACGGAGGTTTGTGCACAACCATGTCCGCATGAACATGGTTGATTGCGGCCCCATCTCAGAGCATGAATGAGAGCCGCAATGAGATCAACCACTTCCAATTAGGAGGTGTCATGAGTCATGACCCTCAGGTGACCCTCATGTGACCTTCATGTGAGTTCGCTTCAACCAATCCATCGATCATAATTTTAGCCGACAAACTTCCAAATTTGTGTGCTTTAAATAGATTACATCATGTTCAACCAATTTAATCCACATCAAGCCGAATCAAGCCTGAGAATGGATCCAAATTTTCCATAATTTTCCCAAGTTTTTAAAGATTTCTCCATAATTTTCCATAATTGTCCATACATTTTCCATAATTTTCCATGAATTTCCCAAGTTTTCCATAAATTTTCCAATTTTCCAATATTTCCATGGTCTTCCGCTTGGGTCCCAATATTCCCTTCAGGTACAAGACCTCGAAGATCCGGTGCAACTGCTCCGCCTGGAGCGATCTGGGCCTAGCCAGAGGCCGGGATGATTATGTTACATTGATTCATATTGGGCAATAGTGTAGAATATTATTGTTATAATATGAATACTTCTGTGTATATATATATTTTATATATATATATATATAATTTATATATAGATATAATTTATATATATAATATTTAATTATATAATATATATATATATATTATATTTAATTATAATATATATATATATATAATATTTAATTATATAATATATATATATATATTATAGTATAATAAATATAATATGATATAATATAATATGTATATATATATATAATATAATATGTGTATATATATATATATATATATCATTGTAGAATGTATATAATTCATAGTATTGGGCATATAACTATGAATCTGATGCAATACTATGATATATACATTCCCTATGTAATGGATCTACATATTAACACATAATAATAGTTAGTAATCATATAAAAATGTATGTGTGCGTGCCTCTTTGGCAGCTCCAAATTAATTCTGATTATCTATAAGCATTTTGCCGAGGGATGCGATTCTCAAGATGACTTTTTTGTTCGGAATCCATTGACATATTGCCTGAAGCCTGATGGGAGTGCTGTACACTTCTAAAAGTATGCAAGTTGAAGCTAGAAAAAACTGGCTAGATCAGTCAGCCCACTAGTCAAATATTTTGGAAACATGGAAAGTCGTTTCCGAAGGGTTGCAATATGTTTCAATCATTTCGTGAGTTCACAGGATTTTTCTTATCGGATCTGGTTCCGGCTGGGGCATGGTAAGCATCCGAATAGGTGGCGCTATGAACTTTGTCCTGATGGAGTTCAAGCGCTTCAGGTGAAGATTTGGAGCGTAGACAGCATCCGGTTTGACGTCGAGGAGTCGTTTTCAGTGGGGTTACCCTCTGGTAAACATACAAAAACTATGGAAAATCACAATTTTTAAGGGGGATTAATGTGGTTAAATTATATGTTGAACTCAAAATTGATTTATTGATGGTAAGCACCTGGATATTGGATAGGCCTATGGCGAGCGAAAGATCGCAGTGGTCTCGGTTTGTGGCCCTTCCAATAGCGGGAAGAGCGCCTCAGCCGCATCATACTGGACCGAATTGTTCACTTAAGATCATTTGGGGGGGCTGAAATGGAATAAGCTGAATAAACCTCCTGATTGTCAAAGGAAGTTTAGGGGGAGAAACTTCCGTGTTACGGACTTTTAGAATGTCAGGGAAAGAGTTAGTCAAAGAAAGAGTTAGCAAAGAAAGAGTTCGTAAGGGAAAGAGTTAGTCAAAG
>Ga0126342_10006607_pt1 | contig 20597 bp, 13 predicted proteins | sample Cyp1metagenome_FD_92528 | JGI IMG/M metagenome (GOLD analysis project Ga0126342, IMG submission 92528) | Coral microbial communities from Lord Howe Island, Old Settlement Bay, Australia - Cyphastrea 1 metagenome | ecosystem: Host-associated > Invertebrates > Cnidaria > Coral ...
ATGAATTTGCCACGACATTAATTAATTTACCCTAATGGGCTATGTAAAGAAAATGAACAGTGCATTTTCCTGATATTAAAAGGTCATTGTTATAACTATAGCCTGCAATATAGCCCTATGGAAGTGCTAAGGGAAAATGAACCGTTTATTTTCTCATTCATAAAATCATCTTGAGTAAACCCGTTAGGACCTCTGATCTTATTTTTATGAATTCAAAATATCCTCATGCCAAGATATTACATAAGATATTTTTCAATCCAGATAAACCATCATGATAAAGAGTACCGATGATATTACATAACGATAATAAGTTACCGAAGTTCGGTAATACGAATAATGAACATAAATTATTGGAATCACGTTGAATCAATGGCGGTTGTGGATGGAACCCAATGAATATTCTGAAGAAACATGTTGTCATTTTTTGACTTCCTTAACCTTAGGCCAGAACTAATCCTAAATAAACCCTAAACCCAACCCTAAATAGATTTTAAACCAACCCAAAATATATGTTGATCCAAGCATAAATAAACCTCACACCAGCTCTAAATAGATCTTATACCAGGCCTACATAAATCCTAAACCAACGCTGGACAAACCTTAAACCAATCCTGAATAGGTCCTACACCAACTCTAGACAGATCCTAGATCCAAAACCAAGCCTACATAAACCCTAAAACCAATCCTGAATAGATCCTAAACCAACCCCAAATAGATACGTATTAATATGATTTTGAACCAAGCCTAAATAAACCTTGAACCAACCCTGAATAGATCTTAACCAAGCCCAATACTCGCTAAAACCAACCCTAATCCTAAACCAACCCTAAATAGATTTTAAACCAAGCCTAAATAAACCCTAAAACCAACGCTAAATGAACCCACTAAATAAATACTGTAGTTCAACCAAGCCTAAATAAATCCTAAAACCAACCCTAACAGAGACCCTAAACCAACCCTAAAACCAGCCCTAAATAAATCCGGAGGCCTATTTGCAGACTACCATGTTCCATGAACAGTTCGAGCACCAAAATGTTGCACATTCTATGGAAAATGAAAGGTTCTCACTCAAAAATGCTGCAAATACCGTTGACATGGCAGCTTCCAGCTCCAAAATGCTGCAAATAGCATCAACATGTTGCAAATTCATGCAAAATTAGAGGATATTAGAGGTTCGAACTCAAAAAAAATAGTTGAAAGGGCACCTTCCTGCTCCAAAATGCTGCAAATAACAAGGAAAATGGACAGAATAGGAAATCCTAAAATGGGGGGAAAAAAAATCCGGACCCCTTATTTTTCCCCATTTAAACCGCCTTTCGGGGTTTATTATTCCCGGGTTGACAGCAAAATATCTAGTCGATAGTTGGATGCGGATTTTCAATCAAGTCACAATTTTTATTTGTCCTGTTCAAAAAAGATTTATGAACCACTTGGGGGTTCCAGCAAAATTAGGACATGTTTTTTGCGAATAGCTGGTTGGCTTCATGAACAAATGAAAAATCCCCAAGAAAAATGGATGATGACTGAGGGTTCCTAAGTCATGGGGGTATCTCCAGTCATCCATTGATGGATTTTCCTGGAATTCACTCATCCAGGCAGCGCCCTGGTACGTCAGGCGGCCGGGCCAATGGATAAGAACTCTGCGATGAATATATAGACTTCATGGGATTTAACGGGTTTGAATGGGATTTAGTGAAGTTTTTCATGGGTCTGTTTATTGGAACTGCATGGGGTTTAGGTTTAGTATTTTTAGACTTCATGGGACTTAGCCAATCAAGTTGACTAGAGTATTCATGGGTTGTAGAAACAAACATAATGGGGGGAGCCCGCCTTGTGCACAATATCATGGCTGAGTAGATCTGAGTAGTGAACAGAATCAGACCTTTGGTTCTACAGAAACATCCTTTGAGCAGTGTTTAAAACCCCTGCTGGTTGATTATTATACACGGTTTTACTACGTATACTAGTATATACCCCATAGATCCCCATAGGATCCATGTATGGTATATATGCTAACATTGGGGGTATATTGATGGCAAATGTTACCATATATAGCATACATGGATCCTATGGGTGCTATATCCAATATATTAGATTATTAGAGATGATCACAATCCATGAAATGGGAAATCCGTTCCTACCCAGCGAAACAAAGACGAGTTTAACGGGTTTTGAACGCCCTGCCAGGTCGTTTGTCCCTGGGGATCGGCTCGAGACTGTCACCCAAACGGGGTCAGCAGGCAGAGATTTCTGGATTGGGAGAGGCCCAGTCTGGGAATCGAGGATTCCTGTAGACCATGTTCATTTTTCACAGCCAAATCATATCCAAATCATCATAAATCATCATAAATCATCATAAATCATCATAAATCATCATAAATCATCATAAATCATCATAAATCATCATAAATAATCATAAATCATCATAAATCATCGAACCATTTTCCATAGCAAGCTGTTCAATAACCTGAGGGTATGTGAAAGCTTCTTGAGAAAAGAGCCTCAACTACTCACTGCACCAGGCATCCACATCCTCCACATCCAAAAGCAGCGGGTCCCTATCTCAGGAAGACCTTCATCGACCTTGAAACATGGATAAACTCTGGTGAAGAGAAGGTATAATATGGGTTTGTCTGAAACTATAGGGTACCCCTCAATCCATTGGATTATCATCATTGTCCTACTAAAATAAACTATTTAGGAGTATACCCTATTTTCCAGTCACATGGTTTGCTGGAAACTCCCTCAGATGAAATTCATATGGCCATATGGTAGATAGATATTATAGATGATCCTTCCAGCTATAGGCCTTCATTTACCTCGTGGATTTCCCATTGCTATGTTCGACAAAAACTGGAGAGTGAGAGGGATGGATATCCATGGATATCACAGATGAGATATCATCTAAATAGAGTATGGCACAAATACCTGGTTTTTTAAGCAACGCCTCTTTTTGTTTTGTTTCCCACGAAAGCCAGGGTAGATGTATCCTACACAGAGGGACCCCCAGCTCTGTTTGTTTCAACCTGTCTAGCTATAGAATATAATAAATATTTACCATAAATACATTTAAATACATCCTGGTTTGCGTAGGTACAAACCAACTTACCTCGGGTGAATCAGATATTGATATTGACTATATAATGATAATAATAATAATGATAATAATAGTAATTCTAATACTACTAATAATAATACTAATAATAATAAAATAATAATAATTATTATTATATATATATATTATCGTTGATATACTAAAATTTTCATTGGATAAATACTTTATTAAATCCCTAATTTTTGGTTGCTAAATTCCTGATTATGCCAAAATACGATATGTCATACCGCGTAACGGCGCAACTACACCCGATCGGCGTAAACGGCGTAACAGCGTAACGCGCAGCGTAAACGGCGTAACAGCGTATTGGCGTATTTACGCTTACAGACCCCAATCCCACACTGTGGATACTTTTTGTTTATCCCACATCCACATGATTCAACCATTAATTTTATACTTATACATACTCCCATAATATCTTGATGAATTAATTTATTCTTAATCGCTGTATGGTATGTTCAATGGTTTTTCACTGACTGCAGCCTATTCCCATGAGATTCCCATTGTATTTGCAGAATGTCAGCGCCTCAGGTCACTGCCGCTTGATTTGCTGGAAGCCTCCAGTGCTTTCTTGTCGGGATGCTAACGTTGCTGTGGAGCTTGGTGGAGCTTGGTGTCCATTGTAGCGTTGGATCGTCAGATGAAACCTGTGGGTTGAAGGAATTACTGTACATGGAAAAAAACATGATTTGGCTGAAGAAAACTTATGACTTATGAAACATGTGGGTATGACATGGCATATGCATGAAAGATGTGGCTTTGATGATTTGTTTTCCTTGTGTTCGTGATTTGGGCTCCAGTGATGCAAGTAGTCAGCTGAGGCGACATTCTGAAGAGCTGGCCCGAATCAGGCATGAGAGAACAGCGTTGGTTGCATCATCAAAGATCACAGAACTTAGATGAACTTAGTTCAAATAAATATATGAAACTATATGAAAATAGATGATGAAATTATAGATCATGATCTGTTTATCATCATCTTTGGTCTTTGGATCTAGTTATTGTTTGGATCTAACTGTTGGATCATGTTTGGATCTAATAATAGATTTCCACATTTCCACGAGGTCTCGTACTGAATCATTCGTAATCTTTCCCTTGGTGTAAAGGTCGTTATAGATAGGAGAGATTGCACATCACAGAAATCTGTGAAATATGCAGCCCTGAATCTGAATTCCTGCATTTTTGTCGCACACAGAAAGCCAAAAAAAAAGCGCTTTCCTTGACCTTCCCTAATCTTCCCTGTGAAGCCGCCAAAGTCTTCAGAGGATTTTTGGAATCCAGGTCCAATCCGAAGCCATGATCGGATATGATCGGCTCTCAACGGAACCGAATTATGCCAAAGTTCAATCATTTTGAGCTATGTATTATATAAATATATTATATATTTATATATATTACATTATATATTATATATTATATATTATATATTATATATACACTATATAAACTATATAGATATATAATCTCTTTATATATATATTATAACATGTTTTTCATCGGCCCTTGAGATGATCTCGCGGCGTTCTTGCTCAAATTCCAAACAAAACACTTATGTACCCATAGGATCCATGTATGGTATATATGCTAACATTTGGGGCATATTGATGGTAAACGTTACCATATATAGCGTACATGGATCCTATGGGATATGTATATATATATATAGATGTATATATATATATATATACATATTATATCTAAGAGGCAAGCAGCTGAAGAGGGAAGGCTGAGACATGCAGGTCACAGCAAAGCGAAGATGATGGAAGCAATCCAATGCGCTGAGCTCATCTAAGCGATGAGACGCACGAATCCTCGACATGCTATGAAACCAGAGCTGATTGAAAATCCAAGGAATCAAAGTAGAGAGATTGCGTGCGCCAAGAACTGGAATCTAATGATCCTGGAATTTGAGAAAGGCATAAATTGAAGGGAACCCTATCTTATTTGCTGGCAAAACCAAGCCTTGAATCATTACATTGAACTTAGATTTCTCGGGGGTGGCAGGAAAAAAAAACATTTGCACCATGCCGAGGCTTACATTGGGACAGTCGATCTACACTCAGCAGGCGGTAGCCTGTTGTGCCACGGATTGAGGATTTCAGCTCGGAACTGGGGTAAAACAAGCCTATCTTCAGATAAAGCTTTATTCGTCAAGTGTGGCAATTGCACACGATGACAATGATTCTGGGTAAATTTCATCACGACCTCACTGTTCTCCCTCACTGGAATCATGGTTAGTAAGGGGAATCATCCCAAAATGGCCTTAATTCAGGGTAGTGAAATATTCTATATAATTTACCCAGAATGATTGACGTCATGACATACTTCAACTGCTTGGATTTCTTTCAGATATCTGGGATGATGATCCCCAAATGCCCCATGTTTTGAAATACTGGGGGGTTATAACGGTTAAACCACCAAGGCATTCAGCATAGCCATCCAATGTTATCTGATCAAAATGTGGGTCCAATTAAACATCAATCACTTTCCTCGTGTTTTCCCCGAAATTGACCGCGGAACGTATAGTTTCGTAAGGTTTGGAAGAGAATTCTCCGCTAGTCATCATGGCTATTTTGGGGTCCATGTTTTTTAAGGCCCAGCTGTAAGAAATCTTCCAGGCGATTGAAAGCATGGAGCTGGAAGTTGCCAAAGCCGTGCAAGACGCAGAAGCACGAGGCCTGGGTCCTGGCACTCCAAAATCTCATGGTTTTGAGATCCGCCACCAGCGGTTGGTGGGGTGGGACACCTATGATGAACGAATGGCCGGTAGAATGATACAACAGAAACTATGTCCGTATCACAATGAGTTGTAGACGTCATCACAGTTAGAAGTTATCATAAACTTCGAAATGTCCGTGACTAGTAGAAACTCTCACAATCACGGATCATCACTGATAAAAGTCTCACCACGATGTCAGAAGCTGTGTGTTTCTTTATATACGTAATTTCAACTGGTACAGTAAGATCTGATGTGAGGTGGATGAACCAGTATATTGATGATTATCATGATTCGTAGGATCAAGATCATGTAGAGGTAGAGTATCGTGTCATGGATTCAATCAACTGCCACTCAGACAGAGAAACTTCATACCTATCTGGAGCCATCTGACACCCACTGTCAGTGATACCTGTGCTTTCTGTTGTTCAAGTGTACACTTGAACGGGTTCCATGCACATCTCTTGATCACATCCACTTGAACCTAGAGGTATACTGCCAGAGTCTACCCTTTCCTCCTGAAGCTAGGTTTCTGGATTTTGGTCTATTTCCGAGAGTCCCAATGCCTGGAAAGTACCAGATCATCAATTGAGGGGTTGACGAAAGAATTGCTGGGGACCTAAACAAAGCGACTGGATCGACTGGCTAATCATCATGTTTCCAAGCAACGGCCACGATTTGGTATTTTAATGTATTTGATGCTCCCATCTGCAGATACATCCATATCCAGTGTACTGCAGATACATCCATATCCAGTGTATTTTGAACCTCACATTTTGGTGAAATCCTGTTTCATGGTTGATATGCCAGGAATTGAAAGCCAAATTTCCCGTAAGTTTTTCACGCTCTTATGCCCCCAGCCATTTTTCAAGCTTTCGAAGGTGACAGTGAGGCACGGACACCGGGCATGGATTGTGGCCGGAACTGCTGCAAGACTTGTACAATTATTGGATTTAGCACCTGGATTGTTTCTTTTTTCCCATTGCTTAATCCACCATTAGGGGAATCTACTTATGGAATATGTGTAGTGATTAATATGATGATATGTTTGTATGGTTTCCTTGAGCAGATCCGGCATCACAAGAAAAAATGGCTAAGACATGGGACATCGGCGTATCACCATGCTTAGCCATGTGTTAAAACACCCCAACTGCACCACCAAACATGTCATGGCCACAGATCCTCCGCAGCTCTAACTGCTCCCGGCCCGGGACAGCGAGCGAATCGCGCCGTTTTCTCGCCGCGCCGATGGCGAAGCAAAAGCAGCTTCTACTCCCCGAGGCGATGGGAACTACCTACCATAAAGTCTATGTAAGGCCTAAGGGAATACAGCTCAACAAACAATATGGCTCTGTAATGCTCAAAAAAAATGGTACGGTATCTGGACGGTATCTCCAGTTTTGAGTCATGTCATTGATGCAATATTGTATTTATACTAATAGCGACAGTGTTCTTCATTGTCTTTGAATGGTTTTATATTCTGAATTATGGTTTTATATGGTTTTATTATGTTATTATTGTTGTGAATGTGGTAAACGCAGTGTCATAATCACCATCCCCTATAGAGGTTTATGAAGTTGGGTATGCCCCTATGGCTGAGATGATGTAAAATGAGCCGCAAATGGTTGGTTGATCGGAGGGTTGATCAATTATTGGGTTTACCACTTATAAAACATTTGTAAGATTATGTAACAAATTGTAACAATACTTAAGAATATCTATCACTTTATATGCACAGAAAAGAGTTGGTTTCTGTCCAGACCTTCATCGTTCAGCAGATGGCCCTTTGGATGTTCGAACTCTGTCCGAAAGTAGGGGATACTTGCAGACTGCAGATACTTTTCGTAAGGGAATCATGTGTTTTCAATGGGAATTTCAGGATATTGGAGGTACACCTACCATATATAAGGCCTATGTAAGGCCTATGTAAGGGAATATCCCCATAAAATATGGCCTTATATGGTACAGTACCTCCAATTTAGGATCCTGAAATGGCCATTGATGTTTTTCACATCTATTACTAGTCTGCCAGTTTACCTTAGCGTAATCCTGAGGAATACTGTATAGGTTGCACCATTTTTGGGCAAACAGATATGGCTTTCTGGCTTGTACGGATGAACGGATGACATGTGGTTCGCAAACATCACAATGAACAATCCGGATATTCTGTAGATGAATGCCGTTTTCTAACTAGTGTCGCATTGCGCGGATTCATTTGGAGTGTCCATATTGTGTGTGTTTCACTCAGTAGTCTCTCCAGTATATCCAGGGTGGTTGACACATATTAGAATCCTTAGTAGTAAAGCTATTGGAAGGTATATACCCGGATGGCATGGTTTGTTGATCCCTTCCCCTTAAACATGCCAGACACAATGGTGGATGTAGGAGATTCGCACATATTTTGGACCATTTTCTGGTTGGGTGTTTAATATTGGGGGGATGGGAGTAATAAAGATATCCTCTGGTCAACTAACATAAGGAAATATATGGAAATCACCTTTTTTAATGGGAAAATCAACTATTTCTATGGCTATTTTCAATAGCTATTTTGACATAACCAGAGGGTAACCAACATCTAACCGGTCTTTGGTTCGGCGGGTTGACATCGTTAGACGCGCCAGATGGGCCATATGGATGAGGGGCCGCAGCTACCTACGCTGCTCACGCCCAGTGACTCGGAGCTACGTGGGCCACCCAGCTATGTTTGTTGGTTTATAGCCCCCCCCTTAACATCCCTTAACATCCCTTAACTATGTATGTATATATATATATTTACATATATATATATATATGTATATATATATATATATATGTGTATGTATATAAGTAAGCTATGGTAAACGGGGGCCTCATCCTGTAAACCCACCGATAAAACATGTGGCACTGATCACAGCCCCAAGCTGATTTTGTTCTCCAAAAATCGATTGAAGCGTGTGATCCCATATCTTTCCATACTTCACATCGAAATTGCCATTGACATGTCGATTTACAACCATTTGCTGCGTACATGCCATCAAAATTCCTTAAGCTCCTTCAACATCCATGTATAACATTGTATTAAAGAAACCATGAAACAAAACATTCCATGGATTTTCTCCCCAATTTTTCTCCACTTGTTTTCAGCCGTGGCCTGGTTGCCACCGCCGAGGAAAACGCCAGCAGCTGCTCGAAAAGGAGGCAGCTGCGAAGCCGGTGGAAGGCGACCGCAAGACCAAACTGCAGGACGCCCTGCAGGGATTGGAGCAGTGACCAAAAAGCCTGTCTGTTAGTTAGTGATTCTGGTTGGTGGTTTCAAACATTTTTTATTTTCCATTATATATGGGATAATAATCCTTCCCATTGATTAATATTTTTCAGAGGGGTAGGTCAACCACCAACCAGTGATTAGTTTGGGGACTATACTACCCAATATCTTGGGGATTAAAAAAGAATCCAAACCTGTTAGTTACCCTCTGGTAAACTAAGATAGCTATGGAAAATGGATGAACATTGGTGATTTATAATTGGTTTGCCGGTTCACCTAACATGGTGATTTCCATTGTTAATGATGTTAGTTTACTGGTACCAGAGGTTATGATTAATTTGTGGATGATACTGCCCAATGTATTGGGGGCTTTAACAGTCGAAGAACGGGAAATCCCGTTCTTAACCAGTATAATGGAATGAGAGATGGATTTTGAACACTGCTCATTTGTCGCTGGATTTGAGGGGAATGTCATGGGGGGTTGATGGGAAGTTCATTGGATTTAAGGATGTTTGATTGGATTTGAGGGGAACGCAATGGGAACCGAAAGGGATTTGATTGGATTTCAAGCGACGTCATGGGAATTTCATAGACATTTACATCATAGCCATGGTGTTTGATTGGATTGTCTTACTGGTGCTTAGTAATCTTAGTAGGGAATGAGGGAATGATCCATAACCACTAGTAATAATAATCCCATTCCCCCATTCCCATCCATTCCCTACTAAGCACCAGTAAGTTGTTGATCGGACTGATTGATATTTTATGGGTACCATGGAGAAGATGGATTTCACATGTAGCGTCCTGACGCCTCCATGGGAATTATCCATGAATATCCCTTCCCCCTTAATATTAAACAGCCCAGAAACCATGGTGGATGTAGGAAATTCACAGATATTTGGGACCATTTAGATTTAGGTAGGACTTCTTTAATACTAGGGGAATGGGATTATCCAAAACTGTTGGTTGAAGACAATTGGGGATCATTTTTGGAGTACTTTTGAAAAGATTGGAGTAAGTGTATGCTTCGAGCACAATACTGGTGACTGCATAATCTCAATTAGACGAAAATTGATTGAGCTAATTTAAGATTCTTTCGAAGTGAGAATTCCAATCATCTCAAGCTGCATAATCTTAATTCCAATTTTGGAATCATTGTCTTTTTGACGACGGGAAAAGCAAGCTGCTGCTCTGGAGCCATCCAATTGCTTGGTCCTGAAAATGTCGGTTCGCAGCTGGGCACACTTGTTGCAATGGTCACTTGTTGGAATCCAGGCCAACAGCCATGTTGGAACTATATAGATTTTGCATTATATGCAAAAACCCTCAAAAACCCCTTCCAGCCAAAGCTAAGCGGAAAAATCAGCGAAGTGCCAATACTATCTTGTTGATCAAAACTTGGAATCTCACCACATTCAAGTTTTGCTTGGAACCGTATTTTTAATTGGACCCGCCACCACAAGTGTCCAGTCTTCCCTGGTGAGTGGGTCTCGCAATCTGGAGCCCTGAAGGATCTTGGAAATAGTTTCTGGGTCCCCGCTGTGAAATTGACTGCATCTTTAACCACCGGTGTCCTACCGTATCATTTTTTTTGCTTACTCCAATGGGGAAAAAAAGAAAAATGTGTATGCCATTCCGTCCTTAGCACTTGTGTATCTACCCTAAGAGGATGCGTCCGTGCATTCGACAGTCCCCGGGTGTGTCTCGTCGTCACCCCTGAATTTGGTGTTATTTGCTTGGTTTGTCGTTCAATTCATGATCACAATCATTGGGGATTTCTCTATCGCTGTCACACAGCACTAAAGTCAAAGGCGGACATGTATCTAATTTTTTGGATGAATTCAATGGGTTGAAAGTTGGGGCATCTAAGAAAGATAACTTTTTGGTTGGTTCACTTGGGGTTATGATAAGGCATGATAAGGCTTATCATGATCTACTCATGGAAATCCCCAGCAACCAATTAGAAGGAATGACAGATGGTGAACTGGGCTCTGCTCATTTCGCACATTTTGGAGGAACGGTCCAAGCAATCACTGGGGTGATGTAAAGGGAAATAATATGCATATATATATATTCATGTTATTATTATTATTATTATCATTATTATGATTATTATTATTATTATTTATTATTATTGCTATTATGATTATTATTTTTATATTATTATTATATTATTATTACTATTAATATAATATATATATACATATTTGTTCAGGCAAAAAGTCTTGTAAAAACAATTCCGAAGACCCAACATGAGCCACTATTTTCCACGATGTTCCCTTGCTTTTCCAACATGTTCCTTAATTTGCCCAATGATGTTTCAATAACGTTCCCACTTAAACCACTTCAAAGGCCCACCCTTTTGCTCCTTTGCAGGAGCGGCGTCCCGGCTTCCGAGCAGAACCTCTGACCCTCCAACCGGGGTTGAAATTCTACTCGCCTCCTGTAACCCGGCTGTTGGAAGGCGGAGCTCCAACATGTACCTTTATTCTAATCTTAATGAGCTTCTTGTAGAAAAGCAATGGGTTAAATATACTTCAATCATCTTACTTATTAAGTTATCGTTTCTTCTGGAGGTCTCTAAAATTGATCATGTTGATTGGGGACAAATGATGGTTGATTGCTGATTGTTAAATATATTTACTTCTTTTTGTGGACATTTCTCATGTTTCCAAGATTTTTATCATGTTTCCTGGGGACAGATTAAGATGATTGTAGATGATTGAAAGGTGAAGGGGGATGACCACCAAACTCTACATCTGCCGTCAGGGTCAGGCATTGGTGTTGAAATGTGCTGCTGCTGCTGCTGCTGCTGCTGGCTCATGACTTTCTGAGAAAAGTCCCATTTTTTCTTAGTCCGACTGCTATAGATAGCCGTTGCCCCTGTTGTCATGTCAGTTCACGGCAACTTCACTATGGAAGAAATTGTGATCAGTTTCGTATGGACTTTTTTGCCTCCAGCGGAGGTTTTCAGCACTCAGACCTGTCATCGTTGGATCATCTAATCATCCTCAGTCATCGTGGCTGGTCATCGCGAGTAGTACTGCAGTTTCTGAGTCATTTTCTATTCGAATGACCCCTTGACTCGATTGACTCCATCCCCTGGGTATGGGTTAACTGGTGATTTAATAAATTTGTTACAAAACATGACCAATTTTCTTGTGCCATTGCGATAAAATCCATACTTTTGGTGGTGCCCAACAGTCCGCTAACTTGGTTTAAAACTAGATTAGCTAGGGCTTACGGTATGTATGTATGATATATATATATATATATATATGCATATTCTACATGGCATACATATCTCATCATATCTATATGGTTATAATTTAAAACCACATATAACAGGGTCGGTGTATATAAAGTGTACAAACCAACAAAAACAGCTTAGAGTGATATCCCAACACCTATGCAATGAATTGCACCCAGTGAGCCGCCATTTTTCATTGCTCACCAAGCCGTACACCGTACACCGTACACCGGCCGTGGCCCAGGTGGAGCAAATTCCAGATGTCCCAGATCCGGAAAGCCGACGTCATCGAGCTGAAAAGACAAGCAAGGCCTGTGGCATGTGGGACCTGCGGGGACGGCGGGGACCTTGACCTGGCCGATTCCGAACTAGGATGGTCATCAATAACAATGGCTTAAAGGAATGGAAATCAATAAAGCCAGGGCCAGGTCAATGAATATTGATGACCATCCTTAATCTTGACCTGGCTTAAAGGATGGTCATCAATCCATTCACAGGGATTTATATAACCATTGGAAGGATTCCCATTATGGGATGGACCAGCAGAACAAGAACTGAATCCGGTGCAACATCGGATTTTTTTTTCTGGTTCCATTGTTCCGAAAAAAAATCGATTCTGGTGCTTTGGAACATGAATTTGGAAAAAATTCTCCAATAGTTGGGATGATGATCCAATCTGACGAAGTCCATCATTTTTCAGAGAGGTAGGTTCTTCCACCTTTTTTGAGATGGTTTCTTCAGAAAAACGCCAGAAAAAGCCGCATGAATTAGCAGATTTTCCATGATGTTCCATGATTTACCATTAGGATGATCATCATGGGTACCCCAGTCATCCCTTGACGTTTGAACAGTATTGAAACCATTGAGATCTTGGGGATCAGCGACACTAAAAGGGACCCTCATTTTGTAATATGTTACATTGCACTGGTCGTGTATTATATTGATATATTATATTGATATCTTGTACTATATTTTAGATTTTAGCATGTTAGAAAAACATGTCATGCTAGTTTACATAATGAATACACACAAGGATTACAAAACGAAAACAAGGATTTGTCGTTTGTCGTTTGTTGTTGTTGCTGCTGCTGTTGCTCCTCATGCTGAATTTCCTGGCGTCGCTGTATTTGGTCGGGACGTAATAAACTCGAAGTTTGCTGCCCACTGTGCGGTAGGTTTCCTTGTGCTTCACCCCGCAAAAGTATATATATCTGGATAAATTATAACGACCTCACTGCGACCTCACTATAATCATAGTTAGTAGGGGAAATGATCCCCAAATGGCCTCAATTCAGGTTGGTGAAATATAATAATTTACCCATATATATATAATATACATGGAACTGTGCTTAGCCTCTCTTGAATGCAATGTTTACATGTGATATGTTGCCGGTTTTGGTATTGGACAAGCTGTGCCAGAATTTTTGTTTAAGTCAATGCCCTCCGCTACGACATACTTGCACCTGTGTTTAATATTCCTCTCGATACGGGAACAGAAAACACCCGGGACATTTCATTGCGGCCGGGTGCAAAAAGACCCTCCCGGGTACCGAAAACACCACTGGACGCAAAAAAAAAACACTATTCTGGTAGCATTCAAAGCGATTCGGGAACAGAAACACCTAGGCCTTTGGGACTTTGGGGTTCCCAGAAACACCGACGGGAACGTCCCAAAAACACCATTCCAGGGAACAAAATCAGAACGGAGCCCATATGATCCCTAAGACCAGTACGTATACCCTCTGGTTATGACTAACATAGCCATGGAAAATGGCCCATTTGTAGATGGTTTACCTATTATAAATGGTGATTTTCCATGGCTACGTTAAATAACCAGATGGTATTTTTCAATGATTGGAAAACACAGTATATCGTATCCTGCTAACCATTGACCATTGATACAAGTTTTGTTTGTTCGCAATGATTATAATCCATTTCCTACCTGTCATGAAATTCATTTCAAGACCATGTCCAAAGGAAACCCAAATGTACGTATATATGCATATATACATACACATAAATATACATATATTCTATATACATACATACATATATATATATACACAAATGATTATATATATACTGTATAATACTGTATATATATATATTATTTACACAAATGGTTAAAACATATTAGAGTTTCAATCTCAGTTTACCACCGAAGGAACCGAACTGGTTGTACCAGTCATATCTCGGGGACAGGAGAACTGGCCCTCGGAGTCAGCGTGCAGCACCTCCACCTCAGCTTCTCCTGGAGCACAGAACCCCCAGAGCAGCTGAGGAGAATTTTTTCAAAATCCTGCAGGATGGTTCTATATCATAACATTCATGATGGTTAATGATGGTTAATACTGGTTAATGATGGTTAATCATGGTTAACAATGGTTAATAATGCTTAATAATCACTGGTTGGTGCTTTGGAACATGTTTTTTATCTTTAATTCCATATATTGGGAATAATGATCCCAACTGACTTTCATATTTTTCAGAGGGATTGAAACCACCAACCAGTAATCAATGATTGATAGTGATTGATAATGGTGATTAATGATTTTATAATATAACTATGAAGCTCTGTTAATCATCAATAAATGCTAGTCACTGTGATTGATAATGACTTAGTGGTGATTAAATATTTAATGGTGATTAATTATTAAGAGTTATTAATAATATTAATAGATTATAATAGTTGGTTTTTGCTATTATAACATTCTCCAACGATAATGACTTAATGATGATTCATACTGTAGTGATTTAGCGACGCAATGGTGATTCCATTTAATGGTCATTTGATGGTAGTTGAATAGTGATTAATACTGATTTGTGTGATGGAACATCACCGTTTCTTAAAAAAAAATATTAGGTATATCATCAATGAATGGGCCATTTTCATAAATCATGTAAATAAATATATATATATTTAAAGGCTTACGCCTGACAGCTGAGCGCCGGCCGAGCAACGACTTTTGGCTTATGGTGTGGGAAGATTGGGCCGAGATTCTCCGCGCAAACCCAGGGAGGCCGACGCCAAAGGACGGGAAGCTACGCAAGGTGTATTATGCAACGGGTGGTTGGCAATGAAAAATAGATCATTTGACATAACTCACTGATATGCAGATGACTAGTTGTAACTATTATTGTCAAGAGCCACCAATGCTAGTAATACTCGGCGGCTACCTGGCCTTTTGTCAGTTCGTAACCATGTGACAATGTACTGTTAAGGGCATGTTATTTTGACATTTCGGACCCATGCTGGTCAAAATTACCAACTATCTGAGCATCAACAGTTTAATATGAAGTTGCACATCATCAGGTAATGATCGTTAGGATGTTGCTCGCATTACTTGGCCGGAGCTACGTAGTTTTACTGTAAGTTCATGAACGGAGGAATGACCAACCATCATCAAAAATAACCTGTCTCAACCATCATTACCCGCACTTTGTTCAATCACCAGTAAGCCGCCAGTTTTTGGCCAGATACTTGACATGATCCAACAATTTCCAAATATTCCCAAATATGGCCATTTCGGTGGGAACCAATTATGGTTCCCCAGTGCCCTGACTGCACAACAATAAGTTTCTCACAGGGTGCATACCCATGAAATGGCAATGGTCGAACCTCTTTAAATGGATTGAGGTTGTCCCATCTATGGTAAAGATCCTGATACTGGTTTTTGTAAACCTCATAAGCCAGTGAACGAGCAACTCGTGACTCCGTGACATCATGACAAGTCTTGCTCACGGCACACATGTAGCACGAATTGTGTCCAAAAAATGCACCACACACCATTGACTTCGTTCCTTTCAAAGCACCAGCCAGAGAACAGGCACCAATCCCTGACGTCGGGATTATTTTCCCACTTCCAACTGATCTGAAAATCGAATTTAGCAGTTGATCCATAGTGAATATTGACCTACAACAGATTCTTTCATGCTCATGTCGGTCAAGAATCGAACAGGTGGGCGCGCCACAACAAGCAAACACACATGCAAGCGGCTGCCGTGAAAAGAAAACATGTACGCAACTGATGTACGATATAAAGCTATAACCTAACACCAGTAAAGACAAGTGATGCAAGTTCCTAGCCATGCCCAGTGATCATTCAGCCATTCACCCATGCAGCTCACCATCCGCACAACTATTCAAAGATCACATGCATATAAGGTGCAACATACAGTCTGGGGATTTGTTGTTTTGATGTTTAACATGCACACATGAACCATGGGGTCGGGATCACCGGCCAGTTGATATGCTGGCGCGAGAAGTTAAGGTCGGAGTGAGTAGAGACTGTCTGACGGCTTACTTAACCACCAATTACCAATCATGACTCGACCATTGACCAGTGAGTAGTCAGAACTAATGACTGTTGACTCTGCCAGGTACTGAAGACCGAAACTTCGGGCCTGAAGGTCCAAACAGCGGACCTGAAGGTCGAAACCGCGGACCTCAAAAGAGGCATGTACCAGGCATTGACGGCGCATATTTCCCGAATTCCTTCAGGCGTTTTTGTTTCCCATCAAGGTTTATCACCTATGTCGTGGCAAGGACCCTATCACTCATTTGCTCGCATGCTAGATCAAGTATCCGGTTTCTGTTGCTTGCCAGTCGGTGGCACGTGCGCCAGATTCACGATAGACTATGCTCCTTGGAGCGGAAACGGAAGAAGGTCGACGAGTTGGAAGCGCGCGTCCTGGAGATGGAAGAGCTTGAAAGTCTTGAGCCCAGACTACAAAGAGAACAGCCGGGTTTTCATTTAAGCAGATTTCATGTGCAAGTTACAATCAAATATGACTAAAATGACATTCTGCAATGGCACCCGGCATGGGTAAAACGGTAAAACGTGCTGTATTTCACATACATGCTGTATACACAAGCCTGCACTTTGCGCATGTCTCAAGTTCTGCAGCTCCAGCGAGCGGTATAATTCGTGAAACCCAAACATATGTAATTAACAGAAAAACCGAAAACAGAACACAGAAAGGCGGTTTTCCTGTTAATCAGATGTTCATCTGTTTGATTTTTTTCTGTCAGGGAACCCGAAACCTTATACTCCATTATACAAGCTGACATGGAGCCTCTGGGTAGGTTTAAGGTTCCCTATAGGTAGATTGTCCATGCGGCCGCAAAGGACAGAAGCGCTTTTCCGTCGGTCCGGGCTCTCAGCATGAACCAATGCAGTGAGAAGGGGTGTTGGTATACCGATTGGTACAATGATGGATCAGATATTGATCAGATCCGCCTAGGTAGCACGACTTGTACTACGATCCCGATCTCAGACGACGAAGAGGATGGCCAGAGACCCAGCTTCGGTGTTTTCACTTGGAGTGCCCCCGTGGTCTCATGAACTTACAAGTCTTGAACCCGGTTGCACCCGGAGGGGGCACCAGACTTCCCATCCAGCCTGATCCAACCGAGTAGCAGTAGTAGCAGTGTGGTGTGGGCTGATGTGGCAGATCTGATCAGGTATTTTGTGAATGGCAGCAGCAGTGCGCGCCTGGTCGGCCAGGGCTTGGGGCTGTCGTCTCGCCCACGGGCGAAAATAAAAATAAGCAAACACACAGAAACCAGATGAATCCTGGGCGAAGTTGGGTGAAATTGTTAGATGAAGTTGGGTCAAGTGGGGTGAAGTTTTCGTGTTTTGGGCATTTCCGAGGACGTCAGGCTTTCGGATCATTGGCGCTTTTAAATCATCATTGCTCATTTTTCCATTGTCTCCGCTGCGGTTAACCAAGTTAAGAACTACAGTTTATCTAATAACGTCAGTGCTTATGTAGATCATCGCCATATCTTGGGCCAAACACCTTAGGCTGTCCAGAAGGGACCAGCTCCAAGCCCGACCCTCCACCTTCCACCTCCTGGTGTGCTTGTCTATGAAGTAGTGGCCCACCTCCACCGGCCGCAGACACCACCTCCAGTCCAATCCTTCCATCACGAGATCCTGGTACTGCAGGTAGTCCTTGTTTCCCCCTCTCATCAGAGGACGGCGTTGCCATAGAGCTGCTGTCACCAGTTACCGTTGCCTCAGCACCGGTCGGGTCAGCCTGCGTTGGGCTCATAACCCTTGCCAGCGCGGTTACCGCACTAGGCACCCTGTAAGCAGCACGTCTCAGCCTTTTTTTCCTGAGGCCAAGAAGTCTTGAGCCAAACAGTCCCGACAATCGCACAACTGATGGCCCCTGCTGTTTTTTTGTTTTTCAAACCCTTAGATTAGGAGCTTTTCAGCTCAGTGTTGGGGTGAACCTTTTGGGACTTTACAGCCCTGTACATCCTCCACCCTATACACTATATGAAGTTTAAATTGATCACACGTGGTTATAGTTGTCATGATTGTGGTGTTGGTGTTGGTGTTGGAACTCTTATTCCCTGGCGCGCTCCCCCTTGCGCCTGCCGGGGTCGGCGGGAACAGTGTTTAGTCTATCATGAATTGTTTGGAATAAAAACAGTCGAACATGACATTGTAATATGTTTTTAGATAATTAGGCGTACCATGGAGAAATACCTATCAGTAGTTGTAGCTAAAGTAGTATATCGTTTTTTCCCTATCGTGGGGATTAATCCCGTCCCTTGTTTGGTCCTGAAACAGCCTACGCAAACCGTTGATGTGGGGGATGAAACTACCCCAAGTATACATTTGGGGCGATACCATGCGGGTGTTTAATACTATAGGGGGATGGGAATATACTTAAATATAACTTGAGCTTACAGTAGTTATAACTGTAGTTAGATGGGTCATTAACCAACAAACAATATATAGGATTCTACCTGAAAAAGGTTTCTTCACCTGACCGGGAGTTTGGGGTGATGTAAAATGATGTATGCACATATTGGGACCTTGAAATATCGTGATCCTGTACTTGCTAGAAAACCTTTACAGGAAGATTTTGGGCTTATGTCCAGTAAGAAATCAATGAATAACACACGTGGATGAACAATAGACTTCCTCGCCTGAGAATTTCGCTCTTGCGGGCACATAATCACCGTGTATTTGCCAAAACTAAGGGGTTGGTCACCAAACATGGGGAGTTGCTGCACATTCGGATGTAACCATCAAAAATGCCAAGTCGGGCACTGAAGGTGGAGATATGACAAGGAAACACTGGGAGATAGTAGCACGTAATTGACCAACCTACCGCAGATGCTCTTGTTATAGATGACGTGATATGAGTTTGGTCCATTGGTATTGACAAAAATAATAGCGATGATAATATGATTGTCATGCTTGTGACAGTTGGACAGCTTTTGCAGATCAGCGAGCTGGGTCTTTTGCCGTCTCTGTTTCCCAATGGAACCCTGGTAACCGATATTGGACCACCTAAGATTTGGTATGCCACGAAAAACGACTATGGTGAATAAAATTTACCTGAGTAGACTTTTCAGGATGTTGTCTACAGGACTTAATGGCTTATATATGTTTTGTGTATACATCCAGACTGAAGGTGTGCTCTCACTCATCTTAAAGCGTTGCTGACAAAATATCCCTAGACTATTCCGGTTGTACCATTTGGCCAATGACTACTGCCAGTAAAAATCAGAACAAGAAGTCCGACATGCCTTTTTTCACCAACGTCATGAGTCATGAGGCTGTTTTCGTTGAATTCTTGAAGATCAATGGGTTGAAGCGCAGGAGACCGAACAAAGAGACCAGGCGATCTGCCAGGCTCTGGGCTGTTGAAGTTTGCTAAGGGAAGGCTCGGGAATTGAGTAATTTGGAGCATCTTTGAGGTTAACAGCATCATCAAAAGGTGCAAGGCTGGTGAAATCAACTTGAGACCAAACTACATAGGTTTGTCACCGCCACATCACCATATATGGTTCATAAGGGAAACTATTGTGCTTCAATATCACCTCAGGTTGGTGAGTTATCAAAATGATAATTAACGTTGTTATTCTATGGGAATGTGTGCAGTATCCCGGGTTTTCAGGCCCATGTTAGCTGTCTTGTCCCATGGGCCTTAAGTTTTGATCAAGAAAAGCCTCTGGAAAGAGCCTTATTGGTACAACATTATTATGCCAGTTGTGCTTGCAAAACGCACGTTTTTGTTAGCGTGTGCTCGCAGGTCATGAAGGGGCGGGGTGGGGTGGGGGGGCATGTTAACGTTCCTTGCACTATATTTCCGCTACATGTTGCTACGCTGCACAGATGTCTGGTAGTGTTGCTGCGCATGAAGGGGTGGGGTGGTGGGGGGGGCATGTAAACGTTCCTTGTACTTCTTCCGCTACATGTTGCTACGCTGCACAGATGTCTGGTAGTGTTGCTTCGCTGTATACATG
>Ga0126342_10006608_pt1 | contig 20594 bp, 15 predicted proteins | sample Cyp1metagenome_FD_92528 | JGI IMG/M metagenome (GOLD analysis project Ga0126342, IMG submission 92528) | Coral microbial communities from Lord Howe Island, Old Settlement Bay, Australia - Cyphastrea 1 metagenome | ecosystem: Host-associated > Invertebrates > Cnidaria > Coral ...
AGATAGAATGTCAGATAGAATGCCAGAAGATATGCCAGATAGAATGCCAGAAGATTTGCCAGATAGAATGCCAGAAGATATGCCAGAACATATGCCAGAAGATATGCCAGATAGAATGCCAGAAGGTATGTCAGATAGAATGCCAGAAGATTTGCCAGTAAGAAAATGTATAAAATTGTATAAATGTCATGGTGGGGATCATTCGAAGTGAAGTATTTTTTTGCTATGGAATATGACCATCTCCAAGGAGGGTAACCATCACCACTACGGCGCTACGCCCCAGGAGATGGTGAAGCATCCCGTCTGTCAGTCACATGTGGAGTGCGTGCGACCTCCCAGAGGATTCGCGGACTCGGACTGGAAGTGGTCGGACTGTCGTTGTCACGTCCTTTTCTCTTTAAGGGGAACAACTAGAAAATAGCCATTTGGATGGATGATGACCTCACAGTAATGTCGGTGAATTACGATAATGTATTCAGATCAGTCAAACAAGATCGACATATAAGTGAATTATCAACGAACTTAGCATAAATACATCATAATACATCAATAGGTGTTCGAAAAAAAAAAGATAAGCACAATTCAGCACACCAATCAATAAAAGCATGCATCCAGATGCGGTGCCTTAAGGTGCATGGGTTTACTGGGTGCCCTGTGGAAAGATACAGCTGAGACAGGAAGATTAAACAGAAGGGTAGCCATCGGGTGACCAAAAGTGCTGGCCTTCCGCTAGGGTGCTTCAGAATGGACACTGGTTGGGCAGTTTCAAAGAGTTTATTTACTTCAAAGGGTTCCTTTTTGTGGACCTACATGAGACACCGCAAGGTTGTGCGGAGCCCATTTGTAGGATTCCAACCTGTATTTCCAGGGTACCCCAAAATCCAAGCATTATCATATTTTCCTATGATAGAAAAACTATGGGCATCCCATTTTTCAGACATATCCGGCTACCCCATCTTCTTGTTTGTACTCCATTGTCTCCCATTGTTTGTTGCTTAACTCCCAATTTGTGTTGGTTAACTCTCAAGTTCTAGTTGGTTTTCAAAAAATGTGCCCGCTAAGATTGGATTTAACAAACAAACACCTGATTTTAATCCATATTTTCCCGGAATTGATTTTGTTTTGCCCACAAAACACCTTGATTCTTCCGCGAACATGTCACCCCAAAAGCAGTGCAAAAAGGTGGGGGAGCCCCGACGGGTGCTATGCGAGGTCGAAAAGCATTGATATGGCGACATGGGCATGGCTGTGATGTATATGGAAATAAGATTGGATCATAGGATGTTTCCATACAAGATATCATTGGATGTGTATATTGTCATCCATATATATATATCCATATACGAAATGGTTGTATATGAATATTAATTATATGTTTCTCACAAATGGATAGCATTTGCTGATATGATATGATGTTAGGCAATGTCAGGTGTGAATGCATAAGAATGTGATTCTTTGATAACAACAAAAAATCAGGGAATATTCGGAATAGTGGTGTAGCCAAAATATAGGGAATAAGTATAAGTGCAAAACGATATGACCAACAATGAATGGTCACATCATGAGAAGATATTGTCTTTTGTCTGGCAATTTCAACCCCGGATTCCTATTCAACCAGTAATTGGGGGTGTTGCTTTAGTGTTGCAGTATCATACATTGTCACTGCTTCAAACAGCGTCAATTTCCATGTGACTGGGTAAACCGACCGGAAGAGTAGTTGAATAGCTTTAATACAACTTTCCGATCACTTCAGTGTTGTACTAGAATCATGAAGTAGATCAGTTGGAGTACATCCTTCATCAGTTGGAGTTCTTCTACAGAGCCCCGTCCGCCAGGTGGTGAAGAAAGGCAGCTGGCAGGAGGGGTTGATGACTCGCATGGCTGGCATCCAAGGCTCGGATCAGCCGACCTGGTGGCCCCCGAAGGTTAGTGGCCTGGGGGAACCTCCAAATCTGAACCTTGGGTAGGTGGGTTGATGTTTGCCATTTTTATGGGCGAAATATATCATAGATAGATGGACTAGGCATGAACTAGTTTCATCCCAAGATAGATGGGGCGCCTGAGAATTGGCAACGGAGAAATGCTGTTGGTCACCATGGATTTTTCGGAGTATCCGCGCCAGGGTACCCCAACCGATTTTCTGGCAAACTCAGGTTGCAACTCTGGAAGAATAGGCTATGGCTCACGGAGACCAGCCACTTTTTTTGGTCTATTCCCATACCTGAGCACTCCAAAAAAAATGGCTGATGTCAAGTATTATCATATCTAAGGGGAAATCCCCATGAAAACCGACTATGATTTTATAGATTCTCCAGTTGACAGTTCGCACTGCCCAACTGGATCACCTAATAGAATTTAAGAGTAATGAGCCGTTATAAAAGTGGTGGTTGGGGGCTGGTACGCTCTTATTAATCCCTCACTATTGGAAGGGGTCGCCTTTCTAATGTTTTTCAAATTCATAAAACGCATTGAAACGCCCATATCATTGGCAAGTTGAATGCTATGATTCCCATGTCTTCCCACTACCTGCGTAGCTGGGGTCACCTGCCGGGTGGGGACGCCAAAAAGGTGGGGCCGCCTGGTGCCTCTCAAATTTACCACCTACCTGCAAGGCACGTGCCTTGACAGATCGACCTGGTAGGGGGAAAAGATTGGGGCCTGAGGACTTGATGGATAGATGGCCAGATGGCCAGATGGATGGATGGATGGATGGATGGATGGAAGGATGGATGGCTGATTAGCTAGTTAGTTAGTTAGCTAGTTAGTTAGATAGTTACTTAGATAGTTAGTTAGTTTGCTAGGTAGGTAGGTAGATAGATAGATGGATAGAATTAGATAGAATTAGATAAAATTAGATAGAATCAGATAGAATTAGATAGAATTAGATAGAATTAGATAGAATGAGATAGAATTAGATAGAATTAGATAGAATGAGATAGAATTAGATAGAATGAGATAGAATTAGATAGATAGATTAGATTAGAATAGATCAAATTAGATTAGAACAGATTAGATTAGAATAGATTAGATTAGATAGATAGGCAGATAGATAGATAGATAGATAGATAGACCATTTGTTTCTTGACTTATTTTCAGATACTTGGCTTTGGCACGCCTTTGCCACAGTTTCAGCAGTTCAACCTTCAGAGTGGTAGTCCTGAATATTTTCCGTCTCGTCCAGGGGTGTTGGACAGTCAGAATGCCTCTGGTTTGAAGGATGCTAAACCTTGACGTACCTGAGGAGATAGGTATAGATAGGTTGTGTTTATTAGTCTTTTTGGTAGTTTGGTACTTTAAACTTTTGATTCTGATAGATTTTTTTTGCTTAGGGGATCGAATCCAGGGGATCTAAATGTTGTTGAACTTGATCCTCGTTTCTCGAGGAGGCGACCCTGCTGTGTTCTCAGTTCTCAAGGGTTCCTTCATTTCCCCTTTTTTTTGTTGGAATAACCACGAAAATTGAAATGAGGGTTAAGTGATGGGCAAGGCCTCAAATATCCTCAAATAGTTGCTTCTAGAGCGAAAACGCCTGAAATTTTGCTGCGGATCTCCCTTTCCATTTTGAATTACGGCTGGTGCCCCCGAGGACGCAGAACCGGCCATGAATTCTTGTGACCGAGAGAACTGGGCGTAGAATGAAGCGAAATTTGCATTGCGACATATGTCTCACAGAAATATCAATTAGCAACAGCTCTGGCCATGCTACAAAGAGTACTCCCTGCCACGTCTGAAGCAAGACAGGTGGAACAAAAAGACATATTCTTTGTGAAAGCTGTTCGTCGATCGCACGAGCGTCACCAAATGTCATACCCAAAAAAACATCCAAAAACTGTGGCAAAGCCGCCGCAGGCCGCAGACTGAATCTATTGTGACAAATCTATGGTGAACATATTTCTGATTACGGAAATCGTTTCCCAGAGAACCCATGTATCTTGGATATATCTACCCTCTGGTGAACATACAAAAAGCAATGGAAAGATCCACCATTCTGTAGCTGGGAAAATCCACTATTTCTATAGCCATCTATACCATTGCTTTTTGTATGTTCACCAGAGGCTACACTTAATATCACTTAATGACATGGATGTTTCCCAAGAATCCTACATGGGGGCTTTGGCAGCTGGGACTCGCTGGGAGCGGCACTGTTGGCCGCCTGGGGGCCTGTCAAGATCTGTGCACATGTGCTGCTACGGTATATAGCCAAAACCATATTAAGGGCTTTCCATTAATATAGCACATATAGGCTCATATAGGATATTTCCATTATATAATATAGTACATATAGTATAGCCCAATCCAAACATATACAGTAGGGCTTTCCAGAAATGGTGGTACCCCCAAATGGATGGTTTACAATGGAAAATGCGAATCGAACATGGATGATTTGGGGATACCCCTATTTCAGGAAAACCGCATATACAGATATATACAACCATCTTCCAAATCCATGTTTTCATGTGAACAAAATCGTGCATGTCAAGGGGGTTCGGGCCCACATGGGTCCACAAACAGCACGTTTCAGAACTGGGATTTTCGCCACATATCACAAGGCTTGGGATTCAACAGCGGATGGATGGTGAATCTATATGAATCTATGAGTTATGAGCTCGGCTAGAGCCAAGTTTTCCAAAAACTTATCAGATCAGTCATCGGATGTCATCGGTTTGAAGAGTTCCACCAACATGCCTATATCCACTAGTGGAAAAATGGAAAAATAAGTCAAACCAGTGGTTCGGAGGAGTTTTTTGTTGTCCATCAGTCCATCCTATTCACTTCTTCACCCCACGGTCATGGCACCCTTTCCACCCATCGCCGTTCACACCAACCGAGCGTAGCGTCGCAGTTTTTGCCATGGAGACTTCCCAAGCGAAGCTGGCGGCCGAGGGTAGAGATGGCACTCACTTTCCAGGAGCTGCTGAAAGAAGTGAAGAGCTTGAAAGGCCCAGGGGTCCTGGCAATGCCTGGGCTTCGGCGGTGATTGGTTTGTGAAACAAAAATGGAAATATGTGGAAAGTATTCAATATAAGTACGTGTGTGTATATATATATACATATACATAATAGTATATACATGGAATTATGCGGATGATTGCAGATGGAGTTTTTACCCGTGTGCATGCCGTTGACACCTTGCAAGGACTAGGCCCGTTGCCATCAGACTTTGATCAAATCTCCTGACTCGGCAGGTCGCAAGAGTCAGTTGCCATGGCATCTGCAGCAGGAGCTGTTTTCCCGAGGCGCTGGGAATGCTGCCATTGGCACAGCCAAAGAGCTGGGCATTGCGGCTCAGTTGCAGCTGGGAGTCCTATAGATGATTCTCTCAGTTAAGCCATAACAAAATGCCTTTCTTGATGGGTTATTTTAGGTTATTTTAGGGGTGTACTAGCTGTTTTCTTGCGGATTATTATTGTCCATAATGGGGATACCTATGAATCAACCAGGACAATGAGATGGGAGTGTATTTTTCATGGCTCAGTTGTTTTTTCTCTTAAACAAATAGAATAACACCATGCGCGCTAATCATGTCAATGATTGCAAGCTTGATAATTGCAACAGGAAGAATGGTCAGGAGAATGAGACGAATAATTGAAGAAAAAACACGGTGATACACTTGTGTTGTGCATTTGTTTCAGTACAATCCTTCCATTTTTTGGACGTGTGGCATGGTTTGTTTTTTTTGTCTAGCAATTGAAATGCTGCCCCCCCACGAGCTGGGACATAGAGCGAGTTGATAGTAGGATGTACCCTGCATTCTGAAGCTCTTTGGCTGCAGAAATCATCTACCATCGAAATGTTCGGAAGTGGTGAAGAACGGGGCCTTCGAAAAAACACGTTCGTCATTATGGGACAAAGCCAAGAACTTCATTTTCGAAGGACACTTCCCAGGATTTGAAATTGCTTGAAGGGCAATTTACTGGACACCCTTCTGATTCTACCCTCTGGTTATTTCACATAGCCATGGGAAATGGCCCATTTATAGAGGATTTACCTATTAAAAATGGTGATGTTCCATGGCTATGTTAAATAACCAGATATTATTTGGAGACATTTCGAAACCATGGTTTCCTCTAGATCTCCCTTGAACCATTCCATTGGATGCTAGTTCACTAAAAAAAAATGTGTGTACACCCATGCCCCATTTATTTCCATTGAAACATCTTATAACATCTTATAACCCCATTGAATCCCCACTGTTTTCCCTTCAGCCAATCCATTGAAACACATTTGTGTTGGTAAAATCTCAGTTTTCATGTTTTTGTGTGGTTGAAGTCTCCATTTCTGTTGGTGAAACCACGCGTTTGGCCTGTTCCGAACGCCTGCCCCGGCGCTGAGATCATGACGGCCCTGGGCAAATCCTCGGACAAAGCCTTGGAGCTCCTGCGGCATCATCAGCAGATGCTGCTGCAGCTCGATGTCATTGTCTACAACGTGGGAATCACAGCCCCTTGGTTTTTTGTAAATCCACTTAGCAAAATCCCATTTGAAAAACATATATATATAATGTATATATATATGTTGTTAAAAGGTTGGTTTAAAGATCCATGTCCCATAAATATTGGGTTTGGCGCAACTGTTTTTTCCCACTAAATAAATAAATATATATAAATATATAAATATATATATATATATATTGGTGGAAGTTATATTGATGGATTTTGATGGGTTCCTTTATCAACCCAGCTCACCTAAAACAAGCTAAGAGGAAAAGATGATGGGTAAACGGTTTGTTTGACTCCATCTTTTCATTATTAGCCCAGCTAAGCTAAAACTAGCTAACTGAAAATATTGACAAACATTTTGTTCACTCTCCATCTCTGCATCTTTACCCAGCTGAAACGTCTGGCATCACCAGCACCCAGGTCTGCCATGGCTGGACGTGTTCCCTACAGCTGCTGCATGACATGTGTAAGCGCCGCATCTCGCCGGATGAGGTCACCTACAACAGCCTGATGAGCGTGGCCTGGCCTGGCATGGCAGCACCCTTGGTATTGAATCTATGAAAATTCTGGCCAACGTGGGAGGTTATTTAAGATTAGGGGGATGGGAATAGATACTTCATGTTGTTGTTGTTGTTGCTGTTGCTGTTGCTGTTGCTGTTGTTGCTGTTGCTGTTGCTGTTGCTGTTGCTGTTGCTGTTGTTGCTGTTGCTGTTGCTGTTGCTGTTGCTGTTGTTGTTGTTGTTTTGATGCGGGGATATACTAACCAGCTAAACAACTAGCTTGTTGCAGGGTATCTAAGACTGGCAACGCTGACAGCCTCGAAACGTGACCGCCGTGGTAAGATGAGGAAGTGATGACTATGGAAATCAAGGAGTATGTTTTAAGGATGTTTTGATTCGCGTCTATGTGAGAGTATGTATGACCAACAGGCACATATATACATATTATACATAAATACACATATCATGTGTATACATAATATATATATAATACATATTACACATAATTATAGATTGATATATGCAGTGCATTTATGCGGGCCAGCCTTGCTTCCCATCTTTGGTTGGAATGTATGTGGCTCAAACTGATTGAAACATAGGATTGGAACAGTGATTTTGGTGGTAGCGCTAGCCAGCCTACTGGTTTTCATCGCGAATGGTTGGGGGTCACAACTGGAAACTGGAAACCACCATTTGCATGGTAGAAACTCTACTGGTTGTACGCGTGCCATTTGCTATGTCATTAAAGTGCCCTGGGCTACTTCTAACATCGCTACTCCTGAAAAAAGAAACGCAAAAATAATGTTCCAGGAGTGGCCCTGTAAGGCATGTCCCTCTCCATAGACAAGATACTGGGCCAGGAGCTTACTTAGCCAAAGGGCTAGTACTGCATCAAAGTCAGTTTTAAAGTTTAAAACCTAGGACCTATCTATGTGTATGCGTAAATGCTGTGTATTGATCGCTGAACTTTGATGAGATAATCGCATACAAAAACCCCTTATATGCAGATGTATGTGCGTACATGCCTACTCTTTAACTTGACATATACTGATACGTACACCCACACATGCACATTCATAGTACATATACATAGTTATACGTATATTTACCTATAGATGTGCAAACATGTATATATGGAAAACCCCATATGATTATGCATCTTGGGTTGGGATGATATCACCATGGCAAACGTTTGGGAAGCGTGCCAGCCCGTGAATGAACATGGGCACAATCAAGGGAAACCTTAGAGAGGCCCTGGCAAGAAAAACGGCATCCCAAGGCTTGTAGCGCTGACCGCTGGGATCTCGCCCTCCATCTCTTCTGGCAGAGCCGTCAGCGGCTGCCGCAGGTCAGCACCTACCGCTACAACGCCGCCATTGGCGCCGCGGAACGGGCGGGGCGCTGGGAGTCCCTTGTCTTGCGGCGGGCACGGTGGTGTAATCCTTTCACCCGAGAATGAAATACCCCTAATATGGCCCCCAAAAAGAAGAGAGGGACATATGATGACATATGATCCAATATGATCCCATACTAAACTTGGGTTTCTAGAGGGGTATTTAGTAATTTGGCTGAGCATCACCACGAAACATGTGGCTTCATTAGTGAACATGGGGATTCAAAGTGATTTGAAAGAAACATATGCTACCATCTGGTATATAACCAATCTTGGCAATAGACAACCGGCATGTTCAATCGGCAAAATCGTCGGCAAAGTTGTTCGGTAGTCGTGTTTGGAGCCTTACCAAAGACACCACTGTTCCATACTGTTCCTATAATCCTAAAATGTTGATGGAGTTTGCCCTTCCATTCCTTTCCGTCTATTGTGACACAGCAGCGTATGCATGTATGTACTTTAATGTGCTGTGACCGGATGTGATGCAATGTAATGTAATGCAATGCAAAACAATGTGATATAAATATACGTGTCTGCACATATATGTATAGACACACATGTATATATATATACACATACATGTGCATATACAGTGTGTATATATATATATATAATGTTAACCCATGTTTGCCAGTAACCTCACATTTTGCCTGATTCCATTCCTACTATTTCACAAAATGTTTGTGTAAAAAAACATGAGTTCCAGCTCCGATCTCCCGTGGTGCCATCCTTGGTAGCTCCAAATAGGTTAGCCCTGCAGCTCCTCGGCACCATGCGCAGCGCCTTCGACGTGATCTCCTTCAGCTCCGCCATCAACGCCGTTGCGAAAGCGGCGACGGCCAGCGTCTGGCGGAGCGCGGTGGAGATGTGGCGCTGGATGTGCCTTGGAGCGTACTGGAGATGGGGGATATTAAGTGGATTCTTCCATGAAAAATGGTAAACGTATGTAAACATAGGGATTTAATAGGGATGTTAGATGATGTTAGTGGATATACCCTCTGGTAAACTGCCACAGTTTGCGAAGTGGAAAATCACCATCTTTAATTAAGAACGGTCAATCAACTATTTCTTTGGGCCATGTTCAATAGCTATCTTAAATTACCAGAGGGTAAGGGGGGATTTGAAGCAAAATTGATGGAATCTGGAAAGATTGAAGATTTCGAAGCTCTACCAGCAAGCACTGCTACGAGAGGCAACAAATCACCACAGTCATTTGTTCCAAGATGTGCCAAGCAACATCAAGCAACCCACGCATTTCAATTTCTTTGAAACCTCAAAGTCCTGGTGCCGTTCAATTCGCGACTGCCTTCAGGTTGTCCGAGGCTGTGGAACCCAACATCATCACGCACAGCTCTTTGATCAGTGCACTGGCCATGGGCCATGAATGGCAGAAGGCTCTGCACCATTTGACCACCATGCGCTCCACAGCGGTACTTCCCAACCGACTCTCGGCAGACTTGTGAATACACAAAGATCACAAAAGCACAAAGAACTCGTGGCATACTGTGATCCAAAGACTGCCCAATAATTTGGATGATCTTGTAAATCACATTTCACTTATTTTCACATAATATCTCACACACATAATACAATATTGTATATATATATATATTGTCCAATATATATATATATATATTAATGATGGAATCCATTTCCAGTAAGAGAAATCTTGGTCTGATGGATTTAATTTGATGGTGTAGTGCGATTTTTAGGGCCTTGGAGTCGTAGTTGAAAGGGTTCAGCCGTGGGCTCTGTGCGCGTGGGTTGTCACTTAGTTTATTTTTTTGGTTGTTCCTAAGGGCCTACTTTTTTTTGGGGATTACGGCAAGCCAACATCATCAGAGGGTTTGAACACCACAACAATCCTGGATTTGCGATGAGTTCTGATGTTCCCAACCGTTCATCCACTTGGGAATCCATTGCTAATATCTCCAGCGCATGTTTTTTTTTCCCATGGCCCCGTGGATCGCAAATCCAAGCAGCCTAGTCATTTCACAGTTCGCTACGGTATAAGATGGCCCATTGCGTTTGATGATTTGATAGTTATTATATGTTATTATATACAGTTATGATTTGATTTACTAAGCATATGTTCCATGGCAAACAGTTAGTCATTACCAGAGGGATCCAGAGCGATCCAGAGGGAATCTGTTGTCCTTAGTGATTTGCATAAGGGGTCCCGAGCTGTATGACATAGTCCCATTGTGAAGGCTTCCATTCGTGGCAACTAAAAACGATCAACATCCCAAGATGATCCAGCGCGCGTTCTGACGGGTCGTTGGGTCGTTGTTTGAATCGTCTCCCTATGAAGTGAATGGGCTGATGCACATTTTTTTCATATTTTTCCAACTCGCCTGAAGGCTTGACTACTGATCTCCATGGCGATGGAGAGAGAGAGAGAGATGCATCTTCATGATGTTTCATGATGTTCATGGCGATTATGTTAGTGGTTCAACTGGCTCAGCCACCCAGGAATTACCAACAACATCGTGTTGCGATCCTTTGGAAGCAGCATCAATTGGCGGCTGGATCCCCGGGCGAGTCCCACTTGCGACTGGGGGATACCAAAAAAAGAGAGATTTGGGGGACAGTCCCACCTGGGTTTGGTGCGTCATCATGATTTCCCCTATGAATTTTAAGAGGTATACCATACGGTATACATACCCTGTTTTCAGACGCACCCAGTTTGATATCTCCACATGTTCAATCATCTTTGGGAGGATGATGCTGACAAGCTGTCACCTCAGCTATATCATGATATAACCCCCATGATATGCGTGTTTATTATGTGGTTGCATTTATACCCATGATTGACGCTGACAAAAAATCCCCATCTATCCCTCACCACGTATCCTGATCTCCCAGGTCGGCTCTGAACTTCTTCAGAGATGCAGTGCGAGACGGCTTGAGGCGCCGGGAGCGGCCCGGCGCAGTTGGGAAGTTGCTGGGGATCATCCTACCACCTTTCTTTCGATCTGTGGTCATTTCAATGGGTACATCTTGGTCCGGTTGGGTGTCTTATTTCTGGTCGTTCTAAAGATATTAATGTTTCAAGGAATGAAACCTCAAAATCATTTTTTGGACAGGGTATGACGGGTACGGGTACTTGAGGCCAAGCGAGTTTGCTGTGTAACAGGGCAGCCATATGCTGTACTTGCAAGAAGATGGGATACCAGGGGCGAGTTGTGGCAAAAAGGCTCCATAAATGAGCCTCTACTCAGGCACTGAGTGGAAACTCCCAGTTGCTCTTTTGGTGCTACCTTCAGATTGTATCCTTTTAACGTGTTGTATCCTGTTTTATCGCTGCCTGTTTTGGCTGGTTACAGCCCAGCAGGTGCCCCAAAAACGCATGGTACGAGCCGAACTTTCTCCCCAGGAGCCTTCAACACGTTGAAATCCCAGTTTTTTTTAAACCATCCAGCCAGGTATACAGAATACATCAGGATACCCAATGTGGCTATGGTTTCAAAATCTTTCAAATGATCAATAAATGGATGGTTGAACGTCCTGAAAAGGCATGCCTTTTGTGGTTCCGTGTCCCAATTTTGATTCCGATAGCAGCCCGTAGCAAGGTATCAACTTGTTCATGGTATATTTAGCCTTGGCTATCCCCATTACATCCACATTATGATTGTTTTTTTTGTTATGTTTTTTGCGTGCGATATTATTTCGTATAATTTCAATGTTGATTTTCATTGTATTATATTGTATGGTCATCCTGGAGTAGAGAGAATATTGAAATTTTACAATTATCACTCAAAACTGAATAACTCTTGCAACAAAAAACTGTTCTACCTACATGTTTCTCACTGTATACGCATGTATACACTTTCTTATAAAAATATATCTAGATCCATTTGTGACGTGTGTGTATATATATATACATACATATGCGTGTGTGTTTTATATATATATATATATATCACACACATATATATATACGATACTAAACATATACGTATATATACATATAATACATATATATATATATATATATACATGTTTATAATAGCTATATACACATTTATATACATATATATATATATATATATGTGTGTGTGTGGGTTTATAAAACCTTTATTTATATGGCCACATCCATTTTCAAATCTTCGATAGGCCCAAGGCCGACACCTATGCGGCCATTCTCAGTGTCTGTGAAGCTGCCAGCTCTTGGGTCAGTGCCTCAGAGGCATAGGAGGCCGGCCGTGCCCTGGTGGTTCCCAAAATAATCATGTGGTCCTTTCTGTAAATGGTAAGCCCCAATTAGATAATTAGTAAAGGAAGGGGGTTAAGAAAATCCGGGATTGATATTACACTTTCTTTTTTTGTTTTGATTCTAGGAGCTGAACCAACGACAATGGAGGTGCAATATGCTGCACTTCATCATGGGAACGCGGTACTGTTTTCAAAAGCGCACAGATGGTTTTGAATTGAACTAAGAACTGCAACGAATCCCTTCTCCCCTAGTGTGAAAATGCCGCCCATATGGTTCCGCAAAAAAATAGATCCAAAACTACCTCAGATTTTTGCAGGAGAAGGGGTGGGATGAAACACATTTCCAGCTCTTAAAATTCTGCTGGTGACTGCCAGTATTTTACTGTCCTCAGAGACAGAGCTACTAGGGACTGACAAACTCAAAGTCCGGGATTATCCAGGAATGTTGGGAAGAACACTGAAATGCTGTGGCTTAGAACATCATGTTTACAATTTGTTTTTTCCGGGCAGATCAGAAGCATAGAAAGGCCAAACTTTGGAACATTGGCGCATAAAGAACCAGAGCCACCTCTAACAAAAACTTTTGGACAGATGCTCACGCACCGTTTGGGGCCGGTGATGGTTAAGTGGTGATTTGGGGCCCGGTGCTTTGGAATTCTGGGCATGCCCGTCGTGAATTGGAATCCCCTTCTCAGGGGAATCATGAGAGTCCAAACCTACCAGGCAATCTGATTAAAAAATTGTCGTTGTGGTGCTTTTCCGTTTCAGCTTGTCGTGACTTGGATGACAGGGCCTGACAGTTCCGCAAGTCGCTGGAAAATTTCCTGAGAAGGGAGGCTCAAAATCAGTAAATGCTGATGAGGATGGATGGAAAGCACAGGGAAACTCGTATCAAAGAACCCAGATGCTGCATCTTTGCCAGATAGTTGCCCCAACTATGCCCCTACTGCACGCAAAGCTAGTGGATCACTTGTGGTATAATGTGGTATATCATTGGAACTGAAGCAGTCATTGCTGTGAAAGAGTTTTTTCAGCAACCGGCCACGGATGTGAATCCTATTCATCATTGGAGGGATTTTTGCATATTTTTACCCAGTGGGAGCGTCCAAAAAAGAAACAAAAAATGGCGATGTCCTATCACCATGGTTTCAACTGCCATTTTTTGTCAAGATTCAAGATCCATTCCACCTCCCGGGCGCCATGTTCCACACTGCGCCTTCATGAGCACAGGCTGCTTGGGCCAATGGTAGATGTTTTATTGCGGTATGGCTATGGGCCAAAATTTGATACCCCTAAAATTGGATGCTTAATATCAAAAATGAACAGAGCATTCCCATACTTGATGATATATTATGTATCCTCCGGTAAACTAAAATCTATTGAAAATTGCCCATTTATAGTTGATTTACCCATTAAAAAATGTGATTTTCCATAGTTATGTTAGTTTACCAGAGGGTATGTCTATGTTACACGACTCTTCGAGGCTGGGACATGCCATGGGTCAAAACATTCCATGCAGTGTGTTTCTTTGTTTTTCCGCGGGAGCTTGTAGGTCACCCCCAGAAAAGATATATCTTTTCACACAATGAGCCATCCAGGTTGCTACCGCCCTGAAATCTAGAATGGGAACATGATGCAACCCAGCAGAAAACAGTGCGTGAAATGACTTCACCTTTGGAAATTGCCATTGACTCATCTCATAACTAGGCCTAAATTTCAGGGAATATCCCCATGGTACTAACGTAGCTCCATTTTAGGATCCTGAAATTCCCAACCAGACACTATGTCACTATGTTTCATGTTGGATGCCAAAGGTGTCAATAATCCATTCCCCTCCTTTCTTTTACCCTCTGGCAAACGTTTACAGAAAGCTATTGAAGCCATGGCCCAGTCGAAATAGTGAAAATTTACCCAGCTATAAAATGTTGGATCTTTCCATCGTTTTTTGTATGTTTACCAGAGGGTAATGTATGATGTATGTTTTGTTTTTTTTTTTGGGGTGGGGCCCATGAGTTGCTTCCCGTAGGTTTGGAGACTCCATCAGTGGACGACGCAGATCTGCGACCCCTGCCTGACCTGGCACAGTTTCACTGCTTGCGGCTGACCGGATGCACCAAAGCTGAAGGTCAGGGGATTGTATTCTATAGCAATTCCTAAGGGTAGGAAAGTCAAATCTGACTAGAATAGTGGCAGAATACTTTTCTGCTCTCTCTGGGGGTTCACTATATAACAAATAATTACAATGCATACGGATTTTGATGTGACTGGTTGCTTTTTTGAATCCAAAAGATGGGTGAATACTACGCGCGTACTGAGTTGTGACACTATTGGAATGAGAGGTAGATACCAAGGAAAGTGAAAAGAAAAGGCAGTTGCTGTTGCCTGAATCTAATAGCTGGTGAACTGCACCATTTTGGAAGGTTATTCGCTATCATCTCTCCCGCGGAATCAGGTATGTTTCTGGCAGAATATGCACCCACAATTTCCTGCAGATAGAAGCTGCTGAATTGGCATATAAAAGCTCCCTAAGGCTCGAATCCATGGAGAATCTTTGATATATTATATAGTGATATATATATAATATATATATGATATATAATTGTATTATATAACGCACACACAGATATATATATATATATATATGTATTACCAAGAACTGTCCATTGAGATTCGTTGCACCATTGAGATCCACGTCTGAGGCAAGAGATGTCAGCATCGCCGGGAGGCTGCGCAGGTGCGGGTTGGAAGCTGCTCACCACGGAAGGCTGTGATGGATCGTCCCTAGACATGGTGCGACATGGTGAGGCCGGGAAAACAATAAGACAACCATGGGAAAACAATAGGAAACTATAGGGACATGGTGATTTTACCAACAAAAATTTGGGAAGCTGATCTATGATCTATGATAGCTATTCATAGCTAAGTTGGTTTATAAGTTGGTTGACTATGGTCGATGGGGGATACAACTTCGTCGAGGGGGCCTCACCTTGGAATTGTGACGGGAACAGCTTGGGACAGGCGAAATCTCAGCATTTCGGAATCCCAAAATAGAGGTACTGTTCCATATAAAGCCACAACATATGGGAGCATATCCTGAAATGGCCATTGAAAATCTTGAGAAAGGATTGTTGAAAACAGCTCGGAATTCATGTATGGATATGATTGGATATGTGTGAACATAGAATGTGCCATGTAATGACTGCAAACCTTGTTTCTTGCTGCTTGAAACTTACTGTTGCATGTTTGGACCTTCGAAAGTAGTTTTTGTTGCTTTATGGCTTATGAGAGCTCATGAGACCATTTAAAACTTGACAATGTAACATGGAAAATCCACCACAGCTGTTGATGATCGACATTGACTATTAACCTATTATGATGTACCCATTGACTTTGATGATTTTTACATTGTCAAGTGAGGTGCCCCCCCGTCCTAATATCAAACACCATCCAAACGAACCACTGGTTTAGTTTTGCGGATCAAAAAACAAATCAGAGTCCCTCAACAGGGTGTTGTGTTAATATCAAGATGATGAGATTACATGAGATTACCCCAAATCACCCTAAATCAAACAAAATCCTTTCCCATGGATCTCAGGACTTTTCCAGCCTCTGAGGCGCTTCGCCCTCCCAAGTGCCGCGTCTGCCAGCTCCGGGTGATCCTCGCGCCACGCCACGCAGCCCGCACCGCGCCAGGTTGGGCCGGAGGGCGTCTCTCCGGGAGGCGCCGGAGGAAGCGCAGCCATGTCAGCAGATGGCGCAGCTGCTGGCAACCTTCACCAAGCGTTTTTTGGTGAATGGGGTTGGGAAGTTGGGACGTGGATGTGCAGCTTCACTAGGGTAGAAGCATTGGTTCACTGAGTTCAGCGGGGGGGTTGAAGCATTGGTTCACGCGGTTGAGGAACTGCCTGGAGTCATGCACTCACTGCTATGAGGCTAGCTTGAGTTTAAAGTAATACGCATGTATGCGCGCGCACACACACATGTATATATATATATGTATATATATATATATACACAGTGTCACATGCTACCACCCATTCTTGTCAATTAATGACCTCCTTACACCCAGGGCCATGACTTTTTTTTGTAGCTGGACAAACGGCCACGGAAATGGAAAGTGGGTACTATTTGGTGGCAGGTCATTTCGTACTTGACGCTTCCCAAGCAAACTCGCCACCTCCTGCCCAGGGATCCAAAGTTTTTTCATGACTCTGATGGGCTTTAACCATCCGCACATGGAACGCCTGCAGATTGCCCTACAACAGCCGCTCGTCTGCAAAAACCGCGGGTCATTACCAGCAGTTGTCTACATGGTCACCATATAAGGCTTGTGGTTTGAAACATGGTTCACTTGCAATCATCCCTATTTGTCAAGATGATATTCTGAAATATCCACTGTCTTGGGCACTACATGTTTTGCTGTCCATACTGCCAACGTGTCGGATGTCGCACAAGCATCGTAGGAGCTGGAGAATGGCCAAAGACCAACCTCCTATGCATTGCGAGTGCACTTAGATGATCTACATCTCTCATGGACACTGAGATCAGCCTAGCTCCAATGATTGCCTTATGCAGTTCAAAATGGTTCTATCTCCCCACGTTGATTGGTTAAAATAATCTATGATATGGTTGTTGATGATATATCCATATATATATATACATGTGATTATATATATATGCGTGTGTATCCCATTTAAGACAATCAACATTAAACAATCAACAATGATTAATTATCAATAATCATCATTAATATTGTTCTTACTATCATCATTCTTAGGTGTTTTCAGCATTTTAAGCCATGATTGGTGCATGTTGAACCCCCCCATGGTTTTTCCCAATGGCTTTCTCCTTATCCAGGCAGGTGCAGGTCTTAGCCTCCGGGATGATGGATCTCATGACGAAGCACAGTGCCTTTCTGTCCCTTCGTTCGGCCATGAGGGAAGGCGACTTGGTGCCGGCGCTGGGGAGAGCTTGGGGGGAGGTGTTGTTTGGGCCTTCGGAGATTTCTTTGATGGCTTTTTGATACCATGAAAATCCACGGAAACTTGAAGCATCATGATTTCTTTGACGGATGTGATGGATATATTTTCCATAAGTGATGTTGGGACATAATTACTTGAGATGTTTTTTGCAAAAAACTGCGACAGGTGCGAAACAGGTTACTGATGTTTCATATGTTGTCCTGTCATTGTTGTGTGTTGCCGTGGTCACCATTTGGGGGGAGCAGTTTTATCCTAGCCCATCGTTGTCCATGTCGGATGGCATGTGGACTGCCCAGGTAAGTTGTGGGAACGCTTCCGGCAACGCCATGAAAGCTTGTTCCAACGAGACTTGGCTGGTCCCCCCTAGGCCCCCGAACCGAAGAGATCAAGATGACGGAAGATGACTTGTACCATATGCCGATATGCCTTTCTGGTCACCTGGTTATTCAACGGTTATGGAAAACCCATTGGGTTGGTTAAGGTGATGTTGTAGTTGAAAAATCTACTACTTGTACTTGGGAAATCTATGGGGAATAAATATATAGGAATACGATGGAATATATAATATTATGTTTTAAAGGTTTGGAGACCCCTTAAGCAAATTCAAGAAAATCAACACGTTTCCGTTTAAGTCATCATTTTCATCAACAAATGAGCCATGGCTTCCATAGCGATGCTGAATAACCAGAGGGTATCTTTGGAAGATGAGGTGCGGCACAGGAAATGACCACCCTTGAGCTTCATAAGAACTCTCCGAGGAATTATACAGACCCCACAGACCCCATGGGCTTGTTTCAACACCGCTGGAATATCTCACTGTATGGGAAATCTTAAACTGGGGGGCCCCAGTATCATGCAAACATGATCGCGTTCAACGAGGAATCCAATGGTGAATTGGAGTCGCCCAATTTTCGGAAACATCCACATCGCAATTGCATGGGGATGATGCCGTGACGCTTCAATTCCTATTTGTTTAACATGGTATGCCCACAGACAGCCTGTTGTTAACGGCAGATCAGGAACTGAGACTGGATGCCTAGGTCACAATTCCCATCTAACTGGATCCAACTGCTTTTACACATGTGTCTCTATACATAATCTGGCTCGTGGTTTCATACCCATTTCAATCATAGAAGTGGTTTCAATTATAGAAACCACCAATGAGATCCACTGAGTCATTATTTGTAGCCCATTGTATTACTACATATTACTACCAATGTTTTTTTTTGGTGTGACACCATATGACTCAGTATGACCAGGGATCCCGCAGGAGGACAAGAGCTGAAGGACTGCGAAGCAGCCCTCCATGAGGCGCGGGTTTTCCGACCGGACGGACCCGGGATGAATGGGCAGGATTCGTGGTGGACATATCTGCTGAATGAAGTTACAAACCAACATAAACCAACTACCCTCTGGTAAGCAAACATAGCTATTGAAAAAGCATACAAAAAGCTATTGAAAATGGCCATTGAAATAGTTGATTTACCTATTAATAGCATGGTGAATTTCCATAGTTGTGTTGCAGTTTACCAGAGGGTAATGTCCGCGGCCGGATGTTGTGTCTGGCTCAGTGTAGAAAACCATCCAAACCCATGTCGTGCATTTCGTTTCATGTTGAACTACAAGCAGTGCACCATATATGAACAGCTGCAAAGCAAGGCACAGAAGCCAACGCCCTGTTGCAATAGTCTTGGAACTGGGAATTTTCGTAGTACCCAGCTTCCAAGTTCACAGAGGCTGCAGAACACCGCGACATTTGAAATAATGTCGACTACTGCTCAGGTACCATCACAAAGCATACATGCAGCTCAAGGATCATGAATCATGTGATATCATGTGAATTGTATTGAATTGTTGTCTTTTGAAAATGTGACTTCTTTACTTTCCAGTAGCGATAGCGTTGGGTGTTTTTACAATGTAATTTCAGCCATAGATGTTCTTTCTGTCTCCACCCAACGTTCTGAAAAGGATGGTTGGGTTTATCAGTTAAGCACCACCCCGGCCAGGGTCGTTCCGTTCGCTTTGAAATTTGGTCATTGTTTGCTATAGCAGATTTGTGTACAGGATGGCCGTATACTGACATTCTGTCTGGATAGATCCCGAGTGGAACTCCCGTGATCGAAGTCTTTTTGGGAAGATCGACACCATCAGGTCCCAGGTTCACTGGGCGACAGAAATCCATAGCCACTGGGATGACTTCCTAGGTGACATGGGTGAGATGAAACGAAATCACTGCATCTTAGGTGCCGATAATCGAACTTGTAGCCCATTGGCATCATTGGGGGTGCAGTTCCACTTCTGGTGGGCTAAATCCCAGAAGAAAGTGGCCATTTCAGGTACCCAAATTGGAGGTACCTACCATATATAAGGCCTATGTAAGGATCCTGGAATTCCCATTGACCATAGTTATACTTATTAATAAGCCCAACTGCTCAAGTGTTGTGTTCATCCCTGCCAAAAAGGAGCAGCAGAAGACCGAGAGCCTCAAGGCATCTGTGACCTCCGTGCAGCAAGTGCTGGAACGAAGTGATCACGTCAGCAGCAGGGCCGCTGCGCAGGTGGAAGCACCAGGGGGTGAGAAATCCCAAAATGATTTGATTCGATTCGATCCGACTGATTGATTGATTGATTGATTGACTGATTGATTGATTGATTGATTGATTTTTTGATTGACTGATCGATGAAAACAAAAACTACATAGCCTATGTTGAAATTCATTGATGTTCAGTGTGCCTTTTATTTTTGCCATCTATTTGTGCAGCATCCCATGGTTAGCCTACCGATTCCTCTCATCTGAGACATTCTTCCGGCCAGGCTAGCCTCTCCGTATCTGGGTCGCAGCAAGTTCTCAAGTCTTGGGCGGCTTGCTGGTCAGTGTTGCCAAACATGGGTAGTAATTATCATACATGTAACAAGATATGTGAATATGCTGGTGCATATTTATATATGGGTACGAGTCAAAATACAAGGTATGGATCAAGGCCCCGGACCCACACACGATCCATACCCCCCGATCCATACCTTGATCCATACCCCATGATACTGCATGATCCATACCCTTGATC
>Ga0126342_10006609_pt1 | contig 20593 bp, 21 predicted proteins | sample Cyp1metagenome_FD_92528 | JGI IMG/M metagenome (GOLD analysis project Ga0126342, IMG submission 92528) | Coral microbial communities from Lord Howe Island, Old Settlement Bay, Australia - Cyphastrea 1 metagenome | ecosystem: Host-associated > Invertebrates > Cnidaria > Coral ...
CAACCCTCTTTACGCCCATTTTTATGTTTGGGGTCGGCGGTTGGTTTGGCAACTTTTCGTTTAGTTCTGTAGGTTTGCACTAATGTGCACTCCACTGTAACTAGACGCGCAGGGCTGTGAAACTTTCTTGGGAAAGGTCGAATGCCAAGACAGCTTTTTGCTCTATGATGGAAGCTCTTTTGTGCTCACAAGGTCTGTCAGAAGGGTGAACACAGATTGGAGGATGTATATGAAGTTTCATCTGCAATTCAATTTGTTCTCATGGCAGTACAAGGTTGGTTTTGGTGGTTGCCTTGTGCCTGCAAAACGTCGTGTTGCAGGTCCACGTGCAGTCAGTTTTGCAGCCCCACAGGGCCCTACAGCACCATGCATTGGTGGACGAGGATGCTGATGCTGTCAGACAAAAGGCAGCTGAGGAAAAGAAGGAAGAGGCAGAAACATCTGCCATGGCTGGCCATGACAAGCCAACCCATGTTGATCGTGAGGTGGAGTTTGCAGATGAGACGTTTTTCAAGGAGGACATGGCCAGACATCCAGCGCCATCGACTCCAGCACCTGAACTTCCATCAATGGCAATGGGTTCAACAGATACTGCAATGCCTAGTGATCCAGGTCTGGCAGCACCAGTGACCCCAGTGGATGTTGAGAACATGGGTGGAACTATGAGCCCCAGGCATTCACCAACGACCAGAACTCATGAGCGTGAGATTGAGGAGGAGTTGGATGCAAAGAGAGCACGACTGGCAGACAGCAAGAAACAAAGAATCAATGCAATCACTTCTCAAAATGCCCATATGATCAGATTGGTCAAGTTTGGAGCTGAAGAGTACTACACCATGGACGACTATGACAGTGATGTCAAGCAAGATGAGTGCAATGGTGATGACATTGACCTATGGGCAGGTGAAGAAGAGATTTTGGTTGCAGGTGTTCCAGAGGCACTTTGGCATGATGGCAGCCTTGATGAGCAGCCACCCACTCCAGAGCAATGGGTGGAGGACTTGGCCGACAAGGTTGAAATAGGAAGACTGCTGGATATGGGTGTTCTCAAGCGTTTTGCTGACTATGAAGGTGAGATCAGTGGGCGCTTGACCACGCGTTTTGCCAGGGATTGGAGGCAGAAGCTTGATATTGGTGATGGAGACTCAAGAGCACGTTGGATGAGGAGAAGCCGTTATGTGGCAAGAGAATTTGCCAATGAGAAGAGAGATGACGTCTTTGCACCAACTACAGGAGCCCACTCAAACAACTTGTTGCTGGTCAGTTTTCTTCAGTTGGTTGATGCTGCAAAAGATCAAGGTGCTTCTTACAGACCCTTGCTGGCTTCAATGGACATTGGTGATGCGTTTTTACAGGTTGACCAAGAACGTCCAGTCAAATGCGAGCTTCAAGGATGTGAATATGTCATCCTCAAGAACCTCCCTGGACAAAGACTTGGGGCACGGTCCTGGTACTGGTACTTCAGAAACTATTTCGAGGAACAAATCCAGCATGAATTTTGCGATGTCCAGCCGTGCTTGGGTAGAACAAAGGATTCAGTGATCCTCATTCATGTGGACGACATCCTGTACACTGGCAGTGCAGATTTCTTTGAGAAGCAGCTTCTACCAGGCTGTCAAGACCGTTTCTCTGTCAAATGGAATGCATTGCAAGAGCTTGGCAGCACAATCACGTTTCTGAAGAAGAAGATCTCTTTGGGGTATTTCCTGGCACTCAAGTTCACAAAGTGGTTGAAGTTTTTGAGGACCATTTTGGTGCAGTTCGTGGACAGTTGATCCCATGTGATGCCTCAATTCAACTTGAGGACGTATCAGCTGAACTGACTCCAACAGATGCTGCAGTTTTCAGAAGGGTTGTCGGTATGTGCCTTTACTTGAGTTGGGATCGTCCCGACATCATATTCTCTGTCAAGGAGATTTCAGGCAAGATGTCACGTCCGACGTTCACCAGCCTCCAACATTTGAGGAAGCTCATAGGGCACCTCAAGAAGATGGGCGACCTGGGAATTTTCTTGCAGCATCCGCAGCCTGGAGCCGGAAAGTGGCGAACTTCCTTGGAGAAGTACTGGCTTTTGGAGTCTTACAGTGACGCTGATTGGGCATCAAACAAAGCCCATCGCAAATCCACAAGCTGTGGAGTTCATCTCCTCAATGGATGCCTTTTATTTGCATCATCAAGGACACATCTTCCTGTGAATCTGAATTGTACAGCATTGTGTCGACCATGGGCGATGCCATATTCATAAGGCGCTGCTTGGAGTTTATTCTGAGGGTTGACATCTCCCAGGTGCACTTCACAGACAGCAGCAGTGCACGACAGCTGTGCAATCGGCAGGGGGTTGGGAAGATACGACATTTGTCAGGGAAGGTACTCTGGGTTCAATCTCAGGTTCAAAGTGGCGAAGTTGAGATGGTGCAGATGCCAACAGCCTACAATGTTGGCCAAAAGCCTTGGAAGGAAAAGACTTCTTGCATTGATGGGTGAACTTGGAATGGTGTCTGCAGAAACAGGCCAAGCAATCGGCCAGGAGGAGCTTGAAGATTTGCGGTCAAGCCACACCAATTCACGTGATGTCACGAAACTTGCAAAAACGATTCTCAGGTTGACAACAGTTGTGGGCCTTGGGCCAACTGGTTCAAATGCACAGGGCCAATGTGATGACCACAGTGTGAACAGTGGTGACAACGAAACATTGTGGATCTGGCTCTCAATCTTTTTGCTTGCTGTGGCATGGATTGGTTTTGCAGTGGCTGCCTACAAACTTTGGTTGAGGATGAATCAAAGAATGGCACACAATGAGCTCCAACAGGCAGAAGCTGACACGTTCATGGGCAACCAGAGAGACTTGCTGAATGAGCAAAGTGCCAACCTTCAGGAATTTCGAACACGATACAACAACTATGTGAGGCAAACAGACCAACCACACTTGAGGAATATGTTGATTGCGTGCATGATGGATTGGTACATTATGGTGGGCTTGTGAGATTCAATGAGCTCACCCTACAACAGAGGTCTGACATGTTTGCCCAGGAGAGATCAAACCAGCTTCTGTTTCGAGCACGTCAAGTAGCACCTGACACAACAGATGATCCCTCTGGTCCAGGCATCTATGCGTCAGAAGCAGCAGGCTCATCAGAGCTTCCAGCTTCAGTTGCTGCAGCAGCCCCTTTTGCTGTGGAAGACAATCAGGTGGAAAGCATGGAGGAGGAAGAGCCAACATCAGATGCTGAGGAGTTGGAAAACGATTCAAATACGAGAGAAGAACTGACCAGAATCATCCGACATCTTCCTGATCAAGTGAATCAAGCTCTGGCCTTTGAGCATTTTGAGGATGCAACAGATATCCAGACGACCCTCACGACTGTGCTTGAAGCAGCTCGGTTCAGTCCACATCTTACTTTGGACATCGCAAGAAGGGTCACTGGAACATATCAAAGGCTTTTCAGGCGAGCTAGGACCTAGGAACAGAAGTGATGTAGCGTTGGCAGAAATTTACCAGCGTTTGCAGAGGATCTGCATCGATTTCTGTGAGCGTGATGACGCAGCCATTCAATAGCACAGTTCACCAGTTTTTCACCAAGTGAAATTTCATGTGAGACCAAACTTTTGCAGATGATTGGTCGATGAAAAGTAATCGATCATTGGTTTGTGGTTTGGTGAGAAAGGGGTGCCGGGCAACCCCAAACCCGAGGTTTGCCGGGCAATCCTGAAACCCGTGCAGGAGGCCTCAAGGCCATTGGGATGGGATACCAGGCTCTCCCAAATCCTGGTGGTCATGCAGCAAAATTTCAGAGTTAAGCAACCCTCTGATGGATGGAGATGTGTGCACTCAGGACAGCTGAAGTCTCACCTGAGTGAGGAGGAGTGCGAAACATTTACGGATGCACTCATGCCTTCATTCATACTTTCAGTTGATGTCATGGCATGGCACTTGCAGCAAGGATATGACACGCACAAATCTCAATGCAGCTCAGTTCATTTCACTCCAGTTGACATGGAAAATCCATGTGAATCTACAGGCCCTTTACGGCTCAGAAAAAGGTTGGGCGCTGTGCACCGTTTCCTTCACACCATGACTTCTTGGCTATTTTCACATCTCTAAACCACTACAGATTGTAGAGCAGGTCAGCTGTTTTTTTTTTTGTGTCTGCCTTGGAAACCTATTTAGATGCTGCCTTACATATTTGCAGTTTTGAGCTTCTGAGAGCTAGTTTCCTGCTTTTTAAGCATTGGCACCAATGATTTTGTCCAAAACAAGAGTTTGAAATTTTAAAAAATACTATATAGAATTATATAGATACTATAGGCTGGGTCAGTTTTCTTTTGCAGCTTTTCCTTTTTGCTCAATTGGATTTCCCAAGACACGGCCCACGGACTTGATTCCATTGTTCCTAGAGACTGCCAGTCAATCTGGATCAACTCATGGTGGCAAACTCTCTGCATATAATAGAATATTGAATATTATGTCCATGTATAGTTATGTATGTGTGTATATATATCTATATATACATACAATACACACATAAATTCTGAGAGTCATTATGATGGGCTATAGACAAGTAGACAAGAAAAAACTGAATATTGTATAGGTCTAGCGGCTCAACAAACGGTTGTCTTGACTGCTTCCAGCCAGATGCGGATGCTTGAGGGTTCTTGGTCTCAGTCTTAGGCATTCAGAAAACATCAGAGCGTGGAACATGATTGGGTTTTCCAGTTCTGACATATGTATTTACACACACACACATATATATATACATTTATTTATGGACCTATGTTTCTCGACGAGGATTATTTCCAGCGGCTTGCATAAATAGATGCCAGCAAACGTGCAAAAAAAATGAAAAAAACTTCGAATTAAGTCTTAAAAATTCTCAAAGGCAGAACGGTAGCAGTGTCGTTGCATGTCATTTTTTGTTCGGCCCGTGCCAACGCTTGAGGTCATGAACGACGCAAAGCTCATGGCAGATGTTCTGCACGACTTGGTAGATGTTGACTACACCTTGACGGTGAATGTGATGAAAATTCTTAGCGCTCCTTGGCTGAAATCGATCCTTGTTTGAGTAGCTTGTCACAGTTTGTTTTTGCTTTTCCTTCCAGGACCCCTGTGGCAAAGAGTGATGAACAAAATTCCTACGTGTTCTTGTAAGATTGCAAGATCTTTCGGGGCAAGGATTTGAACCGTTTTGAACCGTTTTTGAGCAATGATGAACATAAACAGTACATAAGTTACATAAGTATTACATATGTATTACATAAGTGTCCAAAACTGTCTACCGGCGCATTTTGTTCAGGTAGGCAATCTACAGCATGCAGCATCTTACAAGCTTGCGAAGCAACAGCCCATGAATATATTAGAATATGGTAAAAATTGGCAAAGATTGGTAAAGATTGGTAGAATATGTATAGTTTTAGAAAGTTTCAGATAGGTTTGGTCTAAAATTCGATGCAGAAAGCATGCAGATGGCGTCCAATCGTTTGCGGGAAAGGTGGCCGGTTGGGCTTGGCGCTCAGATCTGGCCATCCCTGTTCCGTTCTCCTGATATTTGGCCAGTCACGATTCTGACATAGCTGAGGAACCAACAAGAATAAGGCACGGAAAGTCAAGAAATGTCAAGAATGCCTGTGAGAAGATCCACTTAGTGAACAAGTCAAGGCAGTTTACTGAAAATCTGAGCCCCGATGGAACAGGGCAGGTGTGGGCAGGGGTCCAGGAGCGGGGCCCAGTTCTTCCTGAAGAGTACTAGGCGATACATGGCGATACTAGGCCTGCTGTTGTGATAGGAGTTTCTGGTTTGAACATGCGACAAGAGAAACCGCATTGCTTCGGCCTTTCCTGTTCATTGCTGGTATTGCTGACCTGCGTATTCCTGCGTCACGCTCCGCCTTGCAAGGCGCAGCTAAGCGCAAGGAACTCCTGTTTCACTGCTGCACAAGGACGGCCAAGTTATTTTTTTTCTTCGGACATAGATCGAGACATTTCGGATTTGTCGGACAAACGTCATGAGAGATCGACATCGATCGTAGATCTACCGTCACTTTGTTGTATCTCCATTGCCAAGCAACGGAGAACAACGAAACTTCGCACCGCTGAATGCAGACTACAAAACGACGCGTCACATTGATACTTTGGGACACTCGTGGAAAGATGTAAGAGATCCAAAGGTCGAGGGATCCATTCAAATACATGGTACGATTTGTACGTGAGCATTTCCCTTGACTATCATCAGACTGCAATAACCTTTGCAGTCAAACTCGTAGTGCACGCCGGCAATGCTCTTGTGCTGTCTAGGCTGAGACCGTTCCAGTTCTTGTTGTGGTTATTGTGGGCTATGCCTGTGACCACTGCGCGCTCCGTGAAGCACGCTGTTAGTCCCTGCTTTTTTTGCCATGCGTGCATGTCATATGACACACATAGCAATCAATTACGAAAGCCAGCGGTGAGGCTATGCAGCTAGGCTGAAGCTTTGTATCTGCAAGATTTTAAAATGAGTGAGATGAGTTGTAGGTGTCCACGGGGTGCATCTGAAGGTCCCACCCGAACCCGGAGTGCGGTGATTTGGGCGGAAGCGGATATTGTTTTCAATGTTTTTCAGGATTATCGCACATCCAGCTGCAAAGGTAGCTGAGATGAGATTAGCGCTTAATAGTGTTTAGCATTTGTCCCAGATTTGGATTCTAGATATGATCGATTCGTCGATCTTTCTTGTGACACCTTTTGGAGTACTGTACTTTTTGGATCTTTTTGGCAGTTATGAAAATTGCTCTCCAGCTCAGCTCGTATCATCGGTGTGGACTTGGACTGCTGTGTTTTCAGTACTCGTGGCCATGTGGAAACTACCTTGCGCTACAATGGATTGTCTTTTGCACATTCACATGCCTTCAGGCAAAGCATCATTTTTTCGATAGGTTCTGATGGTGCTTGAGGGTTTCTGATCGGCTTCACAGTTTTATCATGTCATATTTTTTCTGTTTTATTGAAGATGTTATTATGTTTGATTGATTTCAGAGAAGTTTCGCAGGTGTTTTGCTACATGTCTGAGAGTCTCTGAGAGCCTCAGAGTGTTTGAGAGTGTTTGAGGTTTCTGAGGTTTCTGAGGTTTCTGAAGGATTCCAAGAGGAAGGCATAGATAAGGGGCATAGTTGTTATGAGCTTCCATTTATGGAGCCAGCAAGAGCGATTTATGCCTAGCCTTCTTTTCTCAAAATCGTTTTTTTATCCAAACTAATCAAAAATATGTTGTTTTTTCACAAAAAAAATGTTGATTTTAAGAAACTGTATTAACTGTTCATCAAAGTTTCGTTGAAGTTTGATCAAAGTTTGATGAACCTTTAACAAAACAAATCAAATCAAAGTTTGACAAAGTGTGACAAAACTTTGATCAAGCTTTGAATGTTTCAAAGTTTGACATAAATATCAACGTTTTGTGAAAGTTTGATAGCCCCGTCAAAGTTTGATAAAACCTTGCTTTAAATCATCAAACTTTGATAAATCTTTGGAATTATATATTATATCAAAATTTGATCAAACTGTTATATGCTATTTCAAAGTTTCGTCAAGCTTTTTACATTCTATATACTTTCAAAGTTTGATCAAAGTTTGATCAAACTTTGACAAAACTTTGACATCTGTTTTTTTCAAATTAACCCGGCATACAACCCCATTAGAAAAGTTTTGTGTTTTTTGACGCCAGTTTGGCGGTTGAGTCAAAAAAATACCGTTCCTTCAATACCACCACGACACCACCGGAACACCCCCAAGACACCACAGAAACACCACCAAAACATGAGCAAGACACCCAAAACATCACCGAACACCGTCAAACACCACTCACACACCACCAAAGTGCCACCGACCAAGACACCAACGACCACCGAAACACAATTGAGAGACCACCAAGACACCAGCACGACAGACACCACCAATTACCCCTGCAAAGGGTGTTTCCCAAAAGTTGCTGCCAACACACGTTGTCATAATCATTTTTTCCCAGCACCATCTTCTCGCATCACCATCATCACAACACCGTCACAACAACATCATCATCACACCGCTAGCGTCCTCATCCTCATCCTCATCCTCATCCTCATCATCATCAACATCGTTTCTCTTTTTCATCAACCATGCTTGTATCATCATCATACACAACAATGATAATCATCCTTAACATCCTCCCTCTCATTTTTGACAAATATCAACTTGTGATAATCATCCTTAACATCCTCCCTCTCATTTTTGACAAATATCAACTTGTGCGCAGATGCAGGTGGACAGGTATATATTTAATTCACGCAGGTGTTTAGGTGCAGGTGTGCAGATTCAGGTACACGGAATTTTCTTTAACACAACTACACCATGAATATACGCAGGTGTATTTTTCTTCAAGACACCTACAAGTTGATGTTTATATTATCTATCTATCTATCTATCTATATATATATATATATACAGTATATATACAAATATATGTACATGCAGGTGCACCGTGGCAGATGTAAAGATGCAGGTGGAAATCAGCTTCTTAAAGACACCTACAATAACTTCAATTTTTCTAAGTTTTCTCTTTGGGCGGCAGGACGGCGTGGATTGATTGTTTCCACAAAAGGCAACTCGCACGAAATGTCGATCGTCAAAAATTGAGGCGAAATGGCAATGTGGGTTTGTGCTTTCAGCTGGGTCAACTCTTTCCCAGGAAATGCGTCCCAGTCATCAAAAACTGCATTGAAACTGCGATGTTAGCGTTTCGATGGTTTTGCGTGGCCCTTCTCGCACCAAAGCGTCTCGATCGTCGAAATTGAGGTGAAGTTAGTTTTTTTTTTTCGTTTGGATGGATGGTTTTGCGTCGATGCTCTTGCACTAAATGCGTTTCGATTGGTTAAAAAAACGCTGACATTGCGATTTTGCTCGTGGATGCGCAACCCTTTAGCACAACATGCATCTCGATCGTTAAAAAGTTGTGGTGAAATTGCGCTTTTGCATCTGCTTGCTGAAGCTTGCTGAAGTCTTTCACACGACATGCATGTCTGCCGTTGGCAATCATGTAAAAGTATGTCTGTTCTGTCTGTGTAAGAACGTCAGTATGTAAAAGCTCCTCCTGTAAATTGCATTCCTTTGTAAAATCACTTGTCTTTGTAATGGCATCTGTGTGAAACGTTTCCCAGTGCAAAGTCATCTCTGTGCAAAAGCGTTTGTGTGTAAAAGTGTTTCTGTGTGTGAAGGCATTTCTGTGTAAAAGCATCACTGCGTAAGCAGTATCTCAGTGCAAGAGTATCTCTGTGTAAAAGCATATATGTGTTTAAAACGTCCCTGTGAAAGAGTATGCATGTGTCTTAAAAGAACCCGGTGCGTAAACAAACATCACCGTGTAAAAGCATTTGTGCGTACAGACGCCTGTCACGGTGTGTCAAAGTATCTCTGTGTAGAAGCACTTGCATGTAAAAGAACCTCTGCGAAAAAGATCGAAAAAGAGCTTGTATGTAAAAGCAGTGTGTAAAGGTATTAGCCTTTGGGTGCGTAAGAACAGCGTGTAAAAGCACCAGTGTGTAAAAGCATCTCTGTGTAAAGGCACCTGCGTCCAAAAGTTTGTCTGTACAAAATCATCAGTGTAAAAATATTTGTGTCTAAGCATTTCTGTGTTGAAAGCATCTCTGTGTAAGAGCACTTGTGTGTAGAAGCATCCCGTTGTAAAATCATCCCTCTGTGTAAAACCATCTCGGTGTGGAGGCCTTGGCCTGTGTAAAAACACTTATGTGTAGAAGATCTCTTTGTAAAAGCATCGTTTGTGTTTCAGCGTCAAAATGGGTACGGATGGAAACTCGATTCCAAATCGTTTGAGCCCTCCCCTAGATTGTGTTTCCAGCCTCGCCCATGTAAAAGCTCCTCTGCCTGGAAGCGTCCTAGTCTAAAGGCAGCTCTGTGTGTAAAAGCATCTCTGTGTAAAAGTATCCGTGCGAAAACACTTCTGCTTTGTAAAAATATCTGTGTAAAAACACCCTCTGTATGCATGTGTTCCTGTGTAAGAACATGTCGGCGTAAGAGTATTTGTGTGTAAAAGCTTCTGTGTTTAAAAGATACTCAGTGTCAAAAGATTCCTGTGTAAAAGCTCGTGTGTGTAAAAAACATTCCTGTGAAAGAGCTGCAAGCGCCACACAATTTACACGTGATGGTTTCAAAATGTGGCAAGCACTGTGCAGTTTACAGATTTTAGCCGCAACACGCTGCAAACACCATGTCGTTATGTGCAATGTGCAGATGATAATTTCAACGTGATGCACCACATACCATTCCACTTGTAGCTTTGAGCTTTAGAAAGCCGCAAAGGACAATAGCATCCAATTCGCAGATGTCAATTTCAAAATGCTGCAAATGCCATGCGGTTTACAATTGATATGTTCAATATACCGCAAACACCATGCGGTGCACTAAAATTTGCCTTAGCATGCTGCACATTCTGTGCAAGTGATATTTTTTGTTTCAGAATGCAGCAAGCATTCTACCGTGTGCAGATTTTTTGCTTCAGAACGCGGTCAAATCACAACGCAATTTTCAGTCATGATTCCAAATCTTGCAAGCATCATGCAATTTGCAGATGTTAGCTTCGCACTGCTGCAAAAAATGTGCGATGACAAATTCTCGTGCAATGAGCTGAGTTGCATATTGCCATGCAGTGCACAGGTGCTAGCTGCAAAGTGCTGCAACTGTACCGAACACTTTTGCGCAAATACTGCAGGGCGCCAAACGACCAAGATATTGCGCGCACGCACACACGCAGATGTTTTTACACAGGGATGCTTGCACACGCTTTCACAGAGATGCTTCTCACAAAGACAGTTTTCGCAAAAAACTTTTACACATACAGGTGCTTCTACCCAGGAATGCTTTCTCAGCGAGGCTTACCTTTACGCGCAGGTGCTTTTAAACAGGGATGCTTTTACACAGAGGAGCTTTCACACGCAGACACGCAGGTACTTCTACACACAGATGCGTTTACTCCATGTGCCAAATTGGAACTTGTCGCAGCTGTTGCGATGAAAGTGGGTCGTTGCAGCTGTCACAACACCCAGTTTGTATTTGGGATCAGGACGACACCAAGAGGATAGACCCTCCACAAACCCGACTCAATCCCTAGAAGTTCTGCGAACCTGGATCGCGTGTGCATTCGTTCTGGCTTTTTATCGGCAAGATTCTTTGGACGCCTCTGTACTTGGTGCTTCGGAGGCCAAGCCACCATAATATTTTTTATTTTGCGAAAGTTCGCCGCAATTTCAGTTTCAAGTTTTCAAGTGCGATTATAGCCAGTTATAGCTGCAAGATCTTAAGTGCCAAAATTCATCAAATTTCATTTGCCAGGCTTTAGCTGCACGATATCTCCGAGATTCAGCTGCAACATTTCCTGTTAGTCACATCACGAGAATTCCAAACAGGCAGCATATCTAGTTTGCTGGCATATTTTCAGGTTTGCTGAGAACTGTGTTATTGTTGGACTTGGCCACCTATTTTCCCGCGCGTTTGGTCGTGAGCCATGGAGTCTGGTGCGGTTGAAGAACAGAGGCGAACAATTGACATGTTGGAGCGTGTTTGAGCTGGTCCATGATCACCAAAAACGATCATGGCGGCAAACACTGCATGGCAACGTTTTGATGTTCGCTCTGTTGAGGCGGACAAAAGCTCATGTTGAAAAAGGCCAGACAGTTGGACGCTGTCGGTCTGTGTGCGACTGCCAGGCCTTTGATCACTCCACCACCGCCATCTCAAGCTGCAGGTGCGAATCATGTCGAGTTATTCTCCTTCGGCGCATTCCGCCGGCCTAGTTCGGCTAGATGCAACATCGAAGTCAGCTAGCTGGTTGCATCCCTGGTGCAAAAAAACTGCTTGCTGTAAAAGTTGGTTGGTGTAAAAACTGCTCGACGTAAAGAAGTAGTTGTTGCAAAACTTGAGTGGTGGACGAGCTTAAGCATGTTCAACTTCAAAAGTAACTGTTCTTCACAGTTTTTTTGGACACCATTCAAACACGAAGCAACATAGCACTAGCGCAAAAACACCGCAAAATTTTAAAATGCAGCGTTTTGGGCGCGTGGACTGGCGCAAGAGCTAGTTGGTCAAAAGCAGACGCAACTGACAAAGGAAGAGGAGAAGAAGAGGAACCGTTACTGAGCGAAGATGGCGGCTACTGCCTGAAGCTAAAGGGCGGGGGGGAGGTGGGGGGAAGGGGGAGGGATTGAATTCCGCTTCAGCAACTTCGACTCAGCGACTACGCTTCAGCAACTTCGCTTCTGCACCTACACTACACCCTGGTCGCTGCAGCAACTACGCTTCGGCCCCTTCGTTTCAGCAACTAATGCCCATTCGCTTCAGCAACTTCGCTTCTGCAACTAAAGCCTACGAGCTTCAGAAGCTATGCTTCAGCAACTTCGCTTCCCTCTTTTGTGCAGTTAATTTTAGATCGCCCTCTGCCTGTTCAACGCTTAGTAGATCTTAGTAGTATCTCTCATTGACTCATTTTCCTTTAATTCCCCCCCTCCTCCGCTTGCTAAACCATTGATAGCATCTCTTATCTTCATTTAATTTTCCCCCCTGCCCGCTGAACACTTGGTAGCATCTCCCATTTTTAATATGTTTTACCCTCTGCCCGCTAAAACATTGGTAGCATCGCTCATCTTCATTTATATCATCCCCCATTGCCAGCTGAACGCTTAGTAGCATCTCTCACCTTCATTTAATTTTTCGTCCCCCTGCCCACTGAACCATTGGTAGCATCCCCCATCTTCATGTGATTTTTGCCACCCTCTCCACCAGCCAAACCATTGGTAGCATCTGTCATCTTCATTTAATTCCCTCCGCTGCCCGCTAAACCATTGGTAGCATCTCCCATCTTCAAATTATTCGCTGCTCTCTGCCAGCTAAACCATTGGTAGCATCGTCTTTAAAAAGTGTCCCACGCGAGTGTCTCAGAAGAGTGTCTCGAAAGAGTGCTGCAGAAGAATGCCACAAGAATGTCTCACAAGAGTCTTCCAGAAGAGTGTCTTCAAATAGTGTCCCGCAGCAATGTCCCCCAAGAGTGTCTTGGAAGGGCGTCGTAGAAGCGTAGCTTCAAAGAGTGTTTTATTGGAGTAACTCAAACATCCTCAAACAAAAAATATTCATATGAAGGAGCTTGAAGCAGAATTCGCCCTCATGATGTGCATTCGGGGTTCGTGTGTCCTATCAGGTCTCCGTCAGGCAATGCCAATACCCACATGCATTGGATGGTTTTCAGCTATTGATCCATTCAGTCCACATTTACAGCTTGTGTGCATTCGACACGCCATTGTTGGACAAGCATCAAGTCCATATTCGCGGTGCGCGGGACGAATGTCAGTGTAACGGATTTTAGAATAGAAATTAAAAATCAGTGATCCAAAATTGATTATTAAGTAATTGGCCTAAGATGATGCAATTAAATAAGCAATACAGTTAACACATTCACATATATTCACATCATGTCAACCACATCAGCCTGTCAACCCCATCAAGTAGACCACGGGGAAGACTTTTTTGTATTCCCTTATTCCCGCCTAACCCCTAGTAAGAAAAAACAGAAGAGTGAAGAGAAGAAGAGAGAGAAGAGAGAGAAGAGAGACGAGGGATTAGAGGAGAGGAAAAAAGTGGATGAGATGAAAGAAGAGAAAGAAGAGAAAGAGGAAAAGAGAGCAGAGAAGAGGCGAGACGAGAGAGACAAGAGAAGAGGGAGAGGAGGGAGCAGAAACACAAAGAAAGAGACTGAGAGATGAGAAGAGAAAAGAACAGAGAGGAGAAGAAAGAGGATAAAGAGGTGAAAGAAGATAAAAAACGCAAACCAGCCCGAGACACCTCTTCTAGACGCATTTTTTCTTATCGGAAACTTCCGCCACCCGCTTTGCGCGGGTTCTGATTGTATTGGGTCCAAAGCGTAAATGGGAAAGGGACATGCTTTGTCACAATCCAACTTCCGGTGTAATCACTGCAACCCATTGCCAATGCAGCCGCAGATTCAGGTGCCTGTCAATCCTCGGATGCAAGTGAGCCCTGCATGCAGATGCAATCTCAGATGCGAACGCAGGGCCAGTTCCAAAGATGAGCCAGCCACAGTCGCCGCGGCAGATGCAACGAATGCAACCAATGCAACAAATGCCTGAAACAATGGCTCATGCAGCCATGGCAGGGTGTCCTGAGGTATTGCCGCAGACAGCAGCACAAGAACAACAAGGTTGAGACGGCAGGGAAGTTTTTGGCAGCACACCCTTGGCACCTCCAGGTTCGAACATTTGTGCACAGTACACGCCCAGAAACCAGATATGTTTTTGGTAGCTGAGGCAGTTATATCACGGTTGAACTTGCGCGGGGTGCTTTTTTCCATCCAAAGTGATGAGTTGATGTATATTCACGTTCATCCGGAAGCGAAGCTTGACACAGCGACATTTCAGATCTCAAAGTCATGTCAAGAGATGACCAAAGTCACGACAAGGTCATGACAAAGTTTCAGACTGCCAACTTTGCTGACTTGTCCTGTTACTATCCTTCCCGTATCCAGACCTCGTGATGAATTACATTGCCCACAATGAACATCTCAATTTGCCTAGCATTGCAAGCAGAACCAATGTCACCGTGGATACTCTACTACTATAAACGCAAGTGATTTTCACTCTGTTTTCTCGATTCTGGCGCCTCCAAGAACATGCGTAAAGTTCATGTGTCATTGGAGTCACTTGTATGTTCGGGATTTCAGCATGAACTTTCTCAGTAGCAAAGTGCTCCCCCACCACCTATGCGATTGGTAGATTCTCTTTTACCCTCACAATGCGATCCAAATGCATTCTGCACGAGAAAACGCAAACCCAGTTCCACTGGTGCACAGCTAATCGACATAGTCCCATCCAGTCACCAGCTCCACACTTGTAGTAGGCTGTCTGGCCAAGGTCATGTACCTTCAACGTTCAAATCGGCAGTCAGCAGCCGTCAGCAGCAGTCAGCTTGCCGCATAGCGTCGACACAGGTCTATCTAGCGTGAGATGATAGATATTTGTACAGATATCATTGACATGATGTTTCCGATGGAATACGATATATATTGGATGCAACGTAGCATGAGCCTCACTCTGTGAAGTCTAGGCAGCATTTAGCGTGGGACACATGAAACCCTGTAGCCTCCGACTGTGTCTGTTCAGGTTTGGGGACGCTCCTGGATGTCCTGGAATTCAGTCCGCCGATTTTCTATGTTTTAAAATGTTTCAAATAAGGTAGGTAAGGCTCATGCAGCAGTGCTTTGCGATGCAGGTTGAGACATGGGCGGATCCGGGTATTCAGAGGGTCAAGTGATACACTGGAGCATGTGGCGGCAATTTGAGGTGTACGAGTGTTTCATCTTGATTTCTCTCTAGATGCCAGCAGCGGTCAGTGAGGCATCCATGGTTCGTCCAGTGAAGCCAGAGCGAACCCCTGAGCATCACAATGCAAAGAGGAATGCTTCGCAGTTTCTCTATATAAAGCTGTCGGAAAGAATGCTGTGTAACGTGCATCCAAGAGTGTAGACTAGACTCAGTAGATGCCCGCGTCCAGAAATGAACAAAAGCACTTTCAGATTTGCAAACGCCCGGCTTTTGCACGCTTGTCCCACAGAGTGCTTCCTTCCTGACCCATTCCACGCTGGCGCAGTGTTTGTCGAATTTTCTAGCCCTTTTAGTTCTTTCGGAATTGGTTGCGCCGGACACCAGCCGTTGTGGCTAAAAGGCATCAAATATAAATAGACATAGTCAGATTATGCAGACCAAAGAGAGACGAGTTCATAGAGCTCGCTCAATGGAAATGCTGCGAGAGTTTGAATGTCAAAAGCCAGTGTCCTTTCTAGCTTTTTTTGAACAGCTTCTTTCGGAAACCGGTTGTAAAGGCGAAGCTTCGCTTACTTTTCTTGGAAAGACAGCTCGTTTCACGAAGCATTGCTGATTTGGGTCACATGCCGACCTCCTTCACGTGCCAACTTTCTTCTGGTTTCAAGTGCCGCATTTCCTCCATTGGCTGCGTGTTGCTTTAAGCAGGCAGGTGGCAGCGCTGGTGACGCTGGTAGCGGGGCCTTTGGTGTCTTCGATGTTGCTTTGATCCTTGATGCTTTGACACTCGGAGGCTGAGGTCAAGAGGCCATGCTTGTGCAAAGCAAAGGGGTAGCCGCGTCGGTCCACAATGCCTTGCACAGCGTTGACAGATTTTTGGTGACTCACATGGGTTGCTGTGGCTGGCAACAATTTGGCCAAAACTTCCCAACGTCTAAGCCCTAAGCCTCCATTTGCTGAGGTAGGGCATTTCTGTCATTATTTGTGTGCTGCTGATGCACTTGTGCGAGAAGCTTGTGAGTGCGTTTTGGATGGTATAGCCTTCCCCAGCTAGGTTTTGAGGCATGGGACACTTAAGTCCTTCCATTCAAAGTTCGCGGTAGGATCACAACTCCCGTGGCGGCAGTGCGCATTCCAATTGAATTCCTATTGCCCGCCACCATTCCTATTGTCCGTGTGAGCAGCAAAGTCACCAGAGCCTCTGCTGAAGCGCGTTGCTTCGTAGGTTCCCGCGGCAGAGAAGTGAAAAATTGCGATTGCGATGCGGCCACTTGCTAGCAGCTGCTAGCATCCGATTATCATTTTGGTGCCAAAAAGGCTTAAAACGTTTCAGCGTGCAATAGCATGATGCCTGCATACTTGATTTTTGCGTGCCCAAGGCGCAAACTCAGAGGTCCAGATCGCACCACCAACGAATAAGCATAGACAATGTCAGAAGACAGACCGCTTGACAAAGGTGCTGATGACAGGGAGTCGACTTTGTACTGGGTTTGCCTGCAGATGATTGTTTCATACTTGCCATGATGATCGTGGCAAGTGCGAATGTGCCGCCTATGCTCGCAAGAGGGCAAGTTTGCTTCTCATTGGTGTCATGTTCAATCACCAGAAAAATGAGGATCCAACACGATTCCAGGAGTTTCGAAACAAAACCTTGTTGGGTATGCCGAACAATTTCAGTGTGGATTTGCTTGCACCCAAACAGCTTCAACTTTGAGACAACTGGAGTCTGGCAGAAATTGCTCAGTTTACAGGTGAGTCCATGTGCAGAGTTTGACTCAGCTGTGATACGGAGTTGTCCAACTAAGTAGCGCAGAAATGCCACGATGTCAGGATCACAAGCCGGCCCAACTAAACGTTTCCGATGTGCCAAAGATGTGTCAGCATGGGCGTTTGTTATCTTTTAACGCGTCCAGAACTTGACTCTTGTGCCTTGGGAAAGCCAACGATCGAGACAGCGTCAGCCAAGTGTGGGAAGGTGCAGAGGACAGGGCGTTTGGCGCTGCAGCACAGGAACCGATACGTTTTTTGGTTTGCTCGCGCCAGAAGACCATGGAAGTCACGTCCTGACTGCTCCTTTGCAGCAGGGTGATAGTGCTTAGTTGATTTGAAATCAATTGAATGTTTTGTGTTGTGCTCAACCCTTTCATTACCAGCATTTCTGAAGCACTCTACATGACATGGCCTTTCGATTTGTGTAGTGACGGCGTGGTCTGCGTGGTTTACAGTACACCTGGATCAGATGAGCGCCTCATGGGGCAACGGATGGCAATTAATACTACGATTACATACGATTACTACCCAATGAACTACGTGTTTCACAAACCCAATGAAGTGAGCAGATGTGAGCATTGGCGGCATTGGTTTAGCCGCGCTGAGTCAGACTGTGAGCACTGCGGCGTCTTGACGCTGATCGGTTTGGGGGAGCCAGTCGCTCCCACTGTACTTGCCCCAAGTGTCCAAGCCACAGGCAATGTAACGTGGCCAAACGAGGGTGAGTTTGTTTCTTTTTAAGTCATGTTCAATCGCTTTTCTACGGCTCTTTGGCACAAATTGCTGGTCGCAGGAAACGTGAGGATCCAACACGATTCTCGACGATTCCCAGGAGTTTCGAATCAACTTTGACACAACTGGAGTCTGGCAGAAATTGCTCAGTTTACAGGTGAGCCCATGTGCAGAGTTTGACTCAGCTGTGATACGGAGTTGTCCAACTAAGTAGCGCAGAAATGCCAGAATCCGAGGGAATTGGACACTACACACTCAAGCTATCAGCGGCAGGTTCTCACTCTTCGCGAAAACTGTAACCCTCCTAAGTCGCTGTAAGGTTTTGGGGAAGCGGGGAACAGGTCCTGTTCCGAACACCCTCAGGTGAAACCTGAGTGCAACAAGTGGCATTTTCTGAATGTGGTGGATCTTGACTTAGACAGCATGTGGTTTTGTTTCGAACTGCATCCTGGTGCGGGTACATTCACGGATTATCCTGCAAGGAAATCACCAAGTGAGCTGACAAAAACCGTTGAGCAACGGTTCATCAAAGGATTTCCTTGCACCTTCCTTCGTTGGTTCGACCCCTTGGTCCCTTGGTTCTTGCCACCAATGTGAAGGCACGTTGTCAACACATCGTTGGAGAGCAAGTCTCTTGTTTTTCTCGTTCCCTCCATTGCCGCAAAATGCAGATGTTCACCCTGGACGCTAGAAAACGAACAGAAAAACGTAGAAAAGATAGGAGTAGGAATGCTTGATTCTTCAAGAGACCTGCAAGCAAACTCGGCAAAGATCAAGAGAGCGGCCAAGGACAATCTGAGATAGGCTTCTTCAACTGCCTTCCTTCTAGGACTGCAGTTTCATTTGGTTGGAACCCAAGACTTTTGCTTTGCTCGTTCAATTCAACGACGTTTCAAGCAAAATGCACAGCCCTCAGTTGACCCTTGGCTTTGAACTAACTCCGTCTGGCTCAAGAGTGAGGGGCCTGCAGCCGATACCGTCACATTGCATCAACGCTGCAGCTACTACTGTCACTCCTTCAGTACCGCTGCTCGCATGTGCTTTGGATGTCAAGGCTTGAGTTGTCATGACTTTGCTAAGAGATGCTAAGAGGCTGTAGTGGTTTCGGCTGCAAAGGTCTGACTCATGTTACCCTTTATGCAAAGGCCTTTATGCACCCCCCTCTGCAGGTTGCCACTAAGCACGTGGATCAAACGCACGCCTGCTTTAATATTACCTTTCATGGGGTGCCGTCATTGAGTGCCTGCATGGGGGTGCCGATGCAAAGCCACCAGAGAACTTCTGGAGCAAGTTCTTTAATATTTGACTTTGTAAAAGGGACCATAGCACCAACTCATGGATGACCTTTAATGTTTGGTCCCAATGATGAGAAGAACAGGGTTGACCGGCATTGACAGACATTTTGACCTGCACTTGCGGGATGCTATGATGCTAGGCTGCGATTTTAGGAAAATTGGGCAGAAGCAACTGGTTGGTATGGTGATACCAGACTGAAGCTTGTCTTGCGCGCATTTCGAGCATGACCAAGACCACCATGCAGGCGACTTGTAAGCTGATGTTTCAAATAAGTAGCGCTTGAGTTGTTGTTTGCTGCCTTCCCTACGTGACAATACTGGATGTCTGCCAAACGTATCAGGAGTGAATGTCTTCTTCAAGAATGAGAGAGCACAGAATCAGTCCAACGAACGCAGTACGTCAATATTGGTGTGGAATTGTGAGGTGAGCCCAAACTACAATACAGTATGTCGTTTACAAATTAAGAACAGGACAGTTCTGCTGTCAACAGGCCTTCTACACAAAAATATCGCTCTCCGCAGGGAGACCTATGAGTGCCTGAAGTCAGATAGCTTCTTTGTCGCAAGGCGTCAGTCAAGGGAGGGAGCTTCTAGTAGTGTAATCCGGCAGATTCCCAGAGATACCATTGCCGCAAACACACATTCTTTCGGGGGAACGTTTGCGCAGATTTGGGCTAGGTTTTTTGCCGCAAACTGCTTTCGAAGAGTTTCCTAGAATTTTGGCCAGGACAGGGTTCGTTGGGCCAAGATGAACAGACGGACTGTTTTTCAATTTGGTTGGTCTCTGATGCTTGTTTGACACGCTGCGTGGACGCTGACAGCGCCACCAGAGAACATCATGTCAAAGTGACCATACCGTAGCAAACCTGGTGGGAACATGTTGAAACATGTTTCAACATGCTAGTGTGTGCCAGCGTTTGGTCTGGCCAAAGAAGGTCTGCGTTGTCATGGAAGATTGAGGCAACCAAGCTGCCTACCGTGCCTCGCAATGCTTCGCAAGCTTCTATTTTAAAGCTGCTTTCAGGAAACAAGTGAAAGAATCTAGAATAGACTGACTAGGCACCTTCAATCCAGGCACAAGCAAAAGGACTCTCAGATTAGCAAGCGTTCGGCTGGTGCGCGTTTGTCCCACAGTGTGATATCTTCCTGATTCGTTCCTTGCCGATACAGTGTTTAACCAATATTGGTCTACTCATGGCAACTTACCAAAAAGACCGCGAAGTTGAGTCAGCCGAATAAATATGCAGAGAAGTGTCGCTGCGAATCGCGACGCACAGAGACAAACATATTTTGCAGAGCTGATCAAGAGGGATGATCAGATGACATTGAGATTCGGGCATGTGTTGGAGGCAATGTGCGTGCATGGTGCATTTTGCAGGGTAGTTGTATGCATCACGTGGAGGACTAGATGAGGGAGACAATTCTGAGTCTTCTCTCCTAGGTTTCCGTCTTGGCAA
>Ga0126342_10006610_pt1 | contig 20592 bp, 18 predicted proteins | sample Cyp1metagenome_FD_92528 | JGI IMG/M metagenome (GOLD analysis project Ga0126342, IMG submission 92528) | Coral microbial communities from Lord Howe Island, Old Settlement Bay, Australia - Cyphastrea 1 metagenome | ecosystem: Host-associated > Invertebrates > Cnidaria > Coral ...
ATACCCCCCAAGTTTACCATATATCATTATTGTACAAACGTGTGGTAAGCGATGGGACCTTCCCAAATTTGTGGATGTCCTTTCCGTGAACCTAGGGTTTTCACAATCGCTCATATAGATATATATATATATGATAATAATAATGACATTTCATGAAAAGAGCGATTCCATGAGTGAAATTGAGTGTTTACAGGTGAGGTCGGGTTCAGAATTTCTGCTTTTTTTTAAAACATGTTTTGACTACAATGGTGTTACGGTGGATCCTTCTGGATCAAGCTGTAGTCTAGGTTGACATGCATGGGCCTGAAAGGCTGGATGAGATACTGCAGAATACAGATATACCCCCTGTTTTGGTAGTGTTGAGTTGCCAACTTGCAATGAACTGAGCATGTTTTAAAACTTTAGGTTTTTGTCGCACGTTCAACCATCCTCATAAGTCTTTTTGTTTGTTACATGATAGTCTTGATAGTTGAAGTATCCAGTTTCTCTGCCAAGTGGCTTTCAGCAATCACTTTGTCTACAGAGATCTCAGCAGCTGATGATGCGCACAGTGACCCATGTCGCTGCCCATCATGTTGATTGGAGAGGCGCCGCTCTGTACGGTTGGCGAATTTTCAGATGTGCAGACTCGTACGGCTAAGGTAGTGCCCTAAAATGCCCTAAACCGTTAGCTAAGTTGGTTTGATCAGAAGGTTAGACTGCCTGAAATCGAATTGTGTATAGCTCAAATTGAACGGTTTTCTATCGGAAACAATATGGTACCAAGAAAAAACAAGACTCCTAGGCCCACGGCCCGGTTGGTCATTCTTTGCCTGCAAACGACAGATTTTTCGCATGGTTGGTTGGTTCAATCCCCATCGTTGATGCCGATTTGGATGGTTCAAGCTGGTTGGTGGTTTGGAACATTTTAATAGTGATGGTTAATAGTGGTTAATAGGCTATAAACCAACAACTATGGGAATATTATGGTGATCTGATTGGTGGTTTGGAACATGACTTTTATTTTTCCAATCAGTTGGGAATTTCATCATCCCAACTGACGAACTCATATTTTTCAGAGGGGTAGGTATACCACCAACCAGCGACATATCCTGTTGTACATAACTCCAATTGTTGAAGATGTTTTTCCCCTTATATCCAAAATAGCAAAGTCATATGGTCGCTATTTGTTGGTGATTGATCCAAATATTTATCATTATTTATCCCGTATCACCATAAGATCCGATTACTGGCTATCCCCATTATATCTCCAACCTTGGATAGCTAGCTAAATTATCTTCTGTTTTTTGCTAAAATGAAAACATAACATCATAACTAGCAACATATATCAACATTTGTTTTTGTGGACTATTGGATATGATGTCCAAACAAATTGAGCAAAACATATCAAATAATATCAACATATATCAAATTATATCAACATATAATATATCAACATATATTCATATATCAACATTTATTATAAGAATCACAGATTGACCAATGACCATGACCATATCCCCGGCCTATACCCTCGTTGAGATTCCAGCGCAAGGTGGTCCTCGCAAAGGAGACATGCCATGGTCCTGATGCAGGTGCCATTGAGTCAATGAGTGAAGTGAGAGTTGCTGAAGTAAGTGGAATCCAGTCACTTATAATCAATATATAATAATAAAAATAAAAATAATGATTATTATATCATATATATATATATTATTAATCCTTATGTATATAATTTTAATATGTGTACATACATTTTTATTAGTATACAGTATATATATATACATTATATATACCCAGCCTGTAGTTGTACTAGCCAGTTTCGGGTTTCGGAAACGGGCACCCAGTTTCGTTTGAACAGGTTACCTGGAGGTCACCAAGGGCGAGAAATTGGAGGCGCTGTCGGTTCTTCGACAGGTCCCTCTGATTTCATGATAGGATATGATAGGTAAGTTTGTTTAAAGCTGTTCTTTCCCGGAAGGGTTTATGAAGGATACTTGCACATGTACATAGATATATAACGTAAACATACGTAAACTCTATATATATACATTAGTTATATATACACAATGTGAATGGCTTTATTCGCAAACCGACCTATGTATTTTTTCTGGTCGTGGGGCCTTGGGCCCACGACGTGTGGTGATGTTTCAATCCTGCTGGAATCATAGCAGGGTATTCAGGTCACCGCTAACCAACTTGAATCAACTTAGCTAGCGACAACGACAAATCACAACCTTAGGTATAACTTATATAACCCATGTCTTCGTATATTATCCATTATAATTATATATATATATAACAATCCCCATTTATCCCCACATTGCTGGGTTAAATCCCTAAATTTTGGCGACACCCAGCTTCCGGCTTATTCTTGAAATTCACCATGGCTCTGACCCCCTCCCCTTGACCACTCCGGTCCCTGCTTCATCCTCTGTGATGATGTTGATGTGGATTGGTTGGAAAAAACATATGCCTGCAACCTGCACATTTGATGGTTGATCATCATCATCATCATCATCATCATCATCCTCGTCGTCGTCGTCGTCGTCGTCGTCGTTATATCATCATCATAATCATCATCATCATCATCATCGTCATCGTCATCGTCATCGTCATCGTCATCCTCATCATCATCATCATCATCATATTATTATTCTTCAAGTCTTCAAACAGCGGCTTTGCATATATCGGTATTCCACACTGATGGACAAATTTCAATCATCATGTTGATGATTATTGCTGCCAATATTTTCAGGTAATCAGACATGGTTTGCCGGAAAAGTATCTTTTAGTTGGATGCGTTTCCGATCCAAATGCCGGTTGAAAGAGGGGACTTCCCAGCTGGCCATGTTTGATTACTTGAGGGTATATCCAATGTTGATCCCGTATTATCAGGTTTATGTCCCATTGTAGATCATATGGCCCATGATAGCCTAACTTTGGTATGTATATATCTCCATGTTTGAAGATTATGATGAAAACCAGCGCTTTTATATATCCCACAATGGTTGGTTTGAGCCCCACAATCTTGTTGTGTCAATCCACTATTGGGACATCCATGGACGGTTCCGATAAGCACTCCGCAGGGTTCAGTGACACTGAACAAATCCTGGCTAACGAGCAGGTTCCAGTCTTTATGAGGGCTGAATACCGCGGTTGATGGCTTAGCACCAATGTTAGCTAGGACATATATTTGAGTGCATAATCAGATTTAATAACGATATACTGTAACATATGTATATATATATATATTTATATAACAGCATATTGCATGGCATGTATATAACCATATTACATGGCATATATATATATATATATACATAGCACATATGCATATATATATATGTGGTCCCGGCCGGCGGCCGGCAACCCCCCCCTCCCCCAAGGGTATCCCCCCCCTGGTATCCCCCCCCTGCATACATACATACAGGCCTACCTACCTACCTACCTGCCTACCCACCTACCCACCTACCTACCTACCTACGCATGTACGTACGTCCATACATACATACATACATACATACGTACATAAATAAATACATGCACACATACATACATGCATACCTACATACATACATACATACGTACATACATACATACAGACAGACATACATACATACATAAATACATACACACATAGATACATGCCTACCTACCAACCTACGTAGGTACATACATACTACACCCAACCCACCCCACAGGGGGGGGGCGGGGAAGCATACCTACCTACCTACCTACCTACCTACATACATACATACATACATACATACATCATACATACAGACAGACATACATACATACATAAATACATACACACATAGATACATGCCTACCTACCAACCTACGTAGGTACATACATACTACACCCAACCCACCCCACAGGGGGGGGCGGGGAAGCATAAATACATACATACATAACATAGCATAACATTACATAACATGACATGACATTACATTACATTACATACATACATACATACACACATACATACATGCCTATACCTACCAACCTACGTAGGTACATACATACTGCACCCAACCCACCCCACAGGGGGGGGGCGGGGAAGCAAAGATACCTTGCATGATAGCTGGATTCCAGGGAGATAGTACACCCAACCCTAGGAACCATCACCATCGCGGGGGGGGGAGGGGGGGGTTGCAGGCCTGTACCATATATATTATATATACATACAACATACAAATACATAATACTTTATCCATTTCTTAGGTGGCATGGGCATCCAAGAAATCCTGCAATACTCCTCGTCCGCAGGTGCTCTATGTTGGCGCAGAGGGACGTGAGGAACTCACCCTAGTCCCCTGGGTCTCTGAAAATGTTACCCTCTGGTAATTTGTTACAGTTTGCTATTGAAAATGGTGATTTATAGTGGATTTACTCATTAATAGCATGGTGATTTTCCATAGTGATGTTTTAGTTTACCAGAGGGTAGAGAGTTTATGATTGATAAAACTGATACACTTGGGATAATACTGATTTTGATATGCCACATGACTTGGATGATTTTGGATGCTGTTAATGAGGAGAAGTGGGACCACTTTTTTTGGGGGGTTATGATATAAAGATTGGGATGAACATGTTATTGTTGGGATAAAGCTCCGGTGTCATCAGCTCCATGGCTGGCTGGGAAATTCTCAAACATATATATATATATATAATTACCCTCTGGTAAACTAACATAGCTATTGAAAATGGCCATTTATAGTGAGTTTTCCCCTCAAAAATGGTGATGTTCCATAGCTACGTGAAACTACCAGAGGGTATATATATGTATATAATATGTATATACTTATATAAGATTAATGTAGGCACGTTGTTGTTTTTTTTGCGATATAGACTATGGACACTTATGGGGAAATCATCGAACTATTGCTGGGGAAATTCCCATTTATTGTTCCAATTACCAAGCCAAGTATCATCCCATGTGTGTGAAAATACTTGTTGTTATAATATTAACTAAATTGGATACTAAATATATATATATATACAAAGATCAATCAAAGTATTGACACAATATCTATCCTATTATATAAACGACAGTCTTACTATGTCAAGCGAAAACTTGGCCTCTCAAGGGATGGGCCGCCGTTGATTTTTTCAACCATGCTCAACGATGCTCAACCAGACTATGTGAGAAGCCCAAGCGTCATGGTAAATGTAGCAACCTCCAAAAATACTACGGTAAACCTTCATATATATAGCATATAGCTTTTATAAGTGTATATAACCATTAATATAACCTAAATATAGCCATAATATAGCCTATATAAGTGTAAACACCATTGAACACCTATATATATATATATGGCCTATCCACAATTTTTGTTGGACGATTCGGAATCTGGGAATCCTTCGCCATGGTATTGGTGGTACTTGGTGACTTGGTATCCCGTTTGGTTGATGTTTCCCGTTAGTCCCTTCTGTTTACGAAAAACATACGTCGACATTTGGAGAGCCTCTATTTTTTTCATCGGAAAAGCATGCAGAGTTTGCAGCTAGGTTTGATGTTGGATGGCTCCAGGGTTGACATTGTAACGACCTCACTCCGACCTCACTAGACATTCATTGTTGGCGAATGATTATGTTTTTTCCAGCAGAATACCACGTGTATCCAAATATCAATTGGGTTTGATCTGCCAGAAATTACGCACGAAGGGCGAATAAAAGCAGTCCCATTTGAGGGAAGTAGTAAGTAGATAATGCAAATTAATGCAAATTAGATATGTCCCAGGTTTATCCAGGTTTTATGTTGAACACGGACCTAGCATCACTGAGGATCGAACAGAGATATCTCCATGTTTTTCTCAGTGAATTCCGCGTATGTCCATCATTTCTGCATCCTCCCCTGTTGCCATGTAAAGAAATCCCCTGTTGATTCCCAACAGCAGTGCCCCCCAATCGGTTTCAATCTCCCAGCAGAAGCCTGCAAGAATGGAACCTATACAAGTTTTACTGCTGTCGTGTTGCCCAAATCGTTCCTGAATTCAGCATGTCTATATTTTTCTAAAATCAATTCTATGGTGGAATCAATTCACCATGTTGATCCATTTTTCGCCACCTGCCAGGTGGGGGTCTCTTGATTTTAACAAAGGTGCAACTCCTTCACTCACTCACTCCCTCACTACTGTACCTTCTTCCTCGCCGGAACCGATCACCATATCGCCAGCTCCGGATGCAGTGGGCCACGCCTGGCCCCGAACACACGCCAAAGAGAATGCCAGACATAATGCTAGATAGAATGCCAGAAAAAATGTCAGAAATAATGTTAGGATGCCAGAGAAAATGTCAGAATATTTGCCAGAAACTATGTCAGAATAGATCTCAGATAGAATGAATGCCAGGTAGACTGCCAGAAGGAATGTCAGATAGAATGTCAGAAAGAGTGTCAGATAGAATGTCTGAGTCAAGGAATATATATATATATATATGTATATTATATATATAACATATTTAATATATACATATATATATACATACATATATATATATATATATATGCCGTGCATGCTTCCCGATTACATGTCAGAAACTATGCCGGAATAATTTGTTAGGGTGGGGATCACTCGAAGTAAAGTAATTTGCTGTTTAAGTCATTTGTGATCCATGTTCGACGTCGAGGACGAAGCCTGGATCTATGCCAAACGCCTGGAAGTCGTGAACGGTTTGCTGGAGGCGATGGGAATGGCGATGGGAATGGCGATGGGAATGGCGATGGGAAGGCCAGGAAGGGAGTCGAAATCCAGAATGTATACCAGAAATACCATCCGGATTTTGAACCCTAGGGGCTATACCATCCAGATTCTTGATCAGTAGGCAAAGATTCTGTAATGAAGGGGGTCTAAGTCGAGGATTATGGGGATTGTGTTTTTACGCATGATGGGAACCCCTATGGGCCAACCAGTATAGGGGGATGACAGACGGCTTTGAACTCTGTTGAATTGCATGAAGGAAAACGCAAAGCCGTAGATTTGACGTGTTTTCTGGGAAAAAAAACATGTGAATGCCGTGGTTTCCTATAGATTCTCCCTTGAAAACCACCCCAGTGAGGTATGGAGAATTCTGTGGCTTTACCATGATCTCGTCCACCGTGACCAAATATTTACTTTCAGGATTGTTCATGTATATATTGGTATAGATGGGTGTGTTGGTGAATTTCAACAGTAAAGATTGGGCAAATTAAAGGGTGAACAACCACCAGCAAGCTCCATGTGAATCGTGCATAAGTCATCCACTGGTGCAGAGGCGATGCTTGGTAGAATGGCCACCCAGCGTCCGCAACTATCCATATAGGGGGGGTTCTTCACATGGGGCATCACCGAAACCATAGGTTTCAATACGAAAATGGTTATCCTTGACTTGGATGATGACTGGGGATATCCCGATTTTAGAAAATTCCCATGGGTGGATTGATTGTAGTCATAGCAACAACTTGTTCGCACCATTTTTCAGGAGGAGTCTCGTCCCACGAGATGTAATAGCATGTAATAACCAAAGATAACCTTCATATTGCTACAGATCTAATATATATATATAATAATAATAGTAATAGTAATAACAACAATAATAGTAATAACTATTGTATATAATAAAATTATTATTTTACTATTATTATTATATGCACACGGTTATGTACGCATATACATATATATATATATGCAATACAAGGCCCAGGCTATCCAAAACTTTATAAGGATGAATAACTATCCAAAAACACAAACTCAAACACGTGTCAATAAGTTACAGTAATAGTTCAAAGATAGATACCATCGAAAACCAGAACAAGCATATTTTACTATAAACCGTAGACCATGACAAAATTATGCAATCATACCAGAATCATCCCTTCCCCCTAAACCCCTGCCCCCCCACTCATAAATAATAAGATTAATAAGGGTCATTTACACAGAACTCCCGGCTGCCAGGGCTGGATTTCCAGGGACACTGTGGAGCTGTGTCGAAAGGCGAATGACGTGGTGATCGCTGCCACGTTGGGATCCGAGAACTCAAGAACTACGGCTATCAGTGGTGGGATGTGTTCTGGGGTTTCTAACAACCATACCCTCCGGATCCCTCCAAGAATTGAACAGTTTGCTATAGAAGCCATGGCCCTTTATAGTTGATTTACCATGTTTTCCCTATCAAAAAATGTTATTTTCCATAGCTATGTCAGTTTACCAGAGGGCAATCTGCAAGAATGGAGGTAGAATGTGGGTAAAATTATCCGCAATGATGTCAAATTCACCACACTCTGGAAGAACGGGGATTTGTCATGTGGGTATAAGATCATCATCCATTTCATAGAGCAGGATTGAATCCACTAACTCTGATTTCCAGGACCCTTCATTCTTAGGGTCACTAGGGTTTTGAACAAAATCCGGCGGGATGCCCATCAAGCCCCGTTCATGGGTTTGAGCAGATATGTCATGTGTGATTGAGTCAGTGGTTGAGTGAGCTAGAGCTATGGCCCGTATGCAATGTGGTGCTGGTTTATTTGCAAACATTTGCTGCAACAACATTAATCCATGTATCGAGGATTATAGAGGTAAAGAGAAGTTTCCTCCACATTTTTTGTTGGTTTGAAAATCATATGAAATTGTGTTGTCTGCTCCAAACGTGTCATGTTCAACGCGAAAAACCATCCGGTTTTTGGGTGTCGTTTTCTTATCCTTGATCCCCAGGAAGCTAGCCACAGAAACTTTACAAGGCAATCAAACAAGGCAATGCCAAATCATCCAGTCATAGATGATTCCCATTAAAACCTCAATTTGGCTGGGGATTTCCCAGCTAGCTATGTTTGATGACACCGGACGGTATTTAAGATCATAGTTCGTTGACACGTTGACTCGTCTGTACTTCCAAGTAAAGTAATCCCCTCATTATTTATTATTCATAAGTATGTAGATACCCCACAAGAAACCATAAATTATTATTGGAATTAGTTGTTATCTTGGGGCCTTGGAGCTGATGTTATCGGTGGTATTAATATTGAATATATTGGATATGCATATATCCATATATATCCCATTTACTGATAATTGAAGCATGTTGAATGTGTATTGATACGCGTTAAGACATATATTAAAGTTCTGAAAGACTATGGAACTATCTTGATGGCCCATATGGGAAACCCAATCATAAACCTACCATGACTGGGGATGTTAAAATAAAACCACCCATTTTTGGTTATTTTGAGGATGATTTATTACTGGGTTTGCCACATTTTAACTAGAATAGGTTATCTATCTATCTTTCAATCATAATTATACACATACATATATACACATATATATATATATATATCAAAATGTTGCTATCTATCAAAAAGATGTATAAATTGTAAATCATCAAACGCATCTAAAAACAATGTGTTAAACACCGTTTTTGACGTTTGGCCCCCCATCTTTTCTTCATGGAACCATCTCAACGCTGCCAAGGTCTGGTAGCACAGAACAGCTTCAGTACTCGGAGGGCGATCGGCTGAAGGTCGAGTAGAAAATGTTGCAACCTTTTCGTATATTATTGGTCTATACCCGCTGGTAAGCTAATATAGCTATGGAAAATCGCCAATTCTATTGGATAAATCAACTATAAATTGGCCATGCTCAATAGCTATCTAAGATATGTTAGATTACCAGAGGGTAACAGAAGAAACTAAACATGTGAGTGAAGCAATCATAAACCCATTTATGGTGATTATGGGGATGGTTACTATTGTGTTACCAACATTTTGACAGATGGGTATGTAACTGATAGTGAGTCCTAAGGGGATTTGATTGCAATTTAAACAACGACAAACACGCGGAGCTATGGTTGATATAGTCGATTTATATTGGCTAAGTTGGTTTATCATTAGTTTTGCGGCAAGACCCTGAGGTTTGCCCGGACTCGCAACGAGCGTCCGGGCAAGCCAAGAGAACGATGATGACGATGATGATGACGATGATGATGACGATGATCATGACGATGATGATGACGATGATGACGATGATGACGATGATGATGATGATGGTGATGGAAATGGTGATGATGATTTTGATGATGACAATGATGAAGACAATGGTGACGACGACGACGATCACGATGATAATGATGATGATGGTGATGATGATGATGATGACGATGATGATGATGTTGATGATGATGGTGATAATGGTGATGATGATTATGATGATGACGACGTTGATGGTGATGATGTTCATGATGATGATGATGATCATTATCATGATGACGATGCTTTTGATGATGATGATGATGATCATGATAAATTTGATGATGATGATGATGATGATTTTGATGATGATGATGATCATTATCATTATCATGATGACGATGCTTTCGATGATGATGATAATGATTATGATTATGATCTTGATTTTGATGATGATGAGGATAATAATGATGATGACTATGATCTTGATTTTGATTATGATGATGATGATGGTGATGGTGATGATGATGGTGATGATGATGATGATGACGACGACGACGACGATGGCGACGGCGATGACGATAATGACATGATGGCGATGATGACATGATGGTTTTGACGACGATGATGATGGTGTTTGTGATGATGATGATGATGATGATGATGACGATGATGATGATGACGACGATGATGATGCTGATGATGATGATGATTATGATGATGATGATGATGACGATGTTAATGACGATGTTAATGACGATGGTGATAACGACGATGATGATGTTAACATCTTATTGAAACCCTACAAGAAACCCTTTTGATTGTACGGTTTATTGTTCCATGAGGGGCGGGGGACTTCGATATCTTCTTGAGACCCTAGAAGAAACCCTAATGACTGTATGATTAATTGTTCCATGGAACCGGGGTATTTTGGTATCTTCTTGAAACCCAATAAGAAATCCTAATGATTGTATGGTTGCTTGTTCCATGGGGCCGGGGGACTTTGATATCTTCTCGACACCCTATAAGAAAGCCTAATGACATCCAATGACTGTATGCTTAATTCCATCGTATGATATGTAGAAGTGACATGTTCTGATTATAAGATGTGTAGAAGCAACATGTTCTGGTCAACCCCAGCAACATGATTCAACATAAAATCCTTCCCGTTGTTTGACGTTGTACAGAACGCCCTAGTATGTACGCTATTTGGGGTTTGGGCAAACCTCGGGATCTGTGTGTAGTTTTACTATGGTTTATTGATATTCAATTGGACCATGTCATAACTAGTTTTTTTGACCTACCCTATTATATAAAATATCTGTTGCTAGTAAAATAGGCTATAACGTCATTATAACGTTCATTTTACTCGGTGGAATGATTAGTTTTTTTTTTTGTGTGTGTGTGTTCAATGTTTGTGATATTTTTGGTTATCCAACGTGACATGGGTATTATGTGAGAATGTTTTTTTCCTTAAAATGTATTTTTGTCATTATATATATTATATGTTATCAAATGTTACTATAGGATATGTTGATAACCATGATTGATATCCAGATTGAAACTGAACAAAAACTCATGTTTCAAGATAAAATTTATTTTTGTGACCCGGAAGGTGGTAATGAATCTCAAGCACTGATTCATGGATTCCCTAGTCTAAGGCGAGTTGAAGGCTTACATTTGTTGATTTCATGGCACACTTTTGAGCATCTTTGCGCCCAGATCTGCGAGTGCAGTTTGTCGCATGTATCGTACAGCGTGTATTGCATGATAGACCCCAAAGAAAGGATTACTAGGTGGTAACTGTGCGCATTGATGAAGGGATGACGAGGAGCCTGTGTGCATTGGTTTCTGATCAGGGGCAGCCTTGATCCGCATAGCTACCCTTTGCCATTGACCCTGTGATTTTGGACTGGATTATTTAGATGGATTTAGCATAATTTTTAGGGGTGATTGGCTCTATATATATATATCATCCATTATCATCCTACCTAAGAGTTTATCATCATCTTGTCTTTATATTCAAAACTGTATTTTTAGGGTATACGGTATACCTGGAAAAAAAACATATAGCCAACTGTTTCAGTGTCACCAGCAAAAACCATCAACTTGCGCCTCGTAGCGCCAGGTCAAACAATGGGGACGCCCAGAGAATGACCGTGAACAGAATCAGTTGGGACGCCCAGTGAGGGTCGGGGCCGAAGATCAACTCCTTTTTTTGGTCGGATGTCCCTTTTCCATTACAGCAAGTAGTTTGATTTTGATGTGACAACTTACTACCAAAAAGTACTACTTAGAAATATTTTTTGGTTGACTATATTATTTTTATGGGTAAACTGAGTCCAGGTATCTTTGAAACTGGCATGTCCTCTGGTTGTTTAATGTTTTTTGTTGTCATTGGAGGTTTTTTGTTGGAGGGAAAGAAGGGATTAACCATGCTGTATGCAATATTGACCATGGGATGGTATATAGGGTAACTACTAATATACCCTCTGATAAAGCTATTGAAAATTGCCATTTATAGTGGATTTTCCCATTGAAAATTGTGATTTTCCATAGTTATGTTAGTTTACCAGAGGGTAACTATTCAATCTTCAAACATGAAAAATAAAACCTCAATGGTCTCCAGCAAACCATGCGTTTCTGTACCTTCAGATATAAGGGTCTGCATGGGTAGACCCTGCAGTTCTTCCCGAACCAATTCTTGGAGGATGGGTGGGTGGCCCAGAATTGGCTGAAGGGAAACTCCGGGAAACTCCGGGAAACTCGTGGTTTGTGCCCCCTTGAACCAGTCCATTGAGGGTTCAATCCATGGCCCAGGATTTTCGTGGAGAACCAGAATGGTGAAGCAGGCTCGGGCTGTATCTATTTTTCAGGCAACTCAATGGTACCTGTAGAGACTAAAACATGCAGTGGTATTCGGAACTGGAAGCACAGAGTTTGCCCGCCGTTCCTGCTTGTTTAACCTTCTAATTGTAAAAATTAGACATACATAACGAGTATTAACCATTATTATATCCCATTATTATCAACATTATGGTATTGTATTATTTATATATATAGATATCCATTATAATGTGATTTTCCATGGCTATGTTAAATAACCATATGGTACATGTGAATAATGTGGTCATGGCGTAACTCGCTATGCTATTCCGATTGTCACTTTGGATTCCAGGGTTCCGTGTTCCGTTCGCAGGTTGGATCCCATTGACGGAAATCAAAAGACTGCAAAGCTCCGTGGGTGCCCCAGGACTTTCTGTTTGTTGGTTGATGTTGGTTGATAGGAAGCCCCAAAAAATAATTAAAGAGATGCAATAAAACAGTTGTTTTTAAAAAAAAACCTGCCTTGCTGGGATGTTATACTTGTTTGCATCGTTCTTTCGAGTTTCCAAATATGGATTTATATAGATAAGAATTTATGCACTTGTATATGATAAGGCGTAAGTAGCCTAGTTACAAACCATGAGTTGCAACTTAGGGTACCATGTCGGCCATCATCCAGTACCTTGATGGACCATTGTTGGCGAATCTGAGTAAGGTTTTAGGGTTTGCTCTTTAGCAGATCAACAGACCATCAAGATTTGCCAGATTTGCCCCTAGAATGATGCAGAAAAGATTGGTAACATCCAATCCCAAATTAGCTGGGTAAACTTCACCTCTTTCTATCTATCCAATCTTAAAATGCGTATATATAGTTTGGATGTCAAGGTTACAACATCGTCCACATATTTGAGATAACCTCCAAGTGTTGCGTGTTCCACTCCAAATGTTTTACATCCAAGTAGTTGTTTGTTATATCTCCATGTATAATCATATAATCATGTATATATATACAGATATATGGATATATATATATATATATATATGTAGATAAATATAACATATAACATATATTATAGAACATATATTATATAACATATAGAACATGTTCAACTCCGAATCCATTGATGATTGGAAGGTCGAGGAGACGCAGAGGCGCGACTCGGAGGCTTTTTGTGTCCAATCGATCTCTGGGTTTCCGTGGGGCACCCAAAATTGATGTTTTTTTTTACCCTCTGGTAAACTAACATAACCATGGAAAATCACCATTTTTAGTGGGAAAATCCACTATAAATGGCCATTTTCAATAGCTATGTTAGTTTACCAGGGGGTATATCCTACTAAAATGGATGATTTGGATTGATCTGCGGGCACTTCCATTTTAGGACACCCGCATCTCTGTGCACAACCAGACCTGTTATGAGTAAAACATGGTTTAAAACTGTTGCCACAAGTCCCAACCAAAGTTCTGGAAGTCATAGCTAGTTCATGGCAAAAATATCTCAGGACTACCAAACATAGGGATTTTTACCAGGATTAACTGAGACAGACCTCACATTCAGTGGTAGCCTGTTAGCCTTCAATTGGATTTAACGACCATTTGTGGCGCTGTTGCTCCTGGCTCCTGATTGAACATTCATCCTTTGAACATGAGAACAATGGGACTGGTAGTGGTTCATGGAACTTGTCACTCTTGCTGTAAGACGTTTTAAGACGTTTTGATCTCATGTTCAGATTGTCAATGTGTGTCCATCTAGGTGTCAAATTCAAATTGCTAGCTCCTTGACCCATAGATGTCAACCATATTCAACCATATTCAATCATCCGTCTTCAGGATAACTATGTGAAACTAGCACATATCCGATGTCCATTAGAGACATTCCAGTCATTTTAGGCTTTGGCTTCGCAGTGTTTTCCGGGTACATCACCGATACTGTATGTCCAGGCTGTCCCATGAGGCTCCGCAGCCATGAAGTCTCAGGACCAATCCTCAATGGATCGTATCCGGAGGTACCATTGATTTGGATGTCAGAGGTATCGAAAAAAGATCTTCATATCCTCAAATCCATTCAAATCCGTTCAAATCCGTTCAAATCCGTTCAAATCGCCCACTACCTCTGGACATCGTTAAAAAAGAATTCGGTCTTTTCCAATTCAAACCCTAGGCTGAAGCAGATGTTACTGGTCCAGCATTTACATCGCCTCGGATTCCAATCTGCTGCCAACGATGATGTCCATTCCAGAACTTGGCATTCGTTTTTTTGACCCTTCTAAGATGACCCACAAAAAACAACTATCACCATTCCAAAAAGCTGCACAGCGAGCACCCAGAGAGCACCGGCGCCCCCGACGCTGTGGCGTAAGTTCACAGTCCTTTGGGGATCCCGGGGCCATGGGCAGTGCGGTCCGGGACCTAGACTGCTTTGGCTCTGAGGATTGAGCAGTGCTGCAAGGTGCTGCCACATGTGTATATATATATACACACACACACGCAATTTACATACATACAATATATACACATATAATCATATTATATATATATGTATTCACATGTCTATATATATAATTATATATATTTACATATATATATATATATATCTACACATATATATATATATACAGCGCAGTTTGGGATCTTGGAATTTTCATGAAACCAGTTTAGTATATACAGCAACATTTTATAAGCAATGGTGTTTTATAAGCGAGTTGAGTTGGCCAAATGATGCCAAGTGTAGTTTTATATGACAGGTTCATACCATGTGAGGCCCCCCAGTTATAAGTTGGTTTATAAGCCCCAGTAACTATAGTTATTATAAGTACCATAAACCATAGTTATTGGAGTTATAAACCAACTTAGCTATCTTGGGGGCCTCACATTGTACCATGAGGTAGTCAAACATGGGCTGCAAGAGAGTTCGATGATTTTCCCAGCGAATTGTCCCAGCAGCCATGGAGCCATGGATCTCAGGCAGCCATTGCAGCCATCTGAATGGAGAACCACAAGATCCTTCAGGCGCAGCCGGCGCAGCAGTAGATCTCAGTGATCTTAGACGTGTTTTCTTTGGGAACTCTTTGAATAGATGTAACTAGAAGGCCAAGGCAGAGTGCTTCATGACGTTTTGTCCCGCACCAACTGTGCTGAGGAACACCCCTTGCGGCACTTGGGCCGATGTCTGACGCAAAATACGGAGTTTTTACAGGTCGTCCAGGCCGGAAGCTTGGGAAGATTTGAAGAGTTTCTTTTACCCCGCTCAAGAAGAAGCAAGCATGTTTCAAGGATTTTCAAGGATATATTCTCAAGATTTGCCATGATGTAGGGATGATCTTCTATGAAGGTAGACAAATTGAACCAGTGGAAAAATAAAAGCCTGTCATTACTTTTTTTGTATATACTGACGCTGCGTAAGGTAATTGCAAAAGAAGTTGAAGATTTCTCAGCAACTCTGAGTCCAAATCATCCATCCGTGCCAGTTGCTGAAAAAACAAAAACGTATGTTTTTGTTGTTTCGATCCGTGCACTGCTGCTTCAACAATATTAATGTTTTCGATGTGAATCAAATGTCGCCCAAAATACGAGCTGTGAAACTGATTTGTGTGTGAACATATGTATATCTAATTATAATTATATATACTTACTTACACATGTCTACATATAGAGCGAGATACCTAGAAACACATGTGTTACCCGGTAGCCATTCATCCATGTCGTCATTTGCATCTCATATGTTCTGTTCGCAGGATCTTTATCTTTGTTCTATCCCATTGCTGATGCCCCCATGGTGAACCCCCGGGAACTGATTGATGAAATTTAACCGTGCTGTAGGCTGTAGGTTTATAACTCCAATAACTGTGGTTTTTGATACGCAAATAACTATAGTTAATGGGATTTATAAACCAACTTATAACTGGGGGGCCCCACATTGTAGGGTATTGTTTTGCTTCAGTTCTAAGGTTAGCCCTTGATTCCGGCAATGAACATCTCTCCTAAGCCAACAGTATCGGTCTGCAGTTTTTTTGGCTGCAATGGCTAACGCTGACGCGGAGTTGCTTGCCGTGCGGCAGACGACTGTTTCCCTCGTACAGGACCTGCGGCCGAGGTCATCTTCATTGCAACAGATGATCGATCAAGCTTTGATTTGCAGCGAAGAGAGGTCGATATGCTCTTTATGCAGAATACTGTGAACGTGGTAATGCAGCAAGCAGGTACTGATGCCTCAGCGGCAGCGCCCTCGTTGAGAGATGATTGACATTGATTTACTTGAATTATATAGAAATAGTTGAAATAGTCATTGTCCATTTCCATGGCTGGTTGGTGGTTTGGAACATCTTTTATTTTCCATTTCATATATGGGTTGTCATCCTTCCCATTGACGAACTCATGTTTTTTCAAGATGGTTAAAACCACCAACCAGATGGCTACATGGCCACACGGGTGGCCAGGGAGCAACCTGTGTCCACAAATTGAAGGAGCTCGCTGAGCGATGGTGAAACACCCAACTTCTCCAGACTTCATACCAAGGTCAGAACACCAAAACTAGGAGAGTATGTATATATATATAATATAATATATATAGTGATATATATATACATATTCATAAGCATCCTGAAGAATATAGTTTTTTATTACAGATATGTCCATTTTAGCAAGGCTTTTGTCGAAATTGCCATATTGTATCTACTCGAGGATGCCTGTAAATATACATATTATAATGTATATATAATTTTCCACTCCACGATGCTTTGAAATATGTGTATATATATATTATATAATATCCCACACCCCCGAGGGCGCAATGTCAGATTTCTGCTTCCCTTCACCAAAATGCAGGTGGCGCAAGCGCGAAAGAAGGCGGCCCTGCGGCGGAGTCCTTTTGTCAATAAAGTAACCGCTCCGAAAACCCACGAGTTCAACATAAAAGGTTTTATGTATATGTACGTATATGTATGTATATATATATATATATCATATTATATATATATATATATCATATACATATATATCATATATCTATATATATCATATATATATATTATGATATATATATATATATATAATATATATATATCATAATATATATATATGATATATATAGATATATGATATATATGTATATGGGTATAGGTCAAATTGGCTACCCAAATAATTGGATTGTTAATACTCAACTAGACTAATAACATTTGTAGTCTCTTAGGTCTTAGGTCTTCAATTTTGACCCACATCCGTATATATCTATCTACATACTGTACAAAAAAAAACAACATATATCTATATACATACATATCTTCCCTATTGAAATGGCTATTGGATTGGTATACCGCCATTGACCAACCCAATGGGTTTTGGTGAACAAAAAAACAAGGAAAAGGTCATGGGCATGTGGCCCGGGCTTGACCAGCATCTTTCGGCATGTTTATTCCTGTTTTTATTTTGGCGATGTCTTGTGCAGCCAGTCACGTAGGTTGGATATGAAGTGTAGGTAGCCCCTTTTATCCAGCCGATGTAAGATTTGTCCAGACTTTCTGCGCGTACATTTCTTCTCCATACTTCTGATTTGGATTGGATTGGGTGACTCTTTTCCCTTTTGTTGGGCCAGATTCGGCCAGATTCATAGTTTTCTGACCCGCACAGATTGACTGGCGCAGTCTCGCCAGCGACGTCTCAGCTTCAAAGAAAGCAAGTCCTTGACTGTTGTTTCTTCAATCCCATAGATTGTACTGAAATCACACCAAACACAGTCCGGTATTTTAATATGATCCACATCTTGGTGAGTTGTTCCTTGATATTCCCCGGGATGACCTAGGAGTAGCCTTATCGATCTCAAAATCGGTTTGTGGCATCCCCAAACCTTGTTGGGGATGCTCAAAACCTCGGCAGTGAAAATGGATCTCCAACGGCTCCCAGGGTCACCCTGTTCCTTGGAGGTTAAAAATGCAGCATGGCTGTTGCATTTTTTTAAGGATTGTACTAAAAACACAACCCATAATATAAGTCCATAATCATTTATTTTGAAGTGGAGGAACGGGAAGATTGCCTGGTAGTTTCCTCAAAACATTCATTTACCATTTACATGAATTACATCCCTGCTTATTATCCCCCTATAATCTATACAAGTTCATTATAGCCACTTATTTGCAATGTTGCTCCAAGCCGCTAAATGATAGCCACATAGTGGTAAAATATTGGTCCTTTTCAGCATAGTTCCTTTGAAGTGGAGCCACGTACAGTTTAACTTAACCCTTGTAAATCCATTATACGAACCACATGTGCGAGTTATATCCACTATAAATCCACTAAAATTGACTATTATCCATTGCAATCACAGATTTTTTGTTCGTTTGAAGTCGTTTTCATGTGAGAACTGTTGCAGGCAGATCCTGTGCAAAGCAGCGAGACCGAATGGGATTTAGCCACTGTGATGCAGTTGGAATGGAGTAGACGGGCCGGTGCCTACTTTGTCCAACCAAAGGTTGATGGCTAGAATTGGCTCCAACCAGTGGTTAGGAGGGAGCAAGTCCGACCTTTTTTTAGGAGCGGTAGCCATCTTCTGAATCAGATTCAATGGGGAGCCAAGGAGCTACTAAGAGTTTCCCAGCCACATGATAGATAAATGAGCTGGTAGTTATTTGATGCTATTCTTGTTCAATGGCTTTGAATTGTGTTAGCATAGGGTTATGGTTGGAACGCTGGAAAAAGGGTACCTGGGTACCTAATGATTTACACATGGAGATCGGAACACGATGGGGAGACAAGCAAGTCCTGAATTATGCCGGGCCGGATGGGCTTGATGCGTTCGGCAAATGTGTGGTATACAGTATACATCCTATCGGAGTTTCAGTATTGGGTTTACGACACGACATGAAATACCCTCTGGTAATTTAACATAGCTATGGACAATCACCATTTTGAATAGGAAAATCCACTATAAATGGCCATTTTCAATAGCTATGTTAGTTTAGCAGAGGGTAATACAAACAAAAAAACGTCCAGAATGTCTGCAGAGCAAAAAGATGTCGGTTGGTTTCTGAAGCTATAGCGAAGACCTTGGATGCCATGCGATGCCTCTCAAGTCATCAGGGTACACAAAACAAGTTCTTTGTTTTCAACTATAAATAACATCAATCATACCATTTTGTCCGTGTACTTATTTAATATATATGGGTTTGTCTGAAAATAGTGTACCCCTACACCCAATGGTTAATGATCATTATCCCTACTAAATGGCTATAATTGGGGGTATACCCCATTTTCAGACATACCCATATACATACATATATACACAATATGTGTAGCCATTCCCATGTTCAAAAGGAGTCCATAACCTTGGTTTGTTGTGCCTTCAACCTGTCTGACTGGAGACTTCCCAGATACTTCGGGGTGCAGTGAGAAGGTTACAAATGGGTATAACATGGTATAACCATGGTTAAAAAAGCCCTAAAGTTGGGAATATAAGCCATTATCAACCCCTACAAGTTGGGATAAAACCTATAACTATGATTATATATCCACTTATAACTGGAACTGTACTTTCGAGGATGAAACCCACTTGCTGAAATTGCCAGTCATGTGGTTGCTCATTCACAGCGCTACGCTAGTGGCAAACCATGGCAAACCAATCACCATGGCTACGCAGTTGGCACGGTCTCTCTGGGTGCTTCAATCCAGCCCAAGGGCTGACCAGTACCGCCGGGGGAGATGACAAGCTCAATGGTAGTGTTTACTGGGGGGACATTTCTGAACCCCTTGGGGTGATGTTCATTTTTTCGACCGGAGTCTCATAGAGTTCCATAAAGATTTACCGGATTTATTGTACTATCATTAAGTTATTATATATATATATAT
>Ga0126342_10006611_pt1 | contig 20592 bp, 17 predicted proteins | sample Cyp1metagenome_FD_92528 | JGI IMG/M metagenome (GOLD analysis project Ga0126342, IMG submission 92528) | Coral microbial communities from Lord Howe Island, Old Settlement Bay, Australia - Cyphastrea 1 metagenome | ecosystem: Host-associated > Invertebrates > Cnidaria > Coral ...
CATTAATCACTATTAACCATCATTAATCACTATTAACCATCATTAATCACTATTAACCATCATTAATCACTATTAACCATCATTAATCACCATCAACCAACCATTAACCAATCATTAACCACCATTAACCATTGACATCAATTGAAATCTCCCAGCATCGACACAAGAAACGTGGTCTCGACCAACGACCATTTTGCGTTGAGGCCACGATGAGGCGACCTGGCTGATTCAGGACAGGTGGACAGGTCATCCAGGGTGCAGTTTTGTCTCTGGTCATATGCCATATGAACTGGTCATTTTTAAGGGAAAATCATAGGAAAACCAGGGGAAAATCATAGGAAAACCAGGGGAAAATGGATGAACATGCTGGTTTTAGCATGTTTTAAGCCTCTGGTAAATGTTTACAATACGTTTACATAACTATGGAAAGATCATGAAAGATCCACCATTGAAACAATGGCTAAAATGGCTAAACCACCACTATTTCTATGGTCATTTTCAGTGGCAAACTGTTAAATTACCAGAGTGTAAGGGAAAATGGCGGGTTTTTTGGATCAATGTCATTCGCTTCTCATCTGCTTTCGGACTGCTTTCCTTTTCCATCTTGGAAGCTGACTATCAATTGACCAGAAGTTTTTCCAGGCTTGGAACTACACACCATCCAACGATTGGTTCTTTTCCAATGATTCCTTTCCAATCCTTTCCAAATATCCATCGGTTTTAAATGTTTTTCATGATTTCATGTTATTTCATGTTGATTCATGTTATGTCTGGATATTTATGGCTGGTTTATTCACAGATATTCACAGTTTTTTGGGTTTAAAACCAGATCAGATTTGTTCACTGACGAGTTTCAGCAGCGCCCGGAGGACTCTAGAAACGGGATGATCTGGATCTTCGACATGCCATCCGGAACTTGCACCTCCGCCCTCAGCTGCCACAGTCAGCAGGTGCGTTGCCACGGATGGCAGGGTGCAGGGGCTGGGGCAGGGGCTGGCAGGGGCTGCGGCGACCAGCCCTATGGGGTTATACTATACCCAATATAATAGAATATAACGTAGATATTAATAGATCAATATAGGGGTTTTCATCATCAAGACTATATAAGGGTATAATATGGTATAATAGCTCATAATTGGCATTTCACTCACCGTTGGTTTTCAGCACGGGTGATTGACCTTGAATTTTTCAAACGGGGGAGCGGCGAAACTGCTTTGATTCACCATCTACACATGGATGCACCTCCGAACCCCTACCATTGACAGATATATGTATATATATATTATATATATATCCATTTAATTTGATCCATTTATGAACATCAATTGAACATGATAAATCATATTTCCATTATGTTTACATCGGTATATTCACATTATATATATTATTTGCATCATCAAATATACCAGATAAATCTGATGAAATTACTTTTTGGTTTTGATGTAAATATGAGGTAAGTATACCAGAAACAATACAAAAGAAACGTGGTGAACAGATGCCACCAGGTCACTGGCACAGTGATCTCCTCCTCCTATGCTGGGCTGGTGATGTCATGTGGCCACTTGACCAACGAATGTGGAAATACCATGGGTATATTCGCGGGAATATATTTTGTGGGATAATTGGGAGGATTGTCTATTTGAAATAGGCAAACTTTATTTGAAATAGGCAAACTTTATATACATATATATATATACATATATATATACATTATACACAGTATATATATAATATATTATATGCGTTATATCTTGATTTGATATTCTTCATCCGGGGAAACCTGGAGGACTACCATCCCCCAAATAAAATAGACCCCAACTAGTCACTCGATTTGGCACAGTCCACGTGATTTGGGTAGATGGTAGGATATCGTTTGATATCGTCAAAAGAAATAGATAACACTGATAACACAGCAAAACATGCAGGCTGCTGTATCAGGGTATCTAAGATTGGCTATGAGATAGAAAGCCATTGGTTATTGAATAGGTTTGATCAAAACATACAGTTCGTTGGGTGGTTGTTGTTTTCCAAAGTGAGATACAGAGCATATGGATTTGCCAGATTTTGCGACTTGAACATGACTTCTTAGTTGCTGAAACTATTTGGAGGTTTCCTAAAATGGTGGTACCTGGTACCTCCAAATAATCCACTTAAACAGGAGTTTCCATCCACCCTCTGGTGAACTAACATAGCAATGGAAAATCACCATTCTTAATGGGAAAACTCACTATAAATAGCCATTTTCCATTGCTATGTTAGTTCACCAGAGCAACTATTTTGGGGCACCCCCCCATTTTAGGAAATCCCCATTTAGGATGAGTTGCTGTCGCTGAGGCATGGATGGGACGGTGCGGGCCTTCAATGTGTCGCAGCCCTGGGACAATGAATTGCCTGGGATCCAAGTCTGGGGCAATATTCACATCACGAATCATCACTACATATCACATATAATATATTTATATAATTACTACTATATATATACATATACACTATATGTATACTATATATATATAGATATACTACACACACATACATATATACTATACATACTCCATATATATATATATAGATATATACATATAGACACATATCACCACTCTTTGGAATGTTTTGGATCACGGTTTTGGCTGGTAAGAAGCCAACGAGTTTAGAACCCAGTGAATTTTGTACCCAGTCTCGGCCTGAACAAATCATGGACCACAGGAAATAGTGAAGGGATGGACCATATGCTTTGAACTTCGAACTGGTTATTGGAAGTAGTTTAGGTATCTTGGGTTTTGATATAAACAATTGCCGTGTCATGTATGTCCATGTTTCAAAAAGTGGAACTGTACTCTTACTCCCTACACTACTTTCGTTCATGGCATGAAACCAAGTTTGCTTCAAAGGATGCATACCAGACTTGCCAGTAACCCTGATTGTGCACCAACGTGCACACTATGACTATACATACTATAATGACTATACAGATAGAATATCATTGATACTCGTTGCCTGTAGCCGCACCCATGGCATTGTGGAGCAGGCATACTGTTTCACAGTGCTTGTAGTACACGTACCCACCACCATTTGTTCACTTGAAAATGTTTTGCTTTGGCGGAAGGACATCACCAAGGCTGTATCAAAGCCTAAAAGAGAGCAGTCATGATGACCATCAAACATTAAAAAATATGGCTGTGTACCCCAATTCATGGCAATTTCAATAGGGAACATTATTTTCTAAACCATCAAATGGCTGGGGTTTCCCAACATGTTCAGATAAACCGATATTGGTTTCTGGCCAAAGTCTCTTTCTTGCTGGTTAACTTTGAATTTTGTTGGCTGACATCCTATTTCTTGGCAACCCCATATTGGATTATGTACATATCAATAGAGGCTCTTTGTGGGGGGTAAATGACCGTCAATGTCCCGAAAGGCCTCCTGCATATCCATGACTTTGATTGATTTTATATGAGTCTAGTAGATATTTCCATGAAATGGTGGCTTTAAATGTTAAATCATTTTAAATCCTTTTTGGGTATATTTCGGATGATTTTGGTGTTCACCAGGCTACATAGAGATGGGTTTTCACAGGAAAACCAACTGCAAAGACCACAACTTTTGCGCCGTGAAACGGCGCCCAGGTACCGTGACTTCCGGCCCCTGGAGAACACTGTGGGCGCCACCTGCATGGACGCCACTCCAGAGTTGGTTTGGAGACCGAAAAACCGAAAGTCAGGAAAAATGGTGGAAATCGGGAAAATCTGAGGAAACAAAACAACATTACCCTCTGGTTATGACTAATAGTTTGCAATGGGAAATAGATGGCCCTAATCGAAATAGATGGTTTACCTATTAATAGCATGCTGATTTTCCATGGCTATGTTAAATAACCAGATGGTAATATATATGATTATATATACAATTATATATACATATGAACATTATATATATATATATATATATACATATGAACATTATATATATACATATGAACATTATATATATATAAAGAAATGGGACCGTAGAACATGGGAGGATGGAGATTGGGTGCTGTATGTTGGTACCGCTCAAAAAGGACCTTTTTGGTCCTTTTGGAATAGTTTCATGTTCAAAACCCAATCGATTTGCTACTGGAATAGTTGTCACATGTTGTCATTATACGAAGACTGTCGTCAAGCAGTCTGAAGAAATTTGCAGTCTTAACAAGTTGACGATGGCGATATAAGCAGTGCACGCTAAATCCGTATCATTGCTGGCGAACCATTCCCAAGTTTGTGAGCCACATACCTGCATTGTCCATCATTTATTTTGATAGTTGAGTCCTTTGCATCAACTTTCTAGAGACAAGATGCACAACACATCATGATCGCATCATGATATACACCCTCTGCTTCAAAATCTGCGAAGCATTGCGCTGCTATTCCCAGGATTGTTGTTTCAAAGACCATTTGTTTCCATTTGTTTGGTGTGTCAAATTTAGACAATACCTATGAGGGCAGGCCATGCTTCATCTCCTTTTATTTCTTGTTTCCAGGTCGACCCATCCAAACGCACTGTGTGTGCGGGATATACAGTCTGGGTAGCCCAGGGGGTTTCGTTGGGGGTTAGCAGGATCGGGTCCGGCCGAGTCATTTCTTGGGGGTTCTCAGAATGGGGGATCCCAAGATCATCTACCCTCTGGTTATGATTAACATGGCCATGGGAAATAGATGGCCCATAGAAATAGATGGTTTACCTATTAATAGCATGGTGATTTTCCATGGCTATGTTAGTCATAACCAGAGGGTAAATCCAAGTTCTTGGTCATCTTTAATTTAAACTTGGGAGCGCACATGCACCTGAATTGTTGATGTTGCAGTCACTTGCAGTCCATGAGTTTCATACAATTTCACTTGATGTGTCCATTGGATAATCCCACTATAATATCATTTGATAATCATTGATAATCCATGTATATATATATATACACGTATAGTATGTTTGTATTGCAATCCCATCATCCATTTACAATCCCTTCATAACACGTTATAACAATATGAGAATATTTAAGATATATTATATACTATATATTATATATTATATATTATATATATTATGTAATATGATAAAATATAATATAATATATCATAATATATATAATATGTAATATATATATATATATATATATATATATATATGTATGAATTATAACATATATGTTATCACGATGGCATTATCCATTGATCATCCCCAGGATGGGACGATTCGAGCCTTTACGGCCTGTTCTGACGGCTTTCTGCAGCTTCAGGCGGGGTGTCTCGCTGGGGGGCAAGCCCTCCCTAGGGTGGGTTTATGATGTTTATGGCACTGGGGAAAGGCCAAGAATTCTACACACATGATGTACCCTCTGGTAATTTAACGTAGCTATTGAAAATGACCATTAATAGTGGATTTTCTCATTAAAAATGGTGATTTTCAATAGCTACGTTAAATTACCAGAGGGTACAGTAGATGATTTTTTTATTTTTTTTCTCGATGATTTTCCCATTACCCTCTGGTAAATTAACAGTTCGACCCTGAAAATAGCCAACAGTTTTAATGGTTTCACTAATCTTCCAACCCCTACTGTATTTGCCAGGGTCGAACTGTTAATTTACCAGAGGGTAACAGCTCCATATTTACAGGATTTTGGCTTGGGGATGTCCAATTGCTATGTTCGAAACAGCCAGAGGTTAAATCAAAAACAGCACCATTTGGAACCATAACTGGGATGGCTGGAGTCACTGTAGTCCCAGAAAAACATCTGGTGAGGCTGGCTGGCTTGACATTCTATTCTTTGATCTGAGGTACTCTTCAAAAACGCATTGCACACAATTTTCGGGATGCTTTCATATATACGGTATACATATATGTTTCGATATGCCTTTTGAATGACACACCGATAACTATCCAAGTTCCAGTTTCTGGTATTTCGTCATCCCTCTGTTTGGGTAAGTCGTGAATGTGTGTCCTTGCACTCACATTACAACCCCCTCATGGAGAAGCCATGTAGGCTCTGAAGCCGCACAATTGCATGGTGAAGCAGCTGAAGTGACCGGACAACTGGGGACTGGGAGTGTAGGATAAGGATGAGCAGCGGGTTGGCTGATTAAAGATTGGTGGCAATAGGAATGGCCCTATTTTGAGAGAAAACGCTCATATCTTCACCGAATTCCATTTGGTTTTCAAGCAGTGACTGACCTTTCCACCCCGCTAAGGATTCGTTGAGAAGGCAACATTCAGATTCGACACTTGCATATCTGGGTAGTAGTTTCCAAGTATGTTTGAACTGGCAAGCAAACATGCAACAGAGTTTTCCGCATGTGCAGATGATGAAAAGGACATGAACTGAATGAACTGATGTGTTCCTTTTGAATTGCTATGGTAGATTGCCAGAAGGTAGTTTACCCAGCATAGGAATAGATAGTCACCATTTGCCATCACCAAGGTTTCTATTATGATTAGCTTATCTTCATTTAGCAACAACATGGGAATTTTGTGGTTTAAGTTATAATAGCCCAGATAACACATCAGGATCAAGAAAGAATGACTACAGTAACATTCAAGTTTACAAAACAACCAGTGAGCTAAGGAGCTACTAGGAGTTTCCCAGCCACATAGTAGATAGATGGTGGCAATGGAAATTTCATGGGAATATCGTGGGAATCTAATGTGAATATTGAGGGAATACATACTGTATATAGTATTATATATATATGCAAACGAACCACAAGGCAGTAAGCGCCCGCAACTTTTCCTGAAAAGGATCTAAGGGTGCTTGAGTCCAGATGACCATGTTAATGAGTTGAATGTGACCTCAATGACAATTGCACGGGTCCCAAAATTTCAATGATTCTTACCCCTCTGAGTCCAGCACCTGTTTGCAAGATGTGTGTGGTTGTGCGTCCAGCGCGGAGAGACCAAGGGCTTTTCTTTTCTTTCCCGATAAAACTTCTTGATCAAAAACGATGCGCCATCTTCCATTTCTAGCCATGAACAAAAACAATTGATGAGGTTCGGTGTCTTTGGTAAGGGAATTGCTCAGCTGAGAATCGCCATTGACCCATCGAATTTTCACGTCAGAATACAAAATTGCTTCTTTCAGACACAAGGATTCAATGTCGGACCTTTTTTCCGCGCCTTGCAGTGTCATGATGGTTTGAGAAAGACGATCAAATAAATTTTTGCTATCTGAAATCAAAACGCCCGGTGTTTGTTTGACTGTTTCATCCGGGTCCCAAATATTTGCAAAGTGACCTGCAAATTCACTCATTTGAAAACGCACTAAAAACATGAAATCCTCTCCATCTACAGCTGCTCTTGTCTCCGCAGATGCGCTTGATCTGCAAACTCGACTGATTTTTGAAGAGTTCCAAAAAAATTGGATTGACAGCTTCCAGTGACCCTGATAGCAGCCTTTGAGAGGTACATCCAATTAGGATCCCTTTCGTGCTGCCTAAATCATGTCTATTTGCATGAGCAGCATCGACCCAACCGGCAATCATTAGGTCTTGGGGATCAAGGGAATGAATTAACATTGTTTGATTCTTTCGGGCCTTTGCCCTCCTGAGCAGTTTATTTACTTCTATCATATCTTCAACTGTAGATTTGTTCACTCTTGACAGAAGCAGGTTCACGGGTGCACATAGGTCCATTGCAATTTGACCGGCGTGCCATGACAAACATCCCAGTACACTTCGAATTTGTCTTTGTTCTTCTTGTGTAGTAGGCAGCTCCTTTTGTAGGAAACGCGCTTTTGGGATGTAAATCTCCTCCACTTGATCTAAAAACTCAGGTTGCTTTAGGACAAAGCTGTAATCTTCTCGCTGTTCTATTTCAGTTCCACATTGACAGAAGCTTCCTTTTTCCCATTCGCCCCAGCGAAATCTCGTTCTGATGGTTTCTTTGGCATGTTGCCAGTGGGGATCATTTTCATTTCCTCCAAAAAGAAAATCGTCAACATGTCCACAAATCCAACCTATTGGCTGGTGTTTCTCATCAAAATATCCCCAAGCACAAGGATCGCATTTGAGTCTCTGAAATCCGATGGATGTCAGAAATTCATCCACTGTGAGGTACCATTCCAATGGTGCTTCAACTAGGCCATATGCCGCTCGTGTGAGCTTTGTCACACTTCCTGGTGGTAGTTTCAGTTCACGGCAGATCTCCTCCAGTGGCTCAACAAAGAGATCTTTGCTGTATGTTCTTCCTTGCAGAAAGGCTCCAGAAACATCACCCTTTTCCACTAAAAACTTGTAAGCCGCACAGTAAGTCAGAAAGATTTGTCTCGTTGTTCTTGTCATAGTTGGGCTTGATGTTGGTCGGTATTCATACAGAGGATCTTGAAATCCCAGGATTACAGCCCGGGCTTTCGCTTTCTTCTCAGATGTCTCTTTTGAAAACTTCCATGTAAGAATCCATCGCATTTTCATTACTTGATTCTTGTCAGGGAGCTTGTCTGGTGGAAGTTGCTTGAAGACCTCTGCCATGATGTAGTTTTTCACTTCTTTCTGTTTTGCGGCTTCAAACTGCTTTTTCTCTTCTTCCGTAAGTCTCTTCTCGGAAACTTCTATATGATTCTTTTTCACTTGTCCTACTATGTAGCACTCCAGATCTCTAAGCCAGTGCTTCTTTTTCAGTGCTTTGCCTGAAGGGAGATCAATCTCCACTGAAAGGACACTTTCCTCAGTGGTCAACAGTGTTGAAGGAGTTTCTGAAGCTAAGGCGATCAGGCCTTGTTCTCCCATTTCTTCAGGATCCAGTTGACGTGGATGTTTCTCTGGTCGTTCTACTGGTTCTCTCTGCGCTGGCATTTCAGGAGCTTTTCTCCTGAATCTGTGAGTGGGCTTGGAAATTGCTGGAAGATCTAAGTCCATGTCAGTAAGTTCCGTGGGAGTTTCCGCGGAGATGTCTTCATAGACTTTTCTCTTTGAGTCCTCCAGGATTTTCGTGATAGTCCAAGGGATTGGTTGGTCCAGTCCCAATTCTGCCCAAGCTTCTTCTCTTTCACTCGCTGGTCTCAACTGTTGAGGAGATGCTCTGATGAGGCGATTGCCTCTGTAGAGCCACACACATGATCCGGGACGGATTTCTCCATCAGAGTCTACTCTAGTCTCAGTTGCTAGTACACGGGCTGGGCCTAAAAAGGCTCCGTTTTTGAAGTGTTGCCCTCCCAAGTCCTTTTTGTGGCCAGCAAGTTGTTTTCTCCAATAGAACACCAAATCCCCAGGGTAATAGACTTTCAGGGTCCTATTCCCAGACTCTTGAGCTCTGCGAATCCTTTGTTTGTATTGTTCATCAATAAAAAGTTCTTCGGCCTTTTTCATGGCCTTTTCATCTTCCCCAAATTCAGCCGAAATCCCTCTTTCAGTAATAATTGGGGGGTCTCCCGTCCCTTGGTGGTGCAACTGACCCATTTCATTGGAACTCCTGCCCAGAACATGTTGAATGGGAGAAAAACCCAAATATTGATCCCTGTTGTTTTGAGCCCAAACTGCCCTCTGAAAAAGTTCTTGGGGTTTCATTTCGGGGAACTCCGACGACAACTTGTTCATCATTTCTTTGGTGGTCCTAATAGCCCTTTCAACCAAAGGAATTTGCCAGTGTGATTCAGCGGGAACATGCTCCAACATGATTCGTCTTTTGGAAAAGTATTGGTCCACCTGTTCACTGACAAAAGCCCCTGCCGGATCAAGACGCACAGTTGAGGGATTCCCAAAAACAGGTTTCCAGTGTTCTTCAAAAAATTGAATAAACTCTTCTCCAGTCAAACTCAGCTTCTTCCCTTCTCTCAAAACTTTACCATGCGAAATCTACTCCCCTCGTCAATGACCACAAGAAAATGAAAAGGTTTGTTATCTTCAGGGTGAACCCAGGTCCCAGCATCAGCTTGAATCCTTGACCATTTGGGGGGAATGGACTCCAAATTGGATTGGTTTCTTGGCACAGGTATTTTGTGTTCTTCACAAACAGGACAACGGAAACCCTTGGCAACTTCCATGACTTCAGAACTGGCATTGCGTCGTTTCAGGGCCCGTAAAAGATATTCCTTGCTACAGTGTCCGGTGGCCGAGTGAATCCTACGCAACATCTGCATGATTTGTCCCTTCTTTTTGGGGTCTCCACTTTTGGGGTTTTCTTCGGTGGTTCCCAAAACTTCCCCTTCACAACTCCCCACATGTTTGTGATGACACATGCTCCTATCATGACCCTGCATGTCAGTTCCATCCATGAGTTCTTTGGTGATTTCTCCCATGGTTTCACCTGCTTGCAAGTGCTCAATCACTCTTTTTGCAAAGGCCGGAGTGTAAAAGGCTGACGCCCTACAAGCGGCACTACCTTCGCATTTGCCATGCACATGATTGGTGGTGCATTTCAAAGTCATGTGGCGGATCAGTCCATGGTTAGAACCCAGCATTTTCCATCCTTTCCCCAAAAGGTAACCATCAGAACCCTTCAAACCAACCTGGCAACCCTTGCAAACCCCAAAACAAGCACCAGTACGTTTTCGGAGGTCAACAAAACAAGGCATCTTCCAGGCTTCACATCTCTCGCTGAGTTCTATGACAAAATCCAGGCCCAGGCTCATAGTGTACATCGCAAGTTCACAAGCCCCTTCATATTGCAGCTTGGCATGTGCACGTTTTTCTTGAAGGTCTTTTCTCTGTTTCTCCGTTTTCATGTTCAAATGCTGCATGGGAGAGTAGGGCCCACACTCCGGACTCAACCAAACAACCTGGGGACGATGCTCAGAAATCAGGTGTTTCACATGTTTGCGACCCTCATTTGTTTCGATGTCACCCCCATTCAGGTGTGACACCCTCAGCGCAGAACCTGCGCCAAACTTTGTTTCGCACGTGCTGGTCAGAACACTGTCAGGGCTGCAACAAACTTCCAAAAGGCGCAAACGACCATCCATCACCAAAGCTTCCCAATCACTCTCAAAACCACGAAACATTTTGTTTTTGATGCCCTGCCAGTTTTTGCTGCTAAGGGTGTGTTTGACGCTGCTCTCACTTTCTCTCACTTCTGATTCTCCATCTTCCGGTTCTTCCCCTCCGAAGTGTCCATGTTGGAGTCCTTTTTGATCAGAGCCTGCTGGCGACGCAGTTCGTGGATCTGCTCCTCCAAACTGGCCACTTTCTCTTCCGGGGTTTTGGTGTCTTCGGAGTCGGAGAATCCGCTGGAGGGCACTGGCATGTCCACCACACTGAAGTGGCTGCTGTCTGACTGGTAGCCCATGGTGGAGGCTTTGGCCCTGGCCACAGGAGGCTTCCTCGTGGTGTTGGTGGCTGGAGGTTCTTGATTGATCCATTTCAAAAAGCGGGTCATCCTCCAACACGTGTTCTCCTCCTTGGAGATGGTGCGACACCAGTTGACGTACTGAGGGTCCTTGTTGGCCACTTCCATGTAGGTGCATTGACTGTGCTTCCCCCAGCCCATGAGATCCTGTCCCGTGGGAGGAATGGCCAAATGAATGGCCTTCTCCCCCATGGAGAGAAGCTGAGGGATCGTCTCGTTGTGGGTGATGGTCACTCCCAATTCCTCTGTGAGGTACTTCTTCAAGAGGTCTTTCTTCTTGGAGTGCCGGCTGAGATTGGACATGGCCTTCTTCAAGGTCATGTCGGAGCCATGTTCCTCCTTCAGCTCTTGGAGGCGTGCTTGGAGTTGAGGTTTCTTCCATGACATGGGAGGCTCCTCGCCCAGCTCGCGAATCTTGCCTCGGATCTCCTCCATGTTGGGCATGGCTCACAGTTTGAGAAGACGAGGGCTGCTCACTTGTTTTCTTGATCCACTGATCGGCAGGGCCAAGCGAGGTGCTGAGAACGCATGGCTGGGACGAAGCAATTAAATTGTCCCTCATGTCATTCTTGTTTTCCAAAACTTGAGTTCCCTCTCCCAAAATGGTCTTTTGAGGGGACTCCATGTTACTGACGCATGGTTTCTGGAATTCATTTATGGAATTGCTCTTTTCAGGGTTTTTGGTCTCAGTGTGATGTGTACGTTGTGGTGTATGTTTCTCTTGATGATTTTCAAATGTGGCCGACTCAGAAGGTAAGGTGCAATCATCCCTCCAAGGCGCATCTGCCATTCCATTTTGCCTTGGAGGGTCATGTCCCTATTCAGTATGGTCATCTACAAGGCTCACGAAGGGCGATTGCCTTCGGAGACTATTTTCAAAAATGTCACTCGTAAGTGGGAAAACTTGATGGCCCCCTCCTGTACGCTCAAGGTTGATCACTCGGTCAGGGCTCACCTTGGTGAGGATCATCTGGTCTTTGCTGAAGTCAATCACTGCGCCCAAGGATCTCAAGGCAGCGATGCTCAAAAGGACTGGCTGTCCTGGGACATCATGCACATGAACCTTCATTTGGCCTACTGCTCCTCCAAGGGGCACAGGAAGATGAGCGGTGGAGAGGCATGTCTTCCTTCCATTGTTGCCAAACCGAAAGCTCGGCTTCTCATCCAGACTGATCTCACATCGATGGTCAGCACCTTGGTTGAGGTTGATCTCCGCGATGCGCTCCATGGCATCGGTGGACCCGACCGTGGAGGTTGCACCGCCATCAATGATGGCCTTGCCGGCGTCCAGGATGGCGTTCATGGAAAGGAGGGTGCCTTCGACAAACACCTGGTCAGAACCAGTTCCCGTAGCCGCTTCAGGCTCAGGAGTGCTCAGAGCAAAGGTGAAGTGGACAGCCTGTCCTTCTTTGTTGTTCCGTTCTTCCTTCTGAGGGCATTGTGCGCTCAGGTGATCTGTGCTCCCGCAACGGAAGCATTGGCGGGGCTGGTCACTTCTGGCTCTGAAGCTGGACTCCTTCTTCACGGGGTAGAAACTTCGGCTCTTTCTCATCAAGGTTTGTTTTTCACGGGCTTCTCTCAGGGTGCGACGTGCTCCCTGGATGGCTGCCATTGCTGACTCTGCCTCTGAGGTGAGGTGGTTGTATTCTTCCTGCTGTTCACTGTCCATCCATTCTGGTGTTTCATTGAGTTCTTCTTCGGCTCGCAACAAGTTCTCATCCTCGTCGTCAAGGAGAAGGGCTGAACTGCGGTTCTGATCTCGTTTCTTCAGATCTTCCTCGGTCCAGTTCAGCTTGAGAGCTTCCTTGACCTTGGACGTGGTGAAGTCATTCTTGAGGTTGGCGATGATGGCTGCTTTTTCACCTCCATCGAGACCACTTCGCTGGAGGAGCATCCAAGCGACCACAAAGTCTGGCAAGAATCGGTCTGCCTCCTCTGATGCCCTCTCAGAGACATCATATTTGGCTGACCAATCTCCCTGTCGGCCATCATCTTTGCTGGACCTCGTGCTCCAGTGGGTGTACTTGTTGTCATCCCAATTGGACCACCATGACTGCTGGTTCCACCAGTTGTCGGTCCAAGCTGCGTCATTTTGTTCCTGTTGACCTTCATCATCTGTGTCCTGCATCAGCCCATTTTCATCAAAAGGCTGGGCGCTGCGCAGGCTTGGCGTTTTTGATCTTGGCCCTGAGGGTGCCCTCGAAGGTGAAGACCTTGTAGTCAGAGACTTCCTCCCCGAGTACCCTCCGTACTCATGGATGGCCTCTGCTAAGGTTCTCCGAGCTTCAAAGAGCGACTCATCATGTCTCACTATCCAAGAGTTCATGCTTTCACCTCGGCGTCTTCGAACTTGGTAGAAGAAACGTGAGATGTTCTTTCCGGCTTCTGAGAGGGTAGGTGCTTGCACATGTTCTCGTAGAAAGTCCAACAACTGATCAGCACCCTTCTCGTGAGAGATCCACCCCGGTCTTTGGTGTTGGACTGCTACCCGGGCTGGCCCTTCAAGGGCTGTTTGGAGCCGAGGACCGGCTAAACTTCTCTTCTTCCACTCTAGTGTCTCCACATAGTTCAAGGCTGCCCTCTTGTAGGGGACAAAACTTTCCGCACTACCATCGAAGATGGGAACCCCATCCTTCGTGAACCTGATTTCGGCCATTTGGCCACCACCAGAACTAGGAAAGGCTGCCAGCAGGCACCTAGTTCTCCCTGGATCTGTCCTTCACTCCTATGAGATCCGGACTCCCGCTACCATGCAAACGAACCACAAGGCAGTAAGCGCCCGCAACTTTTCCTGAAAAGGATCTAAGGGTGCTTGAGTCCAGATGACCATGTTAATGAGTTGAATGTGACCTCAATGACAATTGCATATATATACAACGTATATATATACATATAAGACAACATATATATATACACAATACATATATATATATATATACAACATATATTTAGAATAATATATAATATATAACATAAATAACACATATTATGTAATATAACCCATATATATATAACATAAATAACACATATTATGTAATATAACCCATATATTATAATATAACACACATATAATATAACACACATATAATATAATACATTATAACATATATATCATAATATATATATAACACATATATACATATAGTAATATATATATATATATTCTATAATACAGTATGTATATATATATACATATAAATATAGACCAACAATATTGACTTTGAATGGTTTCTCTTTGACCCCATTTGAGGTTCAGGTGATCCACGGGTCTGGGTCCAGGTACAGCCCGGATGAGTTTGGTCTCATGGCCACCCTTGGCGAGGCATGTCGAAACGATATGATCGGATGGGCCGCTGTAAACACCATATAGATATAGAAAATATACGTCCGTCTAATTGTATGATTATGTATATATATATAACATATATTTTAGATTAATAGTTGTTTTGGCCTTGTCTTTAAAATTTGGACTTATTTGGTTTAACTACTAACTGTTTGGATGTTCAGCAATATGCAACAGTCAATTTTGGGGTTCAATCATTCCGAGGAACAAAGGTGATTTCGCGCGAAATATGGGGGCAGGTTGCACCCCAACTCACCCTTTGAATAATTTCCATTGTCTTCGACAGGACAACAGCGTTTTCTTCTTCCAAGTGCAGTTGCTGTCAGAGCATGCGCGGAGCTTGGCCCAAAATTGGTGCTGATTTGGAGATATGGCTAGGCATAAAATCCATTCACACTTCAACAGCTCCATATGAGTCAAACTTGGGTTTTTTCACAAAAGACTGCGGCCTTTTTTATGCAAGAAACAACGACTCGGTGTTTTGGGGCCTAAACGTGAGGATGAAACACACTATTATCGACTCTCATATGATTTCCGAGCAATCAAGCATGGTGGCACCATTTTTGTTGGCCCATTATTTGCATTTATTTGCAGCATTCCAAACAGTGCTCCAAACAGTGTGTCCACACATTTAGGGGTTCTGAAACGGTAAAGGTGGTGGAAAAGCCGCCCGTGACCAGGCGATTCCCATCGGATTTGTGAAGATCCCTGTGGCTGTGAACTACTTCTCTTGGGACGACATGTCAGGTCAGCTATATTGGTGGAGCGGGATATGGCTATGAGTCATAACCCTGGTACCTAGTGAACCACAAAACAGCTGGGATTTATGGATGTTCATCCCATTAAAATTGATACTAATAGGTTTTGACCCATCCCCATATGTCTGAAACGCTCTGAAATATGTCTGAAACCGGAGAAACCCATGAAATAAATCATTCAAAAAATACTAACCCTTGATGGGTTGCATTTCACATTTCGAGCTTCCAACGTCTTCTTTTTTCATCGCTCAAACGCCGTGAAGGCAAAGTCCTTCTGAGCCTGGGAGATGGTTGTGGCCTCAGTCGATATCCGGTACGGTAACATCCCGCAAAATTATCACTTTTAACACTTTTAATAGGTACGATCATGGTAAATCAACAAACAACATAGTCCATGTTCATCCATTTTCAATAGCTATGTTAGTTTACCGGAGGGTATATCTTAAGATTACAGTCACTACTGTCCATCCGCAGTCCATCCCAAGAACTTCTTGTTCCTTTTTTGTTTCTACTATGGACTCCCGGAACATTCACAGACACACACACACACGCACGCAGCGAAATGCTTGTTAATTGACAACACATAGTCAAGTAGAAATAGTTATTTTAAGTCATAGCATATTGACTCAATATCTATGATTCATAGAATTGGATGATGGGAAAATTTTAACCGGAAAGCCCTTTATTTGATGGTAAAAACCCATGGGTTTCCGGTTAAGATTTTCCACAACAAACCAATCCAGTGATTGTTGATGTTCTGGCACTTGAAAGATCTACCTGGAGCCTAAAACTCATTCTCTCGAAGGCCATTTCTATGCTGCCGAAAAGACGGATTTAATATGTTATATATTGTTACTCTATAATTCATATTAGTTACATTTTAAGAACATCTTTATTATTTGGAGGCACAATTAATTATGTTATATAATTATATAATGATATTTGGGGGCAAAAAATATAAATTCCTATTAATCAACAGATCATGTTTCGGGACATATCCCATCGCCGGTCAAATCCCCTTGAATCTCTCTCTTTCGATTCTTGGAATCCGTCGACCCTTTGTGACGACGAAATCCCCGATAAAGATTATGGATGTGTCCTGTGATTTATAGATGATTGTCCCATGATATTTTTTTAAAACCTCTATCTATAGAGGATTTGCCAGAAAGGACCTGGTAGGGTCCAGTCTCATTGATCCAAAATCCTCCAAAATCCTCCAAGGATCGCTCCTAGCCTTGAGCAGCCCCAACCTGGACACAGTGAACAACAGCGAGACGTGCGCAGCAAACAGTGAGAAATGCTGGGGATAATATTAATCTAGCGATATGACCAGAGCATCACCAAAAATGGGTCTGTGAAGCAACTATAATTAAGCTTCAAAACTGTCTGAGACTTTCTGAGATATGTCACATGTCTTTGATTTGTTTGTTTTTTGGGGTTTGCACATATACATCGTTTGACACTGAAGCGTGATGAAAGAGTGCTCCGACAAAGACCATGGAGCTAGGGGTCGTCCTTTTTGAGACCCCTGGAGTATGGTCCCAATATGGCTATGAGTCAAAACCCTGGTACCCGGATGGTACCCTAAGTTGGTTTATGGATGTTTATTCCCCCAAAATATGGTAATACTATAGGTTTTGACCCATCCCCATATTGCATCCCATCCTTCATGAACGTCAGTAAAAAAGATTTATCCAGAATATCCTTCAGAGGCACCCCCAGAACTCGCAGACCATAATGTGACCAGGTATGAAATTGAGGTGAACTACACGGCTGTGATGCCAGACGTGCCAGAAATCGAGGAGTTGGGTGGCCCAAAGCGTACAGCAAAAATATGCAAAAATAAAAGTACACATTGGTTTGTCAAAAAATGGGGTATACCTTACATCCCCCAAATTGCAATTTGAGCAGAGAACACATTATCATCCATTAGTTGGGGTATCCATTGTTTAGACCAACCCAATCCGCGAGAAGGTCGCTGGTTTCATGGGTGTTACCCCGTCTTTCAGTTGGCCAACTTCAACCCCCACATTTGGTATAGCTGAACAATGTTGAACATCATTGGGCGTCAGAAAGTTCATTCCAGTCATTGATCTTCATCGTAGTTGAAATTCCATGACGACCACAGCGGCTCGTCCAAGGTCGGATGAAGAAGAGGAGGAAGAGGAGGAGGGTGAAGCCCAGGAGGGCGAGGACGGCAGACCCACTGACAGGGTTGGCATTTTTAAGCAGATGATTGATGATAATAGGTGTTCCAAATAAAGAGGAAACTCATAAATTAAGGGTGACGCGATAAATTGGCTTCATGGCTGCCAGGTCCTATCCATTGGTGTGTAAATGTTTGTTTGGTTGGTTCCTGGCTAGCGGCTAGTTATAGTTGTTTGGTGATCATTGAAATGCATATTTCGTATTATTTCGTGCCCAAGTGGAAAATTGCAACTCGTTGAAGGATTTTGACCTATTTTGAAGGGGTATATCTCAGGCTTATCCATGGTTCCATGGCATATCCATGCAGTTTCATCACTCCAGGAGGGCGAAGCGAGCCCCACAGCCACGGAGGCACCCACCGAGGCGGGCACAGTTGGGCACCGGGATGCACCAGGATCTTAGTCGCTGCTGTCATGCCGAACAAGTTGGCACAGGCCGAAGGAGAAGAGGAAGAGGGCAAGAAGAAGAAAAAGAAAAAGAAGGACTGACTCCATCATTTTTCAGAGGGGTAGGTATACCACCAACCTATGGACATGTCCCTTCCATCCATTGGTTCAAACATCTCACTGCACTCTCTGATTCGATGGCTGCAGAAGATCCGTGGGTTTGTCTGAAAATGGATGGGATGTGATGGGATAGGTATCCCCGTTTATCCACGTTTTAAGCCAGCTACGGGCTAGCCAAGGGATAGCCCGACATCGTTTGAATGGGGAAAATCATGATGAATCATCAAATTCGGGGATTTCAAACTTTAAACACATCCAAATCATGGCAAACCCTACATGTCCCACCTCAACATGGTGACGGCTGATGGCTCCTAGGAAGAAAAGCCCAAAGACGATGATGACGACGAGGAAAAGCACGTTGAGGCCAACTGCGATGCTGCGATGTTGGCTGAGAGTTGTTTCCACACTCATTGCATATTGAGACCCTTGGCTCTTGGAGTTCCCTTATGTTTGGACGCATCCAACACTCGGATCATACACATACTCAATATATCTCATTATATCTCTATATATCTCTATAATTCTCTATATACTTCACCGTACTTGCATGTTCAATCCTTTCCCCCACATTGGCTCACTATTCTCATCCGCCGTTCATTTCCTTCCTGGCATGTTTACTTCAAAATACCTCAAATGTCTCATGATGTACTCCGGATTATTGGCCATTAATTATCCAATATTATCCACTCAAAACCGTGATTTCCATATCCATCCACATATCCCATGTTTTTTTTACCTATTTATGGTGATGACTGGGGGATGGTTCATTATTGTTTTAACCACATTAATCTGGGTAAATTATAACGACCTCACTGCGACCTCACTGGAATTATGGTTAGTAATCGGAATTATCCCAGAGAAGCCTTATTTCAGGTTAGTGAATTATTGTAATTTACCCAGATTAATGGAACATATCCATAGCTATAGCGGTTCAGAATTCCCACAATTCCTCCTTTTTTTATCTCCCATGGACAGGTCGTTGTGACCTCGGTGTCGCGGGCGATTTTCATCCCGGGCGACAGTGTGGTGCCCCAGCGATGGGACACCTTAAAGATGGAACAGTTTGGGGAAATGGTATGGTGATTTTCATAGGGATTTAACATTTAAAACATTTAACTACCAACACATATTAAGGCGAATCATGATTTTTGGATATTTTGATCATCTGTGAATTGTCGAAATATACATGTGCCATGTCAAACTCGCGATGTGGAATAGCCAGATGTTCATGAAAAAGAATCTCTCCCCAAAATGTCGAGTTGAACTCCATTTCAACATGTCAAACTCATAGAATTGGATGATGGGAAAATTTTATCCGGAAAGCCCGATCAATTTAATGGTAAAAACCCATGGGTTTCCGGTTAAGATTTTCCCCAACAAACCAATCCAAAATGTCAAACTGATCTCAACCAGGCGACGACAGCGAGCGGAAGGTCATCTTCACCGGCACGGGCAAATATTCGGGCGGCCTTTGGGAGGGCTCCATGGTGGGAGTGGAGGAGCCCGGATGGGACCCCCTGGGGAGTCCTTTTGGGTCAACGTTCCCGGAACATCAAAGATGGGATGACTTGAATCATCCGGAAAAATGAAGAAACATGAACTGGTGGTTGGCTCTGAATTTGATTTTTTAGGGAAAAACCCAGCAAATCTCTGCTGGGAACGTTGTAATGTGGGTTGGGCTTCACATGCGGAGCTGTTTATGGTAGCTTGATGTTGGAAGGGACTTGTATTGTGTGCAAGGTTTGGTCAGACCAGTTGTAATCAGAGTTTGATTTTATGTTTGTTTTGTTTTTTCCCAGTCATTTTTTTTTGACTGGATTTCTTACAAAACAGTCAACTGTTGTTTATTTCAATCTGACAAGACGAGCAATCTACAAGTTGCAAGAGTCCCCAGCTGCCGTGCTACTGTATTTTTCCAGGACTCAACCATGGCTTGCTGAAAAATCATCAATTTAGTTTGATGTGTTTCACACACATACATATATAAATATACGTATATATATATATTGTATTATATGTATTATATTATACTATATATAATATTATAATATATATATATATTATATTGTATATCATATTACATTATATATACACGTATGATCATGCAAGTAGAGATGCTCGTTTTTGGGGAAATTCTTCCATGGCTGTTGAGGAGACACGCATCTCAGAGGCCTGGGTGCTGAGAACTGGGTGCTTCTCCATGGATTACCGGTTGGTGGTTTGGAATATGACTGGATGATTTTCCATGATATATGGGATGTCATCCGAAACCCATTGACGAACTCATATTTTTCAGATTAGATTATCCATCTATAGAACTAGCATTACTGTACTATCTATAGAATTTTCTATGTGTGAAGCGACAGGTCAGTCGGTCGGAGTGCGCAGGGTCTCCTTTTTCTTGAGCCATGAACAAAAGAGTGCACATGTCTGTGCGTGTCATCCTTGGCAGGAAGGCCATGCTGCTACAAGTGAA
>Ga0126342_10006612_pt1 | contig 20589 bp, 11 predicted proteins | sample Cyp1metagenome_FD_92528 | JGI IMG/M metagenome (GOLD analysis project Ga0126342, IMG submission 92528) | Coral microbial communities from Lord Howe Island, Old Settlement Bay, Australia - Cyphastrea 1 metagenome | ecosystem: Host-associated > Invertebrates > Cnidaria > Coral ...
GCGCACGATGTTTCAGTAAAGATCTTACGTCGATTTCGTGCAGAGCACACACCACAAGATTTTCAAAAAAATCGTGCTGTGTGCCGTCTTGCTTTTGGGTTCTCTGGCCCACCTTGTTTTTGGACACCAGATTGGATGACTCCTGTAACTGGCGGAACAAAAAGCATGATTAAATTATTCATATCACCAGATAATTCCATGTATCTGGCTGAATTATGGCTGAATGACTTAACTTCGGTGAGGGCTCTGGGATTCGAGAAAACTGGTCAGGGGTCAGTGGCGGATTTTTTTAAAAACTTGATCTGCCCATATCACAAGATAGTTCCACATATCTGGCTATCTGGTTTATCTGGCTGAAGTATAAGAGTTAGATGGCATTTAATGGCATTTAATGGCATTTAGCGGGATTTTAGTGGACGATTTTAATGGCCGTTGGATGGAATTATCGCTGAATTATGATAGTTAACTAACCTGAACGATAGCTGAAATAAGGTCACACCACTTCTCTTACGGACCTCAGTTGGTCATACCTTATGGATTTTCCTATTCAAAGGTCCATTTCGCACGGGAGGGTATCCAGATTGGTGCTTCGAACAAGCGGCGTGAAAGGCTGCACCGAGAACACCCGCGGGAATGCTGAGAATGTAGGTGCCCACCAAGCAGATGACCTATAGGTCGCAGTGAAGCGATGACCCAAAAGTTCGAATGAATGGTTTGTTTTAGCCTATGGTAAACTAACATGGCTGTGGAAAATCACCATTTTCAATATATTTTCAATATGTAAATCAACTATTTGTATATGGTCATCTTCAATAGCTTTGTTGAATTACCAGAGGGTAAGTGACACATTGATTATGGTAGATCTATGTCCAGTGAATATCACATCCATTGACTTTGGGAGGGTTGATTCATGCACGGTCTCCAGGCCTTTGAAAGCCAACTCTCCGGTGAAAACGTGGCTTGCTGGAAAATCCCCGCGCTAATTGCAGGTTTTACTGGGCAAATCATTGATTTTCCCACTGATTTTTGGCATTTAGTGGATTTCAAGATGTTCAATTGTCATGCTTGATTACCAGAGGGTATTGGTTTGTAGGCTCCGGTGATTCAAGATCTTCGTCGTCGCTTTGGTCCTGCTCCCACAACACAGGTTTTTGCTGGTTGTACGCAAAAGAGGTTCTCTGCATTGTTTTGTTTCACAAAGCGTCTCTTGTGACTCTTGTGCTCAGTGGGGCAGTCCTTTTCTCTGTTGCCATGAATAAAGAAGTCTATGTTTCAATAGATCATTGCCAATCAGCCAGATACCCTGCAAAAAATGACAAATTCTTTGCTGGTGAACGTAGATATTCCCATACCAACAGACTAGCTAGGATTAGTTTGTATCCATGTAAGATTGAGCTAGATTAAACCCCATTAAATCCCCATTAAATCCCCAATTAATCCCCAATTAAACCCCATTAAATCCCATTAAATCCCCAATTAATCCCCAATTAAACCCATTAAATCCCATTAAATCCCCATTAAACCCCAATTAAACCCATTAAATCCCATTAAATCCCCATTAAATCCCAATTAAACCCATTAAATCCCATTAAATCAACAACATGTAAAGTGAATGAACATCCATTGGGATCTAGGGATCAATCCTAATCGGTCGGTCATCATGGTCCTGGATACACTGCTCCTTGAAACCATGGCCATGCAACAGGAACCGATAAACATTGGAGGTGCCGCACCATATATGTTTGGCCTATTTTTTAGGCCTTAGTTTCAGCAAGCCCAAAAAGAGATGCTTATTGCACCAGAAAAGTAGCAGTGCTTTTTTGGAAGATCCAGTAACCATAATAGTGGTGACATAATACCAATCATAGTGGTTATATATGGTTATATGATGGGATTATAACATATTATATATATATATATGACTATCTGGTTGGTGGTGCAATAACAATCTTGAAAAATGATGGAGTTCGTCAATGGGGTTGGGATGACATCCCATATATGATGGAAAATACAATTCGTGTTTGACACCACCAACCAGTAAAATAAAATAAACATCATCCATAAGAAAATCATTTACAAAACCGTTCATTCCCTTCTGCGGGGATTGCTTAGAATCTATAACATGCGTTTCACAAATTGGTTTAATCATGTCATCCTCTAGTAAATTCACAAAGAAACCTGGCATTCTTCGGGGGTTGGAAGATTAGTGTCCACACAAAATTGGCTTCAGGGTCGAAGTGTTAATTTTCTGGAGGGTAAATCATCCATAACTATGGAAAATCATCATTTTTTACAGGTAAATGAACTATTTCTATGCCCATGGTCATCCATTATGGCTATGCAACATTTTACCCAGCATTTCCACCAACATCTTCCATCGTTGCATCTCCAACTGTCATCCCAGTTGCCATCGAATTGATTCTCCCAAAGGGCGCCGAAAACTGGTCGGCATCCGGGAATTCACCTAGAGAAGCTGGGCCGTTGAACAGAGCACCGTTCTTAAAGGGTGTCTTTTGAAAGGGAAAACTGCTATTGGAACAGATTGGATTTAGTGGGATTTCACGGGATTCTTCATTGGATTTCGTGGGATGTGGATTTCGTTTTCTCGTGAGATTTCAGCATGTTTTTTTTCGTGTTATTCGTATTTCATGGGGTTCTGAACGGGATCATGATGAATCAACGAACAGGCCATGGATCTTCATGGGCCATGACGGCCATGCTACAGCTATGTTCTTAAGATCCCCTGATATCCCATCCTGTTTGAATCCCATCGATCTTGCTTTTATCATGAATTTTATCTCACTCAAAATATGTTGGTTTTATCCCCTTAAACCGGATTTCCAAAAAAAACCATTGATGTTGGAAAATATGTTGGTTTTATCCCCTTAAAACGGATTTCAAACAAAAAAAAACCTTTCCGAAAGAAGCCATTGATGTTGGTTTCATCTATCGGAAAAAAAAAGAAGCGCCGAACAAACGGCTTAAGGTTTCTTAAGATCCCCATAGGTGATTCGCGCAAGCGACAACTGCGACAACATCCAAAAACCATCCCCAAGCGATTTGGGGATGGAAGAAACTCAGGGTCCTTCAGCTTAAATTCCACGACCATTGGATGAACATTTTTAACATTTTGAACATGTCACCAGAAGGATGATGTTTTGCAATGATCATTGACCAATAGTGTTGTTTTATGGGATGATCATGGATGTTTTGCAATGGTTAGTACTGGTTGGTGGTTGAGCCACCCCTCTGAAAAATATGAGTTCGTCAATGGGTTCGGATGACATCCCATATATGAAATGGAAAATCAAATTCATCTTTGAAACCACAAACCAGAAATAAAGTTGAATCAACTTCCATCGCAAGTCCTGTCATGTCAAGCTTGTATATCAAGCGAAGCTTACCTCGGCTCAGGGATGATATCACCTTGTCTGCGAACATGTAGGCCTTGCTTGTGGAAGTGCCTGTAGTTGTAGCGTAGGAATGCTAAATTGCTGGGAAAATCCAACGTATCTTCATTGAGAGAATTTGAGCGCAAGTCGGGAAACTAGGACTTGAAGACTGACCATAGTCGTTCTACCGGGACCGTGCCAGTGTGTATTGGAACACTGGAGCTTTGCCACGGGCCCGCGTAAGCGCTGCCCATGGCACTGACCTTGGATACCCTTCAACTAGATGGATCTTTAGGTGGTTAGTAAACATTCCCCTGCATATCAAAAAAATGGTCATCTACTACTTGGAAGTGCAGTTCCAGTGAACTAAGTGGATATATCACCATAGAGATGGGGTTTGTATCTCAACTTATTGGGGTTTATAACTATGGTTATACCCATTCTACCCATCCTTACGGTTGACCCAGACAGGCATTGTCAGGCCTGACGTCAGGCTGTTGCTGATGGTTCCAATGGCCAGGTATGTTTGAACAGTTTGGCTCTCAAAGTAGCCACTACAAAGTGGTAAACTGGTAAACGTATTACTGTAAAATCTACTAAAGATATGTGGTTTTTGAGAGTTGTTGTGAATGGTTTCAAATAGATCAATCACTTAAGGTTCCACACATCTGTCTCTAATCATCTCTCATATGTGGCTGTGGGTCAACATCAACTGTTGTTTTTACTCATTATGCTGTATATAATAATAATAATATAAATCCCATAGTAAAACCCATAGTAAATATCCATAGTTTTCATGGTTAAATAACGTTAAATGCCCCTTTTCTTCCGTATTTCTACGATGGTTTTGCCATGAAAAATATGCATCGCCCAGGCGCCGTTGAAATCAATCAGGGCCTTGGTGTGTCTCACTGTGCACCCACAATTTTTGCGCTGCAGATATGTTCAAAAACAAATGGAACACGCTGAACAATGGAGGTTTAACATTGTTTAACCATTCAACATGAAGGTGTAACCAGCCAAAATGAAGGTTAAACACTGAAACATGCACTTTTTGTTCAGTGGAACAAAATCCATCTTGCAGTGAACATATGTAACATGTGTCCATCTTCGGCACCTTGCAGCAAAATAGATGTTGAGTATGTTTCCTACGTTTAGTATGTTTATGTTTAGTATATTTCCTACAAACACGTATACAATCACAATCTTAAATAACTTCAAACAAATGTTTCCCCATTGGCAAATACACCACCCATATAGTGGGTTTCCCTATGTAGCTGGTTAATCATCACTTCGGCCACGAAAAAGAAGGGGATGGGTTTCATCCAGATACATTAATGAATAATAGGGAGACATGTTCATTGCCAATCTTAGATACCCTGCAAACAAATAAATTCTTTGCTGGTTAGTAGATATTCTCATTAATACCAAAAGACTAAAGGATTAAAGTACCCATGCAAGATTGACCTAGTGTTATTCAATCTGTTAAAGACATGCTGGTTGGTGGTTGAGCCTAGCCCTCTGAAAAATAGGATTTCGTCAGTTCGGATGATGACATACCCAACTGAATGGAAAAATAATCCAAATGTTCCAAACCACCAACCAGCATGTGTCTGGATGTTTCATCTAACATTTTCCAACAATAAGATTAATTCAACATGATGCGATATAAATACGTGGTTTGGCAAGTTTTACTTGATACCCTCTGGTAAACTAACATAGCTATGGAAAATCACAATTTTTAATGGGAAAATCCACTATTTCTATGGCCATTTTCAATAGCTATTTTGACATAACCAGAGGGTAAATAACATGACACATGACACTTTCATCCAAGACACTTGGAGGGAATTATTTGGTGGCCAAAATCAATGGCCATGTCAGGAACCGATAAACTTTGGAGGTACCGATTCCATCTATGTTTGGCCTATATAATATAAGGCCCATGCAAGGGAACATCCCCACAAAATATAGTCTGGAATATGGTACTAACGTACCTCCATCAATTGGATCCTGAAATTCCCATTGACAAAAGAACAAGTAAAATTCGAGACAACACATTCTTCTGAGGCATCGGGATATTCGCACCACTTGTTGCGCAAGTTGCATAGTACATGGCCGAAGGAATGGAGATATATCTGTGGTAACCTGCTGGATGGCACCATGGTGAAGGGTGCAAGGATCAACGATTGAAAGTGATTACCCTCTGGTTATGTCAAAATAGCTATTGAAAATGGCCATTAATAGTGAGTTTTCCCATTAAAAAAGGTGATTTTCCATAGCTATGTTAAATTACCAGAGGGTAAAAAGGGGATGTGTCACAACCTATGGAAATTACCATAGTTTGGGGGAATAACATCCATCAAGCAGCCATTTGAGGGTGCCTAGGGTCCAACGGTGTTAACTCTTATCCAAATCAGCTGATAAATGTGCAAATATGTGCAAATACAGCCCTGTAGGAGTTCATTCTGGTAGCTGTTGGGGAGTCAAACATCTGTGACTTCGGTTCCAGTGTAGACACGAAAGACAAACATAGAAACAGCAGAAATCAACATACCTTGAATCTTAAGGATATTTTTGATGATGTTTGAGGTTGTAAGATCTATTCCTAACTTTCATCTTTCAGTCGAAGCATCAAAATGGTGTAGATGAGCTTCCTGCAGGATCTCGAAAACCCTCAGACCATTCTGCTTGGAACATCAACCTGTTTTTGTTGACCCTTGAACGTATGCTTTAATCAAAAACATACAAAACACACACCGGATTACGGTATACTATACATTACTATACCAGAGTTATAATCTATAGTAAACCATATAACCATATATAGCCACTATAACTATGACAATTCTTGAACACTCCAAGACGTCACCCCAGTTGTGTTGCCGGATCCCTTGAAGAAGCCACCCCAACTTCACCGCCTGGCCTGGCTCAACACCCCAGATCATCTGGTCGTTCTCAAACTCAGTCCTGGGTCCCCTGGGTGGCTGGTTTCCGTGGTTTCCTTTTGGGTGAAAATTGTGATTGAAGGTATGGTGATTTTTGAAAATGTTGGGTGACTCTCTGGTAATTTACTGGGGGTGGTGCCCCCCGGCCACGATAGCGTTCAGTTGGTGAACGTTTAACTCCAAGTTCACTATGGTTTTTGTTGGTGATATATCGTTTAACTCCAACTTAGAACTGGGGGAGGCACCACCTTGTACCACGGGGTAAACTAACATAGATGTGGAAAATCAATCATTGTAATGGGAAATTCATCCATAAATGGGCAATGGTACTTTGCCCCAGGGTAACACACACACACAGCCTACACTGAACAGGGAACCTGAACAATGGGATTCCCAAAGAAATTTATACTATGGTTAAATTGACAGGGGGTGTAACTGGCTGGATCTTCATATTGGAGTGAATTATCCACTGTCACTGTCATTGCAAATAGTCAAGCGTGATGTTGGTTTGGCAGAGGGCAACCACCATCCAATCACCATGTTTGATATTTTCTGTCCCAACTCCATGAACGATAAACACATAAAATCGTATAGGATGGGGCCCCTTAGTTACAAGTTGGTTTCTAACCCTATCTAAACATATCTATAAGTATCATACACTATTGTTAGTATAGTTACATTGCCCAACTTAGCTAACCATGGTGCCCCATCCTGTACTAACTCAGGCCATGCCGAGCAGAAAACCGGAGTACCCATTGATCCGCAAAATTGGTCCAATAAAAATCCTTACCCTCTGGTTATGTCAAAATAGCTATATATAGCTATTGAAAATGGCACATGTATAGTTGATTTACCTATTAAAGATTGTAATTTTCCATAGCTATGTTAGTTTACCAGAGGGTATAAAGTTTACCAGAGGGTATAAACCTACTGTACTTCGCCAAGTCGGTTTTGTACGTAGTATATGGTTTTTGATATATATATATATATGATATATATATAGGTGGGTTTATAAACCAATTTAGAATTTGGGGGCAGCACTGTGCGGAGGATTAAAGAAACACAAATGGGGTATAATTTCAACCATGGTCTTGGAATGTCTTGGATGTAGTTTTTGGTGGCAATCCCAGAAGTCCTTCTTGGGAGAGCCATCTTTGCAGGGCTTAAACCGACGCAGGAAAAATGGAGGGTTTGTGCTCCATGAGACATATTTGTGGCGATAAAACGCAATGTTAAAGACAACTCATACAAGGTGGTGCCCACAAGATAGCTAAGTTGGTGAACATAACTCCAATAACTATGGTTTATAGGTGATATATCTATAGTTAATGGGCTTATAGCCAATTTAGAACTAGGGGGGGCACCACCTTGTAGTGGATGTCATTGGTGTCCCAGTGCGAGTACTTCGATCTTTTCATGGGAGGCATACAATGTGATATGTGTGCTTTGGAAGGCTTACAACCACATTGAATCAATTTTCTTCAGAGGGATATGTTATTCCACTTACGAGCCTTTTGTACCGCAGCTATCCGCATCTCACAAAAAATACACTATCACTATAAATATAGAGATATAAATAGTTGTGGAAGTTCACAAAAGGAAAACAAAACCTGTCCAAACCCCAATTTATGGAAAATATGCAGAACCTTTAGCATGTGGCGATGCTCCGTTCTCCAAATCAATAATATCGCTTGCATTTGGAAAGGCCAAAGGCTTGTTTCTGACCCAAAGCTTGACATCTTATCAGTCAACATTCCAGCTGGCGTTTGTAAAAAGCTTCATATCATGTGGATACATCAGAATGATGCTAAACATCATTGCATGATATTCCGGGCCATGTTTCATGTGTTTTTTTCCCAATCTTAACCAACCTTTACGATTCTTGCTGAGGTAGTTGGAATTGGTTTGGGGACATAATTAGATTACGAACCCCAAAATTGGATGAGTCTCTGCAAAAACATGCAAACACCGATTTTTCTTGCGATCTCTTGGCAACTTTTTTTTTGGAGAAAAACATGCCCTCTGGTAATTTCACATCGCTATAGAAAATGGCCCATGTATAGATGATTTGCCTACTGAAACTTGTTGAATTTCCAGCAGCGTACACAGGATTCAATTCAGATCTGAGGCGCCAAGTGCAGTTTCATCTCGTCCAGTGCGTTACTACCCAGCCTGGTTATGACTAGCAGTTTGCCATGGAAGCCATGGCCCATTTTTAATAGGTAAAAAATAGTAAAAACCATCTATAATTAAATGGGCCATGGCTTCCATGGCGAACTGTTAGTCCCAGGCTGGGTAAGCATCCTAAAAACCAGATGGTACCCCTGAAATCCTCCAGGACACAAAAGAAGACCTCGAAATGGGATATGAATTAATATCCCATGACGGATCCGTGGTGCTGGTATATATGCTAACATGAATGGGGTATATTGATGGGATCCATGTTACCATATATAGCAGCACCATGGATCCGTCATGGGTATGAGCATGTTTGGCTGAAAGTTGACACATTGACCAATCCAAGCTGTGGATTGACGATTGACGAACAAATCAAAGCTTCTTGTGGAGTGCCCTCTGAGCAAGTCCGGTGGGTATCATTTTGTGTGTGCCATACCTCTTAAGGATGGCTTTGGATCCAGATCTGCCACGAACGCCGCGTTTTTCACCAAGCGTCAAGTAGTGAATGGTGCTACATGTGAACCACGTCGCACACAACAAATGAACCTTGGCACGGAGAGGTTGAAGGTGCCTGGATTGGAATGGTCATCCAATCTTTGGTGGGGACGGTGGGGATTCATGTTGACAGGCGTATACATGTAATACTGAATAGGTGTGTCCTCTCGATCTATTGATCTATCTATATCTATAATATGTGTATATATATATACTGTATATATATATAATTGTATGTACATGATTGTAAATGTGTGTTGACATAGTATTTCTTCATGTTTCTTCATGTCTCTTCTGTATAGGCTGTGTACATAGATATCAAACGCAAACTGGTATGCCATCAGATAACCCGCCTGGGCTGGGGCGTCGTGTCTGAAAATCGTGAATTGACCAACCGTTAATAGGAAAATAGTGACACAAATATTGGCTAGTCACGATTAGTCAACATTTGGGGTTCCCAATTTTCAGACAATCGTTAAGATTTAATTTGGACTCCCAAAACCAAATTGACATTCTCTCAGGGACGCAACGTGACTCTACCTTCCAATCACACAGAGCTGGGGTTAAGTTCCAACCACCAATCTTCGCAGCCAAGAAACAGAGACCTTCAGAATACCTCAGCGAAGTTCGACTGAAGAAGGTAGGTATCAAGCAAACATTGGGACACAACTGCAGTATCATGATCATAGTATCATGATGGTATAATGATGGACTGCAGTAGCTATCATGATCATACCATAATAATATCTGGTTGGAGGTTTCAACCGCTCTGAAAAAAATGAGTTCGCCAGTTGGAATGATGATTCCCAACTGAATGGCAAAATAATCCATTCATGTTCCAGTCACCACCAACCAGTGATTATTAACCATTAGCATCATTAACCATCATTATCCCATACTAAACCTTCATGTTCCAGTCACCACCAACCAGTATAATAATAATGGTATAATGATGATATAATCAATCCCTTACCCCATGCTGCACGACTTAAACAATCCATCTCCGAAGGAAGTGTGAACAACAGAAAATCATGGAAGCACACAAGACACCTCTCAAAAAAGATCAAGCAAACTAAGCAAACCTCAGGTTTACTGGAAAAAGATACATGTCATTCTTTGATCATAAAACTTGCCACTGACCAAAGTGAATTCCCGTTCTTACTCCAGTGTCAGCGGATGCAATTTTCTGATACTCCATCAAAGTATGTGCTGCCTTGATCAAATTTCAGTGGCTCACGGCTGTCATGTCGACCAAGCCGTCTATGAAGCCTCCAGCGAGCTACTCCAGTTATTGGCCACCAACTTGCTGATCACTTCAACACCTAGCGTAGCTTGGGAGTTTTTGTTGGCCATGGGTGGAAACTGGGGACGCGCGCTGCTTGGTAAATGTTCCCGTGGATTAGAAAAGATCATACTGAAGTAGGTCAGGAAGTACCATATAAGTCCTTTACATCCATTTACATCCATTTACAACCATTTACATCCATTTACATCTATTTACACCTATGTATACATCCATTTTCCCATTGTTTCTTCAGTCAAGTAAATTTAATTATTCGTCAACCGGCAGGGCAAAGATATGTATGGTGGACCAGTCAACGCACAAGTACAATTTTTTCAGTAAACTAAGTAAACAACTCATTTTTTGTGGATATTATGGATATTACATAACAATACATAACATATTATGTATAGATAATGTTAAACCATAGCTCTGGGCTATAAATAGGTAGAACAAAGAAACAACATTGGCCCTATGTGCCGGCAAAGCATCCAAACTCGGGCGTCACTAATTACTAATTATACAAGTCTGAGATCTGTGCACCGCGAGTTTCTGATTTCACCAATAACCAGGACTTTACAAAGAGATGGGATGTACCCTCTGTTAAACATACAAAAAGCTATTGAAAATGGTGATTTATCGTGGATTTACCCATTAAAAATTGTGATTTTCCATAGTTATGTTAGTTTACCAGAGAGTACAAAATGACAACATACCGGAGTTGATGGGGTTAATTGACCATCTATGCGGCTATGCGCCTTGAAATATTGATGAATTGTCCATTGGATTGGTCCTTATCGACCAGAATTTCAGAATAAAGCCCTATTTGCATTGCCAATCTTAGATACCCTGCAAAAAATTAAATTCTTTGCTGGTGAACGTAGATATTCCCATTAATACCAAAAGACTAAAGGATTAAAGTACCCATGTAAGATTGACCTAGTTTCTTGGGGCTATTCATCATCCACCCTCAAATTGAGGGCTAAGTGAACACATCTCATTAAACAATTCAAGATGCAGTCAGGAGATAGCAATCTGAAGAAAACCCACCGGCCAGATTCTCAGATCATCCCGTGTCCGAACGGAACTCCGAAACGCCTTCACCCCCGGAACCCTCTCGCAGCGCCACGTCCAACAGCCGTGGGAAACGCAACCAAATGAGGTTTGGGAAGATGTTGTACTCCTTCCATTGGCTTCGTTCAATGGAGATGGGGAGATGGCTTTGAGAGACAAAATGGAGAATGGCCTACAAGGTGAGGCCCCCGTTCGATAGCTAAGTTGACGCACATAACTTGGTTAACTAGGGGTTATGGGGGATATATATAACTATAATGGAGTTTATAAGACAACTTATAACTCGGGGGTCTCAATGTTTGTGTTTGAATATAGGGCATACATTCATGAGTAACTAGATGTTGATACATATTCTAAAAATCGATTTGAAAGGTGAGACCCCCCAAAAGATCAAAAGGATAGCTAAGTTGACGGCCATAGTTCAGTTATCAGAAAGTGTTGCCTTTGTGAAGGACATAACTGTAGCATTCACGAGTTTGATAAACCAACAAACATAACTGGGTGGTCCCCACCTTGTATATCCACCAAATATCATTGACTAATTCCATAGTTTCATGTATCAACTATCTGGGTAAATTATAATATTTCACTAACCTGAATAGTTCGGCCATTTGGGGATGATTCCCCTTATTAACCATGATTCCAGTGAGGGAGGACAGTGAGGTCGTGATGAAATTTACCCGGAACTATTATTATTATATTATTCTCCAAATATCTTTAAATTGATGGTTAAGACCCGATACACAATTTGGTGATTGAACCTCCATGTCTTGGCCCATTAATCCCTATAATATATCATCAACCAGCCACCATTTAACAATCCCTTATTATTATCATTTATATACCCCGAGATGTGCGATGGTCAACCCCTTTCAAACATCTATAAACATCTATACACCATGGAAGATGTTAAATATGTACATCAAACATATCTAAACCATCATACATTCTTTATCACAATGGTTTTCAACATCTATAAATTAGGTGTGCTATCTAGCACGTTTTCTATAAATTCTCTCAGCGAAAAGAGGGACAGATCTCCTGGCAGAGCAACTCCACAAAGGTGGGTAACATGGCCTCGGCAAAGTGAATCCACTGCGGCATGGGTTTTCCAAAACAACGGGATTTACCAATGACACATGATGTTTCATCCCGTGAAAATTTCGGTTTAATCATTGGGAAAATCAGGATATATTCCCTTACAGAGCCCTGATAAAGAGGCCTTATATATGGTAGATACATGTAGATACCTCCAATAAATCGGTTCCTGAAATGGCCTCTGATTTTGAATGGTTTTACTAGTAAACATGGCTGGTTTTAACAACAAAAATTGAGGTTTCACCAATAAAGATTGGGTTTTGACAAATAAAATCACGTCACACTGGTGGTTTATCCATCCAACATAAATGCTACAGTTATGGCCATAACTAATAAATGGCCATAACTGTAGAGAATGATAGCCGAAATGTGTTTGTCTCAAAATGACAGAGTAAATCTGCACAAAAAAATCCAGCCAAACAGGGGGTAGGACATCTTTCGGATGATGAAAAATTGCAGAGGAACACCTCTACCCTCTGGTTATGTCAAACAGTTTGCTATTGAAAATGGCCATAGAAATAGTGAGTTTTCCCATTAAACATGATGTTTTCCCATTAAAAATGATGATTTCCCATTCAAAATGATGATTTCCCATAGTTTTTTGTATGTTTACCAGGCCGGGTAAGTTGGGAAATCACCAAAAACAAGCGACCCAGCGATCCAGCTCGATCGGATGATCGGATCGCGCGGAGCAACAACAACTGGTACCGACAATGTCACCTTTAATCATCCTGAGGGAGAATATTCTGTCATATCCTGTTGGCATAATCTCAATATCCCCAAAATACCTAAGGACCTTTCCTGCTCGGCCATAGTAGGATCCCCCTTTCTGAAGGGCTCCACGACTTTTTCCATATCTTAGGTCATTCGAATCTCCATATCTTATTAGTCCGGCATCTCCGGCGAACGATGTTTGAGCTTCGGAAAGCGCCTGTGGCTTCGCTCAGAAAAAAAAACATAAGTTTGGATTTACACATACTCATATGACTCATATGGATATAAAACCTGCAACTATATCGCTATGGGTCAAGAGGCTCAAAGAAAACCACAGATTTTCAACAGGCTTGTTCGTATTGACTGTCGTATTGACCGTCGAATTATTGGGGTATCCAATGACTGGAGCCATACCCATATGGGCTACGTACCCATATTCATCCATATTCCATCCAGTGGAGTGGAACTGCAGCTTAACTGAGATGAACAGGCGTGCCATGTTCCGCCCCATCTTTGCAGTCAAAAGTTCCAACAGGTCGAACCACATCAAAGGACTTGTCAGGAAGTTCATCCTCAGCATGTGTGCGGTTTTTGTAAGTTACATGGAATCAATACTTTGAAGATCTTTGATGCGCCCTGGCCTTAGTTCAGTGCTTAGTAACAATGGATATAATCAAACTGAGGATTGGTTATAACTAAGGACAAACAATTACCCTCTGGTAATTCAACATAGCTATTGAACATGGCGATTTATAGTGGATTTTCCCACTAAAAATGGTGATTTTCCATAGCTATGTTAAATTACCAGAGGGTAAGGACAAACAATTAGTGGGCCCCTGCAATAATCAATCCTTAGTAACTCCTTATCACTGGATATTCCATTGGTGAAACCATGGGATTAACGGTGAGTTTACCCAGTTTACCCCCCGAACAAAAAGGGTGTATAAAGCCGACCACGTAGAACGGGATATTATGAAAGAGATAACGGGATTGAATTGGATTTTTCATGGGACAATATGGACATCCCACTGTAAATGTCGGATTCCGATTAAATGTAAACCTGTGATGATGGATTGATAACCATCACCCAATATGGACACTCTTTCCCTGCGTTTTGACCATGGCACATGTAAGTTTGTCTGACTGTATACCCAGTAAATGGCATTTAAAAATGGCATTTGTTTACGCTGGGAAAATCGTGATGAGCCATTGGATTTTTGGGGTACCAAATGTCTAGAAAAACTCCATGTTTATGGAGGTGTAGGACCTAACAAACTACCCTCCAGTAAATTAACAGTTCGACCCTGAAAATTACCAATTTTATAGTGGAAACTAGTCTTCGAGCCCCTATCTGGTAGGGTCTATGTTAATTTACTGGAAGGTATCATGAAATATCACTTTCTGCGTTAAAACATACTGTAAAGTAGTATTCAAAAAGTAAACAAGATCTGGGCAATCATCATAGGGGATTTGTCAACCTTTGTCAACCCCAATTGGGAAAATAAACCTACAGTAACATAATCGAGGCAACTTATAACCCAGTTATCATGATGGGATATACCCCACTTGCAAATGAGTTATCTGCATCACTTACGACTCCTGGGATGCACATCCAACTACTGCATTTTTCAGTGGCAGCTAAGCCAACATCCGAAGTGTTTCGTATCACCTTTGCATGGTTGGGGTCGAACTAAACATATCCAAACATCAGGTGGGATGGCCTTCACATTTTTTTCAGAAGACAAAGACATCCTGTGTTGATCACTTGTGTCTTCTACGACTACGACTCCGGGTTGCTCCCAACCATACCTGGCGGCTATCCCTTCTTTCTTCCCATATGTGTCCCATATTAATTTTCCCAGATTTTTCCCAGATTTTTCCCTAATATCCATGGCCAATCTTAGATACCCTGCATTTTTTCTAAAGCTGGTTAATAGATAATCCCATTGATACCAAAAGACTAAAGGATTAGCTTGTACCCATCCAATATTGACCTATATATATATATGACTATGAGTCAAACCCCTCACGCCTGCATGGTACCATAAAATAGATGGTTAATTCATGGATGGTTGTTCCCCCTATGGTAATATAGTTGGTAATTATTTACCACATATGGTTACCAGAGGGTAATCCCATTAAATCCCACTAAATTTGGCAGGGTCTATGTGAATTTACCAGAGGCTAACTAAAGTTCATCTGGTTCCAAAGTTCTCACATCTCCCACGCCGAAAGACAGCCGCGGATATTGTGGCCCCACCAGCTCGGTGTAGTAGAGACGAAGGCAGAAGCAGAAGAGAATCAAAAAGGCAGTCCTTGCAGGTCAAATGATACGGCCCGCAACAGTTATAGCAATATTCATACCAATTATCACTTATACATTTTTCACATGTAGCAATATTCATACCAATTATCACTTATATTTTTTTTCACATATAGCAATATTCATACCAATTATCCCTCATACATTTTTTCACATATAGCAATATTCATACCAATTATCACTTATACATTTTTCACATATACCAATATTCATACCAATTATCACTTATAGATTTTTTCACATATAGCAACATTCATACCAATTATCACTTATACATTTTGTTTCACATATAACAATATTCATACCGATTATCACTTATACATTCTTCACATATAGCAAAATTCATACCAATTATCACTTATACAATTATTCACATACAGCAATATTCATACCAATTATCACTTACACAAATATTCACATATAGCAAGATTCATACCAATTATCACTTATACAAATATTCACATATAACAATATTCATACTGATTATCATTTATACATTTTTTCACATACAGCAATATTCATACCAATTATCACTTATACATTTTCACATACAGCAATACTCATACCAATTATCACTTATACATTTTTCACATGTAGCAATATTCATACCAATTATCACTCACACCAAATATTCACATATAGCAATATTCATACCAATTATCACTTATACACATATTCACGTATAGCAGTATTCATACCAATTATTATTTATACAAATATTCACATATAGCAATATTCATACCAAGTATCACTTATACTTTTTTCACATATAGCAATATTCATACCAATTATCACTTATACATGTTTTTTCACATACAGCAATATTTATACCAATTATCACTTATACATTTTTTACATAGAGCATTATTCATACCAATTATCACTTATACAATTATTCACATATAAAAATATTCATACCAATTATCACTTATACATTTTTCACATATAGCAATATTCATACCAGGTATCACTTATACAAATATTCACATAAAGCAATATTCATACCAATTATCACTTATACAAATATTCACATATAGCAATATTCATACCAATTATCACGAATACAAATATTCACATATAGCAATATCCATACCAATTATCACTGGTACAAATATTCACATAGAGCAATCTCCATACCAATTATCACTTATACAAATATTCACATATAGCAATATTCATACCAACTGTCATTTATACAATTTGATCACATATAGCAATATTCATACCAACTGTCATTTATACAATTTGATCACATATAGCAATATTCATACCAATTATCACTTACACATATATTCACAATCAGTTTTACTATATTGATAGTAATATATTGATAATTACATAAGCATGGATTATGCTATATTGATAATTATTGATCGTAATATTATATATTAGCAATTATATAGCATATTGATCGCAATATAGTTACTATATGTTATCATAACTCACACCAACTATAGTAATATATAAATACTTATACGACTAACAATTATCAATTATGGCCAATTAAAAATAGACTATTAAATAATGTACAATCAGTTATTATAATCCCACTGTTATTGTAATATATTATTATCCCATTATTATCAATTATTAGTAACAGTGGTTCAATTATTCTATATTGACAATAACTGATCATAATTGATGAGACTACCGAATTATATTTTTCACCAATATGTATATAATACGCAAACCAATTATCAACTATATATACATAATTAATTTTACGTAGTATCCATAGTTAGTCATATAATTTTAGAACATGCCACTATATTACTATATAATACATTCTATTACTACAGTTGTGGCCCTTCCGTGACATTTATGGCCATGGTCCATCTACCATCCAAGTACTATATAATTATTACACCATATGATATATAAATCCATCCAAGTACTAAGAATTTGTCTGGTTGGTGGTTGAGCCACCCCTCTGAAAAATATGCGATCGTTAGTTGGGATGAAATTCCCAACTGAATAGAAAAATTAAAAAATGTTCCAAACCACCAACCAGGGATTTATAGCTGAATGGTGATGTGTGCGTTCACTTTTTTGAATATACTATATAATCTATATAGTAGGTAGACATAATTTCACTAACCTGAATAGTTCGGCCATGAATGGGGATGATTTCCCTTATATACAACATGGCCTATATATAATACGGTGATTTCCCACAGCGTCACAACCAGAAATCGTCCCGGTCGGCTTTTCGGGGCAGATCAGCTTGAACTCACCGGGCGCAGACCCACGCCCCGTCCCACATGTGTTATTTGTTCTTCCTTTCTAAGTGCTACTCTCTGGTAAACGTTTACATAGCTATAGGCAATCACCAGTTTGAATAGGTAAATCAACTATTTCTATATGTGGTATTTTCAATTGTTAAGTTACCAGATGGTAAACTAATATAATCCTAATCATTCCTAATCTACATTAATGTCTGCACATATCAAAAAAAACACATCTCTACACTATCTACACTACACTCCAACGTTTGCAAAAAAAAACAACGGGCGCCAAGGTGCATGATTTCGATGTCCCGATGAACCCAGTGCACCTCGCCAGGCCCCAGGGCCGCCCCGTTGATGTTTCTTGGTTAAAGCCATTAACCTCTGGTAAACTAACATAGCTATTGAAAATGGCCATTTATAGTGGATTTTCCCATTAAAAATTGTGATGTTCCATAGTTATGTTAGTTTACCAGAGGGTAACCTCATCATAAATGGGTGAAAACAAGCCATTCCCAGCCATGGCTAGTAACCACGACATTGTTTTTACCACAGCTTTTTACAAACCCCATGAACCATAGTTATTGGAGTTACAATCGCAATAATCCATAATGATCCCATTCCTATTGAATCTTTAGTTCACTTCGCTGTATCTACCATACATCCAGCAGTTAAGCAACGTATATTAGCCATATGGTGTTCTATAAGCACATTGCTGTACCTATAATTCGTTATACAATATCCCTACCATCAACCCGACAGCTCACCGTTCGTAGACTGTGCGTCAGTTCTTCGCGAGCTATCGGAAGGCCGGGGAAGCCTCACCTTCTGGGTTGTTGGAAAAAACACACAAATTAGCAGAGTTTAATATTTCCCATAAAAATTGCTCGCAATAATCCCCATATACCGCCTGTAACCCGAATTAAATTACCAACCAATCATCATGTGTAAAATATATCACAATATGTTTGATGATTAAACATTTAATGAACTATATCACAATATATTTGATGATTAAACATTTGGAAACATCCTACAAAGCCACTGCTCAAATGGCATTTTCCAGTGGGCCTTGATTTTCCTTAAAGATCCCCCTGAATTTATTGGTCGCCTGTGGCTGCAATTTTGGGAAATGGGGGACCGGGATCTCCAAGTAGAAACCCCAACCCCCCCGAGAAATCATGCTTTAGGGGATTTACACATACTGGGGCCACTAACAATGGAGGTGTTTAATATGAGGCTGTGAGATTGTATGAACCAATTGGTGCAAACATGTGCAAACAGTATTCCAACATGTCAAAAAAAAATCATTGGAAGATCCCCCAAGCACGCTCTTGCGTAGACATTTTCCACATGGTTTTTAGCCGATTCTCTTGGAAAAGTCAAAGTATGCCTCTCTGCAAGAAAGACAAATCCAAGGCAAAAAGGTCCGGTCGTGGAAGCTGTCGATGGTGTCTCAGCCAGTCAAGAAGTTGGCGTAGAACTGCCTCAGATCGAATTCCACCTCTATGTGGTTCGCGTAGATCAAGGCCATCACCAACATCGGCCGGTGGTCGCTGAGCCACACCTCACGACAAAGATATCTTGTTCCTTCACTAACTTTTTTAAGGCTGGTGTTAGATGTTGAAAGCTTGCGACAGCTTGTTGTCGATTTGCACTGAGCTCGCTCTATCGCGGTGTTTTATTTTGGATTCAACATGGCACCATATTTTGCTATTCTCGAGCGCTTCTTGTTATTTCTTGTAGTTGGGGGAGGCGAACAACCCACAGATATACATGATATACTCGTGTTTTCCCTTAAATGTGGACTGTTTTCCTTCATACCAGGGGTGATGAATATAGTGTCAAAGCTGCTTGCGACTTGTTTATTGGTCCCTTGAATGTCATGTCCCCAAGCAAACATACATGAGAATATCACTGGATGTGATCAATAAGAATGAGAAGACAACTTGAAGACAACCAAGAGTTATTTGGAATAGTCATCCCACCCGCATGCCTGGGAATATACAACGGAATCTCCAAAAAAACATGTTGCATTTTTTTTAAAGGCGTTTGTCCCTTTGAATCAGGGTTCCACATGTGTTTTCAAGGGAGTACAATCCCTTTCCCTTGTAACAACTCCCATGAATATACCGGGTCTTTACCCCAGCTACTAGGCACCAACCACGACTCAACTTATAGACAGATCACATACAATACATATTTATATACATACTACTTGTGTATGTATATATATATATATCTATCTATATGTATGTATTTAAAAAAAAAAAAAACATATCTATATACTGTAATTGTATTAAATAATGTAATATACATTATATATATAAAGGTCTGTCTATCAGACCGTCCCCTCGGCCTTATCGAAGTAGCTATGTCCGCTCCCCAACTCGCAGGTCTCGTCGGCAAAAATGCCCAAGCAAATCATCCTAGGGAAGCACTGAAGATGGGGATGTTGTCATCAACAATAAAATTCTTGGGGGAGAGGTGTACATATATATATATAGATATGTATATATAAATATATGTATATATAAATATATGTATATTGATAAGGTGAAAAATTAGCATGTAATATACATGTGTATATATATATCCCACTCAGTCTTCGACAAAGTTTAACTGGGGCTTTCACAACGACAAAGTTTAACTTGGTCTTTGGAAGCGACATGTGTTTACTGGGCATTATCGGACCCAATGAGTACTAGTATAAAATAGTTTAAATATATACCGGACCCCAGAGTTTCAAACAAATCCCACTCCAAACCCAGAGCGTGAAAAGTGCGTGAAACGACCGTGAAAAACCCGTGAAAAGACAGTGAAAAACCCGTGAAAACCAATCAAAAACTTGAGCATGGAA
>Ga0126342_10006613_pt1 | contig 20588 bp, 18 predicted proteins | sample Cyp1metagenome_FD_92528 | JGI IMG/M metagenome (GOLD analysis project Ga0126342, IMG submission 92528) | Coral microbial communities from Lord Howe Island, Old Settlement Bay, Australia - Cyphastrea 1 metagenome | ecosystem: Host-associated > Invertebrates > Cnidaria > Coral ...
GGATGCTTTGCTTGGACATAATCAAGGCAGTCGAAAAAGAGAGAGGGAAATCACCAGTGCTTTCTCAGAGTTTCAGATTTGAAGATTTGCGTTGCGATCGGCGTATTCGTGATATATATATATTATATTTATTTATTGTATATATATATATAAATAATATATATATATATATATATATATTTGATTAGATGGAAGCTAACTTGAGCCAGAACAGTATTAGTAGCAGTAGTAGTAGTAGTAGTAGTAGTAGCAGTAGCAGTAGTAGTAGTCGTCGTCGTCGTAGTCGTAGTCGTAGTCGTAGTAGTAAGCTACCCCTTGAAGCCCCCCTTGAAACCCCGCCTGAAGCCCCTCTTGAAGCCCCTCCCGCGTTGAAGCCCCCCTTTGAAGCTGAGACGGAGTTGGGGCCTCCCTTGAAGGTATTGCCTTGTACATTGCAGCAACGCCCAAATAGTCTCTACAGATTGGTATTACTGGACAATAGAGCCAACAAGAAAAGAAACGGAAGAGTCATAATTGTTTCTTCCGTCAAGGACAGACATTCCAGCAATGACCACGCGAAAGAAGGGCCAAAAAGCTTGCCGTCAATGAGTCACGTCACAAGTGCATGCCAAAGAAACCAGCCAGTGCCTTTCCATAGGTCAGAGAAGGCTGCAAGATCCACCTTGGCAGCAAATGACTTCTATAGTAGCAAGCCAAAAAGCATCTCTAAAACTGACGTAACAACTTTTTTTCCTCTGGTCTTGCCGTTAATGCTCTGTGGCACGGTTCTTTACAAAGAACCAAAACTATGTAAATCCACAGGAAGAATAGACTCCCAGTGACACCATTTCTGAATGCAACAACCCAAAGTTGATCAAAATTGGGTTAGCTGTTAGCTAGAAGACAAGAAAACCAAAAGACAAAACAGGTCAATGACAGTAAAGCGTTGTTGTGTGAGTCAGAGATGTTGGATCAGCACACAGCACACACCAACGAATTGCTATGTCAACCATAAACTTTCACAGAGCTGGCTGCAGTTACGGCCATTTTCAAATGGTGGCAGAACATGGAATGACTCCGTCAACGGCTGGAACTGGAGCTGGATGCCGATTTGACATCTTAGCAAAGCAGAAAGCCCAGAAAGGAACTGCTTCCAGATTGTGCAGAACCAAGTCCGCAGGTCCTTTAGCAATAGCCGTGTTCTGTGCATCGGAACCTGGGAGTAGAGGGAAAGCCTTTATCACCTTTCCAATGAAAGTTGCTGAAAGCTGGTGCTTTTCCAATTGGATCAGATTCCAAACTTTCAAAAATCGGTTGTGACACCTTTTCTATCCGGAAAAAGATTTCAGCTGTAGATGACAGCACTCTTGGTGCTTTGCCTGGAAAGGAGACTTGGGAAAGGATGCCCAAAGAAATCGACAATCTCAACACAAGAAAGTTGGGGATACCTATACTGCTGAGGGAAATGGCAAGATGAAGAGGGACAATCCGAAAACCCAGTTTCGTAGCATTCCGAAAAGTAGCGAAAAACATAGTAGTAGCAGGAAAGAGTTCAGCTTCGGCCAGATATATCTTCCCCAACACCTTGCTTGGTTTTGGTTTTGGGACTATCTGGAAACTGAGACAGCACTTTAGGTGCGTCCGACGCTCATTCATGGCAATACCACTTGGCGAAAGGAATGTGATTGTTCGCCTTCCACTCAGTATCTGGAGTATCTCATCGTTGCACGGGGAATGCATTTGGAGAAAGCTCATTATGAGTTTCGAATTGCAAGCCTTGAGTGCGTCAATTATCTCTTTGGCTTCGTGCAAAAGGTCGGACATGATGGAGGACTGAAAGTTGTTCACTTGAACCGTGTTTGTTCTTGGGACGATGGAAAGTGGTACGTGTGCTTTGCTCGTCTATGTGGATGATTTGCTTGTCATGGCAGAACACGAGGGTGATGTCACGGCCAAATTTGATCTGATTAGGGCCAATGCGGAAAGCCGCGTTTTTTTTTTGGAAGGTTTCAGCAGAGGTTATAATGTCGTTTTACGTGGCAAGCATGGCACTTCATGACATTCGCACGTGTTCCACAACGTGTCGAAAGCCGTTTTATCTGACAGGGGCAATACTTTTGCTTTATTTTTCGTGGCAGGCGCAGCACTTTGGACAAAAATGTGATGTAGTTCCCTCGCCCGTGGAATGCCATTTTGCGTGGCAGGCACAGTTGTCGGTGACGCCTTACACCGCACACCCTGTACACTCGACTTTTAACTCCAAACTCCACAATCTTCGCACACACACACACACGCCACACTGCACATTCTAAACTTCACAATCCACACATGAAAAACTCCACCATTGCCACCCCACACTCCACACTTTGCACTGCGCACTTTACCCTGCACACTTGACACTCCACATCCCCAATCGAGAGTCTACACTTTACATTCCGACTCCGCACTCCACACTCTACACCACGCACTACACTTTACACTCCGCATTGCGCGCCACCCCCTTCACATTCTACACTTTAATCTCTGCAGTCCGCACTCCGCACTCCACACTCTGCACCCCACATATCAAACTCCCCCATTCCCACTCACCACCCCACACTCCACAATTTGCATTGCGCACTTTACACTGCACACTTCACACGCCACATCCCCAATCCGCGCTCTAGCTTTACATTCCATACTTTGCACTCCTCACTCCACACTTTACACTTTGCATTACAGTCCCCAATCCCCACTCTAAACTCTACTCTACACTACACCTTACTTTCTACACTTTGCATTTCGCACCATACACCTTACACCATACACGCCACACTCTACACTTCACACTCCGCACTCCACACTCAATATTTTACACTCCACGCTTTGCACTCTGCACTCCACACTTTACACTGCGCACTTCACACTCCACACCCTGAACTCTTCACCTCGGCCTCCTCACTCCACACTCTACACTTTACACTCCGCCAGAGCACTCCGCACTTTAGACTCTACGCTTTACACTTTGCACCCCGCGCTCCGCACACCACATTCTACACTTTACACGCCACATTCGACAATCCTTTTTTTTGATTTTACAATTCCACATGTCACACTTCACACTTCCCACTTCCAACTCCGCACATTTACACTGCGCACTTTACACCGCACGCTTCACGCTCCACATCCCCAATCCGCACTTTAGCTTTACATGCCACACTTTGCACTCCGGACTCCACACTCCACAGTTTAAACTCCACACTGTACATTCCCCACTCCCCACTCTACACTCCGTACCTTACTTTTTGCACTTTGCACTCAACACCATACACCATACACCGTACACCATGCACACTACACTCTCTACATTTAACGCTCCACACACTACACGTCTCACTCCACACCCTACACTTTACATTCCACCTGAGCACTCTACACTCTACACTCTACAGTCTGCGCCCCGCGCTCTGCACACCACATTCCACTTTTCAGACGCCGCGCTGCACAATCCCCATTGTTGACTCTACACTCCACATGTCACACTTCAAACTTCACACCCCATACTTCCCACTCCACACTCCACACTTTACACTGCACATTCGACACTCCACACCCCCAATTCACATTCTACAGGCTCTGCACTCTACACTTTATCTCCACACTTTGCACTCCGCACTCCACACTTTACTCTCCACACTCCACTCTATGCTCTAAATTCCACACCTTCGACTTAGATTCTACACTCTACGACTTGACACTCCAGACTGTGCGCTTTGCGCTCCACATTTCACACCCCACACCCTGCATGTCCTACTTCACACTCCTCATCTAGACCCCGGCCTCTACACTCCACACTCCGCACTCTACACTCTACACTCCACGTTGCGCACTCCACACTTTACAGTTTAGACCCCGCACTCCACAATCCCCGCTTCACACTGTACACTCTAAACTTCACGCTCTATGCTTTACCCTTCACACTCTACACTACTCTACACTCTACACTCCCCCCTTCCCACTCCACACAACACACTTTGCACTGCGCCCTTGACACTGTACATTTGACACTTCACATCCCCAATCCACACTTTACACTTTACATTCCACATATTGCACTCCACACTCCAGACTTTACACTCCACATTGTGCATTCCCCATTCCCCGCTCTACACTCCACACCTTAAATTCTACACTCCAACTCCACACTACTGGGCACTCTACACTCCACAGTCTACAGTTTGCACTCCACACTCCACATTTTGCACTCTGCACTCCACATTCCACACCCTTCACTTTTAGATTTTGGTTTCTGCGCTCCACTTTTCACTCTACACTTTACACTGTGCACTCCAGACTCCTTTCTGAATAGGCTCTACACTTGACACTTTTACACTCCAGACTCCACACTTTACACGTCCCAATCCTCACTCGACATTGCGACATTGAGCACTGAAACACTCAAATGCACACCTACACCCTACACTTTCCAATCTTGTTTTAACACTACACTCCCCACTCAACATTTCCCTGTTTATATTTTATGCTTCGCACTCCACACTCTTCACCCGACACTCTGCAATTGTGCGGTCACAAGGGAAAAACGTACAAAACTGTAGAAATAATTTGTTTCGCATAAGTGTTTTACGCGTCTGCGTCCGGGTTCGTTGATTGGTTTTGTTTTGATACTTGTTCTCATTTTTTTGTTCTTTTGGCGAGTAAAAAACCCGCGCTATTTGCGTAGTCCTCACCGTCAAAAAACATGTTGCAATGTTATTTGGATTAAACCATTAATTCCACATGTGTTGTTGGTGCATTTTTTGGATACAATTTCCAGGGTTCGCATGTCCATCGCAAACTCGTTACCCTGACAAGCTGCAAAACAGTAAGGCTCACTCATTATCGAATTGAATTCAATATCAAAATATCAATATCAGAACAGTGCTAAATTGCTAAATTGTGGTTCACTTTACTTTCATATCGTGGATGTATTTGCATGACAGTTTGTGGTCGTGGATGTATTTGAATGACAGATTGTCAGCTTGTGTGAAATACATATGTAGGGCGATTTTGTTTCGTTATTCGTTATTTTGTTTCTATTCCACGTTTATCAGCGTCGCGTTCTCAGCTAGCGAATAAACGCAAATTATGCGCCAATTCATGTTTCGTTGGGGCAACTTGTGAATGAACATGTTTGTGGTTGAAATGCAGACTGGTACTGTATAGACGCAACAAATCATGCGTGGCAAACGCAGTTGTATCTATGTATCTATGTATCTATGTATCAATGTATCAATGTAGGAATGGACGAAACAAATATCCATGGTTTGAATGTTCCACGCCCACCACATTCCCAGACAAAGGAATCGCCGAAATATTGATTTCAAATTTGTCAGCAATCCTATTAACTAAAAAACATGACGTCATTTCATGTAGGACCACCGGTCAATTTTTTTGTGTGCGGAGCATGTGCATCTTGCATTGCCCAATAAATTGCCGTTGCAAACTCATGTTCATCCGTCATCTTTTTTCTCCATGCAGCTGTGTTTTCTGGTTTCTTGCCAGTTAGCATTGGATGGCAATCTCTTGATGCAAACCTACGTGGAAAACATGTTCTAAAAAAATTGCCATTTGTGACACGGTCACATGGACACGAATTTGTTTTGTTGGGAGCGCATGATTACCATGTTTGATCCACACGGTAGGTGGGTAACCGTTGCAGCCAAATTTTGTTTGCATCCCGCATTGGTCCGGAAATGGCATTTTTTTTGCTGCAAAATTCACATTAAGTTTCGGCATTGCGTTTGAAATTCATCAAAACACTTACGCTCTACTTGCAAATGCAGCGTGGCACGCTGGATGCTGGTGCGCTCAGAATAGGAGATGGCGAGTCCATTTCAAGGAGCAATGGGATCGAATTTTCTATTTTTCGATGCTATTGAATCCAAAATTTGCGCCAGGAGAAATATTTGGTTTGGTCATGAATTTGTTGATGAGGCTGGAACATTTTTGATGGCGACATATGTGCCATGGTCAAAAATTGGATTGTGACTATATTGGGTGATGGTTATCAATCCATGAATACCAATTTATATACCCATTGTAAGGAATCCCTGATGATGATGATGATGAGGATGAGGAGGAGGAGTATGAGGATGAGGATGAGGACGATGACGACGACGGTGGGATGACCATAATCTATATATCGATACCATGTTTTGACCATGGCACATTTGGCAATTGTCATTTGCGAGTTTATGTGAACATTATGATTTGGAATTATGTTGATGTTGTTTTACAATTTAAAACATATGTTTTGAATGCTCTGCATATGTTGTTTTTTTGAAACTGTATACAATTTGTGCCATTTTTTTCGTTGCAAAGCGTTCCATCCCAGGAAACGATGCAACATGTGAGAAGCGTGGTTGTAGCAGCTGGGGTGATGGCCGCTCTCCAGGTGTGCGCATTTGTTGGGGCACATTTAGTCAACTGGATTTTTGTCAATGATTGCCATAGTTCTGTTCCACATATGCACCTGTTTTACTGTCACAGGACCGCCTGGCTGATGTCCTTGCTTAATACTCCGAAAACAAAACAAACGCAAACAGAATAAATACAGACACAACAAGGCATGTTCCTTCATGTTTTGCATTGGTTTTTTGTTTTTGTTTTTGCAATTTCTTTCCTTGTTGGTTGGTCCTGATTGTTTCCCCTTGTTTTGTTAGGTGATTTGTCTTGGCCTTCCCAGATGAAATTGTTGCATTCGAACCTATGCATCCTAAATTTCCATATAGTTGTCTCTCACTCTGTTTGCCATGTTTTCGTCTGTAGATTTGTTCATTCATCCATTGGTCGATATGTTTATATTTTGATCCGTCCAGTCCATCAATCTCTATTTTTAAATCTCTGTCTCTCTCTCTCTATCTATTTGTATCATTTGGCTACATATATTATATATATACATATATATATACACATATACGTATATCTCTAATATCTCTATTTGTGTATTGAACCAGCAATTCATTTATATGCATCCGTTCATTTATATGCATCCGTTCATTTATATGCATCCGTTCATTTATGTGCATCCATTCATTTGTCCATCCATCCATCCATCCATCCATCCATCCATCCATTTGTTATTTATATGCGCATCTACCTTTCTACCGATCTACCTGCCCAACCTCCTCCACTCAATAGACAGGATCTAGACTCATTTGAGTGGCCTGGACTTGGCAGGTCGTGTCGCTTTTGCTCGCTTTACTGACGAAACATCACTTTGAGGGGGCGCGCGGCTCCAAGTCGGAACAATGAAATCAACATTGTAATCATGACAACCTCTTGTCTACGCAATGAACAACAGCTTGGACATGTTTGCTGGAAGCTACCTGTTTGGTGGGAGCTCTCTCTAGTTTTTGACCCTTGCAACATGTGGAGATTGATGACCTATGAACAGGCTGAAGAAAAGGGCAACATGACATACCCACCTACACTCAGGACTCAAGAGCAGATTGTCAATTGGCCTAAGAATGCTGCTGTGTTAAAGTCGACTTGCATGTCCCCAGGCTCATCAACTTCATGCTTGGGATGATACTGCCTGGTTGCGGGTGAGCTTGACTTGATGTGAATCTGGGGTAAAAAAACATGATCAATACATTTTTCATCAGTTTTTATGATATTTGTGCTGCGAAACAGCTTTGAAGGCATTCCATAGGCCCAGAGCAAAAAGATCCTGCGTGGAGAGACGGCAGGTATTGTGGTGCAACACGCACCAATTCCGAACTGATGTGCTGCTTTTCGTTCACAAGTCTTGTTGGGATCTCAACATATCTCAACTACTTTCAAAACTTTCAAAGAATTGAATTGCAACATGCTCGAATGTATTCAGCTACGTCGCAAATGAATGCTCTTTGCATATTTTTGCAGCGATGTGCCAATCTCGCTTTTGCTAAGTGCTGGCAAGAACAATATTGGAGTCCGATCTACAGAATCTACAGTCACTGGTCACTCCAGACTTTGCTGGCTGAGTTGTCCGCGATTTCCCAAATGCTGCTGATGCTAAATTCGCTTCTGGCTATTTGGTTTATCAGTGAAAACGAAGAGGCAGGCAGGGTTCGCTGGTTATGACTATCCAATTGAAAGACGATTCACAGTCGCACTTTGCTTTGTCTGCTTGTAGAAAGAAAGTCAGGGATGAAACTATGGTCCCAAAATCGGAGATGTTTCCAGATCTTTCAATTTGTGTGCGAATTATATGCACGTTATAGGAATCTTCTGTGCTCCCACTTGTTGTTCGATTTGACATCTTTGGTCAATGTACACGAGACCCAAACGGGGCACTTCTTGGCTGTGTTGATCTGCGAACTGCAGGTTTTTTGCGAAGCGCTGTGCCAAGTTACTGGTTGTGGCAATCACAGCAGGATTTGCAGCTGTCAAATAGGCCCCTGACTGACAGCTGCAATGGCTGCAATGGGTATCCTTTGGAGTCTCTCTCTCTCTCTCTGCCCTGTTAATTTTACTGGTGCGTCGTTGGTTCAAGTGGATCGTCACCACCATGATCGATTGGGCTGAAGAAGGTACTTTTCATACAGGGGTGTGCTTTTCAAGAATTGTGACTCCAACGTTTCTAAACTTTCCTTAGAAGTCATGTCTCAGCGGGTTTTGTCGTTATCCTGCTCAGGGCTTTTCGACATTTTTCGACTCTTACCTTCTAATGGCACTGGCTTTCCTCCTCATCCTTCACTGAGATTCAACTGTCACGCCGCCATGCCCCGTCAAGGCTGTGGAGAATCGTGCTGCAGTGACTTTGCTGAGGCCAGAATCGGCCAGAATCTCGCCACCAATAGACAATTTCAGGCCGTTTCCAGACTCTGAATGCCTCAATTTCATTTACACAGACATTGAAATGCGTGTGGTTCTGCCAGGTGTGTCACAATGGACAGCAGCTGCTGGCACCTATGAGCCTCAAGCCAAGTTTTCAGAACCCATTGACCATTTTGGATGATTCTTTGGTTTTGTGATTTAGTTTGACTCAGCTCGAAGAGACCTTCTCCTCCAATATATAAGTGGTTCTGTTCTTCCAATGCTTCTTGAGGTCTCTTTCTGTTCTGCGTCTGGGTCTCTATCAACCAAGGCTGCATTGACTTAGAAGCAACACTGGGCTACAAGACTCATGTCGCAGCAACAGCGCTCCACTTAGAGTGTGGTGCCTCACTTTGTAGTTGTCACTGAATTTTGATGGGAGTGCTGTTGCATTGCACCTTTTTGTGAATGCTATGTCAGGTGATCATGCTGATATCTCCTCTTGTCATTGGCTTGAGCGTCTCTTGCCTGTGCTAGTTTGCAGTCAGCAGAAGATCTGGGCCACGAATCCTTCAAGATCCCAGGTCTATGCTTGGCACCATGGCCGAAAGCTCTACGAGCGGCTGTCAGCAGGCAACTCCGCATGTCATGGCAGGCCCATATGTATCCTTTTTTGTGCCCTGGAACATGCTGACAGGTGAGGTCTTGCTCGTGCGTGGCGAGAGAAGGAGCGAAGATGAGGCACGTGATTTTTTTCATCTTTTACATAATTAACATTGTATTCTGCGATGTGATGTCAGAAATGAAAAACAATCTGTGATGTGAAATGTTGTCGTCGGAATCACTGCGCAGGCGTTCGAATAGTGATCTCAGCGGATACCAAAAGTGGTTCTGAAATTTGGGCCACAGCGGCGACCAGGTTCCGCAGCTGTGAAATTTCCGCAGCTGCCATGGTTCTGATGGTCGACGCTACCGCTACTAGAAAATTATTTGATATTATTTGGCTCGAAGTTGATGACCGATCAGGAGCTTGAAGGCTGATATGGCTGTGTATAAAGCTCTGCACGGCTAAACAGGCCGAATCGCTGAATCTGACTGTGTTCACAAGCGGCAAAACAGGTTGCAGAAATCAACGGTCGCTTTCATTAGGATTTTTCATCTATCCCCTAGTGATCCTAGTGGTCTCCGATAGTGTTGTGGGTAGAAATTACTTTCTTATTTGTAGATTTTGTAGATTGAAGATCGTTTTGTGTGACTTTTCCTTTGGGAGTTCTGTTTGGATTTCCCTGGATTCGCAGTTGGGGGAAGCTATGAGTATCAGGAACTGGAATAATCTATATACATATATATATATATATTCGTTTTTCACGGTGTCAGATCCACAACTACACAACCCCGTTACACCCTATCAAAGAACACCCTCAATGTGGTACAAGCTGTTCCATATAGCTTGTTCCAATAAGATTAGTCAGGCCAGAGGCCTGCGAAGGAGAACAATACCCACATTTTCAGAAGCCTTTTGATGACATAGCATGGTCTGAATGTGCGCATGCATTTGGATGTCATGTTTATTGCTCCGGAGTCTCTTCAGGTAGCAAAAATCACCAATGGCACGGGTCACCCCTGCTAAAAAATGGACAATGTGCACAATTATCTGTTCCAAGTTCTAACTGTGGTCCGGTCATCAATAATTTTCCTCAAGTCTCTGCGAGGAATCCACCTAGAGACAATCTAGCATCTAGCATATTGAATTCGCTTACAGGCTTCAAGGGCCTCGGCAAGTTTTAGGGCAACTTTGCTTCCTTGAACGGCATGTTTGATCCCACCAGCCATCCATGCTATTCTATTCATCAAAAACGAAGAACACTGAATTTGTGCAGGAGTTGAACATAAAGGCAATGCTTTAGTCTCTTATCACATGTGTTCTGGATAACGACTGCCGCGCTGATCATGGGTCTTGAACTTGAACGCGCATTGCAGCTGCAAGATGAAATCATTGAGGCACAACGCGGTTGGAAATGCGAGCAATTTCCTGCTACCTGTAGCTTTGGTTTGCCCTAATTTCAGTTGTAGACGCTCTTCAAAGTTGTTTCATCCACATCTTGTGTCTTTGAGAGTCAAACACTGTGAAACTAGCCCACTTATATGCAATGAACATCTGCCACGAGTAGAGAATTTGAGCGCGTGCTGCCATCGATTTCGTCATAGTGCGTTTGGCCAGGCATACAAGCAGAAAGCTGCGCAACTCAGGGAGTTTGCTGTACAGATGAAGGCCTGCCCTTGCACTCAAAAAAAACGTAGCAACCTCGAACCTCGAAGGCAAACTTTTTTAGCAGCCTCAGCATGCTCAGAACTTGCAGGAAACGAAACGATAGTAAGAAGGAATGTAAATTGACGCGGCAGTGATTTCCGTCGTCCAGAAGATCTTGGATGCTGCCAGCGCAGCCTTATGCTGTGTGATGCAGAACCGTATTTTCTTTTGCTTGCAGTAGTCAGAGATGTCGATTTGTCCTTAGAGCAGTCTTGCTTTGCATACCAAATTGGGATGTTGTCCGCCGACAACAGCATATTTACATGTATTATCATGTATTATCTACCTACTTCATTCATCTATCATTTTTCCATATTTTTCCCATATTGAGCCAACTATCCTTGGCCATGACAGGAAGGCCCAGCAGCTGCTTTGAAGGCTGGAGAGCGGCGAGCGGCATTCTTGCTGGAGCTGCAGAAACCTTTGGTGGCCAGGACAGGACAACTTTCAAACCCTGATTTTGTGGGTCAATGACCCAGCACATGTGATATGTGGTAAGACTGGTAAGATGTAACATGTGTGATCATAGCTGCATAGCTTTCGCACCAGCATCAAGGTCACCTTCCGTTTAAGTTCCAGAATTTTTAGGGGAGGCGGCGTCTAAGCCAGGTATGGCTTCGAAGAGTCTGCAAAGGGTGTGCGGGATGCCATGTTTGCATATGCCGACATTGCCGAGAACAACTTGGCACGGGGCCCTGGGAGAAGTAACTGAGAAGTTTTCACCCAAAATTGCACGCATAAGTTTTGACAATTTTTGCCACCATTGCCTTGCGAAGAGCTCTGGTCACAGCTTGAAAGGACGTCGCGCCCCAAGGTGATGAAGCGCAACAATCACATGGAGAGGCTTCTGGCAGCTGGGGAGGACATGCCAGAAGCACCTGCTAGAAGCACCTGAGTTTTTTTGCTTCACAACGAAACCCATGAAGCCAGGCAAGTTTTGGCTAAGCACGGCATACGACAGGACATTGACTACTACCTTACAGTGGTTGGCCAGCAGGCTGACCCTTCGAGTTCTGCCAAGTCATATCAAGTCATATAAGTTACATATAAATTACATATAAGTTACATATAAATTACATATAAGTATTATCAAATAATATGAAGTATTTAGATGAGTTACTCATTAGTTGGCAAATCTGGGCGAGTGGCAGCAGTGGAATGGCGAAGCACGGAACCTGCTCAGGTCATCCGGAACTTGGGCACAAAAAGACCAGCGCCTCGGAGTGCGTTTCCTTTGATTCCTCGGGAGGAGCACTTGGAAGCTGATTTCAAACAAGTTTGGTCGAGCAGGATCCATCACAATTGAAACTAAGGTTGATAGATTCTGATAGATTCTGATAGATTCAGATAGATGATAGTTAGTGCCGGTCTTGGGATTGCCTCAAGATAGTCAAAGAATTGGCCAAACTTGAGTTCATCATGATTCATGAACATAATCATTATTAGTCGCTGGAAGATGTATCACAGCGATTTGAAGTTGGCTGATCACGGCTGATCACGGCTGATCACATCGGTTTCGGAGAAGATCATATCCCGATATATCCCCGATAGGTTTCGGAGGATATCAGTACAGATTTCGAAGCTGAAAACATCGAAACCAAAGGTTTGAAGACAAAAGGCCGCGGTAGAGCAGGAAGAGTTTGATATTTTCAGCACAAGCTGGAAAGAATATAAGAAGAACATGACAACAGGATACAAAAGGAAAATAACATGCTGCTCAAAAAAGATACTACAATCGTCGACAAACAATTACGAGTAAGACCCCAGGAAGACAATGAATTCAGAAAGCCACTCAGAGCTATTTTCACAGAATCGCAGTTCATTGCAGCTTGTGCCACTTGATGGTTGTTCGATATTGTTGGGGTCTTAACGGGCTCTTCCTGAAGTTGCAGGACTTCATCAAGTCCGTCGAAGGGCGGCTATTGCCTATACCACGTGAAGACATGTTGGCTTCTGACACAACAGAGGCGGCCTGTTGGGTCAACTCTGACAAAAGGATGGGTAAGTGGCAAGTGGCAAGTGTCATTCCATCCATCAGATCAGTCCTCAAAAGGAAAAGACTTCGGGCTTCATAACAGGGCATTCCCGCAACAGTGGAGGGGGTGGCTCTGTACAAGGGTCAAAGACTCAAAGTATGAAATTCTTCTGATCAGCACTGTTCTCGCTCCGTACTCGACGCTGGAAAAGAATCTCCATGGATGCCAGGAGTTGGTGGCTGCCTGCAAGCGAGGAGATTCTCGCAAGGCTGAGGCGCTACTTGGCCAGGCAGAGAATCACTGAGGTTGGACAAAACTGACATCTGACAGGCTTCAACAGGCTACGACTCGTACGACGTATGCTTTTTTAATCTTTTTTACATGTAAGAATTTGCAAAATTTGGGTAAATTGAGTAGCTGACCATAGCTGGCCTGTTGGAGCACCGCCCTGCACAGACTGGCGTGGTGAATCTGGGCTTTCATGGGCTCGGGGTCGGTGCCACGACCTTTGCAAAGGCGTGCAGAATGCATCACAAATTGCCATGACAGAAATCAAGAACGAAGATCACTGCCAGCTGTCATGACCAAGCTAGCCAAGTTTGCAACAGGCCCTATCTCCAAAGCTGGAGGTCTGGGGCTAGCTCTGACTGGGAAGCAGAAGTCTTCACTTTGATATGCGACTTCAAGTCATTTCACCTTGGTGTTCCCTTGATCCTTGGAAGTTATTTTGCTAAGGTCCTGGAACTTGACATCTCTGGCAATAACATTGGACTGGAAGGTGCACAGGCAGGACTCACTATGAAGACTTCAAACACAGGATGCACTCTGCAAACATACCAAATGGATCCAAATGGTCTGAAAGCAATTTGAGCTTGCAATATGCTTGTGCCGCATACATATCCACGACCCCGCCTGCATTTTGGCCACAGCTCACGGTGAAGTGCTTGAAACATCTTGACACCCTTAAATGCTTTAATTGGCGGTCATATATTCCTGGTGACTCTGGTGGCTATTGCATTCTGTATTTTGAAAATAGGTTAAACTTGATTAAACTATATATTAAACTCCCTTCAGCCCTTCACGGATCCTTCACGGATCCTTCACGGATCCTTCACGGATCCTTCACGGATCCTGTGGCGCAGGCCTTGGCTGCCAGCATGCCGAAGAACCTGAAGGCGCACCGAACACATGGGCGGGCCTTGGGCCCCCTTTGGGCCTTGGAACACATTGCAAGCCGCTGCAAGCCTTGCAAGCCCTGCATTTAGAATTTAGACTCCTGAGACTCTTGAGACGCGAACAAGATAAGCATGACACAGCATGACACAGCATGACACAGCATGACACAGCATGACACAGCATGACACAGCATGACAAGCTGACGTCGTACAGAAAGATGTGCATTGTTGCCATTGTTGTGGGTGTGAGGGATTTGACTTGAAGAATTGAATTTACATTTGCAATGAAATTGGAAAGCTCAACTCATTCGGAACTATCATGGTTTATTGGACTGAGAGGTACCTTGTTGATCCACGAGCCTAGCTCACTTTGAGTGCTGTTTCAGTTTCTGAGCGTAGCCGGAGATCAAGCAAATGCGATGTTTGTGTTTCTTGTCTTCTACTTCCGGTGATTTCCGGTGTATCCGGAAGTCAGCTTTTTTGATCAGGTCCTGAAGCTCAATCTCTCACGAAATCGGCTCACTCTCGCAGGGGTCAGGTGCTCAGGCTTCGAGCAGACTGTGACTAGCACGACGCTCTGCCCAGAACCTTGTCATGGATTCCCATATGATTCCCATATGATTCCCATATGATTCCCATATGATTCCCATATGATTCCCATATGATTCCGTATCCAGTTGAAACATGTTGAAACCTCGATGGATTCATGTTGAAATCTCTCTCTCGAGTCTCTCTCGCTGTTGCTTGTTGTGATTTCGGGCCAAGTATATGCGTTGACAACGTGCGAATGTTTGAACGGTTGTAGCTTTGTAGCCTTTTGGTGCTTTCCGTACTACTTACGAGCGAGTTGAGCCTTGATTCAACACCACGACTTGGAGGTGAAAGCAATTGCTGAATCCATTCCGAGATCTGTCGAGGTGTGGAGAGGGTGCTGACTGGATGGCAGTGCATCAGTGCATGAAAGGAAGAAAGGAAGAAAGGAGCCTTTGTTCATCTTTGATCAACAGGTTATAACAGGTTCCCATCCGGTTCCCTTTCCGGTTTCGGCATGCCTACATCATCCTACATCCCAGGTTCTAGGCTTGGGCTTCTCTGGGATGAAGATGGGTTGGAGACCAAGGCTGCAAGACATTGCAAGACGCCCCACGTCGATCCTTGAGTTAACTTGTGCCTGTCGACTTCGCCTTGAGGCCCAGAAGGTGGCTCTGTACTGGCCCAAGCGATTCCACCAGAGGCCCACAAGCGCCACTGAATTCACACCAGAATTCTTAAGAATAACGTAATATATACTGTATATACATGTATCACTGTGTATCTGTATATATGTATATATGTATATATATATACACATACATATCTATAATGTGTATAAACTATTGCACTATTGTCTCTTATTCTTGTTCTCTTGGAAGTGTTGAACTTGCTTGTCTCTCTTGGAAGTGACAGGTGAAGGACCTGTCCTTGGACCTATTTGGCAACAAACTTGGTGGTGATGGTGTGGAGTCAATCTCCAAGGCAAGCTTGGAGACACCAAGATTCGAGACATTCAGCTGCAAAAAAATGACACATCAGTGCAAGGCCTTGCCAAAGTCTTTGGAGAAACTTCACCTGGTGCTCCAAGACAATGATTTGAGCAGAAGGCACGTAGTAGGGACACAAGTATATACAAGTATATACAAGTATATACAAGTATATACAAGTGTATACAAGTAAGATCAAGTAAGATCAAGTAAGCTTGTTTGGCCTTTCACACAGCCAGAAAGCATTGGATGAGTGACGAATCCGAATCATCCTGACAAGCGCAGGGGCTTCTTCATGTTTGACCGGCAGATTGGTGACCCGGACTACCAGCGGTATCTTCCAAATCTAAAGCACCAGCCTCAGCGGTATCTTCCAAATGTTTCCACTGGTCCACCGGATTCCACCGGATTCCACCGGATTCCACCGGATTCCACCGGATTCCACATGTTCAGACACCAGTCACCAGCAGTCACCAAATGTCACCAAGGCCTGAAAATTTCACCAAGAGTGGAGAGTTGGACATCACCGAGTTCAAAGAGCTAGCAGTGCCTTGCTTGTACTCAAGTCCTGGAAGGGTTGACTTGGTCGTGTAAACTTTACACTCAACTCGCGAAATGCAATCTTTATGAGTTTTTGAGGGCGGCTTTTTGATCTGTCTGTTGCAATTTGGCTTTGGTTGATTTCTCACAGTTCCAACTGTCCCTTGCGCGACGAAGTAGCGATTGCTAAACGGTTGTCATCACGCTCACTTTCTTTCTCTTTGTCTCAGGATGGGACCATGATCCGACAGGTTGACTGGCAAAGAGCCATCTGACTTCTCATTTGATAGTTGCCTTAGTTGCCTTCAAACTTGATTTATGACCTCACCTGGTCTGTGGCTAGAGCGGTTTCAGCTCGACAAGTGGCTGAAGAGAGGGATCCGACCTCCGATGACAAAACATTTGGTCACATTCACATGCAGTGGCTCTTTCATGCTTTACTGCAAAGAAGTTGAGATCTTGCAACATTCGGTTTGGCGTATTCAGCTCTTTTCTTTCTCTTCTTGACATAGCAATCTGCACGATGCTTCTGCTTTGCAAAAGATCTGAACTGCAGCACTGTTGGCTAACGCGGAAGTTCACAGCTTCCTGGTGGCGAGTGCCTTGGCAAAACTTAGAGTTTTTTTAGCTCACAGAACCCTGGAGACGGAGATGCAGAACTGCAAGAATCTTTAAGACAGGTCCGCCATGGACGTCGCCCTTTTCGCCAGTGCCTCAGCATGCCGCAGGACATGCCGCAGGAGATGCCGGATGTGTCACGGCACGGGAGATCCGGGGCGAGCCTCGGCTCGGAGCCAGGCTTCAGATGTGGATCAGCTTTCGCAGCTGCTGGGTGAGCCGCAAAACTCAGAACCGGAAACGATCCATCGATGTTCGACACATTTCGATACATGCCACACCATGTGAAATCAATATTAGAATCATAACGGTTAGACAGGAAAGTGTGACAGGACACAACATGACGCTGTGGCCGTGACTGGTGACAAACTGTTCTCGTTCTTTTGTCAAGCCTGGTGGGAATGCAAATTGAGAAGACCCGGATACCTTTTGCACCTAGACTCCAGATGCTGACGGTCTTGGCATTTTAATCTTTATCATCTTTATCCTTCTGGTCAAAAGCAGTTTGCAAAAAGCAGAGACGGACTTGCGAAGTGCATCCACTCAGGTGTCACCTCCATGAAGAGAGGGATGCACTAAAGCCATGCACACAGCTTGTGGTGAACGTGGAAACCTTTCAGTTTCAGATGTTTCAGATGTTTCAGATGTTTCAGATGGCGTTTGACACAAGGCAGGTGATGATGCCCATCGCCAGCTATGCAGGACAGCTCGCATCAGGCGAGCAATAAACCCCCGCATGCATTGTGTCAGAAAGGTATTGCCCCATCCGCATGTTGATCAAAAAATGTGGAGCACTGCATAGCACTCCAATTTTGGCCCCTTTTCTTTGTTTGCCTTTGCGGTGTGGCTTTATCTAGGCCTGCAGGCGCCGTACGCATCGACAGCATCTTCTGGGTATCTCGACCTTGATTTAGAAACCTGCAGAAACCGGGAGTGGAATTGTTGGAAAGGACCAAGCATTGACCAAGCATTCTCAGCGTTCTTTCTTTCAGGGAACATCCTTGTAGACTCTCGCACTCTTTTTCAATGTGGACAAGTTTCCACAAGTTTCCACAAGCAACCAGGAGAAGACTACAGTAAGCCAGTCTATAGACCAAGCATGGCACACTTCATGGGTCTCCGCCCTTCGGCACCTAGAAGTAGTATGAAGTAGTCTTGTTTCCGTGTTGGTTCCAACATCAACAACATCTATTCAACATCTTAATATGATTTAATATGCTAATCCAACAGGGAATAGCAAGGAGCTGTGTACCTGCACCATCTGCACCTGCAGGCTGTATGCCGATGAGCTTTTGAGGCGGCTACAAGGTCGGATCTTTGGACATGTGAGGACCGTCACCGAATCGTCACCGAATCGTCACTACTGTCGTGTCACCGTGTCGTAATGGGCACGCCAGGCTGCCAATCTTTAGATGAGGGTCGCGCGACCTGCGCTGAAATGTGGCTTGGCTGAATATGTGTAAAATTCATTTGAATTCATTTCAATTTCATCTAATTTCATTAAATTCATACTTTTTTATTATTTTTATCTTTTTTGGTGGAATTCTGAGGAATCAACCCTTGGGAGTGGACATTCAGCCGTAGCATGCCGTAGCAGCTGAGGATGACTGCATTCCATCAGGATCAGCATAGTCAGTACAAGCCTTGGGCGTTACCGCGGCTCTTCCACGGCACATGACCCGCATTTCCACTGAGGCAACTGCTGCGGCCGTGCGTGCCCGTGGCACCAGTCCCATTGGAAACGCGACCTATGGATACAGCTCAAGCTGTACAACCTGCAGGCTACGGTTCCACGTCAGTCCACATGCAAGAGCTGCTTTCCACAGCTTTTGTTGTTTGACAATATGTTTGTGGTACTTCTGTACACATTGAAATTTAATGCCAGATGAGAGTCGCAAAGGCCAGTAGATGTACGTATGTACAACGTACAGATTGATTTGGACGTGCACCACAAAGAAGAGAAGTGCAGAATGAATGCTTTCGACATGTTTGCGTACTTCATCTGTGAACTTCAAAGCACTGCGTACAAGCAAGAAGTATGCAGTCCTAGGATGTTGCAGACACAACTCATTTCCATGAAACTTATCGATGCATTTGCGAATAATACTACCAATGCAGTAATTACAGAATATATATATAAATATTATGATATAATATATGTGTTATACATAAACGTAGAGATTATAATCAAATTTGCCGTGTACATATATATATATATATACACATACATACATATATCTATGTGCATATATTATACGCAGACACTCTTGGATTCTTTGACTATAAAGTATGTTTACACATTGTACACATGTTGAAAGTGCCCGCACACACAATGATTTGCATAAGCTCCAAACACCGCAGGAAGAAATGAACTCAAATGGTTTTCGTAGTTCAAATGGCATCTTGGGACACAGATGAAAATTCGGAACCAAGCATCACAGGAGCGAAGTATCAACTTGCGTGTTGGGACTGTATTTAGGCCACGGAACGTTGCATCCGTGGAGGCATTATACAGTATACATTTACAACTGTTCTGCGCATGTGCCGCACTAATCAGCCTATGAATGCTTCAACAGATGCAACGCATGACCTGTACACACTGAAAGGACATGTTTGCGAACTTCAGCTAGCAGGGCAGAAGTGCCATGTCGGTAACAAAGCCGGATGGTTGTTTGTAAGTTACGGCTACGGTCAGGTGTCTTAAAGATCTTAAAGTCACTACCGTCTTAGCACAGCAGGTGCTCTTTGGATGAGGGAGTCGAGCGGAGCCGCACAACTCCAATGTGAATCAGACTAGTTTATCCAAATCGTTTCCTTTCAAGGCCTTAGGTTTGTTGTCAATAGTTGTCAATAGTGCCTACAAATTCCAGGACAATCCCAACAACATGCAATCTTGAAGTGGTCTCGATAGCAAGATTCATTGATTGGACTTTGCTTGTCTCTATTGGATTTTTTCATAGCCGAGCAAAGACCCAAACTTCTTTTTTGTTGAGCAACCTTTTCCGCAAGGGGCTGTTTTAAGGCAGTCATGATCAAGGCATCAACATGGAGACTTCTTTCCCTGCCCTTTCTTTTTTGACTGGGGAATATATGAGTGGGAGACGCAGTTTATGTATTTGGGCATACGTGCACATACAATCACATACAATCACATACATGCATTTGCTTTCACATAGGTTTTGTATGAAGAAGTAATATACCAGCGTTTTAAATCACGAAAGCTAGCGTCAGCTAGCTGGAGTCTTCTTGCTTTAGCAAGTATTCCGGGGGCTGCTCAAGGACATCACGTGATTTTTCACGCGAAAGGGGGCCCCCCCCACCACCACCACCACCACCACCACCATCATCGTCATCGTCATCGTCATCGTCATCGTCATCGTCATCATCATCATCATCATCATCATCGTCATCCTCATCGTCGTCCTCATCATCATCATCATCATCATCATCATCATCATTGCCATCGTCCTCGCCATCGTCCTCGCCATCGTCCTCGTCCTCGTCATCGTCATCATCATCATCATCATCATCGTCCTCGTCCTTGTCATCGTCATCGTCATCGTCATCGTCCTCGTCATCGTCATCGTCATCGTCGTCATCATCATCATCATCATCATCGTTATTCACTTACATTTCATCATTATTGGCAATTGTTGGCATTATCACGAAAGGTAGCGTCAGCTCGCTA
>Ga0126342_10006614_pt1:0-10000 | contig 20587 bp, 25 predicted proteins | sample Cyp1metagenome_FD_92528 | JGI IMG/M metagenome (GOLD analysis project Ga0126342, IMG submission 92528) | Coral microbial communities from Lord Howe Island, Old Settlement Bay, Australia - Cyphastrea 1 metagenome | ecosystem: Host-associated > Invertebrates > Cnidaria > Coral ...
CTTTCCCCTCCATAGCTCATATCAAATTCACCAACCATTCACCGACTATTTTTTACGACTACCATACTCAGAGCTGCTTGAAGGACGTGTTTTTCGCTCTCGGGCCAACCGTCGTCTAGTTTCATATTTCATAATTCATGCCTCATGTCCCAGGATCCGTTTCAGGCCCTCTATTCAGGAATTGGTGGTGCTCCTTTACTTCACCTCACTACGATCGAATCTATATATCCCACAGTGTGTGGCTTGGGTGAGCTCTGCAAAAGCTTTTTGTCCTCTGGCAGGAAGCATGGCCGGAGCGAGCTTCTCTGTGTGTTCATTGCTTTGTTTTGTGCAAACAGTTGCTGAGAATTGTATGCCTTTTGCCCCATTTGTGGGATTAAGAGAGCCTCCACGCTGCCAGATTAGGCGGAGCTGTTGTGGAGCTGCTGGAGTGAGTCTGAGCGAAGCAGCCTCCGTGGCAGTAGCAGTAGCACGGTTTTTTCTTTAACCACAGTTTACCCTGAAATCAGATGGTGGTTTATGTGAACAGCACTTAGACATGGGTTAGTCGATCCTAAGAGAGACGGATGTTCCGCAGCTTTGTGCTTCGATCCTCGAAAGGGAATGGGGTTCACCTCCTAGCGTTTTTTTCTCCTCAACCGCAGTTTACCCTGAAACCAGATAGTGGTTTATGCAAACAGCAATTAGACATGGTTTAGTCGATCCTAAGAGAGACGGATGTTCCGCAGCTTTGCTTCGATCCTCGAAAGGGAATGTGCAGAATGGGGTTCACCTCCTAGCGTTTTTTCCGTAACCCCAGTTTACCCTGAAATCCGATTATGGTAAAATTGCAGGTCAAGCACCTTGTCTGCCAAGGTGTCTTGATGTTTGCGCTGAGCAGAAACTACTTGCATGGAGAGTATTGCCGCCGGCGCGGGGGCTGCGATGCAGCTTTTGGCGTGAGTCTGAGCGAAGCAGCCTCCGTGGCAGTAGCAGTAGCACGGTTCAAATGAAGTGGGGAAGGGTTTCATGTGAACAGCATTTGGACATGGGTCAGTCGATCCTAAGAGATGTTCCGCACACGCAAGCTTTGCGTCCATCCTCGAAAGGGATGGGGTTCACCTCCTAGCGTTGTTCTTTTGGTCTCCTTAACCGCCCTTTACCCTGACATCAGATAGTTGTTTATGCAAACAGGAATCAGACATTGGTTAGTCGATCCTAAGAGAGACGGATGTTCCGCAGCTTTGCTTCGATCCTCGAAAGGAAACAGCGCGAGGGAATACATCTGAGCGTTGGTTGCTTGATTTTGATTTTCCGTACGGTGATTTCACGTTGTGCAATTTTGGCAACTTGGAACTGTGCAGTCGATGCTTTCATTTGTGATGGACTGTTGTTTGAGACTGATTTCATTTAGTTCTCAACGTGGCGTAACCCGACGATCAGCGCGGCGGATATATATGTCTATACATATGGGTTTGCATGTCTCTTCATGATTGCGTAGGACGACGCGCGTTTGTGGAAGGCCCAGTAATGTTTGCTGGCAGGTGCAGCTGCTTTGTTGCTTGGTGAAGTCAAGATAGATAGATCGATCGATAGTATATATGTGCCGCCCACAAGAATATGGTTGTAAAATGCGGTCAGAAAGAAAAGCCGCAGGGGACCCCCTTGAAGCCCTGCAGTGATCAGAAAGAAAAGGCGCAGAAAGAAAAGCCGCAGGGGATCCCCTTGAACCCCTGCAGTCAATGTTGGCATGCCGGGGACCTTTCAGAATTGATGTCTATCGAGGAGACCTCCCATGGAGCGAGCTATTGTGAAGCCGTCGTGGAGCTGTTGTGGAGCTGTTGCGGAGCTTGTGTGGAGCTGTGGAGGAGCTGTTGCGGAGCTGCTGTGGAGCTGTTGTACAGCTGCTGTGGAGCTGTTGTACAGCTGCTGGCGGAGCCGTTGTGGAGCTGTTGTGGAGCTACCGTTGAGCTGCCGTGGAGCGGTGGTGGAGCTGTTGAATTGTTGTTTGTTTGTGGTTTCGTTGTGACTTTGCCTTTGTGGTGGAAAGGTGCGAAGAAGATAGCAGAGAGCTGATTACCATAGTTGGGACCATGTTGCGCATGGTAGAAGAGGTGCAAGAAGCGCAGGAACAAGGCAGGTGCAGTAGGAGGCAGGTGCACAGGTTCTGTAGGTGCCGTAGGAGGCAGGTGTGACAGGTGCCGTAGGTATAGTAGGAGCAGGTGCAGCAGGTGCCGTAGGTGGAGTAGGAAGCAGGCGCTACAAGTGCCGTAGGCGTTGAAGGCGGGTGCTGCAGGTGCCGAGAAAGTAGGCGCGGTAGGCGGAGTAGGAGGCAGGTGCAGCAGGTGCCGTAGGTGCAGTAGGAGGCAGGTGTAGCAGGTGCCATAGGCGCAGTAGGAGGCACGTGCAGCAGGTGCCCTAGGTGTAGAAGATGCGCTCTCTGAGGGCGTTGTTGGCAAGTGTTGGCTGTTTTCTTTTTTGCCTTTGTGCTGAAAGAAAAAGGGACCAGCAGCACGAAGACAAAAAAATGATATGAAATTGGAAAACAAAAATCAAGAAAGCAGTCAGCTCAGCCTTCAGCCTTCAGCTGGTGTGGCAAGCGCAACATGTGATCCAGGTGCTGTAGAAGGCAGGTGCCGCAGGTGCAGTACGGAGCAAGTGCCGCAGGTGCAGTATAGGAGACAGGTGCCGCAGGTGCCGTAGGTGCAATAGGAGGCAACAGGTGCCGTAGGTGCAGTAGGAGGCAGGTGCAGCAGGTGCCGTATAGGTGTAGAAGACGCGCCCTCTGAGGGCGTTGTTGGCAACTTTTGACTGTTTTCTTTTTTGCCTTTGTGCTGAAAGAAGAAGCGATCAGCAGCACGAAGACGAAAAATGATATGAAATGGGAAAACAAAAAACAAGAAGCAGTCAGCTCAGCCTTCAGCCTTCAGCCGGTACGGCAGGTGCCGCAGGTGCAGTAGGGAGCAAGTGCCGTAGGTGCAGTAGGAGACAGGCGCAGCAGGTGCCGTAGATGCAGAAGATGCACCCTATGATGGGGGTTGTTGGCCAATGTTGTCGGTTTTGTGGTTTTGTTGTTGCCTTTGCGCTTGTGCTGAAAGAAGAAGCGACCGGTGGTACAAAGCCGAGAGAAGGGGCGATATGGTAAGTGTGCGGGTAAGTAAGTGGGTAAGCGAAAAAATCGGGAAAGTGAAAGTAAACAAGTAAGTAAGTATGTGAGTGAGTGTGTGAGTCGATAAGTTAGATAAGTAAGGAAATATGCAAGTAAGTAAGGAAAAATACTATGTGAATATATAAGTAAGAAAGAAAGTAAGTAGCTCACTAAGGAAGTAAGAAGTACGCAAGAGAGTAAATAATTAGTAAATAGGCCGTAGGTGCAGTAGGAGGCAGGTGCAGTAGGAGTATTAGGGGGAAGCTTCGAAATCCCAATTTTTGGCAATATTTTAATTGCGTTATATGAAGAAATTAAAATAATTTTGAGATCGGAACAAAAATAGTTTTTATTAGTAAGGGTTTTAATTTAGTATTAGGGGGAACCTTCGAAATCCAATTTTTGGCAATATTTTAATTGCGTTATATCAAGAAATTTAATTGATTTTGAGATCGGAACAAAAATAGTTTTTATTAGTAAGGGTTTTAATTTAGTATTAGGGGGAAGCTTCGAAATCCTATTTTTGGCAATATTTTAATTGCGTTATATAAAGAAATTTAATTGATTTTAATCCCTTCCTCCATTATAATGCATGAAAAACATGACTTCGATTTGGTTCCCTAATAATAAATACCCCCCTAATACTAAAAACTACTTGCAGTGTTTATTATTAGGGGGGGACGTTTAGTATTAGGGAGAAGGGATTGGTTATATTTAGAGATTTCAGTGATTCTCAGCGTTTTGATTATCTTGATGTTGTTTTGCATAAGCCAGTTGTCTCTGGAAAGACCTCTCCTCCATGTCATGTCAATCATGGGTGACAGGCGCTTCAACAGCTGCAAGAAGGCGGAAATTGGGGTGACAAGACGATCCAAGGGCTGCAGTGTAGCTGTGTATGTTAATAGTGAGCAAATCATGTGTATATATATATATATGTATAGATAAGATGAGATAAGACAAGATAACATATGACAAGACAAGACAAGATCAATAGATATAGATATAGATAGATAGATAGAAATATAGATACATAGATCGACCGATAGATAGATAGATAGATAGATAGATTAGATGGATAGATGGATAGATAGGTGGATGTGTAGATAGGAACAGTTAAAAAAGTATAAGAACAGAACAGATAAAACAAGATAAGTTAAGAACAGGTAAGAACAGACAGGAGCAGACAATAACATATCATAACAAATAATTTAAATAAGAACAGATACGCTAAGATAAGATAAGATAAGAACAGGTAAGAACAGATAAACAAAAAAGTCAATAACACATAAAAGCACATCAGAACAGATAAGAACAGGTAAAAACATGTATGTGTATATATATATACATATAATTATATATTTAATTATATATATAACAGATATGAACATATTAGAACAAATTAGAACACATAAGAACAGATAAGGACATAATTGAACGGATAAGATTAGATTGACAAGATAAGAATTGATAAGAACAGATTAGAACAGATAAGAATTGATAGGAAAACATAAGAATAGATAAGACCAGATTAGATATATAGTTAGATAAGAATAGATAAGAATAGATTAGGTTAGACTAGATGAGATTAGACTAGATTGGATTGGGTTAGATTAGATTAGACTAGATTAGATGAGATTAAGCTAAACTAAATTGGATTGGCTCGGACTATCTTAGATTAGATAGATAGATGTATATTCTAACAACTAGACATAGATAGATAGAATCAGATAGAAGTAGATAGATAGAATTAGCTAGACAACCGTAGATAGATAAGAATAGACAGATAGAAGCAGATAGATAGAAGCAGACAGATGCAATTTGATGCACTAATATATTTATATATATATATATATGTATATGTCGAATTAGATAGATAAAATTAGATCGATAGAATTGGCTGATGGAAGTGTATATATACATATATACATATATACATATACATATATATATAATTAGATAGATAAAGATCGATCGATCGCTAATTAGATAGATGTTAGATAGACAGACATACAGACAGACAGATAGATAGACAGGCAGACAGGCAGACACACAGATAGATAGATATACAATTACACAATAAAACATGTGTACTGTCTAAGAAATTCACGCGCCGCCTTCCAGCAAGGCAAGTACTAAAGCTGCTGCCAGCTGCGGCCTTTTGCGGTGCCTCAGCGGAATTTTCCAAGACTCGTGGTGCCGCAGTTCGGAATCGCTAAGTGTTCAACCTTTTGGGGTGGAATTCCTATATGGCCATGGATCAATACCTATAAATACCCATGGTTTTAATGATTTTTTAGGGAGATGAACATCCATAACTACCAGCTATTTTGATGTGAACTACAGGGGTACAAGGATTTGACCCAATCCCAGAATCCCGACCGGCGATGCCGTCCTCGGTCAGATGATAGCCTCTGGTGATGTCACAGTTTGCTATTGAAAATGGTGATTTAGTTCGTGGATTTACCCAGCTATAACATGGTGGATTTTTCCATATGTTAAATTACCAGAGGGTAGTCATGAGCTACGCCAACCATACCATTTCTACATCCATTTCTTATCCAACTGCTGCTTCGTTCATACATGGTATGTCCGGCAGGGCAGTTATTGAAGGGCCACATGGGTTAGTCTGAACAACTATGGGAAAACAACCTTTGCATAGTATAAAAAAACGTGTTCGGACAAACCCATATATAATTTTGTTACATTGTTATATTGTTGCTTAGCCCATTATATGTTCCACGAGTGGGTATACTGGGTCAGCCTTGGTTAGATACGAATTAGTTGTTTTAATTTTTTTGCTATCAATGATAAAATGAGTCCTAACCAGCTAAACAATAGACTTTTTGGGCCGGACTCATTTTTAGCTGGTTTGGATAGGACTGAACATTAGTTAGTCCTAACCAGCTAAGTTTCACCATGCATATGCTTTCCCTATTTGCGCAGGATCAGCGGACGTTCTTCTCTTCAGGATCCAGGGCGCAAAGCCCTGGGTGAGACGGTTGTCCTGTGAAGCATCACCGTCTCACTTTGATGAGTGGGATGAAGTCTGTGTTTGATCATCTGAGGATAGCACAGTTGCGTAGATCCCATTCTATATGTATTCAAACTGATATCTACTATAGTTGTCTTATAGATGTTATATACAGAACATTCCTTGGGTGGGGCTGATTGGCAAGTGAGGTATTGTTGAAAGTTCAATTCGGCCAGGTCAAACCGAAGCTATCACAGCCACAAACGCAGTTCGGTGACCTTGGGCCCCATGAGATTTCATTGATCGGTTTGTAAGGCCCAGCCTTCACATGTTGCATTGGGATTGCTACTTCACTTGATGAGATAACATTTTTCATCATTTTTTTGAGTGTTTGAGGTGAAACAACTCTACTTATGAATACTTATGAATGGAATTATATACGGGATGGAAAAAATAACATTTAAAATGGTGATATCATGGGTATGTAACAATCTTATGACGGAGCTGATGTGTTGTTCCTTGATGTTCAACAGTTCAACCATAGATATGGGATGAAAATGGATGACATGGGATTATTTTCCTCAATGAAGAATAATTCTTTCGGGGCGTTGAAACATGTTGGAACCATCAGCCGGAGAATAACTTCATCCTATTGTCGCGCCACAATTCCGGCGGTGTTTGTTTAGCAAATGTCCCAGCGTTGCCTTCACGACACCCGTGATGCCGCTCCAAAAGTCAGCTGCGTGCATTTCAGTTTCCGAATAGTCCAAAAGTAGGGAGACGATGTTGAACAACCGAGTACCCTGTAAGCTAAGATAGTTCTGGACGATCACCATGTTTGATAAGTAAATCATCCATAAATGGTACATTTTCCATTGTTATGTTAGATTTCCACAGGGTATGGGTTCATATTTGTCAATATGAGCTTGGTTCTAAATGATGGATGCCACCACATTCCATCTTTCAGTCGGCCCAGCAATTCCACCAAATGATTGAGACACCTCGAGAATAACATGCCAGTTATACATCCACTTATGCTGACTATCCGTATTTGACTGACATGTTTTAGATTTTTATCAAATTTTGGGGCCATGAGTGCGTTTACATAGTTCAAGAAAATTGTTGATGGACCACCGAACAACTGTCTTTTCTTGCTGTAAGGATACCAGAAAGCGTTTACCGAACTGCATTGAATTGGCCTTTAAACTTCGTTTCCAACGTCACCTTAGCCGCTTAGCCTACAATGTGGGACCCCGCAGTTATAAGCTGGTTGAAGCCCATCAACTATACTTATATATATATATATATATTCTGGGTAAATTATAACGACCTCACTGCGACCTCACTGTAGTCATAGTTAGTAAGGGAAATGATCCCCAAATGGCCTTAATTCAGGGTAGTGAAATATTACAATTTACCCATATATATAGATATATATATATATATATATGAGTATCATAAGCCATAGTGAAATTTGGAGTTATGTAAAGCCCAACTCCGCTATCGTTTGGAGGCCTTGGAGGCCCCACATGGTAGCATTAACTCATAGAATTTGCCATCCACAAACCATGCCTCCCCTCACCGGGCTCAAGAGAGAATCCAGTGGACAGCAAGTCAGTTCTGTGAACTTCAGGCACGGAGGGGCCTGCTCTCGCAGTCGGTCTTTGGTTCCGAACAATTACCAACTTGGGATGATGATAACATGATTAGCAACTACATTTATACAAAATGATTAAAGTATATCAGCACGATTAAACTGATCCCAATGATTAAGATGGTCCCCTCATTTTCTGAACCCCAAGCTATTTACATCCATTTACGATGTGTTTTTGATGTTCTTGTTTTCTATCAACACACGAGCTGCTTGGTGGAAATATGGTCCATAGATGGGTGAGATCACTCATATTTCACTAGGATTTACGGTGATTAAGCGAAGAAGCCAGCAAACACTTAAGGTTTGGGGGCGCCACAGTGCAGAAACCATTATACCGCTGTCTAGTCCTATTATCGCAGTTATCATACCAATAATCCTCTATGGATGGGGTGTGTTTCTCCAGCTTACATCCAACCAATGTTTAGTAAACCCCCTAATTGGTGTATCGTGCAGAATCTAACTTACACTTACTGGTCACACAACCAAGAAACACCCATAAGCCCAACAGTGAGTTTTAGTACACTGAACTAGACTGAACTCTTCACTAAGTTAGCTAACAATAGCCATCAGATCTGGCATCAGCGTCACCGATTTTCCAGACCGTTGCCAGGCATCCCATGGGGTGGCAACCTCGGAATCTGGATGTTCTTTGTGATTATACACATTGGATTTAGTTTTGAGAAAATACAACATCATAAAACACTACAGTACATACAACTATTATTCAATGAAATAGTATTTATGTTAAAAATACACTTAAATCCAGATATATTCTTGGGTTTAATATATTATACATATATAGTTTAACCAAACAATTAGGTCACCAGCGATGAATTCGTTGTGAACAGAATGGTATCGCCCCGTGGCCAGGTATCCAACGACTGGACCCGTTGCATAGGTCACTGGCACCCTGAAAAACCAATCTGGCTGCGACGTTAGACCCCAACTAAGTTGTTGGTTCACCTCCCCTGTTTCTATGTTCTTTTTTATCATATTTTATTTATGTAATATGGGTGTTGGTTTCAGTTGATTCAGTTGGTTTCAGTTGATTCATAACCCTGAAGGTTTTATTCAAACAGTGTCTCCTCTGGATATGGACCAAGGTTGGGACGGTACACTGCAGCGCATGTACTCCTTTGGGGAAGGAGAGCAGCCAGATGCTCATTGGGCTTTGGGGTGACGTTGTGGTGTCAGATCTTGCGGTTTCTACTATTTTGACATTTTTTGACCGACAGACAGGAGTATCTACCCAGTAAAATGTGGGCCAAGACGGCGAAGAATGAAACAGTGCCATGAGTTTTCTCAAAATGGGGCATTTGGTGCTATGGATGATAATATATATATATAATCCCATCAAACATTATTCAAGTCCACTGTTTCATGCGGAATATGATGATGAGGCCCCAGTGGATTTGGATAAGAGGATCGGTCATCAGGAAAGATAAGGATACTAACCGACAACACTTTGTGTGTCACTGGTTGATGGGATATCATCATAGTCACTTCCAATTGGTGCAAAATACCACTGTTGTTGTGTAAAATCCTAACCTTTGCTGGTAAGATCCCAACAAAGTTGGTGGATGATATTTCCGGATTCTCCAATCCATTTTAGGTAACAAGTTTATGATAGCCACAGGCGGAAACAATTCGTTTTGCATCTTTATCTACCCAATTTACCCCCAAACGTATCTGGGTGTTGGGAGCAACCCTGTGAAATCGGGATTTCTTCCTGCACCCGCCAAAAAAAGGCTGGTTTCTCAAGTCATTTGGGATATGTTTTTAATTTAATGATGGTTAACCTATCATCCAGTCATGGTCATCACTGGATGATGGGGGTACCCACATGGCTGGATGGATACCTCCCATAATGGGCCTTTGAGGCATGATGGAAACCCATCACACTGGCCTCCTGAGCTTGCAGCGTGGGACGCCGAGAGATTCTCAACGTTTTTGAATCCGGTGTTAACGGCAGTGAAGGCTGATGGAATCTGATGAATATGAAGATATTGGGTATTTATAACATTTTATAACAATTTTTCATGGAGGGTTCAGAGGGAACATGATGGGTTTTAGTATTTTATAGTCAGCTAAATGAATTTGAAGGAGATATTTTAGCCACAAATATGGGGATAATAAGAAACAATACAGTATTGGATGGAACCATCAACAATAGGGATTATAATAGCGGTAATGGTGATGACATGGATGTATAATGATTTGATTCGGTTTTAGCAGGGAAAATGATGGG
>Ga0126342_10006614_pt1:15000-20587 | contig 20587 bp, 25 predicted proteins | sample Cyp1metagenome_FD_92528 | JGI IMG/M metagenome (GOLD analysis project Ga0126342, IMG submission 92528) | Coral microbial communities from Lord Howe Island, Old Settlement Bay, Australia - Cyphastrea 1 metagenome | ecosystem: Host-associated > Invertebrates > Cnidaria > Coral ...
AAACATTATATCCTCATTAACCCCTACATTTGCTGTTCCATTCAGGGGTTAGATGGTAAATTCCCAGTTTCTTTTTTTCATTGTTGGTTACCAGCTGGTTTTTTAACATAGCCATGGAAAGATCCACCATTTTTCATAGGTAAACCATCTATTTCTATGGGCCATCTATACCATGGCTATGTTAAATAACCAGAGGGTATATCCCGAGGTTTGATCAATAAGTTCCACGTGCCAAGTTTGTCAGTTGTCATCTCGCGAGGCCCGAGCCAGGCATGAGCCTCTCCTCCGAGGTAGCCAGGATCAGGCGGCTTGCCACTTTTTTGAATAGAAACAGCAACTTTAACAATGGTTGGGATATAGAAACAATTTATGGTTGGGATATAGGGTGATATAGATTTATTTGCTGTTCTATTCCATATTTGTTGGTGATATCCTATTTTTGCGGCTTGCATCTTTTATATAACCCCAAGAAATGAGTGAATTTGGGTGGAACAACTTTGGTGAAGATAAGTTGCACAACTTGGGATCCATTTTTTTCACATGTTGAATCTCGATGTTTGGTGAAGAGACATGGGATCTTAGTTGGAATATAATGATCATGTAATTGGGGGTTGTAGTGTTTTTTCTTCTTGATAGGTTAATATCATGGGATAATACATGTACATAATGATGATATAATTGGGATTTATGATTGGAGTTAAAATCTGAGGTTCCCAGCGTTGGACAAAAAGAATACATGGCAGTGGCACTATTCATGTCCCAACCAACGTAAAATCTGAAGGTTTTTTTTTCCAGATAGTAATTTTCCAGTACTATGATAAATCCCAATTATATAATCATATTCCATATATCACCATTATTATTAACTATTATTAAGTATATAGTTATAACAACTCCATTATATCTCCAGATATACAACAATCGATAGATATCCCAAAAAAATGGAGTTTGACAAACAGCGGAGAGGCTTCGCAGAGTCCATCTTGTTCCATCCCTTTCACATAAAGATATGTGACATGGTCGAAACTTGGATCTGATACCCATGTTGGGGGATGGTCATGAACCCATGAAACAGGATTGATATCCCCATTGCAAGGATTCATGATGGTGGGATGACCCCTTCATGGCTATCCCATGATTGTCTCTGTCGAAATCCCCAACCTATCCGATTAAATCGGACAGACCCACCCTGCTAAGGGCGGCTGCGGTGGACGACTATAGGGAAATCCTTGGCCTCAGCAGGGAATCTAAATGGGGAACGGTTCATACAAGGCGGTGCCCCAGTTCGTTTGCTGAGTTGCTTTGGTTCACAGAGTTTTCATTGTTGGGTTTATGGCGATGAAACAACTAGTCCTTTAGATAGTGTAACATAAACCAACTAACATAGCTGGGGAGCACCATCTTGTATTTTGATCATACCTTGCTTAAAATTACCCTCTGGTTATTTAACATAGCCATGGAAAATCACCATTTTTCATAGGTAAACCGTAAACCATCTATTTCTATGGGCCATTTCCCATGGCTATGTGAAATAACCAGGGGGTAACATCGATGAATTTCACAGATGGGAGCCGAACTCTTCCCAAGGTCAAGAGGGTGACTTGGAGGTCTCTCAGGTTCAGCGTGGAACCCAGTTCCCAGATTGGTCGTGGGGATTCACCAAAATAAGCAGCTGAGAAAATGGAAACAAGGATGAATTGCAGCCATGTAACAACATATTATGGGTATGGATGCGATTTTAGTCTAAGTCTATATTTAGTATTAGCTATCCATCTCTTTTTGGGTATCCAATTCTGACCCACACGAAAATATTATCATGACCGCTAGGTTTTCTTAAGCACCTGGCATGGGGTCTCTCAGCGCAACGACGCTGGACCACTCGTTGCACCAGCACCGCACCGTCTACAGGAGATGAATCGCAGATTGAAAGCCTTATTCACCACCCATTCATCAATCATTCTGGATGATTCCCCACTGATCATGGTCTCGTTGATTCCTAGCCCCAAGTCTTGGTGGTATCATTTCATGGATAATGTATGTCTAAAAAACAAGAATCAAATGGAGCACATATCATTAGCATTAGCAATCATTAGCAATCATTTGCATCCATGTTTCTGGAATACAATTTCCGCGCTCAGTGATCGCCGCAGCCAGAAAGCCCATCCCCTGCCGATACCGCCGACTGCCGGGATGTCCGTCCGAGGTCGAGATATCGGCAGATCATGCGTTTGTTGCATCCTGACAAGCGTGGCACGAAGCTCAAGTGACTCACTTGGAGATCAAGTCGTGTTTAAAAAAAGGCCCAGAAATTTCATCGGAATTATATATGGATTTATGCCATTGGAGTTTGACATGGTTTGACTGGTACATACTGGTACCACAGCATAGGAAAAAACTGAAGCCAATTCATCATGACTCCCAAAGCTTGGATTTGGGGACAGCAAATTCATCCGAACTCCCAATGAATGACTAATGAAGCAGACTGTTTTCTGGATTTGATGGCTTAATTCCGAAGATCTCCTTAAATCAGATTTGGGAATCGCTGTCATTTGCATCTGTGAGACTCATAGTATCGTCATGTATCATGTATCGCTGGTTGGTGGTTTGGAACATGAATTTTATTTTTCCATATATTGGGAATAGTAACCCCAACTGACTAATATTTTTCAGAGGGGTAGGTCAACCACCAACCAGATCGCCAGTATAGCCAGCAACGAGGCTTGACAAACAGGGGACGATTTTTTCCCCTGATGGGGGAAGCTGAACATCCCCAAGTGGGCAGATGATCGTTGCTAACGATATCCAAATAAGTCGATAGAGTGAGACTTATTATGCACAATCTCTGACTTGTATGTAATTTCAGATGTAGTAAAAGTGTATGTTATATTTAGATTTAGCACTTGTATTCCAAAATCACATTTTGTTTGATCAGATTTAGTCCAAGCACATCTGATTGATTTCAAGAAGAGCATGTTTTCACAAAGTTATCCTCCACCCTGGAGATCAAGTGTAGTCCCAAGGTAAAAAAAAGTGCCATCCGGTAAGATAGCGAAAATGCTCCATTTATGGATGATTTACCTATTAACAAATGGTAACTGTCCGTTGCTATGAGTTAAATTACCAGAGGGTAAAACATAATCAAAATAATAGGCGTATTTCGTTAGGGTCAACATAGGAATAGTGCGGGTTTTACACAAATTCAGCATCAACCATCTTACAACATCTTATAACATCTTATACTCTCTGGTTATTTAACATAGCCATGGAAAATGGACCATTTATAGATGGTTTACCTTTAAACAAATGGTGATTTTCCATGGCTATGTTAAATAACCAGATGGTAAATCTCATAACCCATTATAACCCTATTATAACCCTATTATAACCCTACTTTCCCATCTTCACATTGCTCAACCTGTTGTTTTTCCAGTCAGGCTTCCTCCGACCCAACACGAATTCCCAACACGCCGTTGCTGAGACGCCTCAATGAGTGCTGCGGCCCTTACAGCCTGTGATGAGGCTGCAAAAGTTGTGATTCTTTGGATCTTGTTTGTGTATACATAATGTATCATATATCATACATCATATATACAGCACCATTTATATTCATTATTATATATACATAATATATATATATATATTGAATATATACATGGTATATACATGGTATATACATATATACATATACAGTATCTGTAAATATATGTTTAAAAAAATAAAAATAAACACACACAGACATATCTGATATGTATATACATATAGTTACACATTTATGGAACTTTAGAGCCGTCTCATTTGCGATATCAGGCCATGGAGCGAGTGCAGCAGGCGCTTCAAGGCCTGAAGAAGGCGCGGTGGCTTTCGGGCCTCGCTAGTCCGCTAGTGGGTAGCCTGCGATTGGGAAGTTAGATATCTATGGTGTTAGCAGTTATATAATAAATATAACTATTATAAGTTTGATAGTTATATATAGATATAAACTAACACCATAGATTATCTAGATATCTATGCCATTATTACGATATAATAGTTAGTTGGATGGTTATATAATAGCAATCTAGTTAAACATTATTTATATCCACTATTAGCAATATCTACTTATTAGCATTAGATAGCATTAGTATATTCAAGACCATTAGACTATTAACGACTCTTAGCCATTGATATGGCGTTAGCCACTATTAGCCATTATTGTAATGTTTAATGGCTACTAATGGTTGTCAGACTAATGCTAATGGTTATCAGACTATTATCTACTATTATGATAATGGCTCATAGTTGTTTATTAATGGCTAATAGTGGCTATGCTAATAACACTAATATCATTATAGACCACTAGACTATTGTTATTCGCCATTGTTGGACTATTTTAATTATTAACCACTATTAACCATGATTATGGTGTTAGCTACTACAAGCCATTATTAGACTATTGCTATTAGCCGTTATCAGTAACACGTATTAGCATTGGATACCATTAGTATAGTAACAACGTTTACACCGATTATTAGCAATGACTAACCACTAACCACTATTAGACTATTGGGCATCATCAACACTGTTGAATAGGGGGAAAGGATGGGAAAGGATGGGGAAGGATGGGAAAGGATGGGACAGGATGAATCACTTTGGGAAGGCCATCTCAGCCACCTCATCCCAAGTTGATATGAGCTTCATGTGGCAGTTTTCTTGGGGTGGTATTATTTTTGATGGAAACAGCATTGTTTTAACGGTACATGTGTCTCTTGGGATTGGGTTTGATTTAATTATATTACATATCAACATATATATATATATTTACAATATATATATACACAACATATATATATATATATACAATATATATATATATATACAATATATATATATACTTATACAATATATATATATACTTATACAATATATGTATATATACTTATACAATATATATATATATATATATGTATACAATATATATATATACAATATATATATGTATACAATATATATATACACAATATATATATATACACAATATATATATATATGTATACAATTTGTATATATATGGATACACATATATACACATTGAATATAAAACTAAGGAGTGGGCCACTACTGTTCAAGAGATGGTCAAAGGAAGTGGGAAAACAACTCAATTGCATTCAACAGGTCGGAGGAAGCAGTTGAAAACAGTGGCCCGTCACGGAGCGACCTCGTGGGCACATGCCTTGGTGCCCTGTAATCAAGGCTTGCGTTGTCTGAGTGTGATGAAGCAAATACCGTTTGTTGTCGGACTTGGAAGTCCTGGCTTCTCTGCCTTGCCCTGGGGCAAGGACTGAAAGTTCAGGCTGTGGGCAGCCTCTTTTGCATAAGGTTCATTTCACCCACACCATGGGGTAATCAACCCTTACTTGTCGTAGTTGTGGTGCCAGGCTCGCTGGGCATGGTAAAGGTTTAAACAGGAAACTAGTTTTGCCTTGTGGGACTGTTGCGTTGAGGTTGTTGAGGTTGCAGAGGCGGCGTTTGTGATTTGGCTTGCAGTTTTTTGTAAGAAAAACACATTGAATATCACATATATCCAACACATTCGATATATATATATATA
>Ga0126342_10006615_pt1 | contig 20587 bp, 13 predicted proteins | sample Cyp1metagenome_FD_92528 | JGI IMG/M metagenome (GOLD analysis project Ga0126342, IMG submission 92528) | Coral microbial communities from Lord Howe Island, Old Settlement Bay, Australia - Cyphastrea 1 metagenome | ecosystem: Host-associated > Invertebrates > Cnidaria > Coral ...
AGTAATAGGGAATTGAAGATTAGACTAAAGAGTTGATGGAGGGCTCACAGAGATATCGGGTGGTGGGGGGGGAGGCCCTCACACTAATCAGATGCAAACATTAATTAAGATAGGGGACATCCGAAGCATCATAAAGAAGAATGGATTAGTGGGATCAAAAGTAAGACAACCAATGGGCCAAGGACCTCAAAAACTGTTGTAGCAGGTCACAGCGCTGGTCTGCCAATCTGATACACATCAGATCAACAACAACAACAACTAGTCTCTACATGGAAACCCTGTCATGACTCATGACTGAGTGACAACTTATCTACATGTATGAATGATGATATACCGTATATATGTGTTTTTGCATGTGTTGTTTCCATACAAACTCAGATTTTCCAACTTCAACAGTTGACGTTTATAGACTCCCCAGTGGCAAATCCCAAACCGACCGTACGGGCCTAAGCCCCTATTGTTGGGGTTGATGGGGGTGAATCAGACATTATCTAGTAATTTAGCATATTAAGGCATTGTTTTGTGAGGGGGTGACCTTTTGATGCAACAGCGAAAACTGGCACTTGGAACTGGCAGAATGGGACGCCCGGAGCCGAATTGCATCGTTATCATCGTTGACTTCCAGGTCCATCATGGGGTTGACATTGGGTTACAGTATTGGTTGTATGTACAGTGTACAGTATTGGTATTGGTTGTAGACCCCCGATCCCAGAATTATCAGAAACCAAAAGCTTGGGGCCCATAAAGCATGTACAGTAACAACATGTAACAACTGAGTTATCAGTCCTTTTGGTATGTAGGAGGCTGGATCTCTTGAAAAATGCTGGGTCATTCCACCCCCGAGTACAACATTTTATGGGAAAGGCCTATACGACATTCACAAGACTGTAACAAGACTCCAATTTCCAAAGGTGGCTGGTGGTATCACAATGTAAGATAGGTAATGGTAACAATGGTAAATTATTATTCGATGTTGTTCGCATGTATAGATACGCACCTGTCGGTGGAATAACCGATCTTTCTTCAACTCCGGTTGATGCCCGCTAGAGGGTGAATCGATGGAGTCTCTCACGGAGAAATGAAGGTCGTTCAAGCATGAAGTGCGCCTCAGTGATGCGGCAGGAATCTTGCAGCGAGGCTAGTTTAACAGAACTTGCCATTTCCATCCAGTTTCCATTATCTATAAAACATTGTAAAACGGTTTAAGCAAACATCTTTAGGAAACAGTGCTTGTTACAATCAAATTTAGGGGGTATTGATTCTCGCATCATCCAATTCTGAGACAGTAGGACTCAGTAGGAATGATTTTCATGAATTCCATGTTCATCCTGAGGGACAAAGCATCTTCCACTGATCAAAACGGCCTCTCTAACACAGCGGTCGTGGCAATGGGTGAATTCAACCAGCAAAAGCCAAGTTGAGGTTTTACTGCTGAACAAACCACGGTATATAACAATATCTGACTCTGACATACTCTGACTGGGTCATTGTTATCCGGAGAAATGTCGATTCTGAAGTCCAAACTGCCCGTGATATAGGAGATTATATAGGGATTGGGACCTGAGAGGGCATCAGCCTGATAACTTCAACTTGGAATCGCGTTGCCTACTGTAGTTTGGCCATTGGCTCAAGAGAGCTTTAGTGTCGGAAGTTCAGAACTGAAAAGAACCGTAGTTTCACAGTCAGCAGGACATTGAATCTTAGGGACCTGGAGTCTTTCGGGTGTGTCCCGTGTTTGTTTCCATTTTGTTTCCTTCGTGTTGCGTCCGAGCGAAAAAGATTGAAGCTGGCGTTTGCACTTAGGAGTGGAGGGTTAAAACATGTTGAAACCTTCTTCGATCGTGGGTCTTGATTGACGTCTTCGGAATCTAGGGTTTCTAGAATTTATCATGGTAGCGGAGCCCTACGGGGCTACCCACACCGTATCACGCTGACCCTTTGGTAAGGATGTCGACTGAGGCACAGGTGACTTCGAGTATAATCAATGGCCATTTCAGGAACCTAATATCCCCACAAAATATGGCCCTATATGGTACAGTACTTCCATTTTAGGATCCTGGATTTCCCATTGATATAAGGTTCATTTTCTGCAAGCTTTGCATACCTATGTGTACCCAAACAAAAATGTTTTGATCAATCCGCGTGAAAACTCGCCATTTAGTTTGGTGATTTTCCGATCGTTTTTGTATCCAGTTGGACCCCGCCGCCCAGAAATAAACGGACGTGACGTCCAATAATCCCAACGTGCCTGAAAGATTAATAACTTGGCTTATGATGTTTATGACTAAGCTAACGGACTGGTTTGTGGAGGATTTATATATCTCCAGTTGGATGAGTAAAATAAACAAACTTCTGATGGGCCGACGATGTAACAACCCATTTCCAAACCATTCACCAACAGTTTGGTTTGTCTGAAAATTGAGCACCCCTGAATCCAGTAAAATTGCAATTTGCGGGGAATATATATACACCATTTCAAACAGACTCAACATCATCTTGTTTGTTATATAAATACCATTAAATACCCTCATATATGATCCCAGTGGTTTATGCCCGACTGTATATTACTCACCCTAATTATATACTGTTGATCGCTAAACCCTATATTGCACATACTTCATCAATATCTCCATTTCATGTTATATAATATTAAATCATCATCTTATCACCATGCAGAAATTGTTGACTAAATACCGCATGATTGTCCAGGCAATTCTTGCTATTGCTTATATCACAATTATACGTATTTATCAACAACCTTATAAATGCCGATGGTTATCCAACAATAGAGCGCATTGTTCATACAACAAAAAATGGGGGGGTCTCACCATGCAGAATCATGCTGCTTGTACAGTCCATTTTCAGACACCAACCTGTCACAACAAAAAAAACCTGCTGCAGCTCAAAGCTTCGGAGTGATTTACTCTTCTTCTGTCCCTCACTTGGGATGGGATGGATGTCATCCTGGCCAGCGGCAAACGTGGCTGGGGTTTGGGCCCACTAGAGGATCTAGAGGTGCAAAACATCCAGGCATCGTGGTTGAAAACCCATAGAATCCATAACTGATGAGCTACGATATTCGAAACATATTCCACATGTAAGTCGGCAATAATCTGTGGTCCACATGGTTCTCACTGGGGTTGGTTTGAAGGACCGATTACGGTTGAAACCATGGGTGTAGATTGATTGACCAGCCAGTGGGGTCCTATATCTCTTACCTTCAACATCCATCAACCAACATTTCGGCCCAAAATGATAGGTGAATACATCATACATGATGCATGTTGAATTGGCTTGTGTAAGGAGGAAAGAGGAAAAGAATCATGTTTATCAGCAACTTTTACAGGTTTCACAAACATGTCCCCTTCATCCCTTCCTCCACTTCTGGGAAATCGCGTGACGATAGAAAATAATGATCCACGAGATCGATCTATCTATATATACATATATTGCACAATAAATTTGTTGATGAATGAAGGAAGACACTTCCAATCTGACATTTTGATGATCAAACAAAGGATGTGTATCTGGTCGTTGGTTTAAACCCTAAAGAATATTCGTCAATCCCTGCAACTACTAGCTTACCAGCTAGGGACAAGGTCATTTCATTGTGTACATTTTCTTGGGGCTAAATCCTCATGGAGAAGAGTTGATCAAAATGATCAACTCCTCAAAAATTGGTGTTTTCATACTTATAACTTTTATATAATAGTTGTACTATTGCTACCAATAGGGTCAACTAATATAGATGCGGGCTGTTAGTTTACTGAAGGGTCCCGGTTGCGCCTCGTCGAGATCAGGCAACAGCGCCTTGAACTGCGAGTAGAGCTCCTTGTCCTCCACGGATCAGTGGCTGTTTATTGCTGATTCATATGCATTTATAGATAACTTATATAGTTACAATTAGTTACATATACGCTTCTATAATGCTATAGTCATATAAAACAAAAATATGAACGATCGAAATTAGAGTATATAATATAATGAAAAAAAAAACTCAGTACTGTTCGGAGTTGCAATCCACATTGCTGGGCTTGTTTATATAAGTGGGTCATTGGCGTTGAAAATCCAGTAAGACAGGGCAACGGAAGATGTGCCATGTCCGTTTCATTGTCATGAAGCACTAACCCAGGTAGCAACGTCACATCAACCACATAGCCTGCATATATATATATAACTATGTATATATATATGATTCTATATGCATATGCTGCATATGCGGCACATATGCGCATTTACATCCAGAGATAGTGAAGCATGAGCACTTGTTGCCACACATGCCTATCTGTAACGTCGAGCACAATTTCTTCCCGTGACAATGTCCTCCAAGACTTCGCGTGGTAGAAAGTCCAAAACATTCTCACCTGGGTTGTGCTTCCCCGCGGAACTGGTTTGAAACAAATTGGAAGTGCTGCAACAACTAGTTGGTCGAGGGTTGCACTCATCCCAAGCAAACATCAATCGACAAGGGACCGTGGGTGAACACTAAAACACATCTAAAACCAGCAACAAGACTCGAGAATTGATTCCATATATGATGGATCGTACGTGTGTGGATTGTTGGCGTATTCACATGGGTATCCCTTGCATAACCATCAACCAGCCAAACAGTGAAGCACTGCCATCCCTGCGGCCCCTCCAACTAACATAGCTCAAAAAGAAAGTCGTTTTCCAACCCCTAACTCATGACTCATGGCATTAACATGCATACAGTTACATCTACCAAAAACCATAGGTATCCATAGGTATTCGCAGGGATCCATGGGTATCCATAGGTAACCTCTTAGCGATTCCGTACCGCGGCCCCACCTTGCACCAAATTCTGTGGTGCCCGACCTTCTTCTGTGATCAAATTGGTCTTGGCCTGCAAAAGGGGAAATTGATGGAAATTGCATATAGAGTTTATGGATGTTTATGGCAAATATGTGGAGAATGAGCTTACAAGCACTTGCAAGTAGCATGGTTTACCTACATGTTATGTTTTCGTGTAACCTGTTGAGTTGAAACTTATCCTCTCTCTCCCTCGCCTACTCAAGGAGTTCAGCAAAGCTTTCAACTTATGTATATATATATTAGTATTATTATGTATATACAGCTTTCTTGTTGCAAGGTTCTATTACCAAAGGGCATTTTTTGGGGGCATATCCAAATGCAGGTCTAGACTGTGGGGTATCCACACTGTAGCCACGCGGCCACATCACGTCACACCTTTCTGGTCTCCTAGTGCTTCTTCATGCCACAAGTCACACACGGTCAATGATTGTGTTTGGGAGTCTGGTGAGTCATGTGGTGGGGGGACTACAAAGTTATTGCTGGCTGGACACAACATCATACTCTACACCAAGTTCAGTGAAGACCCCTGATGTGGTTAATCTCAAGTTCGGTTTAACAACTTCCCCACAAAGTTCAAAGGTCTAGATCCTTGAGAAGATTGTCACCTCCAAATACAGTATATACAGTAATTAATCACCAGCAAAACAAACAATGAGATTCATGAGATTTCAGTAAGAATTTCAATTGAAAAATAGTCACTTGATTTTCAATTGATTTTCCTTTAAAATCTAAAGGATATGTGAGGATTTCAATTGAAATCATTTCCAGAGGGGCTGAGATGCGCTTCGGCGCATCGGCGCCTTGGCGTCGATGATCTCTCGGAAGCCATGGATGTCCCCAGAGGCGGCCGCCAGATGCAGGGCAGTCACCTCCGGAGCGATGGGAACTTTGAGAAGTTGGGAACCTGGAAGAAAACTTGGAAAAACAGGAAAATGGAAGAAAATTACTGGAAAATGACTGGAAAATGGCTGGAAAGTGGAAACTTGGAAGATGACTGCAGAACGTTTGGAACTTAGGATGCTCTTGGATAATCATTGGGTGATTTGGTAATAACCGGGTTAACCAGCATAGCTCAAGGAGATGAACATTACTGTAAAAAGAAAAACATAATGGGGTGGTTCTCATTTCTGGCATACACATTTTTCTGCAACGCTGGTGTCAAACAAACTCATTTACGTGTAGATTATATCAGCAAATACCTTGTTTGTTTGCTAGTGCAATTTGAAACTGCAAGCAGATAACCTGAGATGGGGACATGTCCTGACGGCCTTGACTGTGAAGTATAGTGTCCGGGTGTCTGATTTGACAGAACTGTACCATACAAGCTTATAAACTGCCTTTATCTACTGCGAATCTGTTCAACCAGGAATCGCTTATTTGAAGTCATTATACTTGTTACATAAAGGGTAGCAAGTGGGTTCAATATCGTGGTCCCATTCAAACATATATAATCTTTAAACATTTGTTTAAACCTAAACCACCATCAACAAAAATAGAAAAGTAAATCCCATGTACTGAAATAGTAAATTATATATATATATATATATTTGTTCTATTTTTTTCCGTCTTTTTAAGCGCTGCTTTAAATGGATTGGCACAGTGCCAACCATTCCATCCTTTCCATTCGGCAGTGTTCCTCACTTGCGATCCAAGAAACGCCACGCTCGTCAGTATCATCCACACGAGCCCCTGCACTGAGTAAAGCCCGAATGACACTGGCTTTGCCGTTGCTGGCTGCATACATCCTTGGCTTATCAGTTGACGGCACACCCCCCGGAGAAGTTGCAGGACACTTTCATGTTTGGAGGTAAGCGCATGTACAATCCATGGTTTATAGTTTCCAGTAGATTTTACATGTTTTACCGTAAACCCATTCATAGTCAACCGCGCAAAACAAGACGATGTCACTAGGACATCAACTATGCATGGAATAGTCACCTCTTGGCCCAAAGTAACTCTAGATCCGACAATCTTATTCTTCGGCTCTGAGCCGTCCAATGTGCAGCCCTGCTGTGCTCGTGCTTCTGCTTTGCATGTGAAAAGATGCGGATTTGCCCAAGCGTGTGATGTAGAGACACGTGTATACATATGCATAAATACGATATATATACATGTATATATACCTAGGCCTGCCAGCTGGGTAAAGTTTCTTCCGCCAGCCCAGGCCCAGGCTAAAGAAATTATTGTCGCTTCAGTAATTTCTGCCGTCTCAGCCACAAACTTCCGTTTCAACTGTTGTGCGGGATTCTTGCCGTGTCAGCTGCCATTCTTGCATGTTCTCACTTTTTTGATATTCACACACTCTCAGCAACATGGGCAGATAGGTAGCAGGTCAAAGTCCAAATATGCATTGAAAACAACCAAAATAAATTACGCTGTTTGGTTGGAAATTTACGCCGTTTGGTTGGGAATTTATGCCGTTTCAGTTTGTCACTTTCTTGGTAGAGGTTTTCAAGATGGACACATGAGTTATGCGTTCTTCATGCGGCGAAAGTCTCCGCCACACCTGTGGAATTGAGAGAAACTCATTCCACTCAAAACATCACAAATTGCTGGAGCCATCCATCCAAAATCCAAAAACTTCCGTCTCATCAAAAAAGCTCCGTTTAAGGGTTGGCCGCTCCAAAAGTTAATTTTTCACCAAACAAGGATGTGCCTTTTTCAATCCAAAATAATCTCTGGCTTTTTGCCCGGCATCTTGGCTAGCCTCTTGCCCTCTGGTACTCGAATCCGACATTGGAAATTCCCTGGAATCCCCTATGTACTTACAAATGATGTTCCATTACAATTTCCCCCAATTTCCCCAATGAAACGTGGAAGATTAGAAAAGGAAAAACGTGAAAAAAACCATCAGCTTTTTACGAGGCGCAAAGGTGTGAGGCCACAGTTGTGGATGGGTTCTCCAGATTGGTAGCGATCAATGGTAATGAGCTTCAAAGGCTGCCGCACATTCACATCCTCAGTAGGGGCGTCCTGCAGGTGCAAACCTGGGGGAAGTGGCGATTTCTAGTCCCAATTGAAATGGCAACCTACGATCTGACATGATTTGACATAACCATACATAACCTATGTATCAAAACAGGGATGGTCAACCAAATTCCTAGCATCCTCTATAGATGGCGAACGATGAAATGCCCCACATTGCCCCATTCTCCAGCCTGTAAACAACTCATGGGCTACTTAATGAGGAGATAAGCACACCATTTTAGTAGCAATTGCTGTAGCCAAGCTTGCACGAAATTCTGCTGGGAAATGCCAGTAGCCGACTAGGGCTTGACGCGGATTGACAAATCTCATTCTGCCAAGGCTCTGCCTTCATCGCGATGGCATGGCGCACACCCTCCAAATTTCCGTTTCGCACCGCGCGCATCAACCTTGTGTGGAGTGGCACCCTGCAGTCCAGTGGCCCAACTGATGCTTTCATAAGAGGGTTGGTGAAATATCCCATACCAAACATCACCCATGACTGCCCATGACTGCAGTTGTATTGTAGCGCCTAAAAAACCTGTTCAAAACCACATGGCTTGCTACCCCGTCTCATGGGCTTTTTCGGGCCAAGCGACTCTAGCTCGTAGCAGGGGCTTTGATCCTAAGGCTCAGGAGCGAGGGCGGGATCCCTGCCTATCATTGGTGCTAGGGTTATGTCCATATCTTATTGTATCTTGTCACCTCTTGCTCCAGCCGGGCAAATGTATGGTCTTACACTTTGGTCCATGTCCATGTTGGCCCACTTTTGCACAACTCTACCCTGTAAATTCTAAAATGGCCCAATTCGCTTCAAAATGAGCGGTGGGTCCTGGGTGGCTCGGGATGTTCAAATGAACTTGTCAGGCATATCATGTGATGGCGCTCATTGGCTCTCCATCCCTATCATCCCTCCAAACTACCAACTGCCAGGTTGCCTTTTCCATCATCTCTTGCACACAATCCTTGGGACTGGAGTGTAAAGGATGCAAGGAGCCAATATGCCACTTAAAGTATCTTAAAGTGCCATAGGCTTCGGTGCGGATGCGTCAACCCAAACCACCACTTATGGTAACTTATCAGTTGATTTCTTTGGAGAATTCCTCAGTTTACCATCATTGGTTGATGACACCTGGAAAGCCAACCGCCATTTTGATTTGTTTTGATTAGTCATTGAGTATATACATGGTGAACCAACTTCGGGGATTGTTTTCTGGCGGCTCCGACGGGGTGAAGATCAAATCAGAAAACCTTCAGCCATAATGAGTAGGTGTGTTCTCTTTTTCCTTGTTCTTTTATATAATAAGCGATTATATGCATGCATAGACAAGCACAAACAAGTAGTTCACTCCTTAAGTGCGTGCAATTACAACGATACAGTACGTAGGTATATACCATGCTACGCCTATACGCATGCGGCATGCGTTTTCCATACCATGATTATCCAATACTATGTTATCCATATGATTCACCTATATTCACCCATGTATGTTGGTTCACCATGCCAATATCATCCAATATCTGAAACCACCAGCCAGTCGGAAAAGATCCCATGTAGATTGACCCAAACATGTCCCAAACATTCACAGAGGCACGGCCACATCGCAGCCGCGATTGCACTCAGGGGTTCGACATCGCATGGGGAGCGGCGGAACATTCCCCATGGCCTCGGGAAAATCAACTTCCAAAGCATCTGTGGAAGGTTCTGTGGAAGGCTATGTACTTTGGATATTCAACTTCCAAAGCTATGTCAGCTATGTACTTTGAGTGGCTTCCAGTTTCAATGTTGCTAGTCAGACAAGGGCCAGTCTTCTTGATCTTTCACTACAGTATCTTGTCTAGGTGTTTTTTGGGACAGCATTTTTCTTTGCAAAGGCGAAGAGCAGCAGCCTACTCTCGCATGTGCTGTAATCTAACAAGAATTGGATTTGGAAGGGATAGCCGCGACATTCGTAGGGCTCGAGCTGAGGATTGCCGATCTATTATATATCTTCAGACTGGCTGCCTCTAGAATCAGAACCTACAGTACACTTTCCAAAACCACGGGCAAAACAGCCGAAGATCTGTATGGACACCGTTTTCCTTTTGAATGTGTGGGGGGTCCACCTTTCTTTCGAGTTGAGCCGAGCCTTGCTCATCTCAGAGTGGTTGAAAGTGGCCCAGGCTTCACCCATTCTCCAGCTATCATAACCAATCTACCTTAGATACCTTGCATTATTTCTAACTGGCTAATAAAATACTTACCCATGATATAATTAATCCATCATAATCCATCTCCCTTCTGGTAATCAAATCAATGGACAATTGTTTGGATGATTTTATTTTCCCATCAAAACATTAAAACCTTATAAAACCTTCATGTTTGGGGAAATTCCATGGCATTCCCATTGCCATTGATTACCGGAGTAGCCACTCCAGGTGGCGCCGTGTGACTCTAAGCTCGCAGCCCGTGGAGCAACCGCAGTTCGGTTGTGTCACAACGAAGGCTTTTTGTTGTGTCACCGTAGCGAGTGGAAACTTTGTGCATGAACGACTCAACATATTTCAACATGTTTGCGTGATACGATGTGATACGCTATACTGTGATACTGTGTAGTAATACATGCAGGTACCGTATGCATCTGTTCTTTTGAAAGCCTTTGCGTATCATTCAGTATCCCACTGGTGCATCAATTCTCATAGGGAAATTCTGAAGCTTCGTGACTGGGCCGAGGCGACATCCCGAAAAGTTGGGCGGAAACTTTCGAGCGGAACATCGAGAAGAGGTGGAAAACATCACCATCAAGACACCATCATTACGGCCCCACCTCTTAAAGTCCAAGAGCGAAAGGACCAGGGGAAAAACATGGAAAAAAATGAAAAAACTGTGATACATTGATTCAAGAGGCCTCCATGAAAGCGGCTAAGACACTCAGCGCATGCCTTCCCATGCCCTGCCCCTGATGAAGACTTTGTTTGGGGGGTTAAGGACGTGAGACCGACCTCATTGAATCAAGGTTTGAACGCTCATTTGGGATACCATTAAAATTTAAATCCATTAATTAAAACCGCTTCCAAAACCTAGAACCTGACATATCTGACATATTGGAAACTGCAATCGTATTTACTCAGGTGCTGTTGTGTTGTGACATGTTTTGCAGCTTCTCATTTTGGGGGTGTACCCAAGTATTATACAAATCCCACAGTTGCATACAGTTGCTACATGGCTCCACATTTCAGCCCCGGTTGCTCCCAACGGCAACGCTTTGTCCCGGCAAATCTCTAGGTTTCGAGTCTCTGCCAAGGTCGACTCGGTCGACCATACCATTTTCCAACATTCTCAGAACATGGACTCTGTGGATCCCAACATATTCAACGCATTCCATTGCCGATCCCAACAGCCTCCGGTAAACAAAGGCGACAATGGCACATTTATAGCTATTTATAGATATTTATAGAGGATCTATTCCCATTAAAGAGCATCCTTTTTTGGGGAATTCCCCATTGCCAGGCTTGATTACCGGAGAGTAAAACGATTCAACGAGAGAGAGTTGGGCCTCGGATCCTCACATTGGGTTGTAGCAGGTTTCATATTTCCAGGGGCTTCAGGAAAACCTACAGCAGGATGCCCAAATATTCGGTGATATTAAATGATATTAATACACATTTCAAGCGTTTCTTCCAGGAGATGTTTCCTTAAATCAAGCCACTGAAGCATTGATAAATGGATTACAACACGCATGGATATCTTTCCGGGCATCATCCCGGGCAAATGGGCATGGGTTCTTGAACAAAAACTAATAGAATATGAAACATACAAGTGTGTGATCATTAGAGTATGTTTGAGAAAAAACATTGAGACACATGATCTTGACTCTTGGATTCCTTAGAGTCCAGGCAACAGGTCGTCCTACAAAGCCTGGCCGAAACAAAAGTCAGGGTGCAGGGAAATCATTGGGAGACGAAGACAAGACTGTAGGAATGAGATAGGTAGCATCTGGAATGTGTTTTTTGTTTCCCCTCCTGTTGGTTGGAAGACCTTATTGAACAACCTCCATGTGTTCAAAGCTTGCAGAATGCATTGCGGTTCAAGAGTATCACACCCAGGCCGCTGTCGGCATCGCATCCCATGCTGCAGAGAAGTCATCAACCACGCCTGGTTGCAGCACGAATCTGGGTTTGGTAATATCTTCGGTTTGCTCATTCTGTTGGTCTGGTTTCACACAGCACACCAGCGTCACAAAGATAGGCTTACGAATGGCATGAGGTACTTAGATTGATTCTGGATCTTGGCGAATCTTGGTGCTGAAATGATTTAAACACGTCCATATTCCTGGCGCCCTGAACAGGGGGACAATAGCATCAATAATAGCCATGCGACCCCTTGGGATGTTGATGTACTTGGCGACTTAGTGAATAATTATTCAATTTGGATCCAGCCCAGGTCTTGGACACATCTTCTCTTCATCCTGCCAAGGAGCATCTAGGAGGGGATCCTTCCTAGGCAGCGTCCCAAACGATTCATGCAACACGAATCTCAACCACACGAACCTCAACCGATTCGTGTTAGGATCCATCTATGTGAGTCTATGTGCAAACCTTGCGAAATTGTCCCCCTAATTATGTATAAGGATGCCCTGCTAAAGGTCAATTCTATATCCAATTCAGCAGGAAAATAAGCAAACCATTCACCTGTCGCTTCAGTTGAGGCTCTTTTGCGACGTGAGTTTGACTCACTGGGCACAGCATCGTCGTCCTGCGTTGCAACATGTGGGGGATCCATACATGGAGGCGTTTTGCAACCGTTGTCAAGGGAATACTTGCTGGGACGCCATGTTTGATATGAATGTCATGTTGGTCAAGTTTGATCTGAACCAATGAAATCAGCGTCAATTTGATGCTCCAGAAGCCCAGCAATATATCAGTGCAATTTACTGTGACATTATGACTACACCCTACTAGTCAGGTAAAGATCCCGAAAGCAACCCGTGAACTACACAGTTTGTGCAGAAGAAAACTCAACACACATGAGAAGTAAATGAACGTAATGTCGTTCTAACAGGTTTCTTTGCAGGTGTGGAATGCAAGCGAATCACCGCCACCAACAATTTGCTTAAGAGCCAACGAAAAAAATCAGACATAGTCCCAGTGGATTCCCCAAATGGTGGATTGACCAATGGGACAATAGCATATCACCTTCGGGCGCAAGGAAGAACATCCAGCCTCTGGAGTGACCGGCAACAAGGCCTGGAATTCCTTGAGTAAGACTGCGTCCTGGCAGCTTGTGTAAAGCATTGCTGGAAGAATGGAACTTGGGAACATCTGCAAACCACTGACCAAAATGTCCCTCGTTTTGGTCCTCCAAGATCTCTCGTGGCAAATAGTCCAGCACTGTGTCTCCTGTCCCAGCAATACTTGGGGATGCTCCAGACTTGGGGGATGCTTTCGTTCCCCACCATCGTGGTATCCCGCGTTATCAGTGAGTGAATCACTGTACAACCCACTCTATTCCCAGTTATAAGGGGTTATATCATGCTATATCCATAGCAATTCGCTAACTCCATGGCTCATCCAGGTATGGTTGATTGATGAAGTCAGCGGCCTCAAAACGAGTGCACCATACGTCCGAAATATTTCCACCACATATCCACCATAATATAATGCATATGATTATACATACATATATATATATATATATACATGTATATATCCATGATCCACCGGCCGGTTCTGTTCCAGCCGGTCCTTCGTAGGTCAAAGAATTGGGGTTGGCCTGGCCCAGGCAAAGAAACTGGGTTGTAATCTATGGCGCCAATGTATGGCTCGACTAACGCATGAAGTCAAAGCGAATTCATGACATTTCGTGGCAATAGATCGGCGTAAAGTACTACGCAACCACCACAGAAAAAAAAAAAAAACATATGCATTCCTAAGAATTAAAATGGCATATTACACACATTGTCTGAATCTTTGGGAGGCTATATACTATACACCCTCTGGTAATCAAACATGGCAATGGAAAATCCAACATTTAATGTTCCCATGTTTCAAATGCAATTCAAATGCCCGTTTTCTTCCGGGATTTCCCAGCCACGTCAACGACAGCACCTGGGCTTTGATGAGCTCCTCCACGCTGTTGATGTCACCCGAGGACGCCGCCAGATGCAGCGCGGTTTCCTGGTCCATGGACAAGGTTGAGAAAGGCAAACGTTAAATTCATCCAATCCTGGAATTATTAAGGAGAAAATTTAGAGAAAACAAACTAAAATGAACCCAAATTAAGGTCAACACATCTCCGAGTGCATATGTATTCAAAAACATGCTGAAATCATCAACATGGAAAATCAACAAAGTTGATCTGAACAGCTCATGCATGTTTTCAATCTCCTGAGGCACGTTTGAGTGACTGTCATTCAGTGGGTTCGTCTGAAAATTCCGGGGCAAAACATGTTTGATGGTTAATCATCGTGTTCCAATTTCACGCAAACCAAGTGAGCAACATCCAAAATCCAAATTTATCATTCCACTATACTGGTTGGTTGAGGAGGATTCCCCTGTTGGATTGCGAAAATCTCCAATATATTGGGCTTATTGGGTAGTGTAATCCCCTATGATCATTAACCAACAGGGTTTTGAACACTCCTCAAGTATCCTTGACCTACAGTAATTTGATTTAGAAACACTTACAGAAGAACAAGGCATCATTTTGAAGCAAGAATGAGTGACTGTCTGTCACAACTGATGTGAGAACGCGAAACGGCTGGAGCAACGTCTCCCCGATTCCCAAAACCACCTCAATGCTTGGGAATGTATATCCCCACAGTATATATATATATATATACTGTATATATATATAATAGATTGATTTTAATTGTGCCACATTAGGAAGCACCTAATGTGGCAGCAATCCACGGTCATAGGCATGAAATCAGAGGAGAAGAATTCGTTATACCTTCTGCCAATCAAACATGGCAATGGGAAATCATGTAAATGGAGGCTTTAATGTGACATAATCTTTAAATGGGATATTGAAGGTTATGGTGCAAGTTTGATTACCAAAGGATGTATCTGATATCATTTGAATAATATTCATTTACAAATCAAACTCACCCCCATGCACCAGTTGTATCAACATCATCCCAAGGTCTCTCTTGGATATATGGCAAAACAATGTTTTTCCCAGTTCAAATTTACCAAGCGAAACACTTGGTCAACCATTTCATACCCCGGGTGGGTTCGTCTGAACATAGGATCTCCCAAGAATTTGTTTGATATAGTCGTGAGTCGTAAATCATTAGTTTCCACATTTAACGATCCATAATTTAATCTAGGGGTATACCCCTCCATTTTTACACGCAAAAGTATCTCCAAATTGGTTACATGTCCCATGATCTCTCCGCATATCACCATAAAATGGTTGGATCGTTAATATGAACAAATAATACACACACATATATATATATATATGTTGTTTTATTGTAGGTCCACAAAATCACATAATATCCAGTAAATCCAAGCAATATCCGTTACTATTCCGTTATTATCCCATAACATCTCAGCGAGCCACGCCGCGCTCGTTGGTATCGTTCAAGTGCGCCCTGGCACTGAGGAGCATTCGAATGATCGCCGCATTGCCCGAGCTGGCAGCACACATCCTAGGCACCAGGCTTTTCTTGGACGTTCATGGAGGTACTTAGAATTGGGAAAATTGCAATTGACATCGATGGCAAATCATGAAAAATTGTCATTTATTGTCCACATTGGTGGTGTTTGATATGTCTTCCGTTTTGGCATGCATGTGTAGATAATGCAATCTGATGCTGTATCAGAAAAGGACACATTTAAAGAAACATGTTGAGCCTAAAATTCTCTTGGCAATGAAGGCCATGGGGGACAAAACATCTCTCAACAAAACAAAATCATTGCACGAAATACATAATTACAGGATATTCCAAGAGTACGTTACATTGAACACGTCTTTGGCGATATCAAAGAAATAGGATAGGTCAAGCCATTGACTGCCCCTGTGATTCACTGGTGGTGCAGCTGGGTTTTTCTTGGATGGGAAAAACCATGGTGATGTTCTCCACTATGGACCCTGTAAGAATGGTTATATATACATATAGTTATTTATTTATATATATATATATATTTAATATATATATATATATTCAATTTTACCTGGAATTGCACCTCCGAATAGTTCTGTGCTGTTCAGAAATATGGAAAACACAACAGGTCTAACTTAGACAGGCGTCGCCTGTCTCCGTGTCGTTCCAAAATTAGGTTTTCCTCGCAAGAGTTGAAAAAAACACAAGTTGAAAATCAATGCTAAATATCATGAAGTAGATTTGACAATGCTGCTGGAAACCAATGGAACATGCTGAAATAGGTTTGAGAATTGCCTAAACAAATGTTAAAAAACTGAAATAATCCATTCCCCAAACGTACTCCAAATATTGAAAATCAGGGTCCCTTTTAATTTTGGGAAACTTGAAGTTCCCGACTTTGATTCTTAATTGATCCCCTTTAGAAAACAAATTTAAACATGAAGGTCCCATTTGAGGGTTTCAGCCCCAATAAAAACTAGTCAACACTGGTGTGTTCTGCACTAGTTTTTTAATCTTAAGGTTATTTATTAATATATTATATATATAGTATGTATTATATGGGAACCATCGAAAACATATTTTTGGCAATTTAAATTAGATTGTACAAAGGGGTGTATATACTCGATTTTGAAATAGAAACAACTAGTTCTTTTTATTGTGGTCTTTCATTTAGTGTTAGGGGGAAGCTTCGCACCTTAATACTAAATACACTCCACTATTAAAAATTCGCCCAGGATCCCCCAGGTGTTTATCATTAGCAGGGGTTAGTACTAGGGGGAGGGATTAGGTTGGACAATTGTTTAAAACCGCTGGTAAAATAAAAAAACAATATCTTAGGACACCTGATCAACAAATGTGCATACTTTTCTTTATAGATTGGTCATCCCGGATCCCGGACAACCATTTCCGGGAAAAGTGAATTATCGAAAAAAGAGACCCGTAACTACATATCCAAAACATGGGAGAAATAACTAATGAAAACCAATGCTAAAGTTAATGAAACAGATTTTGAAATTCTGATGAAAACGATGGTAAAATGGCAAATCGGTTGAACAACAGCTGAACACGAATGGAAATATGCTGAAACAGCTTGGACAATTGCTTAAAACCAAATGCAAAAGACTGAAATAGGTTTGAGCATTGCTTAAAACCAATGGTAAACTATATAATGAATTATGTCAAACAAAAATAAAAGAGTTAATGCTAAACATCATGAAATCGGTTGAACACTAATGAAAAACTATGGCAATAGGTTCGACAATTGCTCAAAGTCAATGGCACATGGCTGAAATAGGTTGGACAACTGCTGAAAACCAATGGCAAAAGGCTGAAACAGGTTGGAAACTAGCTTAACACCACTGGTAAAAGGATGAAATATATTTTGGGACACCTGATCAACACATATCAACAAGTGTATGTGTGTGTGTACTTTTCTTTATAGATTGATCATCCTGGACCACCGTTTCCGGGAAAAGTCAATCATAGGAAAAAAGTAGACCCGTAAGAAAATAGTTGTCGCAAAATCATCCCAAAAGGGTAGCCGGTCAGATCCAGCCGGGAGAAAGAAACTAATGAAAGCCAATGCTAACTGATGAAAGCCTATGGTAAAATGTTGCAATATTTTGAACAAATGCTGAAAACCAATGAAAAAAGCTCTGAAATAGATTGGACAATTGGAAACTTGCTTGAAACCAATGGTCAAATGATGAAATACATTTTGGGCCACCTGAGCAGCAAATGTGTGTACTTGTCTTTATAGATTGGTCATCCTGGACCACCATTTCCGGGAAATGCAAACTATAGAAAAGCAAGTACTGTAAAAAAAGAAAACAACATAGTTGTCCCAAAATCATCCCAAAAGGATAGCCGGTCAAACCAGCCCCAGAAGTGCGTTTTTGAAGAAAGAATTTCTGTTGAAATTGTTCCCAACAACCGGAAACTCATGAACCCCAATGCTAAAAAATGCAAATAATAACAACTGATGAAAACTACTACTCATCCTATCATCAAGATAATAAATTAATTACATGCAATAAGAACACGGATGATCAATTCATTCACTTTTTTCCTCCTCTTCTCAGGATGCTTCGTTTAGTACCAGATTGTGACCAACCTGGACTGAGCCACTCCCACATCCACAAGGACGAGGCACAGGGGGGTCTGTCCGCTGCGAATGGCTTTTCCAGAGTGGTACCTTTCTAAAGTAACCAGTGAAGGCTGCCGCGCATTCACATCCTTGCAGCAACTTCTGCTGATGAATTTTGATGCTTGATCAAGTTGATGAACTGCAGTGGAGAAAGTCGCCATGAAAAATGTCGAAATTCTTCGGTTGTACGATATCGTATGATCATCGAGTTGCCTACCGCAAGGTTGGTTGACATGCTGCTATACGCTGGTAATGTGTGAGACCAACAGCGTGCTATGGAATATCACCATTTTTTACAGTCAAGTGCTTAAATTGTCAAACTAAAGGGGCAACGGCTTCATTAGCTATAATTTATATATATAATTATATAATTATATGATTATACATGATTATATATGATTATATTTGTTAAATTACTATATAGAGGGTACTAGCAAATAATTTTGCCACTCTCATGAACCTGAAGCTTCCTGCGCCGTCTTGGATTGATATGGCCGCACGGTCATCTAACTCAACTGAATGCAACAAAATCAATTGCATGGAAGTGCCAAAGGTGGCGATTGCCCGAATTGTCATGAATTAGAAACATGTTACTTATCTACTTACTGCATGTATGTGTGTCACATAGCTACATAACATCTCAAGTAATCCTGATTTTGTGGTGTATTATCCATCTTAAATACCCTTCCCCCAAAATGAACATATAGATCCAATGCCAAACTGTGGTTTCTGAGGGGAAGGGATTGCAACCGTTCCAAGGGACAGCTTTCATTGAGATGAGGTTTTTAACAACCTCCAACTTCTGGTTCTTGACGGCTTGGAGCAATTGAAACTCTTTGTTCCATTTCTCCTCTTGCTCCTAAGCGCAAATGGGGCAAATGGACTTCACAGCAACTGTGTCTTGAGATAATTGAGAACTCACTGACTGTGCACCAAAAACGGAGGTAATTAGACATACAGAGTAATCCGATAATTCAATTCACAAATGCAAACCCGAATCCAATAAGATCAAAATCCAAACATGATAGTCATCCAACATGCCCAGGATGTCCGTCGTGGCAGTACTGGTTTCATCCCACAAGGATTTGTCTCAAAATGGAGCATGCCGGGCATGCCCCATGTTTTCGTTCCATCAGAAAATCTGTGGGACTCCAATTACCATGATATATTTTTCTGATTAGATTTAATCAAAGAAATCATGATATTATATATACAGTATATTATATATATATACATAGTAAAGCTAAGGGTATGTGGTATGCAATTTTAGACAAGTACACATTGTCTGTCACAACAAGTGGCTCTCGTTCGTAGCTCGAGGACGCAGTCCTTAGGTTTCATCCGGTCATAGCTGAGTGACCATTGTGATGGCGAAGCAACTTTCACAGTGCCGCATTGGCAACCCAAGAAAAAAACACCAGTAATTAGTTGGGCGCGTAAAGATCGCAATTGGATCTTTCTATATCCTTCTTCTTGTCACTCAGAATGGGCAGAGTTACGTGCCAAAAGTTTAAGCGACAGCCTTCCTCCAGGCAGCGGACGCCCTAGTGTAGTGAGTTTACCCTTGTACCCTCCGGAAATATGACCGTTTACTATGATATGCATGTGTATATATATATATGTTCCCTTTTTGGAAAAATCGCCCATGAAAACATACGGTTTACGTATTAAACATAGGATGTTTCATGGCTATATTAATTAATATTAAACCATCAGTTATGTATATATATATACATATCAATGTACATGATATATATATATACATATACATGCATATATATATATATATACACAACAGCTATAGCTAGGCAAATTCGTAGCTGTAGAGCCAGGTTGCAATTGTTGAAATGGATATCTCTGACATCAACCATGACCTCGTTCTTACCTCATTGAATATACCCTAATTGGAATCTGGGTCATCTGTAAATCCCTGGTCAGATTTAGGGTCATTTTCTGGTGCTTTCCCCTTACATCATCATCATCATCATCATCATCATTTCTTTGGATAAATCAGGAAACAATCGTAGCCTAGTACCTGAAACAACTGAAACAACTCTCTGGATCAAAACGAGGCACGGCCACATCACAGCGGCCACGGTTGGTGCACTCCGGGGTGCGACAATGGAGCACCGGCACCTGGTTTCCCATGGCCACCTTGGCAGGGAAAAAGGGTCAGAATGAGAGACTTTGGATTCGAACAAATTGCTTGAAATTGGGATATAAATGGGGATGCAACCATTGAAAATCTCTCAAAATGGGAATTGAACCACACCAAATATGATCATCAATGAATTGGATTAAGGGAAAACATACTGTACTGGAAACCATGGTACAACACGGGAGATTCATGTGATATAATTGATATAGTTATATTATAGTATAATATAGGATGCACAAATAGTGTAATAATATAGTATAGTATAATTAATATAATTGATATAATGAAATATGACTATTCCTCCTGTATAGGATACAAGCATTGGTATGCATCCTGTTTGTTGCGTTTCATTGATAAAATAGGAAAATGGGATGTACATACCGTATATATATATAT
>Ga0126342_10006616_pt1:2500-20586 | contig 20586 bp, 21 predicted proteins | sample Cyp1metagenome_FD_92528 | JGI IMG/M metagenome (GOLD analysis project Ga0126342, IMG submission 92528) | Coral microbial communities from Lord Howe Island, Old Settlement Bay, Australia - Cyphastrea 1 metagenome | ecosystem: Host-associated > Invertebrates > Cnidaria > Coral ...
GACAGAGATGGTGACACAGCTGTTGTTTTTTGCATGGTGCTTTCAGAGTCTTCTTGTAGCTTGGAGAGCCAATATAGAGAGTCGTTAAGTTGTCAGGGCCGGAGCCACAATGTCGCCTTCAATGTGCGATACACGTCTTGTATCAGCGCAGAATCAAAGCCAGATTTAGGAACCGGGTAAAATGATGTAAAATCGCAGATGAGACCCCCAGGGAACAACCAGAAGTCGATCACCGTTGTCAGGGCCAGAGCCCGTAGCACTCCAATCACCTCCCAGGCAAGGTCTTTGCAGCCAGAAGTCCGAATGGGAGCAGACTAGCACAGTGTTGCTAAGCACAGAGTTGTTGCTGAGCAGAAGCCATGACACTCCATGACACAGACAAACAGAGCACAGGACGCGTCGGAAGCAGAGCCACGAAAGCCACAAGTCGCGGCGGTCGCGGCAGTCGCGGCAGTCGGAGAGTTCCACTGGATCTGCAGATGAGTCTGTTGCCAGGCACAGGACCTTGGGACTCAGACGCTGTGGGACGCCTGTGGACACCTTGCCATGTAGTTTTGCTTTTTGTTCAGAATTTGGATAAGAAACCTTTTGCCACGACAGAGTTTCTTGAGTCAATGGGTATCAACAGACAGAATAGAATATAAAGATGCAGGCCACCAGGAGCCCAACTGGTCCAAACCAGACTTGCGAGGCCAAGTGGACTTGTGGCGCAGTCTGCTCCGACCCCTAGTAAAGTCACTTTTACTGTGGAACGGGCTTTAAAATGTTTCCACTTAGGATACCTTAATTAGCTTTTGATGGCTTTCGCATGCTTTGGTGAGGTCAGACCTGGCAGTTCAGGTCACGAGCCTCAAGAGTCCAAATCACAACTAGACGACGCATGGCCCAAGAGCGTAGAGGAGCAAGTTTCTCAGTTGTTAGCATCAAGGCAATGTAAAGAGTACCTTAAAGATGTATTGTATGCTAAAGAATAGAAAATGTCGCAGATGATCAGCAGAAAGAAGATAGAGATGATATGTGAAGATTCTAAGCTGAAACCTGATGAGGTGCATAGGAAGAGTTTTACATGCATGCATTTTTACACGCACACACTTTTACTCTACGCACACAAGCTTTTATACACAAATGCTTTCACAGACGGACATACACACACACACACACAGACGCACACCTCTACGACAGACACACACACACACATGCACAGACGAATACACACACACACACTGCTCTGGTTGTGAGTTCTGAGGTTAAATTCAAACTGGTGAGGTTCGAAGTTAAATCCACGTGGGTGAGGTCCGCAATGGTATGAAGAAACAACAGCTTTATCAGCCGATTCGTACCTGAAACAGCCTCGAGGAAAAACAGGTGATCATAACTAAGCCAGCAGGTACGTGAAAACGGCGTCCCGTTTTCATATCACAAGGAGGAGTGACGGTCTTCGTTGGTGCCAGCTTCACTCAATCCTCCAGCACCTCCTGCATTGAATCACATGCAGCACTGTTGGCGTCGCAGCAAACGATTATCGGCACCATTCCCTGTGCTAGAAGGGTTCACACACACGCACATGCCCCATCCAGGGGCTGATTTGCCCAATGGTCCATGCAAGATCACACAGGTAGATAAGACCAATATTAAACCACCAGAACCTTTATGTGTGAGAAGTCAGCTATACAAATTTGACATCTGGTAACCTGGTAGCCACATGGAGACTGTAAAAGGGAAATCAGCTTCGCAATGAATCCACACAGCCCAATGACTTAATTATCCGGCGGCTTGGTTGTTGTAAATACGCTGTATCTTCATACAGGATCAAGTTGCAACGTGCGTACTCCACAATAGCATCCAACATTGCCTCGAACAACCTTCTAGGTTTTACGGCTGAGCTCAGCAGCTCTTAATGCAACCCTTTGACACTACTTGGCCCTTTTGTATTTGTAATGTTTAAAAGTCTCAGTGAATTAGGACCTAAGTGCTGTGAGAATTTGACGTGCTGAGGCAAAAAGATTCCATGGTTTCTAGGTGATGCCGTATAGGCCTTGTCGACGTGGAGGCACTCTCACACTCAAATCTGCTAATCTAAAGTCAGGCGAAGAAACAGAGATTTGTTGGCGCATGAGGGAAGAACATAAATAGGAGAGACACGAAGAGCACTAAATGAAAACCTCAAGAGGAAACATTAAAGAAAATAATACAACCAAGGGAGACAGTAGTGCGAGAACCAAACAAGTTGCAGGAAGACCAAAAACCATCTAAAACACGCACAGACACGCACACACACAAACAACCGACCACGCACACAAACGCACACACACACACAAATGCGCGACGCACAAACACACACACACAGCCAGCACACAGCACACAAGCAGAAGAGGCGGCGGAAGAAACACAAAAGAACAAAAAACGCAGACGAGCACCGCGAAAACCCAGCCCAGTAGCAACAGCAGCAGCAACCGCAGCAGCAGCAGCAAAAACACACCAAAGACTAACAACCCAACAATGGCCAAGGGATCAGCCGACGGACGCGCGCAGACCTAGGAACAAACCAAAACAGAACATCAACAAGGGGGAGGAGACTGTAAGAAACAAGTCAAACACAGATCTGTCGAATCCAGTGATGCTTGTCACTCTGCTTTCGCAACATTGACAAATGACTGTAACCATCCGTAACCACATCCTGGGTGTTTTGGCTTGGCCCCAGAAGCCATAAACGGCAAATGAACACTAGAAATGCAGGAAAAATGAAACCGCAACCGCTGCTGCATCAATTTTCAGAGGCCGCATTCATCCAAAACTACGGGAGTGAGAAGTTGGGAGACAGTCCACGAAGAAGTCCGTTGATCATGGCCAGTATTATTGCGAATCTTTGCTGCCCATCGCCACAGTTGGTGTGCTACTGTACGTCGCTGCAATCCCGAACGGAAAGCCATGACACAAAGATCTTGTAGTTGGGGGATCACCAATGATTTGGGACGTGCGTAACGCAGAACCATAAGTAGGTGCTCTGCAAATGCTGAAGTCAAAGCTACGTCTGATCCTTGGCTCAGGCTGGAACGATAATGACTCATGTCATGCGGGAACCGGACGGTAGTAGCTCTCTGTTCGATGTCTACGTGGACCCCCAGCAAAATTGGGTCCGAAACTTCTTCCAGAATGTTTGGCGCCCCCTAGAATTCTACATGTGTAAATGTGGACCAAACAGGAGCTTTGCGCCATGATCCAATCCCAATCATAGCTCTGTTGTCTACATACCTGGCATTACAAAGGAGTCGGTTAGCGCTTATTAAGTCTTCAAACGTTTTTGTAAATATGTACTCTTGGCAAGCAGCCACAAGCCTACACAATGCCGGCGCAAATTGGCTCCCCATGGATGCACCCCGAACTTGTTTGAATAAGTGCCGACCAACCATGAAATATGAATGGCGCAAAAGAAAGCTGATCATGTCTGGAATATGTTGCCCTTTTATTTGGACAACACGACTTCCCGCTCTTCTATACCGACCACGGAAAATGCGACGACAGGACTCTTGATCTTGGAGTTGAAAGGTGATAGTGCTGTCCAAAGAAACTGAAAATTTGTGGCACACCACATGAAGTGCAAACCAAACACTATCCATCATTCGGGAATGTGGGACAGGATTGAAAAAACCTGAAAGATCTTGCTGGTCAAGCCGAACTGGGACTTCACTTGGCAGATCTGTAAAAACTGAATGAATTGCTTCCATGATTTGAATGACGTCTTGGTCCAGTGATATATTGTGAAACAACGAGCGGCAAAGTTGAAGAACATACCTCCAACCACCTGCCCCAACCGGCAGTTCCAGGAATCTGTGTAAGAAATAATGGGACGCGCGCTTTCAAAGAATTTGCTGGGTTTAGGGAGAATATAAGCGTATGGACATTTCGCATTTGATGACACGAGTTTGCGCGAATGCGGCGGTAGAGCAATCTGAAGATCTTGAATGAGCCGTGGAAAAACTGTATTCCACCCAACAGAACATCTTGTGAATATCTCAGCCATGAACCTCTTGATGAGAAGGAAATGGAAATGACGCGAGCAACATAGATGAGCGCGGTAGGGATGGTGGTCTGCGGGACAAATCACGAACTGCTTAAGGCTTCGAAGCTCATGAAAAATTTCCTGAACTGTACATATTCCAGCACGGTGCGCTGCTTGAAGGCGTTGCTGATTCCAAATGTGGTGGCAAATGTAATTCCAAATAGTGACAAATCTATTTCCGAGACGCCATCGGGCACTCCACTTGCCAAACTCTTGTTGTGCATGCGCGATCCATCGCTTCTGTGAGGTCAAAAGGGTGTCAGCCAGGTTCACACGCCGTAATTAGACTAAGAACAAATCCTGCACTGTTGCGAAAACATGTCCACTGGACCGGATAAAATTCCCATAAGCAAAGTTCTCGCAGTCGACGCAGCCAATAAGACATTCATCAGGTGACCACGTTTTTAGAAAGGAATGAATATCAAAAACAAAATCAGTCAAAGGTCTGTTGCGTCGTAAATCATCTGAGCAGTACTCGAGTAAAAACCTCAGCCATGCGGGCCTGGACTTCAATGGACGCAGTGTAACTTTTTGGAGTTGGCAGCACTTACTAGGCATGCTTAAGAAATCTTCAAGATCCACCGGTCGTAGACCTAGCTTAGCGGTATGAGCCATAGTTGATCAAAGTTCAAACATGTTGAATACATCAAGCTGGTAGAAGTTCACAGCATGACGTGATTAGTCCACTTAAATCCCCTAAATGGATCGCTCAGAACATCCCCAAACATGTGCAAATTGCTTACAATCACATACACTTCCCACCTATCTATCCGGAGGTTCCAAGTCACCACAAGGTGACCTGGTCTGCAATCCCATCTTCCGGCAAATCCATATGCCCGCCATCATAGAAGCAGCGCATGATTCGCCTTTCACTGGAGCAACCTTTGTATTCCAGGCAGCTGAAATTCCCACTTCCCTGACAATCAGTCAGAAAAAGAGTGAAGCCCAGAACGACGGCCCACTGTTCAACAAAGCGATCTTCAACAAGTGAGACCCAAAAAATAGCCAACTGTTCCACTTTACTTAAACGAATTACTAGGTTAAAAATGTAAATTCAGAGGTCGAGTCGGAGGATCCAAGATCCTAGCTAGAGAGGTATTCCCCGAGGGACTCATGTCACCCTGGCGAACCGACATGAGTAACACACTTGATCAAAACTGTCGTTGCGAATTTTGCTGTGGAATGCATAGACATGCAAAAAACACCAACACAACAACATAACACGATGAGATGACCTCTATATATATATCGAATCACAGTAGACCTTGACGGTATCAAACAACAGCGATATGCTATACGTCCGTCCCCCCAAGCTGCAACTTAAATGCGCCCAGGGGCTGGACTATACATATATAAATATATCTGCGGGTTCAGGAAACCGGCCACATTTCCCTTCCCACTCATGCCCACAGCTTCATTGCGTGTGGTAGGACATGAGTGCCACACGCCCCTGCGACAATAAAAAGTTTTACATCTATTCAGATGGTACACACACTTTTTTACACATAGATGCATTTACACACAGGGCGCTCTTAAACACGCACACTTTATATTCAAAGACGCTTTTAAACATAGACGCTGTTAGCCACAAACACTTATACACACAGATGCTTTTACATCCAAACGTTTTTCAACACAAACCCCCACACACACAGACGAATACATGCACCCACAACAAACACCTTTACACACAAACACTTTCACGCACAAACACTTTTAAACACGGACATTTTTACACAAACATTTTTACACATAAGCACTTGTACACGCAGACCCTTTACCACACAAACACTTTTACACACAATCGCTTGTACACACAATCGCCTTTACACGCGGACGCTTTTACACACAGACGCTTTTTACACACAGACCTTTTTACACACAGACGCTTTTGCACACAAACCCTTAGTTTTTAACACTCGAACTTCATTTCGTGCGAAAGGGTTGCCGCCGGACCAACCAAACTCGCAAGAAACCCTCAGTTTTTGACGCTCGAACCTCGTTGCGTGCGAAAACCAAACTCGCAAAACAAACTTCAGCTTTTGACACTCAAACCTCGTATTGTGGGAAATGGTTGCCGCCGAAGCGCTAAACTCGCAAGAAGCCCCCAGTTTTTGACACTCGAACCTCGTTTCGTGCAAAAGGGATGCCGCCGGACCAACCAAAGAAAAGCACAAAGCCCTCAGTTTTGAACACTCGAACTTCATTTCGTGCGAAAAGGTTGCCGCCGAGGATGTAAACTCAAAAAAACATTCAGTTTTTGACACTCTCGTGCGAAAAAGTTTCCTCCGAGGATGTAAAACCGCAAAAAAAGTAAAAACAATATTTTTTTGACATTGACATTCAAACATAATTTCATGCGAAAGGGTTGCCGCCAGACCAACCAAACTCGCAAGGCACCAGTTTTTGACACCCGAACCTCATTTCATGCGAAAAGGTGGACACTGCCTGCGGCCTTAAGAGAGAAAAGAAGAAGGAGAGAGACCGTGACAGAGGGCAAGAGAGAGAGAGAGAGAGTGAGAGAGAGAGAGGGAGAGGGAGAGAGAGAGAGAGAGACAGAGAGAGAGAGAGAGAAGATGCGTAAAGATATGCAGATGTGAATATGTGAAGATGTGAAGGTAAGACGATGTGAAGATGTGAAGGTGTGAGTTTGTGAAGATGCGAAGATGAGAAGATGTGAGTATGTGAAGATGTGAACATGTGAAGATTTATAGCAAACCTCCAATTTTTGAAAAAACTTCGGTCAGACGCTCTCGGGAAAAAGCGCAGAACGTCAAACAAACTAAACGATCCAACCGGTTCGTTTCTCAGTGCTTTGGAGTTTGGACACGGCATGACGCAGCTTAGGTTCTCCTTCTTTGGAAAGGCAAGACACCTTTGAAACTTTGAGTTTTGGCTCTCGGTCAGTTCAAGAAAAGGTGTTTTCATGCAATTGCTTGGTTCGTGGAAATCCTGGGCGCCCCTCCCCAGTTCCCCCCAATCAAACTCATCATCGACAGGCCCTCAAACTGATTCATGACCTGTCAAGCTGTATTGTATTGTTTTATTGCGGGGGGCCTCCTTGGACAAACCGCTACAACGCGATTTTATATGATTTTATCGCTGTTGCTGCTGCACCAGGAAGCCAGCGATCGACCGAAAGGAAGTTGAGATTGACACGGTCCAAGCTATGCAAGTGGAAAATTCCCTTTGAATCAGTTTCGCTGGACGGATCAGACCTTGACTTTCGATGCATTGGATGCACTGAGCTAACTAAGGAAACTAGTCACAACGGTCGCAGACTCGGAACTGCCTCAACCCAAAACTGCAAAATGGTCCGTTTTGTCTTCGATAAAGTGTCTACTGCTAGCATTCAGCATCGTTTTGAAATTTCATGAAATTTGCCATCCTGTATTTTGCGAGCTTGTTTGCATAGAACCAGTTGCATTCACATTATTCTGGAAGATGCTCCGGATTTTTGCGACAAAGGCAATGTGTCATCAACTGACAAGACCAGGCACATCGCTTTGAGATAGACTCGTCATGACTTGTCCAACGGCAATGGTGAAGCAGAGCTGGGAAAGTTCCAGTGGTTTGAGATTGTTTTGATTTGTCCCATCTGTTTTTTTTGGAACCAACCATTGACTCAATCTTTCCAGACGTATTCTGATTTGTCCGGGTTGTTTGTGCAAGACAAGCATCAAAACAGCTGATCTATCCCCTCTTTGATACGCTTGGCTTGAGGATTCCGGCAGAAAAAATTGAGGATTCCATCATGGTTTGATCAAGTCTGTCTTGCGAAGAGCGCAGCTGAGGTTGCCGAATGCTGCATCTGTTGCGGGCTTGGAACTGTGCAACCTACCTTGGCTTTCAAATGTTTTCAGTTTGCGGTGTTTATTGAGTTTATTGTTACAGGTCATTCAATCATATTCAATAACATAGGGACTCAATGGCCAGAGGGCTACTTTTTGAAACACCTTGGGCTCGCAGGCCACTTTGCATGCGCAAGGCACAGCGGGCAACAGACACAAACGATCAAGGATCAAAGCCTTGAAGTCATGCAGACATGATATGAATATATAATATGAATTGATATGATATGATTAGAGATCAGAGTAAAATGATGTAAAAAGATGTAAACAGTCATAATTAGGATCGCTGTGTTGACGATGTTGCGCAGGCGGTGAAGGTCCAGATCTGCCAGCCAGGACGTGAACAAACTATCACGAATCAATACCAATCAGATCCTGTCAGTCATTCCAACAAATGCATGTTGTCAGATGTCAGGACAGAAAAAAGTCCCGAAGCCACTGGCCTTGCAATAACTTGTTGGCAAATCCAAGAGACGACTGTGGTGTTTTTTCTTCAAGTCAACTCGACTCCCGGCTCTGAGGTTAACAAGGGAGAGAGTGATAACCTGCCTCCAGAGCAAAGCACTTACTTTGCAATAGAAAAAGCCTTGGGAAATGTCCACTGATTCATTTGTATTCACTTGTCTCGCATTAGAATATGTCTTTTTTTTGTATCTTTGTCGCGCTTACGATACTTCTTGTCGTATCTCATTTCATTCGGTTATGTAGGGATATCTTCCATTCCTCTCAGGTGCAACGGCTCAGGTAGGCTGAGAAGAACTGAGAGCCATTGAGAATTTCACAGTACTAAGCAGAGAGTCTTCTGCTGTTTGTTTCCTGGTGGTATTCTTGTCGGCCTTGCACAGTGTTTCAACACATTTGATGCGTGCCGCGGCCGGTGTTTTTTGCAAAGCTTCTCGGTAAAGCTCCAGGTAGTGACTCAGACTCGGACTCATCCTCATCGGTCAGAACCTCATTTCGGAGAATGATGCAGATACGATATAATATATATATATATATACATGTGTGTGAAAGCCGTTGAAAGTCTAAACGACGCAATTTCCAGCAGTGCAAGGGGTCAGTGTCTGCATTTCTGTGGCTGGGCCTCTAATGGTAGATAATTGATTCATGTTTTGTTGGGTTTGTTTGTCATGTTTGTCATGGTTATTGGCCGCAGTGACCGAGGCAGATGATGGCAAGATTGAGCCAGCAGGCCTTTCAGTTCAAGTGTGATTGCTCGTCAAACACTTTCATGCTTGCACACAATTGCACGTCTCTGGTGATTCTTGGCCTAGAGATACCTATAGACCTATAGATAAAGGATGATAATGATGATAAACGAACAAATAATTACTTGAAAGGCCTTTCTCATACGGGATTCTAACGTGCAAGGAGTGAAAGGCCTGCTGACGTTGCAGCAAGAAGTCGCCTCCCTTTTGAATTCGCATCAGTCAATGGCTCGAGGTGCTGTTCCCGAGGAGCAGAAGGATTTAGATGAAGGCAGAGTCAAACACCTCTCGTGCTACAAGTAAGCCTTAGAGCTACAGTAGCCAAAGTAGCCAACGCAGCCAAAGCCAGCTCACGGAGCTTGGGAGGCTTGGGAGGCTTGTTGAATTTGCCACGCGAATGGAGTCAGCCAGGTTCAGACTCAGATGACTCTGAGAGCTCAGCATCAAGCTTAGACTCATCATGACTCTACTCTTGGTGTCAGTGCTGGTCTCTGCAAATTTGGGCGGAAAACATCCGGTTTTTTCAGCTCTTTCCGTGCTGCAAGGAACACGAAGAGCAGGAAGATCCACGGGCGCCTGAAGTGCCTGAGGTGCCGCCTGAGGTGCCTGAGGTGCCTGAGGTGCCTGAGGTGCCTGAGGTGCCTGGGCATTTCTTGGTGACATGTGCAGCTTGGTAGCTCCTTGCCATGGAGTTTTCGCCTTGGCATTCAGCAAGGTTTTTCAGAATCCTCAAGAAAGGTTCCGGGCGGTTTCACAATCAGATTTGCAGGGCTGAATTATGCTGAATTTACCAGCAATATTAGGTCGTCATTATTCATGATAATGAAAACATCATTCTGATAGAGGTTTTGAGGTTTGCTTGGGCAAAACAACTTCCATCTCATCTCGATGTGGATGCGCGTTTGGGATTGAGCTCCAAGGGTACCATCGCAATTCTCTCTGTAAAAAAGTTCTACTTCATGCAGTGGCGGGACATCTTTTTTGGTCTTGACATAACGCAGCCTCGGTTGGTGAACCTCGCGTTCATCATCACCAGTGTCATTGCCATTCCCACAATGAGCATTCTGATTGTTTGCTTTCTCTTGCTCTGCATCCCTCAAATTTCCATCAGCATCAGCCTTGTTCAGCATCATGATCTCCATCTTTCCTTCCCTTTTAAGTGTGTAGTGTGAGCATGCAAGTGTTTGTGCGCGCCCGCGTCCATGCAATGCAGTGTGTGTGTGTGTGTCAATCCTGTAAATTGTTGCAGGGTCTTGTCAGTCTCCCCCTTGAATCCTGGTGGTGTGTCAATCCTGTGACGGTGTCAAATGTCTCAGAGGGTCATGTTTTGATCCGGGAATGATCCGGGAGAGGTCAAGCTGCTTGATGAAGCTTTGCTGATTTGTCTAGCCAAGTAGCCAAGTCCTTTGCACATTGCAGGTGCAGTCCATACCTGATGGGATGACTACTGAAGCTGCTCCAGATCCTATTGGAAAGACGTTTGGAGACCAAGATTAAGTTGTGAAAGTTGTGATATGTTTCGTGACAACGTGACAACTTTCACCTGTGAGAAGTGAAGCTTAGATGTCGCCAGATGTCACTGCATGTCTGAACTCGGAGTACTGAATCATACTGGGTACTGAATCATTGTGTCAGTCATTGTTGTCAGCAGTTTTGTCATTTGCCGGTTGTAAAAAGTATCTGTCTCCAAGCCACCGAACGATTCACATGAAGCGGAATTCCTTCAAAAATAAGGCAGAGATCTTTCTTAGTGTGGCCACCACAATAATTAATTTGACATTCGCCTAGTCTGCAGTTGTTTGACTGAAGTGGCAGCGAGCTGCTTAGGAAGGCAAGAAGCAAAGACATTGCTGAAACATGTTCGCACATGTTTAGAGATCATGTTGTTGGGCTGAATTGACTACAGGCCCCTTCCTCGACGGCCGCCACCTCCCCCTCCTCCTCCCGCTCGTCGACGCATGGTCGCTTGTGATTGGAAAGACAGACCGGAAGTATTTGGAGTTCTTTCCATCTTCTCTATGTGGTCCATTTTTCTGCAAGGCAGGCCATGCACTTTACTTGGTTGTTCATCTTCAAGTGGCTCTAGGCCGAAGCTGATGCCTTCCCACGTTGGAGATACATCGCGCCAGATGGGCAGGCATCGGGTCTTGAGTTTGAAACAGATTAGTTTCCACCAGTTTCATGACGTGACACTTCTGAGCAGCTGATGGAGACTTACAGTGAATATTCAAAAATGTTCGCTGTAAATTCAACAGTCTCAATATTGGCTGGGCATAGTACTGCGTAGTACTGCGTAGTTCTGCGTAGTACTGCGTAGCTGTGCCAGGGTTTGGATGGTTTGGCCATGCTAGTTCGTGCAGGAACGCCTTGCAATTCGCTCCTCACCTGGAGTCGACGCTCCAACGACAGGCGTGGGCCTTTTTCAGCGATAGCGGGTTAAACACAGTCATTATATATTGTCATATTATATTATATGTCATTGTATGTCATTGTATGTCATTGTATGTCATTGTATGTTTCATGTTTTCATTGTTTCATACGGTCTGTAAATATTGTTTGCAGATGCACAAGGCCTGCTCTATGTTTTATTTTGCCGAACGGCAAGTGTGATTGCTTCTGCTGCACGCTTCCTTTTCCTTTTTCATAACTTTTCCCAACCCCCTCAAATGAGGCACCTAGAATGCTGCATAGCAGCCAAGTACATACAGAATGACCCAGATATCCCATTGCCGGCTGTGTTTGAAGCAAAGGCTGAGTCCAGGTGCATTATCGGACCAACTCTATGGGTTTACCGGATTTATTTATTTTATTTTATTTTCATAAATCAACAATATGTATTAATATGTTATTAGATTATCTGCCTCAGGCGGCTCACTGGGCTCTGGCGAGGCGGGCGTCAAAATTCTTTGGGTTGTGCGAAGCCGCTGATCCCTGTCTCATTTCTGTTCTTGTGGTGTATTTGTTGACCAGGATTTTGTCTCCTGGTTTTTTTCTGTTTCACCTTTCTCATACCTACGATTTAAGTTTCAAGACATGTCCTGTTTTTTGTTCCTGCTTGGAACCACTGGAAATGTTTCAGGTCTTTGCTGTAAAGGAGGAGAGCCCCGGTGCCAATGGAGTCCTCTTCTTGAGGCCACTTCAGCTTTGGTCTGGTTCCTCTTGTTCCGTCGAATTTCAGTACACGAGGGTTATTTTGAAAGCCGCATAGTACATTTAACATCATTTAACAAGTTTGATGCAAGCAGGACAGGTGGATGATGGACAGCCTGTATTTGTGCTAGTTCCTGGGTTCTTTCACGTTCTTTGACAATTTCTTCAGCATTGGAAGAAGAGCTTTGGTAGCTGAGGGCAAATGAGTAGAATATGACAGAGAATGACAAGGAAAGACAAAGAACAACAGCCAGCCCATCAGACAAACCAGCAATAATCAGTCTCTCGAAACACAATTGCCAAACAACAAGAAATATCAAGGAACGAGGAGCGAGGCCAGACTGGAGCACAAATGCAACAAAGAAGCAGAAAAAACAATTGAGTAAAGCGATGCAGGCCATTATCTCCCATATGAAAATGTCATTCGAAACTTGGCCTAGTCTTCACAAGCTGAAGGTTGCCGTACCAGCGTTCCATCTATTCACCCTTCAAGGGTCGAACAACATCATTCGAGCAACATCATTCCACTCTGGGTGATTGCCTTCAGCTAAACAGTTTAAACATGCCCCTTGCTTGTGTACTCTCAAATGTTGCGCATATCTGGTCATGCGTCCACTCTGCCTTGGAAAGCAACCGCGTTGTACAAAGCGGTTTGTTTCCGAACGTCAGACACCCCTTGTCCTTGCCCCACTCAAGATGGCGTCTATCCACACTATGGGACGCTACTTGGCAGGTTGGCAGATGGACGTGGCTGGGTGTGGCAGACCTGTTTGTCCTGACAAAGCCAGATGTCGGGACTTGTTGATCTAAGAAACGGGAAACCGCAGGCACGACACACGTGTATCTTTACAATTGCGCTGAAAACACTTAGGAAATTGCAGTCACTTCAGTTGTCTATAGCAATCCGTTCCGTTTCAATATGTTCAATGGGGTCGGATGGCATGGCTGGAAGCTGGCAGGTGTTTGATCGCAGGAGCGGTCTTGCAAGGCGGAGGAGAACCCGACCACTCTGCGTGCCATACCAGGCCGAGCCAAGCATGAGAATTTTGAGAATTTAGAATCTTGCGACTTGCGACACAACCAACATTGCGGCTAAAGAGATTCAGCAGAGTGTCTTTGGCTGCAAATCCTTCGAAGAGAGACATTTGTGTACCTTACAAACCCACGCAGAGCAAGCATGGATAAGTGTTTCATAGTGTTTCATCCGCCATGTGTCCATTGTGCTATGGACTTTTAGTCTTGGCGCATTCCCAGAGAAGATCCGTCAGATGAAACGAATCACAGGTTCCGCTCGTTGACGAAGAAGACCTGGGCAAGGCACCGCACAGTTCTGCAGTTTTGCATAGCTCACAGTTCTGTGACATTTATATGCATTTGTTGCATCCGCGCAGGCCAAGAGGTCCAGACCCAAAGCAGTTGGACTTCCCAAGGCCTTTGTGCGTCGCTGCGCATCGCTACATCTTGCCTTGACTGCCTTTGAAATCAAGGCAAAGATCCTTTGCTGTGTCACAACGTCTTTAGTGCGCCCAGATCAGCAAAGGCAAAGAGGAGACGAAGACGCCAAGCAGTGATCGATCCGTACATGGATCCTCGGCCCGCATTGTACGCTTCTGTTTGTCTATAAAATATGTTGGCTTTTGTTAGTTTGTCTAAAACTGCCATCGAGCAGTGGTCCAGGTGACAGCGGACATTATACAGGCCGAGAAAAGAATTGCGAGTGCAACTCACTGTTTGGACAAAAAGGGACCTTAGTAGCGAGCGGTTCCAAATCGCTACACAATTCCACTTAGACTTGTTTTCGGTTGTCAAAGAATGTCAAAACCGGACGCGGAGCAAACTCCCCGCATGCAGGTTGATTCCGATGAAGATGCACGCTTAGCTAATCCAGCTGCTAAAGCTTCTGAATCAGCCGGGGCCAAAGTTTGAAAAAAGCAAGTTTGGGAACCCAACGCGATGACGGGGAATGAAGTTCTTCAGCTGGTTGGCTTTGGTGTTTGTTGACGGTGTGCATGGTCGCTTGAGCTTCGTCAAAGATGGTAGGGTCAGTCATGAATTCTCTCATTTTCCGGCTTTGGCTGCACTCAAAGGTTGCGCTGCTGGATTTCGTGCAATGTGTGCTTTTTGTTTTGAAAGATTCAAGAGTCCATTCTTCCCTCCCAGGGTGCCTTGAACTAATTTGATCTTTGTACGTATAGATAGCCAGGATATCCATGCTGCTTGTCTTTCCTCTATGCAACGTCTGGCAAGGACAACACTGGAAACCCTCCGAGGGAAGCAAAGGAGCCGGACAAAAGTGCCAGAGCACACTGTTTCCAAATAGCGCCACGCCGGTTTTTTGTTCAATTCATTTACCTCCAAACGAAAGTACGACCAGGTTCTTTCTGTGACACACACATCGGTGAGTCATTTTGAAATAACTTGCAATGCAAAATGATCATAATTTAATTAATTGTATTTTATTTATTTGTTTTATTGAATGATAGTTTCCAGAAATGCAGGCGTTTCTTGATGCAGCAATCGGACCATTTCGTGAACTCTAAGTGCCGCTATCCAAACACTGAGCGTTTCGCTGATGCACAAACATATAGTCTACCGTGACGACGCAAATGAAATACCTATATGAAGAATTTATGTCGATGTGTCCCAGTTCCAGAGAATGCAACCTCCTTGTTTCGCGAGGAGAACCTTCGTCTTCAGCTTGAAAAGAAGCAAAGAGAGGTTCAGGTGTTTGATGGGCTCCATGCGAAGCTGGATGCAGATGCAGTAGCCCAACATGCCGACAATTGCGCTCTCACGGAATAAGTACCATTAGAATCCATTAGATACGGCCTTGCCTCTACAGAATAAATCATACAGTATCATACATATTACATCCACCTGAGAACTTATAGAAATCCTGCAAAAGGATGCCTAAATGAGAAGCGTCCGCCTTACAGACATGATATCAAATGATGACAAATGGCAATAGACAGCTCCTAAGATTGGTCAACCGCCCAGCAAGTCACGAGAGAGCTACCTAATCCAATGGCCAAGTCGCTGCTTTTCTGCTCCTTTGCCTCCTTTGCCCATGTGCAATTTCTCTGCAAAGCGGCTGGATGAAAGGCACGAAGCGCACGAAACACTGAGTTTTTGCAGGTTTTATGGCTGTTGGGATTGCTGGAGGTATGTATATGTGGTTGGGGTGTGCGCAGGAAAGCTGTGGCAAGACTAAGAACGCGACATCAGCCAGAGTTCGGTTTAAAGAAAAACGCGCGTGGTGCAATCGGGAAGTGATGTTGAAAGGCAGTGTCGAAAAGAATCACAAGACAGCAGCGAGAGCCTGGCGTTGAAATGCACAATGCTTCACTTTCGGAGCACTTTTGAAAAATGCGGTCGGGAAAAATGTGCGGGACTGTGGGAGCTGGGTTTCTGAAAGCGCAGGCGATTCATGTTCTTCTGGGTGGAATTTATGCGCATTGGAGTTCGAGAAAGGCCGTCAACAAGGTTTCTGAATGCATTGCAGCTGCGCAAGGCAGGTTTGACTGTTGCCTGCACATGGGTTTCATGGAATGCTGCAGCTGCGAAACGTATAGCTTGTAGTTGCACAAAGCATGTCGTTTCGCGCTCTACCTGCGCGCAACTATGAAATGAAATACCGGGGTGCTGAATGCATTTCATAATCTTTGCGCGCAAAAACAGACAAGCACCTCCGAAAGGCGAAACACACTCAGAGAGCAGGTAGCTCAGAGAAGCGCGTATGCAGAGAAAGAAGAACAAAGAAGAGGTAGCTGAGCGGAGTTGGCTCAGAGAAGGGATGGCTCACAGAACAGTGTGCTGAGGGAAAAGGTGACTCAGAGAAGGGCTGGCAGAGAGAAGAAAGAGTATATAGACCCAGGGAAGAAGTAACTAGGAATACTAGGAGAGGCGGCTCAGAGAGGAGTTGGCTCAGAGGCCCAGCAAAGAAGTAGCTCAAGGAAGAGGTGGGCCAAGAGGCAGCTGAGAGAAGAATTGGTTCGAAGACAAAGTAGCTAGGCGAGGAGTTAGCTCAGACAAGCGCTTGGGCCCTTGGGCTCAGAAAATAATTAGCTCAAAGCAGAGCCACCTCAGAGAAGAAATGGCTCAGAGAAGCATTGGCTCAGAGAAAGGGTGCCTTAAAAGAGTTGCATCAGAGAAGCATTGGCCCAGCCAGAAGAAGTGGTTCAGAGAAGAGCTAGCTCGGACTTCTTGTTGTTTTAGGGAAGAGGTAGCTTAGAGACCGTTAGAGTGTAAGAGAAAGGTTGGATTTTGTTTGAAATGATTCAATCGTTCGATTATGCAGCTTTTCAGGCCTTTGCTCAGCCATGCAAGAAGTCTATCAAAGAAACGCAGAGGTCAGTAAGCCACCCGCCCTGTCCTTTACATACCTACTTTTTTTCAAAACATCCATGCCCACACAATATTGCCACGCCGCATATTTTGTCAGGGACTAAGGCCTACCCTCCATGCAGCCACAGGGATCTTCAGTGCATTGCGACGTTCAGCCGTGTTTGCATCATGTGTCAGTAGGTCTTTTCGTTTTCCGTAGAGAAGGAGTCATGTGCTGGTTCGGGTCTTTTTTTAAAACTTGATGCACCAGGATCTCAATTGTTTGCAAGAATGGATGAAATATATATATATAATATACGGGATCAATTCTTGCCAACATATATTGAGATAGTACATATATGGATGAAACATCCTCACGGGATAGTTGGGCGATAGTACGGGAGCTCCTCACAATATCCCCTTGTCATCCCTTGTTTGTCTTTTATAGTGGTTGCTGATGGTTGCTGCAGGGCTGGTAATTGGAAGGTCCGCCGTTGATGCACATGGCATCAAGCGGGATTTCCTGGTGGGCGCAGGCTCTTCGAGCAAAACTTTCGCAGCTAGATGCCCAAAAGGACTGCTGGGAATTAGTTTTCTATTGAGGAAGGCCCAGCAGGCATTCTGGGGCAAAAAAGCGTCTCCAGGAACCGTCCAGATCACAGAGGCCGGGCGCTCAGGCTGCCGTTTGCCAATTACTTTTCCGTCCAAAGAGATCCAAGCCACCAAAAGTACCTGTACAAGGCGGGCAGTTTCTCCAACCGCCACCACCAGCTGCTTTTGCCACTGCTACTGCTACTGCTCCTACCCTACGCTTAGGCCTATTCCTACCCCGCTTCTATTCCTACTGTATTCCTTTACTGCTCCTAGAAAGTCGTAGGAGGTAGGAAGACCAGCGTTATTGTTTTATCTATTTTTTGTTGTGCTTTTCTGCTCGATGGCGCGCAAAAGTCAGAGTTGTAAGGCTTGCTTCCGCGGATCCAAAGCAGGTCCAAGGAGCAGGTGCGGAAAAGTATTGTTATAAAGCATTGCTGAGTGTTTTGAGAAACACAAAAAAGTGATAGTAAAATCAGTAAACAATGAGGTTTCTTTGTTTTGCTGTTTTCATCTTGGCATAGCATGTGGAGCTTGAACAGCCCATCCATGGTGCTGGCAGCACAATCCACCAGGACGCTGGCACAAAGCCGAGGCGCCTTTATTTTGCAGAGGGCAGGCCAAAATACATGAAACATGTTTTCTGCCTTGGCATAAATCGAAAATCAGTATATAAGACATTGGGAGGCCAAGATCGAATCTTGATGTCCATTCCAACCTTCTATTTGCAGATGTTGCATGAATTTGTGTGTGTGTGAAGTCTGCGCGTCCAATTTTGGAGGCAACGGACCAGATGCTAGATGAGAAGCGCCGTGAACTACAGGACCGGACGCATGATCAAAACAAGACGGGGGATCTTGCAAACTCCGTCCAACATGGCAACACAGAGAGAGAGAGAGAGAA
>Ga0126342_10006617_pt1 | contig 20586 bp, 28 predicted proteins | sample Cyp1metagenome_FD_92528 | JGI IMG/M metagenome (GOLD analysis project Ga0126342, IMG submission 92528) | Coral microbial communities from Lord Howe Island, Old Settlement Bay, Australia - Cyphastrea 1 metagenome | ecosystem: Host-associated > Invertebrates > Cnidaria > Coral ...
AGTATCGACTATTCTACGACTGCGATACAGTGAGCCTAGTGGCCCTGCCCGATCATTTTGGAGTAACAATGCTTCTCCCGACATTCGGTATTGATGCCACTTCTTCCTCAAAAGGTTTGGGAACTGCTGCATGCTCGATTCGAACTTCACTTTTCGTTTCACCTACACAGGATGTTCCTTTGGATCAGGGGTTAGTTCCACATCAAGGGTTTTGGTATTTGGACCACATGCATGCAGCCCAGCTGTCAGCAGGCAGCCACTGCCAACATCATGACGGTTAGTAAGGTGCAGCCATGGTAACATGATTGTTCCACTAACACCAGCGCTAGACATGAACCACTGCTAAGATCAGTTCTTCACCAGCGCTAGACATGAGCCACTGCTAAGGTCAGTTCTTCACCAGCGCTAGACATGAGCCACTGCTAAGGTCAGTTCTTCACCAGCGCTAGACATGAGCCACTGCTAAGGTCAGTTTTTGTAAGTAGCTGACATATGTTGCCACACAGCGATTTGAGCCACAATACATATATACATATATACATATATACATATATATATGTACATATATACACATATGTTATATATATGTACATATATATATGTAAATATATATATACATATATAGATATACATATATATATATATACATATAGATATGTATATATATATATGTGTGGGTATGCGATGATATATATATATATATATACTTATAGTTATATTTATGTATATATATATAAGAATATGGGTGCCTACATGTAGACCATAGTGGACTATGGTATATATATATATATACATGTGAACATATACATATATGCTTGGTTTGAGATAGAGGATGTATGAACTCTGTTGTCACAACATGCGCGTGCAGTTTGTGGTTTGTCCGCATTTGTGAACCCAGTGCCATTTTTGTTTTCCCCAAACAGAGCGCAGCGATGTCTTTGCGTAGCCGCATTCCTAGCGCAAACGAAAGTGAAACAGGCGCTCTTCCTGGCACCTTACATCAAAAACTGTCACTTTGCAAGACCAAATCTCCGAAGTGTCCAGCTGGCAAGAAAGAATGTGGAAGCGCAGTTCTTCTTCAAAAACTATGTCACAGCCCGGCACTTTAAGTACCTTGGAGCGATATACCCACCTCATAATTTCATGGACTGATTCGTCATCAGAATCATCCAACGCTTTCCACTCAGAAGTCTCGGGGTTGGAAAACTCATATTTGCTAGCTGGTAGGCATCCACCATCCCACTCATCAACGCCTAGGCATGCATTTTTTTTCAGTTATCAGTTTGGGCATGTGTATCAATTTTTTGCAGTAACATAATGAATCGAGGTGCCCAGCCAAAAAAGCGTAGCCATTTGTTGTTTGCGGCGCAGGATTTGTTTGGCTTGCTGCTGTGCCAAAAACTGCATTGAATCATTGCCAAAAACTGCATTAATTTCATAACACTTCAACACCATGTAGTTCATCCTCATTTTTACCAATCAGTGAAAGCGTGTGAACACATTTTTTAAACGCGATGCCTCCTGATTTCTTAACCGGTGACATTTTGTCATTTTAAGCAGCTGCAAGTCATTGCTGACATTTTGTCAAAACTCTGAATCTTCAGATCCATTTCCATACCGCAAAAAATGCAGTCACCCCCCGTGTGCCAACGCATCAAAACTAGCCAAACTCTCAGAAGCTTGTAGGTTGACCTGTCAGGGTTGAAAGTTGAAGGGTTGACAGAAGGAATGATGGTGTGATGTTGAGCAACATTAGCTAACCGCTTTTCTGTGCAGAGATTTTGGGAAACTCTGAGGGAATAACAACTGTCGTTGGGTGAACATATATATATAGATATATAAACATAATCATACACATAGATATTTACTATACTGTGAATAATACCCCTTTTTTGGAAACACCCACATACATATAGTAAATAATATATATATATAATATGTTTTTTTTTTGAGAATGTGTGAGTTTACAATGTAAACTCAACTGCAAATAGTATATTATGTATATATTGAAGAGCCTCAGCTTTCAGTTTCCGGATCATGTTCTCCATCTTCTTCTTCGCCCGCTTCGGCGCCATCAGCAGCTGCATCAAGAGCGGCGTCATCGACAGCATCTTCTCCATTTTTGAGATAGGACTCGATCATGGCGTCCTGAAAGCATTGTAGGATGAAATCACGGTTATAACATCAAAAACCATCGAGACATTCCACTGGTTTAAAGATCAAAAATTGAGACTTTGAACTGTTTGAATTGAAAACATGTGGGGCTCAATGTGAATTACAAGGTCAAGCCACGGCCAAGTCTTGACCTTTCTTGACATCGCCATCAGTGCGCAGCAACTCTTCTTTCACTGCATCCTGGGCAACACATGTGAAGATAAGTATAAGGTTGGTTTGAGATATTTTGGAATTGCGAGTTTTTTTGAGATGTTTGATTAAACATATAGGGACTTGCAAGTTTTTTTATCCACCACCCATTCTAACCAGAGCCATGTGTCCGCGATGGTCTCCATGACATCATCGTTCAGGCCCTCCACCGGCTTCACCTGGGATGTCACGGGATAGGTGATGGGAGTATATCAATACAATATGTCATTGGGAGCCAGGTAATATATATATATATATATAACTTGAATCACATATATACATATATACATAATATATATATAACTTGAATCACATATGTAGATATATATATATATATACAACTTGAATCACATATACATAATATATATATATAACTTGAATCACATATATACATATATACATAATATAATTATATATATATAACTTGACTTAACTTGAATCACATATATAAATATAACCTGAATCATTGAGAGGCAACACTGTTTGACATAATCTTGATTGGTTTTGACAAGACACACCCATCACTTCTTTGCCGTTGACTTTGAATGCCCATTTGCCGGTCTTGTAGCGGTACTTGTACACCTTCTTATCCTTCTTTGGAACCTTTGTGTCTGAGCTGGGAGCAGAAGACGCAGCGGGTCGCTTCAAACATCGAGCATTGGAAGCTGGTTTCTTTTTTGGAATCACTTCTTCTTCTTCTTCTTCCGGTGTTTCGTTCACATTGGCCTCATCACTTTTATAGTCCTTTGCCTTTTCCTCTGACTTGGCCTTTGCCTTTGCTTTGGCTTTTCCACTGGCTGTTTTTGACTGTGCCTTTGAACCCGTGCCTTTTGATTTAGCTTTTGGACCGGGCTTGGCACCCGATTTGGCTTTTGGCTGCGCGCTAGTGTTGGGAGAACCCGCGCTTTGGTTTCGGCGCGGCTCTTCATCGGACAAGGCATCCACAGGTGCTAACACCATGGCTTCAAGAACCAGGTTGTGAAACACGTAGGCCATAGCCCCCCTACGACTTTGACCCTGGAAAACATGCACGATAAAATCCGTTGGTTTAATTTGGTTTATGTCTATGAATGCATGTGTCCACATCAGAAAACTTAAATGGGAACTGCAATGCCCCTTGGAGGGCCAACACATGTGAATGCAAAACAGTCTTGATCTTTTTTGAGCTCGCTGAATCCCCAGATTGTCAAACCATCACAAGAAACGATGATCTTGGGCTCCACTTTCGAAGCACAAAACATGAGTGCACCCACAATTAAAGGTGGCCAGAGACACCCCTTGAAGTAGGGTTTGAAAACAAAATGACATATGAATCATATGAATCGAAGCTATTGTTTGGTGATGTTTGATGGTGATATAATTCCCAGAATTTGAAGCCACCCTTCAAGTCACTCTGAGAATCCTGGGTCCTCCCAGCATCACTTCAGCTTTACAGCCGAAGAGGCAGCAATGGTAAGCTGCCCAAGCAAGAAATACTTTGGCTTCATCGGGGTGAGTGTGCATGGGATGCCCTCGCTGGCCTTCACCTGCCAGGCTGTGGTTGCAGTTCTTACCATTGTCCAGCTGACGCTTGGCAACTTATCGTGGGGAGCGATTGATGGATCCCAATCTTGAACATCAACTTGATAGAAATCAAATATGCTTTGATTGTATTTGATTTAGTATATGATGACTTCAATTTGATTGATATAATATCAACATTTGTTCAAACCCTGGGCCTCCCACACCACACTGCAATAATCAGTCCGTGGCAACTGATTGAACTTGTTGCTCCACAAAGCCCCGAAGACTGCTGAGCGCAGATCGAGTTTGCTGTCAGTTGGGGGGATCTCTTTCGCCTTAAATGCGTTGACTTTGTGATCAGCAGCCACAGCGTATCTGAACGTCATAGGCATTTGGGATCCATCTGCGGCGACCTGCCAAGATACATTGTCACCCTTAAACCCGAAATCACAGGTTGATATTATTTGATATTCATATCATGCTAACTACCCAATGGAAGTTTATGTTTAATGAGATTTTATGTGAAACCATATGAGCTAGCCTGGCCTTCATCTTTGGGCGCATGGCGTGATCAGTCATGCGGATCTCTGTGATGCCACGCTTGCGTGTCACTTCGCAGACAGCATCTGCCAGCGTCATGATCGTCTTTTCCGTGGCTGCACTGCTATCCACATAGCAAATGATGGTTTTGTCGTCACTGATGTTCCAGGGTATGCTCCCCGTCAAAGTAGAGCATGAATCTAACAGGGTCAAGCGTTTTGGACAGAGATAACTTCCGATTTGGATTCAACAAAAACAAGTTCTGAACCAGTTTGGAGCCCTTGTCCTGACTGAACCTCTAGGTAGCTACCAGTGTTGAACCCAAAGAGTTCTCCAGGGCCCAAATTGATGGAGTGCGTGTTGCGGTTGACAATCCAGAGGGATCCCAGGGACGTCAATACCAACTTAAGGTTCGGCTCCCGGGCAATGACTGCGGCACCCTCTGGCCTAATCGAACCAGAATGAAACATTACTAAATGATTGGGTAATGTTAGGGAAAGTCTAAAACATTGTGACATCATTTTTAAACCTGAATCTTTTGATCATAGATCTGCAAAGGAACGTGTTGTTGGCATCAAAGTCAGCCGTTGAAACAGGGGTCAAGGGCAACGATTTGCGCCAATTGATTGGAGCTTCATTGTCCCACTGTGGGCTTGCCATGGTCCTGGTTTGGCCACTCCCAGCACCTGAGGAAGCTGGCGGAGCCTGCGTCATCTTGATGGCGTTCTGGACTGATGTCTCTTGGCTGATAGCTTCGTCCAGCTTGGCCAAGGGGTCCTGGTGAGATCCTGCAAACTTTTGGCGCACCATATCTGGAATCCTCAGATGGAATATCCCACAATGGGATGGGTAGCCATGATCATGTTATTACAAAATTTGATTGGACAATTTTGGGGGTAATTTGATTGGCAAACAGCTGCTGTAAACATAATATGTTGGCAAAGTGGCTTCAGCTCAGTGGCATTGACAGCCAAGCATTCCAGGGTTGGTAGCTCCACCAAAAACGGTTCAGTCGCTCGCGAAGCTGGACCTGACCCATCAGCCTTGTCCCACCATTGGTTCAAGGCCCTTCCTGCAATCAAAGTGCTGGCGGTGTCCAACATTTGGGCATCGGAGTCATGGTAGATGGACATGAAGTGGACATCCCACTTTGAAGCACCATCCTCCCCAAGCAAGTAGTCTCGCTGCAGCTCCCATGATGCCTGCGACCATTCAGTGAACCTCAGGGTTGTTGAACTTGTTTCCAGAGCACCACAAAGCCCCTTCAACATTTGATGGGTTGAAATAGCCTATAGTTTGTATTGACTGACGGTTGAAATATCATGAAATATCCTTTACTTACTATAGTTTGGACATGTTTGGACAAAGAACCGCGATGGATGAAGATCCACCACCAAGAGTTTGTGGTTGTCGCCCTCATTCATCCCTTCAACCAGCTGAAGCAGCACCTCTTTGGTGGCATTGATGCCCCTCTGTTGAACCTTACTGATTGTGAATTGGTCCCACCATGACTGGATGTAATTTTGAAACATTTATCATAAAACAAATAGGTTGAAGAAAACATCAAGATCTTTCCAAGAACTCTCCAATGGGGAGCGAGCTGGCGATCTGGGTCCGGGTTCTGTAGATCCGCCACTCGACTTCTTTCGACATTGCTGATTGTTCCCAGCAAGGCTTTCGACCTCATGAAGGACACGTTGCTGTGCCCTCCACAGATGCCAGCCAGGCCTGCAGAGAATGCGGGGAGGTAACGGTGTGGTTTGGAAACATTGTTATGTAACTTGACCTGAAATCAATTGCAAAATAAAAACAAGGTAACTTAGTTTAACTTGGATGCAATCAAGGGACACTGTTGGGACTTCTTCCGGCGGTCTCCTTGGTGTAAGGGATCCTGGAAGTTGAGAGAGATCTCATAGGAATCCATTGCCCTTGGTTGGTTCGGATGGGCTCAAATATGCTCAAATGGTTTGATCTTCTCCCCCCAGACTCCACCAATAGAATTTGAAAATGATGACTTTGAGACTGGGCACTTGATGATTTTGTCCTCAAGTAGGCGCCTGTGTTTCAAAGTTGCTTCTTTGCCAGCATTTCCATGGGGTTGCGGCAAAAGCCAAAAGCTGAGAGTGTTGGGGTTTCCAGTCCCAACGCTTTGGGCCAGAGTGACCGACTCATCCACTGCCAGTGGTCCTGGTGTAGAGTCAATGTTTGAAACATACAGAAAAAGCCAGCTTCAAAAATATTCATCACAGGGGATGGCCACAGAGTGAAATCCCCCACCTCAAATAGTAAAACTTGAAAATAGTAAAACTTGAAAATTGTATCATCACAGGGACTGGAAGGCCACAGAGTGAAATCCCCCACCAGGATCGTGAGCCTAGCTTGGTTCGGTTAAACATGGTATGCTAAATATATGGTGACATGTTATGACATATTTTTGGGGGATTTAAACATATAAATTTAAAATGTGCTGAGAAACGCGTTGGGGCCCATCTTGCCCTGAATCTGCACTATGGCCGCATGCGCCAGCGTCAAAGATTGCACCCTCATGAATTGGTGCTTTTCAGCCATGAATTCATCAATTGCCAGTTTGCCCTTGTGGTACCGATCATTGATGTGCTTGTAATCCAGCGCAGCCTGCCACAGGGGACATGATATTAACATCACATAACATCCCATGACCCAAACATTGTAGATGGGGATTGTTGCAACCAGATTGAACATGATAAATTTGGGTGCTTTGGACATCCAGACCTGCTTGGTGGCATACAGATCAAACTTGTGGCTCCAATCACGCAGTTTTGCCAGATCACTTTGACACTGAAGTTCGGTTTGTTGCCAAGTGGTATGCAACAATTGGGCGGACAACCTGGTTGTAACATGAAAAAACAGTACATCAAAAAAGGGGGAACTATAAAACAAGTGGTTGTCCCATCAACAATGTATGCAGCCTGATTGATTAGTGCTGACAAAGAGCTGCTCTGCCTTCATGTGGGTTTGCTTTTCCACCTGAGGATGCCACATTAAAGTTGGTTTATTATGAACACATGATGGAAAAATGAAATACAAAATGCGGGTGTGCAAAAGAAGGGTTGTCACGTGGACCCCACCTCCTTGTTGTAGCGCACCAATGGCTGGGCAAAAATTGCCACGCGGGTCACATCCGCTGGGGGCACCGTTGACTCCAGGAGCTGCAGGATATCGGCATCTCCATGCCTCATTTCAAACCTCATCAAGGATTGGCAGCGGATGCGGGAAGGGTTCTGGTCTTCTCGGTGTGACTAGTTGGACTATCACCAAACAACAAGTAGAACCATAAAAGCAAATATAAATCTAAATACATAGTGTTTTATACAAACATCAAGATACATAACATAATCATAAATCCAAAACCATAAATCATGACTCTACTGGTTCTGACTAGCAACGCCTTGTTGATCTCGGGCAGGGAAGCATCATGAAACTTCTGAGGGACCAGGGTCCGGTAGTGTTCCAAGCATGCCAGGAATCCACCACATACTCGTTGCAGTTGGGTCTTGGAAGTTCAACTGATGATGGTGAAAAAGTATAGAAGTCAACATCCAAGTATAAAAAGCATCATTTACATAATTTGGGGAACCTGCCAAAAAATACCAAAGTCAACTAGGGCTCCAGATCTTTGACGTTCCAAGCCTTCCGCATCTTCGGTGCTGTTGAAATCCAATCCAACTCCATTCGTGAAATCATGGTGGTCAAAAGGCCATGACTGTTCGTCAAATGCAATTTCCATGGCATCAAGAACCCGCTTGCAGTGCAATGGCCGTGGTTGAGTAACCCTTCAGCCAGTCCATCGTGGTTCACGAACTTGGGTTGAGTATGCACCCTCAGGATCGGATGTGAACGGTGATGGGTTATATAAAGCTTCCAGATAGTCCACATTATCCCATATAAATCATGGGGAATACGGGGAAATATTGGGAAATTATGGTTTTGTTCCAAGGGTCCGAACAAGCTCTGTCAGAGCCTCTTTGACGTTCGGGGGGATGTGCTGCAAGAGGTTCACTGCTGCTGCTGATTCTTTCTCCCCCAGGGCATAGGCTTTGGCAAATGCAGACACAGACTCATGAGCCTGATGGTGGAATGATGGTGTGTTGACTGTCCAATCTAATTTATTTTTTGAAATAGCTGACTTCAATTCAACTGCCCACGACCCTTCCCCACCTGAAGAGACTTGACGGTCATTTCCTGACTCATCCCCGTCCTCTCCAGGAACTCCAGCTGGTGCAAGAGGTTGAAGGCATTTGGGCGGCGGCGCAACTGGCCACTCATCGTCACTCCTAAGATGATTCAAGAATAACAAGGTTTCCAATTCTCAATGGTTCTTTCCACAATCCATGGAATACAAAATGAATGCAGCTGGGTGACCCCTGTTGGTGTTGACAACGAGTGAGCTGTCGGCTGGCACTGCTGTGGCATACACAACGCAGAAAGACCTCAAAAGAAAACAGACATTGGACATTGTTGGTAATCCATTGGTCATTGCTTGCAAGACTTTAGTACCAGTCAACTAAGATCGTGAAAAATCACAATTGTTCCAGGGAACTTTCGCACAGCATCTGGCATCTCCTTCCAGGTGCCCGAGACATGGGATTGGGATGTGAAATTTTATGGAATGGGAGGCAAATATAAAAATCTATGAAATGAAATAGGATGTAATGAAATGTTTTGGTGGTAGCCTCTCCTGCAACAAAGCTGGCTCTCTGTAGGCTGCCCATAGAATTCCCAGGGCTGCAAGGCATCGGTTGTAGCCCTTCACCATGAAGAGGCGACCAGGTGATACCAAACCATGAGCCCCCACATCGTCGGCTCTCAATTTGGTGGGGCTGCCATGGATCCAGGAATCGGTAATTGGGCAGGTCACCAACCTCTCAACCCCTGGGATGTTGGGGTTTGTCATCAGCCCGTTCAAGAGCTGGAGCTGGCACAACTGGTGCTGCACTTCCTTAGCTGGTCATGTCTGAGTCAGGGATGATGATGATTAAAATTGATTAAACAAAACATGGCTGCACCAATTTCTTTGAAATAATCTTGCTAATCACTGATTTCATGAAAAGGGTCTCCATCGCATGTTCCACGCAACCCATAGTCCACCCTGTGGGGAAGTTGCCAAGGTCGTAGAAACAAAGAATTGCCATCCCTTTGCAAATCGCCCTCAGAGCTGTAGGTCCTGGGCGCTAAACGGTCAAGAGTCAGCTGGTGGCAAACTCGAAGGTGCCATAAGACCCAGACACAGCAGGATCGGCGGGGAACTGGACATCAATCCATTCGTAAAAAGCCTTCTCTGCGTCCTCCAGAGTGGGCCAAATGTGGTCACCCGAAAATTCAAAAGACAGTTGGGACACCACTCATAGTGTTTTTTTAGAAAATGGTTGAAGTGTCCTCATCACGTAGTTCTTCAGTGAGCAGAACATCGAGGGTCTTCTTGACCTTCACCAAATTCTCCTGCCTTAGCCGTATCGATTGTACATATTGTATTGAGGAAACATTGTTCAATAGTCAAATGATTTTGGCAAAACACCGAGTAATGCTGAAAAGTGACGCCCAGTCATCAAAGAGTCTGATGTGCGGGAGTTTCAACGAATCAGCAGGAATATTGGCGGTGCCACCCTTCTTGGCGGCCTTCGGCTTTGCAGGTGCACCGCCACCACCAGACACCTTGCGTTTCGTCATCACCTGGCACGAGGCTTGGCTGGTAAACGGAAAACATATTCAATATTATTAAAGGGTGGATGGAAGCATGAATGGATCTCAATTGTCAATATGAAAGGCTGGGTTTGTGCATCAAGGTTTATGCACAAACTGAACCCGTCACTGGACCACTCAGTTTGTGCACGATCCCGACCCGATCATGCACAAAACCATTGATCCCCCAGTGATGTCATACTTTTCCAGGGGACAGGCTTGACAGAAACTGTTGGGTTCAGTGTGGATCCTAAGGTTTTGTGCACGATCCCGACCCGATCACGCACAAATCCCGGGGGGGAATGAGGTGCCCCAGTTTGTGCACAAATCACCATGCACAAAACAGGCTAACATTTTTTCTGTTCCACCGCTCCATCATGTTCCATCCATAGCTTTGTAAAATGGCTGGCGTCCATTCTGGATCCAGGTGTGATAGCATCATTCGGGCCCCAGACTCTTTTTCTGATACATCAACATTAGATAGATTTGAGTTGGTTTCCAAATATTTCAAAGACGGACATCGTATCATGATATTTTCATTAGTCATTGGGACCCACCCATAAAGTGGTTGCATTTCCCCTGCAACACTACTGATGCATCGACTCATTTACAGCCTCAGAAACAATTTGGATGGCTTCGGCTATGTTCATCCCTTTCATCCACAACCGGGATGCCGCTTTGTAAAGTGATTGTTGGCCACGGGCATTTCTGTACCTACGATCCTCATCAGCGGATGGTCGTCCTCTCACCACCCGGAGCTGGTTGGGTGCCTCAACACAAGTCTGTGTTATGTTCAATATGTTGAATACTTTACAGATACGGTGGAATGAAAAACACAATTTGAGCATCAGACTGCTTCCAAACACCTCCCTTGCACGGTGGGCCAGGCTGATCGGCCGACTGCTGCTCCACAATGCGGCAAAGCCCTCAAGGGAAAATGAGGATGGAGTTTTGGAAACAAGAGGCACTTCTATAAATGAGATTGTGATTGTAAAAGATATTCAAACAATTGTATAGTATTCAATTCTATGTATGTTGCAAGGCGCACCAGCTTGTGTCCAGAAAGCCAGGGTCGAGGAAACCATAGGACAAATCCTCCAACTGTTGAGCCGCTGCGTGCATGTCAAAGGGATCACGACCTCAAGGTCTCAAGCCCTAAAGACCCACCTCAAGGTCTCAAAGGTGTCTGTATGATTCTGTATGTATGTTGTTTGAAATCAAATTTCACCCTCAGGATTGAACGCATTAGGGAAGCATAGCGCCTCAAAGACTTGTTCTCATCGGACTGGGAATTCACCGGCTTTTCCACAAAGGCTGCAGGCAGAACATAATGATTAAAGTGATTGTGGGTACTGTTGAAGGGAAGTACCAGGTGTTGCAGACGGCTTCACACTTGAAATCTCGCCTGGGGGGCATCACCCTGTGCCCGCTGCGCCACTGAGGCTGGCAGAAACAGAAGAATGCTCGGCTGCCAAGTGCCGTCACTCATCCACTGTTTTGTCCTGGGGCTACAGCCAATCATAGCCAATCCAACTGAATGGAAGAGAAACAAGCACTTTCAAATATGTTCAAAGAAGTTTCAATTATTTTCCTTGGCACAAATCTGTCCTGAGAATCACATCGGATGAGCTTTCTGTGTAGTCTCTGCGGTCCCAAAAGCTGGAATCGATTTGATCTCGGGTGACTCCTACAAGGAATACAAGGAATTTCAATGCTATAGATCAAACTTCAGAAAATAAGGTTCGAATGTTTTCATATGTTTTCATTTAAAGCGCCGTCCTGTGGATCCAATGCGCTCAAGCCGGAAGCTGTGAGGTGCACCTGGGCCTCCGATCCCGCTGAACTTGGCATGCTCGAAGTGGTACGAGAGCCAGTTGGTCCTGAGCAAGTTTGGAGTGGCTGGGGTAACATGAATTGAATTTGGCTTAGTAAGGTTTCATGCATAAGACATTTTTGGGGTGTTAACTCCAAGTGGCTCAAAACAACACAAAATATCACAAAGTTTATCAGAATCAACCATCCAAATCCATCCAACATTCAACAAGTATCCAATCTTTGTAGCGGGTCAGGAGCTCAACACATCTAAGTGGTTCATATGGCCGGGTCGCAGGCTTATCCAAAAAAGCCTGGATGCAGTTTTTGAAGTCCAAGGGTGTTAGAAGTTCCCTGTAGGTTTCGATGTGGGCCCGAATCAGATTAAACAGGCCATCAATGTCCTCGTGAGAATGGCCCGAGGACAAAAAGCTGACCTCACACCCCCGTACCTTGTGTAAAGCAGTCCATAGGGCCAAGACCCTTAAGACCCCAACATTTTTGACCTCCTTGGAACAATTATCTGCTTGGAGATTGATCCAAACATTTCTGAAATCAAGCTTGTCTGCCAGCTTTGTGAGGCCAGCGCACAAGACCTCTGCCGTCCGGCTGCTGCCAGATGTCACCAGGTTGGGAGACAAAGCCATCATTGCCAAATGGCCATGAATAAGAAGCCCAGTTGCTGTAAGTGGTGGCCTGTGAAAAGACCCAAACTCTTTGCTGGACATACATGGGCTTCGGGGCCAAGAATACATTTGGTTTCCCATCGAATCTAGGATTGCAGTGATCTCAATTTCACCCAAAGTTGTTGCCCCCAATCTTGACCTCGCCCTGGCAGCGTAGTAAACCTGTCTGTCTCGATGTTGTCGATCAAGATGCTTCTGCAACATTGCATGTTGCGCCCGCCTGGCGGGAGGACAATGTCCTATTTTTTTGATCAGCAGTCGGTGCTTTATACATAAGCTGCATTTGGAGTGATGTGAATAGAAGCGGATCCTCAGGAGACCCTCAAAGTCAGACTGCCAGACCCAGGCTCTTATTCCAGAGAAATGCTGGAAAAATACGTACATATAACCTGGGGCACCATTCCAGCACAACACATAATTCAAAAATTCAAGTTAAATGGCTGGCAAAGTCTCTGAGGAAAAGAGTTTCCGGCTGATCTTGACACCAGGGTTTGCAGCCACGCATTGGTTCCAGTAATCGTTTATTGTACCATATGGTAAATGCTTGATCTGGCTCCGGTCAAGATCATGTGAATCCAGCTTCTTAGCACCATGACGGGGCCTTTTGTTGCTGTTCAATCCATCAGGGATGTGCTCTGCTGTTTCCATGTACATTTGGGTCAAGAAAGAGTGAACCCTCTCCCAAGATTCTGAAGGTTTCTTTTTTTCTCGGGGCACAAACCGACCATCATAGGGGCAAAACTCTTCTCCACGACGTGCAGCAGAGCTCAAGGTGCTGAAGCGACCCGTGCCAACTCCAAGCAGCATCATAAAGGCTCTGTTGCAGACCGGGCGCCCCAGCAGCTTCAGATGCCGTTCTCCTCTCTTGGGATCGGGATCTTGTGCTTTTAGGAGCTTGAACACCTCGAGGGATATGGTCTAGCATGATATGATCAAGGTATTTGTAAGATAATTGTATGGTGTAACCCTGTATATCACTGTATCAAGCTTCAAATTGTAAGACCCTGACATAGTCATCTTTCTCCAACTTGCGCATTTTTCTGAGCATCTTCCGAAGCTTCATCCATTCCGCCAGAAGAGTGTCATGTCTACGGAAGGATGCAAAGCAGTCACACTGACAGCCACAAGTCCTCCGAATAAGATTTGCCAAATGTTTTGGATCATCACATGGGCCCAAATGCTTTTGACCCGCTCTGATAGCAAAGCGGGCCCGACGAGGCTGAAACCTTTGGTGATGCAGTGGACGACCCAAAGATTTCGGCTGGGACCCCGGTGCTGTGGCTTCGTTCAGCTTCTCATCGTCACTTAAAACATCTATGGGTTCCAGGGCTGGCATCCTGACTGGCTCGATGTTGTTGCTAGTGGGAATATGCGAAGCTTGAATACATTTAACATCTTACTACCAGGACCATCATGTATCATCAACAAATTTCAAACCGATTGAAAGATTGACAGCACTTGTCTATCTTGTCTTGGAATCAGGAAAAGCCTGCACATCCAGTCCTGCACGGTAGCACAGTCCTGCAGTCGGAGACGGAGATGTGGACAGGGCTGTCTCCTGACAGAGGTCATTGGAAACAAAAAAATTAATTTCAAAGGTTTCCGGCATTGGACTTTGATGGACTCAAACAAGAAAACATCACTCCTGCAAGAACGAAGGTTCGGAACGACCACACCACCCATGCAACCCAAGGAAAACGCATGGCCCTAGTTGCAACAAAACGGATGTTGATGTTAAGCCCCTTCTTAAAGCTGTATTTCTATCAGCGGTATTTCCTTTCTTTTCGGATCAGTGTTTGTTCCGTATATTTCCGTATGAGCCCATTATATCTCATGCACTGTGAAAGTTTTTGAGCTAATCCCACTGTGTTGCTGTCTTTGGACAACCAGCTTCACACAGCAGCGGGCAAGAACATTGGTCCAGGAGGGTGGTGGAAAGATATGTTCCTCAGGGGAATTTTTCAATTTTTTTGACAAGACTTGCATGTATCATACCAAATGTATATCTTCTTTATACATTGAAACATCATGAATAAACATGCCGGTGTCACGGTGATGAGCAGCGACGTCTCCCCGACGCCAAAGCCAAAAGGGTGCTGGACAAACACACAATCCTTTTACGTTTTGAATCTAACGATGCTTTCTTTACCACAGCACTGAATACATGCTTACACTTCCAAAGCAAGCATTTTCAAACACCCCTTGGTCCGAATCTGAGATCTTGTCCAAAGCAGCTTCAGCGCAGCGCTCAGAGGAAGGCAGGAGGGTGATGGCGAAATTCACCATGAACCCAAAATAAATTATGAATTTTCAGTTTTGGTAACTGTTCAAACCCACATCGATTGGATTTTGTGCATAGCAAAGAACGCCATGCTTGGCACGACGATATTGCCAATGGCATTCATTCTATGTTTATAGTCTTCACAGCGGGCTCTCATGAGCCATTCATGTAGTGGCGGTTTCTTTTGTGATTTCATCCAGAGCTTTTGCGGCCATGATTTCAAAAACTCGACGGGCAGGAGCTTCTGGTTCTGGCCGGAACAGCCCGGAACTCCCAGTGGCAGCAATTTTTCAACATGATGTGAGCAATCTTTCATTCAAAACCAGTCCTCAAAAAAGTTGTATCCCGGAGCCGCCAGCAGGAAGAATACACGTTGGCGAGAAATCTAAGTCGACTAAATTGATTTTTCTTGCAAGATCATTGTGTGAATTTCTGGTGACAACTCAAAACCCAAGTTCCCAACGGGTGCTCCAACATCATGGCCAGTGACCGAACTCCAGGAAACTCTGAGGCCACGTTCGCTGGCAGCCTGCGAGTGTTCACTGGCAAGCACTGATTTTTTTTAAGGGAGTGGGTGATCAAACCTCCATGATATAGTCCATGCAATCACGGCAGCTGGCAGAAAGGATGCTTCCCACGTTCTCCAACAGTAAGAATTTCCTCAGCACTAACTGCACTAACATGCCAAGAACTGTTTATAAAGTTTGAAGCAGAGTTTCGACCATAATCCACCAAAACAAAGAAAAAATATGAAAAAATCATTCATTCGAGGTTCATGGGGCGGCCACTTGTTTTTCTCTCATCCCAAATTCTGAAAATCTCTCTGACTAGCACCGTGCGAGTCCCCTGCATGGAAGACTGGTTGCCCGCCAAGGAGATATCCTGGCCATGAAAGAAATGCGGAACAACCTTTGATCATACCCGTTGACCCTGGCCTGGCATGGAAACCCAGCCAGACATCCTTCGATGTCATCGCCGAGTTGGCTTCCGGAGACTGTGGTAATGTCATCCAGAATCACCCCAGGGTCTGCTAATTTGTCTTGGATTCTAGCTTGGATGACCCGACGGCAAAATTCCGATTGTTCCACCTGAGATGTGGTAATATCACATAATGGCTCAGAACTTGTGTATATCAGTGTGAAATCATTGAATCTTTGAGGGCCCGACATAGGCTGCTACCTCCACAAACCTTGCAAAGTTTGAAGAAAGGTTGATGGAGTTTATTTCGAATTGATATAGCTATATATATATATTTATCTATCTATCTATCTATCGATCTATCTATCTATCTCTATCTCTATCTCTCTCTCTATCTCTATCTCTCTCTCTATCTATCTATCTATCGATCTATCTTTCTATCTATCTATCTATCTCTATCTATCTGTCTATCTATCTAGCTATCTTTCTTTCTGTCTATCTATCTATCTATCTCTATCTATATCTATATCTATATCTAAATCTATCTATATATATATATTGATCTATCTATCTAAATCTATCTATATCTATCTATATCTATCTATATCTATCTATATCTATCTATATCTATCTATATCTCTCTATATCGATCTTTCTATCTATCGATCTTTCTATCTATCGATCTTTCTATCTATCTATCTACCTATCTATCTATCTATCTAAATATATGTGCTAGAATCATGTATTGATTGATTTGGTCAAGCTGAAAGTAATGTCTCTTTTCCCAGGCTGAGTGCTGCACGGTCGCAGTCCTAGTTCGAATCCCAGTACGCCCGAAAAGAGCGATGCAACTTTCTTTCGCTCCTGGAAATGGGAAGACTGGATTTTTGATAACCTGAGCAAACTTGTGGTATGAACTTCAAGAAAAGGCGAGAGCTCAGTAGCAGATCAAAAATCTATACATGACATGATCCGTTTGTCAATGTATATAGATAATTCGGATTAATATATATATATACAGAGAGATATATATATATATTATGTACACGCATGTATATGTAAACATATTGCGACGCTTATTATTCAAAATCATTGCTCCGTGAAAGCAGCTGCAGCATCAGAAAGAAACAAGAAAATCATTGCCATCCATATCAAAGGTCAAGGATGACTTGTCTCCTGGGAACTTGACTGAAGCCACGGGTAAATTACCATCAGATCGTCCCGCACACTCCCAGGCTTTGGGGATGTCCATCCAATGGGAAGGCCTTCAAGCAGGCGCTGGTGCCGGTCAGGATGTGATGACGAAAAAGAGCTGAATCAAATTCTAGAGCTGAATCAAATTCTAGGCATTTTGGGACCCCTGCCAGACATGTGCTCCCCCGTCGACGGGCGGCAATAAATGCCGTTTGGGACATTCTTCAACTTGCATGCATTGGCATATTTCTGCCACCAGTAGATCTGATTTGCACAATCCTTGGATCAAAGATGCATTCATTTCTTGGTTGATACGGTTTCTCACTGCTAATGTTGAAATCCTCGAAACAACCAATTGAAGAAAGCGACTCCACTTCCACGCTTTGAAAGAAACTTCGGGTTGGCCTGCACGGTGGATCCAAAGAGTCCTGGGCGCAGGCAGCGCAACCTGTATGAAATCATGTCAAATCATTGGTGGGGACCTGAGGGCAAGACTGATGGTACCAAAAGATCTCAAAGTAATGGGCTTGGTGATCAACTTCCCTTTCAAGGGCAACTTGGAACCAGCTTTCGGATTCCTTGGTGGTACCTGGGCGGTCAAATTCAAAATTTATTACTATCTAAACCTAAGCATGGTTTAACAACGGGAATCAAAGATCTATCTCTAACAAATGCGGCCAGAGATCCAACCGAATCTCGTGGGGAATCCACTCCTTTTGGGGCAGGAACCAAGGTTTGTGCAGTCGAATTGGTCCATCTTTGGCTGGCAGACGGCCAACCTGTCATTAACAAGAAATTAAAACAGAACCTTTTTCTGACAAGAAAGACATGGCAGCTTGGCCCCCGAGGCCACTTCAGGATCATCATGAAGCCTAGGCGCGGCTTGGCGCTGGGAACGTTTGCAGTTAAACTGGATGAAACTTGTAAATAAGAACCTGGCCCAGCTTGTGCAGGACATGGCACATCCATATCGAAACTTAGATCATACGACACGTGATGGTTTTGTTTGAATAGACTCAATGGTTCCGTTCAACTTCTCAAAGTAACTGCCAATGTTTCTGGGACCCCAACTCAGAAAGTTCATCAACGGACTCTAAAGGCATGGCGGCAGTGGCAAAAAAAGGGGTACAAATGGATATGAATTGGGAGTACTCCCGCGCCATGTGATGGATATATGTTGTCAAAGTCCTGTTGTGTCGATGTATACTGTCATAGTGTACTGTCATAAAAATGTCAAATGTAAATCATATGTATGCTATTAATTTTGAAAAATAAATGTATATATGATTTTTGTTCACATAGTTCGATGGTTTCTACATGCTTCTACAGCTCATGTTGATCAAAGAATGCTAGGGGATACAATGAGAGAAACAAAATCAAAAGCTGATTGCTGGTTTCAGTCCATAAAATTTCCCGTTTTTTCCACAAGCTTCCAGCTCACTCGTCGACCCAACAGCCGTGCGCCGTGCTGACATGCTGACATATCAGAAACTAACCTAAACGCTCAGTGGTTGCATCTGACCCAGATTCATCCATTGGGTTTTCATCGGAAATCTTGATTGGATCAAGAAATCCTAAATCAAACTCAAAGTGACCATGTACTCGGTCACCATCCTCTTCACAGTATTGTCGTGTTGCCTCCTGCAACACTTTGCTAATTGCTGCAAATGTAGCTATTATGTCCGCATCCTCTTCAAGAGCCTTGTTCAGGAACCATTGGACCTGAATGGAGCTGACGGCGGTACTGCGTGATTTGAAACCTGTGCCAGCATGTGACAACTCTTAACAACTGGGGATCCCAACATGGAACATCACCGTAGCAATGAATTTTCTTCGGTATATGCTACGTTCCTGATTGTTGTGATGGCACGGGGTTTCATTGCTTCAGCACTTTTTCCAGTGATTTTGAGGTCATGGCGATCATAGCTTGGAACCTGCGGTGAGTAGCCTGCCAAAGTGCAGTCATTCCGCCTCTGAAGTGGGGACTAAAGAGAAACAATATGAAACCATAATACCCCATGACATACGGTTTTATTCCCAAATTGACTGCTTGCACCTCTTCATCAGTCACCTCATCATCTGGGTTTCGTGCTGGGGATCGATGACCGACCTTACAACTTCGATGGTAGGTGGATTGAATGGTTTGTGGGTTGAATTAATTCTCAGGGCTGTGCCACGGCAATTTCTGGATCATCTTGGTTGTTTTTTGACGACCTGCGCATATCAGAGAGTTTCATAGCACATTTTGTTATACACGTTTTAGTGGGATACCAGTTTTAAAAAGTTTTAAGCTCCAAACGTTGAAGACCACTCGGCGGCATTCTTAGCTCGGCCAGTGGCGAAACACTTGAAAAATTCAATCTGTTTCGCAACCTGTTCCCTGTCCAAAGCAGACTGGGGCTGGATCCTGTCGGTGGAGCATCAAAGCTGGAGAGCGAGAGCGCGATCTCGACCAAGCCTCGTGGGCAAATCCATCCATAAGTTCATCCCATGAAGATTTGAACAAATACAAACAAAAACATCCAGACCTTCTCATCCGACATCGTTTGGGTTGGTTGGGGAAGCCACCTGATCCAGGGAACTAAAGAGTTCAAAGAACTATGATGTGTTTGGAAATTCTCTTCTCTAATTGGAAACCATGCCTCGGTAGTGAGTGTTGCACAAAAAAGGTCCCGTAACGTCCCGTAGTAAATGTTGATATATGTTGATTTTTCTACAGCAAATTGATGGGGGAAAATCAACATTGATAATTATAATGTGTTTAGTTGGGGTGCCCATTGAATTGAATATCTTGCCTGAATAAGCCACGAGCCAAAAGCTGAAGGTGGGACTGACGGCCGGGCGGTCACCTCAAAAATTTTGGTTTGATTCCTGAACCATCCCAAAGTAGTAGCACAATGGATTCCGACTTCTTCAGCCTTTCGACGCGTTGTGGTTTTATTGTGTGTTTATGTGTGTTTAATTCTCATAGGAACATGTGTATATATATAATTCAAATATGAATACATATATATATAATATGTATGAATATATGTATACACACATATATATAATTATATACACAAATAATTATAGATACATATACAATCATATAACCATATACATATACATATATAAATATATTATCCACTTTTTCCTGGTGGCGCCAGCTGCAAAGCAGCGTTGTCTCAAGTCAGTGCTAATTAAATTGACTGACTCTAACAGTCCAAACCCTTCAAAGCTTCAACTGTGCACAGTGAATTGATCCAAGGGGTTTGTTTGTCTTCAAAACCATGGACACTAATGCATCATATATGCCATTGAAAGCCACCTGTGCTCTGATCTGCACAGCTTCAGCCAAGGCTGGACGTTGAAACCTTTGTAAATATACTTGTGGTTGCCCCACCCAAGGCTCCAAAGCCAAAACCCCAGATGCAAAGCAAACACCTGAACCACAGGAACATGCCATCTACTGGTACCACGTATTATGTTTCACACCATTTCAATCACACATTACTCTTGTCTCACTTTGACACTTTCCGCAGCTTTCAACCGGCAGTTCGAGCTTATTGACCTATTATCTCGTGGCTC
>Ga0126342_10006618_pt1 | contig 20586 bp, 18 predicted proteins | sample Cyp1metagenome_FD_92528 | JGI IMG/M metagenome (GOLD analysis project Ga0126342, IMG submission 92528) | Coral microbial communities from Lord Howe Island, Old Settlement Bay, Australia - Cyphastrea 1 metagenome | ecosystem: Host-associated > Invertebrates > Cnidaria > Coral ...
AGCAGGTGCACTGAAGGAAAAGCGAAGACCAGGGGCCTTGGTGTTTGGCTCTCGCAAAGCCTCACTTTTGGAAACTTGGCTACTGCTACTCGCATTCTCTGGTGCCCTTCTCCTGCCGGACCCAGGGCGGCAGTGGGTGGCAGCCCTTTACATATAATGATTATAATACCCAACTTTCGCGAAACTTTCGCGAAATAAATTGTTACTTTCGCGAACTCGAAAAAAAAACTTTCGCGAGGGTTTCCAACATAACACGCACGGCTTTCGCAATTAAAACTCCTTACAAGGACCTTTAGATTAACCATCATATGTATATATCCCATCATATCCCAATAAGATTCCATTACATCCCGTGCTGCCTCCATAAAGTGTCAATAATCATCAACAAATATCAACAATGTGTATTGCTTGCCCCATGAAATTAAATCACATTCATTATTATATCCACATATTACTTGGATTTGCCTAAGAACACCCCATCAACAAACAAACTATATAATAGTATTACCTATAGATTCCCCAAGTATTGGATTTAACATCGGTAAAACTAAAATCATCAGCAAATCCAAGGTACAGTAGTTGACATAATATTGCTATCGATACTTCTCATTATGATATTTGATATTTATTCAATATCGACTAGTTGCATTAGTCGTGGTTAAATGAAAAAACCACAGCGGATCACCGTTATTTTTGTTGGTTCAAGTAGACATATTCCCAAAAGATCATGATATTCATGATTCCCATAGATTCCCATAGATTCCCATAGATTCCCATAGATTCCCATGGTGAATCTCCATAGATTCTCATGGTTTCTTTCCGAAATCTCCATGGAAATCTCCCAGTTTTTTCCGCTCCAAGTTCTGCTGACCTTCTCTTCCACTGCTTCTTCCAGCGGCCGATAGAGTCGCGGCTGCGAAGGCAGCGGGATCTCCTCCAACTTCTGGTGTGATGAATACACAAATTGCTAGTTATACATTGATACATATAATATAGGCTTATAGGTGGTTATGATTCTACAATTTGTATCAATTTGTACTAATAGGTGGTGTGATTATGTAAGTCTTTGTTTCAATCCCCCATGAGTATCAGTGATTACCAAAGGGTGACATTCCATTAAATCTTCATAAAATATCCGCTGTCATCAATGATTCACCACTACAAATCACTATTTTATTGAAAAAAAACATTGAATCCCGTTAAATCCCATATCTGGTTGGTGGTTTCAACCCCTCTGAAAAATATTAGTCAATGGGAAGGAGTATCCCATATATTATGGAAAAAAATGTTCCAAACCGCCAACCAGATGTGTACTTTTTGTCCATCTCTCCCTTCACCACCTGGCAACTTGCTGGTAAAAGTTGGTAAACTGTGTCCTCCTTTGGAGGTTCCAGGGCAGGAAGTGCGAAGGCCTGCCGAAGCCGCCCATTCGATGGGTTTTAAACGGGAATATCGTACTGTGGTACTTTTTTAGATGGCTTTCAAATGGGAGAAATGGTACTCTAGTGATACTTATATATAATACCGTTTGGTTATTTAACATAGCCATGGTATAGATGGCCCATAGAAATAGATGGTTTACCGAACTTAAAAATGGTGGATCTTTCCATGGCTATGTTGGTCATAACCAGAGGGTAGGGATATACTCTATACTTATACAAACGGTTTTGGAATGTTTGGAAAGCTGGCGAGTTGACCACCAAAAAGTATACGGGATATGGTGGGATTCAAGCATCATAAAAATGACTTAAGGATTCAAGAAATTTAACCAACAAATCCGTGTATATAAAAAAGGAAAACAACAATTTGACGGCGATATCATGGGATATTTAGCTGACCACATGATATTTGTGTCTATGAAAATGGGGTATACCGCCACAGTAGTTGTGTTTTGAACGATTTAATGGGAACATGATGATAGCAGACTGACCCATGCAGTACTCATCACAAAGAGGTGATCAACGACATGACAAATGTGTAACTGGCCTTGTCTGAACGCTGCGGTAGTCATTACCAATTAAACACAAGGATGCAACCCCGAAAAAAGGATACAAATGGATCTGACTCAATACTAGCACTGACCCAAAAATCTGGGTTGGCAGCACCTCAATCTTGGTTCATACCAGTGATATGATACAGCCCAGTATGCCGTGTCCACTCTGGATATGAATTGATCAAAGGAGTCCCCATCTTCCGAGTACGAAGGGAAAACCACAGTCACCCAATCAGAAAAAAAACACAGGAAGCCGATGAAATATGACGACGACGACGACGACAACGACGACGACGACGACGACGACAACAAAAACAACACGATCCTTACATATGTGTGTTATGAATACTATTACATCTAATACATAGAATACTGTACATAGTATATGATCACATCTTGAGAAAAAAAAATACTGCGTCATCATGCGTGGTCCGACCTCTTGGAACTATCAACTGCTCATCATGTCATCCGCTGCTGGCATTTTACCCTGTGGGTTTGCTCTCCATGATTGGTGATGACGGGGATGTCGACAGTTCGTGGGGTTGGAGAAGTTTACGTAAATATACAGTGTGTATACATTATATATACACACATATATATATATGCCCATGCATACATGCACATTGCCTTATATTATACTTATTTTTGCAGCATATAATATATGTGTGTATCCCATGCATCAGCATCTGTTCTCATGCACCGGCAAGTATACTCATGCACAATAATCCAATAAAATCAAATAATTAGAAAACATCCAAACTCATACAAAGCAACTACAAGTAGATGTCATTCTACAATAGAGATAGAGTATATACAGAGATGTACAATAGAGTCTAATAAAATCATACCATATCATACACACATATCCGATGATCTCCATCCACACATCAACATCACCGAGTCCGCGACGCGACGACGCCTCAAATGCTGCGACGTCCACGGTGTATTTTCCCACCTTCGGCAGCGCCTCGAGGCGAGTATCAGTGTATACATGCATACACGTTCATGATCTATAAAAAATATGATTATATAAATATATGTGATATGATAATATATAAATATATATGTGATATGATAATATAAATATATGTGATATGATAATATCAATTTATGTTTTATGATAATATAAATATATGTGATATGATAATATATAAATATATATGTGATATGATAATATAAATATATGTGATATGATAATATCAATTTATGTTATATGATAATATAAATATATGTGATATGAAATGATATGATATGATATGACATATGATATGATATATGATATGATATGATATGATATGATATGATATATGATTTGATATGATATGATATGATACGATATGATATGGATATATAAATATTTTATAATATCACATGTATGTATGTATGTATGTATGTATGTTTGTATGTATGTATGTTTGTATGTATGTATGTATGTATGTATGTATGTATACATACTTATAATCTTATATGTACAGACACTCTACATGTGCACACAATGATACGACATATACATACACATACTGATCATGGAAACTCATCAACCTAACTTGTTCGGCCTTGGGCCAAAGGTGTTCCTACTTCTGGGCCATCACTTTTGGTGGCAGGATGTGGCTCGTCTCTCTATTCCATCGACCTCACCGGGATGGTCATATGATATGAGCCATCATGCACGTGTCTGAAAATAGAGCATACTCCCAAACTATCCCAACATTGCCTTTTTCATATTCTTTTATGGAGAAACTATGAGGGAAATTCATGACAATGACGGAACACTATGGGACCATCATGGAAAACAAATGGGAAAATCATGCGTCCAGGCCTGTCCGACGCGCGCCAGGACTGCTCGCTTTGGAGCCCCTTCCTCCACTTCGCCTGGGAAGATTTTGGATCTGTTGGGATGGTTGAAGCAAACAAGAATAACAGCAATAACAATACAATAGTGTCTAAATCTTAAACAACTAACAATAACATACAATAACTATACAACAATAGTAATGATCAATCATAGTAAATAATGATACATAACATATCATAGATAATACAGCATAAATAATACATAACACATAATAAGGAGTCAGTACACATATTATTTTCCGGCATATTGAATGATACTAAGTTGGAAATAGTGTGGATGGCTATATTTATATATATATAGGCTATATATATATATATATATATATTTATATACATATCGGAAATCCACCAATGACATTCATTGGGTTGAAGCTGCAAGGTGGGATGGTTCAATACTGCACATGGGTCTTGCATGACCGACTTGCAGTACCCACTATCAAGGACTACCTGTGGAGCTAATACCAAGCTGAAGCAAACCATGTGCCACGTGCATATGGCAAGATCTCCAAAGTATTGAAGGAAGCAAACTGGTTGTCAATTCTGTTGTGGGTCATATGTGGGCAGAATAATCTGAAGCAACTTAAATATGCGGACTTACAGAATTATATTATATGCAATATATAGTAATATAGTGTAGATAAATAAAATATGTATATATAATACATATATATGGCCTATTCAAGAGACAACTCAGCTTCGCGCCGACTCGGACCACATCAAAGCCCAGTCTCTGCTTGGGATTCCTCAGTTGACGGCAGCCTCAAGGAAACCAAGATAATGAAGTCATATTGGGGTGGGTTGCAGATTTAAGGCTTACATAATTAGAGGATTCACAGATTGGACATGCCTGGACAATTGTTTTTTGCTAGAACATTTTGGGTACCCAACGATTTCAGCCATGCGTACCTATAGTCAGCCGATGTATTGCTGCTCTAGAATGATCGATTTTTGCTGGAGATTCTGGTGGTACACTCCCCATTGATGGTTAAAATGCCATCATACATCAGTCATTCTGAAATCTGTGGCAAGGATTGACTGTTGATAACTGACTCAAGTGACAGCCCATAAAAAGATCCATTATTAACCATTATCAACCATGATTAGCCACTATGAACCACTATTCTCCATCATTTTCTATCACCCCCATATATTCTTCAACTGAGCCGTGTATGTTTCATTGACTCCACCAGGTTGCTCCGGATCTTTGACCTCCTCGGTGTAGAAGCCTCAGACGTTAGTAGAGCAATGTCATAAACCACCCATAATGGGATTAATGGGATTTCATACTGGAATATATAACCAACCATATATGAATGTTCGCAAAGTAATCATAAACCACTCACATTTTGATGGTTTAAACATGTTTAAACTGTTTGAACTAGCCATTTACGGTGACAATAGGGATGTGATGTGTCTGAAAATGAGGTATACCCCCAAGATACCTGTTTCAACAGGGGAACATGATGATTTACTGATGTTTTGTTTTTGTTTTTGTTATCCTATTTTCAAGCAAACCCATGTGTCAATCATGAGAGTGGGATATGGATGGATATCGTAGTTTTCCACGTAATGTGAGTAAATATAGGTAAATATGAATCCTGGAAGACTGGAAAAGTTAACCACTGCTGATCGGAAAGGAAAGGAAAACGGATAGGACATGTGTGAAAAAATGAATGGAACAGCAATGGAAAAACCAATGACAACTGAAGGTCCCGGAATCTGCTTAGAAAACGTGTTCTGCACAAAAACAGGCACATCCCCAAAATTCATAGTAAAGACCCAAAACGAGTCTCCGGGAATATGTTCCTCCAATCAACCGAGCCAGAATGATAGGAACTGACCATTCCACCCTCCGTTGTTTGAACGATCCTGGCTGGTTCTGGCTGGAAAATCGTGATTTTATAAAACCGATGGGCTTTCCATGGCTGTTTACCATCTCTCCCACTGAGCTTGGAACCAAAAATGTCAACTCCACCTTCACCATCTTCCTGGGTTCCCAGGACACACGATCAATCCATGAAGCCACAGGACACAGATCCTGAATGGATGAGCCGATAAGCCTGGAAACGCTCACGTCCTTTCGTGTCATCCTTTGAAGGTGTGGCTTGTGGTTGAAAACAACAACGCTCCAACATCATCTACCCGCTGTTGATTCAAGTTGGAAATGAAAAATGGTCCGTTTGTAGATGATGTATCTCTCAAACATAAATATTTCCCTTTGCCAGCTTAACTCGTCAGTACAACCACTCACATATCCAGTTTCTATGGAACAATCATGTGAAATTCACGTTCTGGTGAGGGAAAAAACACAAAGTTTTTCATGAAAACATCCAAGTTGCCAATTTCTTTGGGATATCCACCCTGAAAAAGCCACACCCTTGTCCTCAGTGAGCTTCTGCAGAAGCTTGTGAATCAGTGTGGTCTTACCAGTTCCGGGCTGACCTCAATGAGTTCCATGGCTCCAATCCGGGTGCGATTGATACTGAGCAACTGAGCAACTGGGTAGAATGAGGGAGGGATTCATGTAGGATGACATGGATGAAATAATATGAAATAATATGAAATATCATCGTCATCTGAGCAAATTCTATAAATGATATATATATATATAATTCTAATAATAATAATAATAGTAATAATAATAGTAATAATAATAATTCTAATTCACTGACCTGAGCAAGGTTCCCTATACATTCACCCATCATTCCAGGCTTCCGTCGGCGACCATAAGGCGCAGAACAAAAATGGAAAAGTTCAAAATCCAGGGTTGAAGAAGCTTGACCAGAATGGATGTTGAATAGATGTTGTAAATGCATGTAAATGCTTCAATCCCAACCCGCAAACAATGGAAGTAAGTGGGCCATCAGTTGTGGCAATGTGGTGTTTACAATCCGTCGCGACATGAGGTCGTTAAAATTGCACATATCATTAGGTTACTATTTGTGTACTACATACCAGTACAACAAGTACTCAGGATTTGTTCATCCCTCCAGGAACCCATGGTCGCTTGCCATAAGCTTATGGATGATTACAGTTACCATACTCATCAGCTATGAAAGCAGCTACGAGTATTATCATCATTAAGCGTGTTTGTTTAATATCTGAAGTTCTATGTGACATAAATATTTGAGAAACATGGTGCTAAGGTCGCAGTGCTCAGGTCGCAGTGCAGTGCGGAATTTCATTCAAGAGGCTGGTAATGAAGATGTGTTTTTGATCCTGCCTGGCACCGCGAAAACATGTGCAACACAGCGACATACCTGCACTTGACTCACCAAATGACTGCAAAGAAAACAAACAAAACAAATAAACAGTTTTGGCAGCTGGGTATCATGGTTTGTTTATATACATTTTTTTCATTCCTTTTCTTGCTCATCTCTATGAAAACCGTTGTGACTTCTACGGGAATGTCACAAGGTCCTTGGCTCTGGAACCGATTCAGCAGCCTCCTAGCAGCAACTCCCGAGATGGGGAAAGAAGATTTAAGACCTAGAAAATCCCGTGAAAGTCCAATGAAAATCCCATGAGTCTGGAGATTTTCTGAGATTTTGGAGACTTTTGGTTGCCCAATTTCTGGGTTTCCCTTGTTGGGACAGTATGAAATACTCACAATGGGTGTGGGCAAAATTTGGGCCATTTCACCCAAAGATGCCCGCGACCACTGGTGAACACCACAACTACATGTTCGTCATGTTTTCATCCAAGTCTTGGAGAGATTTACTTTCAAATGCGTCCCAGTTGGGAAGTGGTACCCTTGGTTAGAAAGTCTCCGAGCTGAGCCATCTCATTCGACTACTTGGTTGATAGGTTTCCCGCGGTTTCCCTATGAGCTATAACCCAGGTAGAATAATTCCCTATAATTTAACCAATCACCCAAGGTATCTCTAATGGCTCAACTGGTCATGGTAAATTATCCAGTTTATAGCTGCCCCTGTTTCCGAGACATTGGGATGCCATCCCCAGGAAGTTCTGGGCTCGTAACCAGGTGAACCCGCTTCAGAAACTTGATATGAAATTTCAGATGTATAATATATATATATATATGTATGCATGTGAATCATTGTGTATCTATATCATATATGTATATATACAAATTCACAAATTACGTGTGTATGTATAATATATATATATATATAATATGTATTGTAATATGTATATCTAGATATCAAAGTCATAATATATAGTGGGTTTTGCCAGTCATTCACTATAGGTTTTATCGCCTTTGAAACTGAGTAAAGCACCCAATCTGCATCAGCAAGATCCTCGCCCCCCCGGGTCCGGCAGCTTGTCGACAGCATCAGTCACATCTGCCTTGCAAAACAATGCATGGATCAGTATACTAGGATCAATGGGAATCAATAGGCTTTTCTGGTGATCTAATGGGATTTAATAGGGATTTAATGGGATTTAATAGGGATTTAATGGGAATTCATGGGATGTTCTGGTGATTCATAGGGATTTAACCAACAAAAACGGGGATGTGCGTGGGAGAACATCCGGGAATTAAACATTGCGTTCTGGAAAATCAACCATTTGGTTCCATGATTTTTCCATTGAAATTTCCATTTTGATCGGGATTTCCCAGCCAGCCACGTTTGATTACCGGAGGGTACATCAGTTGGTCCGTGTATCCGATATATCCTATCCTATAAGTTGCTAAACCAAGGAAAACCGCCCTTTCGATCCACAAAAAAACATCCATCCATCATCATTCATCATGAAGTTCCCCAACAGTTCCTCGATGGAAATTCATGGAAGGTGATTTCATCCATTTCTGTTATCTATGTCTTTCATAAATGAATTTCACTCCGGGACCCAGTGATGACTCTACTTTTACTAATTACATGGGTTTGTCTGAAATTGGGTATCCCATTCCATCCAATGGTTTGTCATCATGTTTCCTTTTAAAACTGCATAAACTTGCAATATATCGCATTATTTATTTGGTGCTATATATCTACAGTCCCATTTTTGGACAATCCCAAATTACATTGGAAATACGCATTTTTTGGACAGCCCCAAATTAAATTAATTAGTTGGTTTTCTGGTTGTATTTTCCACAAAATACCGCCGTAAAATGGTATTGATATCTAAAAATCATTCAACCATTTTTTGTAATTTATGGAATAGTTATTAAAATGATGGATACCATATAATCATATTTGAACTGCAGTATAATACTTCTAGATATTTATTGATTCATTCTCTTCTTTTCAAATGAAAATACATATTTATCGCTATATTGTGCCATTGTCATTGTCATTGTCATTGTACTATATTTGGCTACGATACCAAATTCAGGGTTACTCCCAACACCCCAGATACACGGGGGTGTTAAATGGCTAGTTAAAGAGATAATATAACCCATTTCACACCCCCTTGCGGCTACAATTTACCGTTGATTTGGTGGAGCAACCCTGATATTTATCATCCCCATTTTGTTTATGTCATACCATGTATATGTATATAAATGGTGACAATATGTTATAGTGATCTATCCACTTATAACTCCTATGAACCCCCCTGCTTTGAAACATTCCCAGGGACGTCTCTTGGCTCCGGCCCGCCGTCCTCTTTGGACTTGGGCTCAAGTTCCTCCGTTGGAGAAGCCTCGTCCTGAGGATCACCCAATGATGGGAGTGGTTTAGTAACTGGGGCATTTACCAGGATGTAATGATATACTGTACATATCTCTCTATATATATAATATATAATATATATAATATATATAATATATATATAATATATATATATAATCTATCTATCTATCTATCTATCTATCTATCTATCTATGGGTTTGTCCCAAAAATGGTAGATTTACCCCTAATTGATGGCCGCTTTAATAGGATTGGAGGGTACCCCATTTTCGGACACGCCCATTCAAAGCCTCACCAAACAAACCCTCCACTTCTGAATCCTCGCAATGGGAAATGGAATTCAACGGATAAGTATGGCCATGTTATATTGAAACAAAGTCATGTAACACATGTAACTGATATGTTTTCTAATGGGAAACCTCATCAATCAAAATTAATGCCGCTCATACGATTTATTCAAAATCATTTGTATATATCTATCATATACTTACAGCATTTGAAAGTATATCTAGTATATCTAGTCCATCTATCTATCTACCTACCTACCTATCTATCTATCTATCTATCTACCTACCGGTCTATCTATCTGTCTATCTTTCCATCCATCCATCTATCTATCTATCTGCATATCAAACAACAGCTGAGTGCCCTCACAGCGGCCCCGTAGCCATCCCAGGCTGGGCCATAGCCATCCCAGTCCTGGGCGGAAGAGAGCAGTGGAGAAACACCTATTAATTATTCCGATGCTGTCCCATTTTTTCATTCTTATCATTAAATCATGAATCTCACTATTATCTCATGAAATTAAAAGCACTATTTATTGTCAGTGAGATCATAGTTATTAATTATCTCATTAAATTTATGGTTGGGTCTATCATGTGGTCGGGAAACTCTGATTGTAGCTGCAACTGGCTCCCCATCTCTGTAATGGGAAACGTATGGAAAAGCTGGATATCCATGACTCCCTTCACCGCTGCCTCCAAACCAACCGCTATTGTAAATCACCCTAGGGTATTTTTGCCAACAGCTAGGTCATCATATATTAATTGGAACATAGCTTGCACATATTGATTCCCTGCCACCATCATGTCAAGCACGGTTGTCTAGGTCCAAAATTGTCTTTTCTGACATGTCATCCAATTCCCCACCAACATTCGCAAATGCCATCTGTCTTGTGGGTGCACAAAACAAAACCTACATAAGTTCATTGATCAACTTGCTTATACCCATTCATGAGATCTGAATAACCCAAGCTCTCTCCCCAAAGAGAAAGAATGCACCGGATAAGTGTTTGAAATGCCAGTACTAGAACCTCTTTGTTTCTCCATCAAAAACACCTTCAATAAATGGCTGGCACAACCCCCCAAAAGAAAAAGTTGGTCTATTATCGCCTTACTAACATTCTCCCAAATGAAATCTTAATCTGGTTGGTGGTTTCAACCCCTCTGAAAAATATTAGTCAGTTGGGATGATTATTTCCAATATATGGAAACATGAAAAATGTTCCAAACCACCAACCAGTAGTGGATGTGTCTGAAAACAGTTTGAAAATAAGGTGCCCCAAAATTCCCTGGTTGATCACCATTTTACAAGGCCCTGCAAGCCTCAGCTGCTTGAGCCTCAGCCATGTCATGGATTACGGCTAGTTTATATGCTTGGTATAGATGGGTATGATATACCTATAGTACATCCATTAATAATACATATATATATAATCATACGTAATACACTACGTCATGTACAATATAAACATTAAAACCCAAACTCTTCTCATCAACCATCATGATGGCCAGGTTCTTGGTTCCAAGTGTTTTTGATGTAAGCCTCCAATTCCAATTCCAATACCTGGTTGGTGGTTTCAACCCCTCTGAAAAATACGAAAGTCAATGAGAAGGATTATTCCATATGTTATGGAAAATAAAACATGTTCCAAACCACCAACCAGTTTTGGTGCTCATATCTGAATCATCTGCACGAGGGTGAGGATAATTGAGGTGCATGTATTATGCCAGTCAAACGACCAATTCCGAGTTGCGATCTACCCAATAGAAGGAAATCCCGAAAAGTCTAGGGATGACCATTGACCATCTCTCATATGTTTTTTCCCTATGGCATGTATCAACATTCATCGTGGCTGACATGGGATAACCTATTTTGATGTTTATTGATGTTTTTTCTTGCGAGGTTGTAACACAACCATATACTCCATGTCACATGTTTTGCTGATTCAGGCTGTAACGAAATATGCTCCTCCATTTCTCATCATGATTTTTGGCCAAAAGTGCTTCATTTATTAAAAAGAAAATGATTCACCTGTACATTCTCCAACCAATCACCGACCATCTCCAACACATCGGGCGCCGCACCGTCACGGCTTTGATCTCAGCACCTGGTGGTTCAGCCACGCATCCCACATTTGGTGCCTGGGTTCATGGTAGATAATCTATAGTCAATGGGTTTACAAGTTGTTTCATCACTAAAATAACCAAGGTTGATGGTAGATATAGCTCTATACACTATAGATAATTAATGGTGTTTGTAAACAAATTTTAAACTAGTGGGGCACCACCTTGCAAGAAAATGACTTGGCCTGGGAAAACATGGAAAGCTGTAACAACAACTCCTAAATAAACTCATGCGGGCTGCTGTTTGAAACGTCTTTTTCTGTGGGGGATACAGGCGCTAAACGCATCAGGTTGTCTCACTGCGAAACCCAAAGTTTATCATCCTGTCCACATTAAGAATATAATGTTGGGATTTAGTGGCCACTTTGCTATAATGGCCCCCGTGAAACACACAATGTTTGAGCTACCCTCTGGTAGTCAAACATGGCTTGCTGAAACATATTCCATGCAGTCCGATGATAGTCGCAGTTATAAACCATCTATGTGGGGGTTTCCCATGATTTTTGCCATTGAGACCTCCATTTTGTATGGGGACCTCCCAGCTCCTGCACCTGGTGGTGGAGGCCAAATGGACGCGGTGGTTGACTCCTCCGGTGATCAAACGTGTGCGGACAGGGGAAGCAAAACACCACAAACATGGTCGATGAGCCTGAAGTTTATCTTTATGTTATTGGATGCAAACAACAGCTGATTTGTTGGCAATGATAAACAGTTCCCACAATGATAAACAGTTCCCCTTTTTATCATTGTTCATCACCTTTCTACCAAGCATGGGTGGGATTGGAACTGTTCAATTGGAGGTTTATGGCACTGGGCTTCCCACATTAGTAGTAATGGTAGTATTGGATACCAAATTTTATTTTCAGCCATTCTTGCACATGTCCTAGTTAATGGCGTTTGTTTTGGCAACCCTGCTGGCCATTGCGATCGAATGCTTGAATCATACCGCGAGGTGCCCGAACACTTTAATGTCCAAAATCTGGTTATACCATGATAGCCATTTTCCAAGCTCATGGCTTCCCATCCCATTGGGTCTGGCAGAACAATATAGAACCTGCGAAAAGGGTCTGGCAGGTTACAGATACCAGGTTGCAGAACCGGTTGCAGCAATCGTATTTCAAAGATCTGAACAAATTAAGGCGCTGTAGGTGGTTGAGCCACCCATCCCACAAGCTCTTGAGGCATGAGGCATTTTAAGGGAATGTTCAAAGCCCAGTGGCTTGTGCAAAAATTAGGGAAACCCAAATATCCCAAAATCATCCTAGATTCCCTTGCTAACCGATCAAAACACCTATACCTTGGAGCAAAATCTCCCCTTGTAGACCCCAGTAGCATCCGTCCCACGCCCGCATCCCTGGATCTTGAGAGCCCAGCCGGTGACACTGAGGCATCATTGGCGTCATTGGCTGGCGGCCTGAACTGTTTCCTTCAATCAATTCTGGGATCAGGCTAGTCGCTCCAGTCTGGTGGGGGCTTTGGTATATGTCAATCGTTAAGTTGATTTCATGGGGTAATGCGATGAAAGCACCAACACGTATATACAAATTTAATTACATGGGATCACTTGGGTATACCGTACCTGCCGCTGACGTCGAAACCATCAACGATCCTAGCAAGATGACAGCATCACGAACTCTGTTCATGGCTGAAAAGATCGAGGACTGAAGTGCGTAGACACCACCAATTTGATCGGTTTTGAAACTAAACCGTCAGATCAACATCTCTCTCCAAAAATAAATATATATGGTCTGATATATAGTGATCAGTTCTATTGTCACAACATGTCACAACACCCCATTATGACCAGAACGAATCCTGGATCTATGGTGCAAAACTGGTGTCCAACTATTCTACGTCTCTATATGATATGCCCGTGGTCGAAAAATTGGACTCGGAATCACGAATACCTCAATGTTGATTAAACATGTTTGAACATGTTTGAACATGTTTGAACATATCCTCAAATATCCAAAGTAAAACCCACCATATTGCCCAGGCCTCACCAAGGGAGAACTGGACACAGCGCCTGGTGCTACGAGCGTTGTTTCAGGTCTGGCTTGGCATTTACATTCCATCTTGGGTTTAGTCAATCATACATACATGGAATTTAAATGGATGGGATGTAATTAATGGCGATAATACTGTGTTGAAATACACCAAAAAAACAATGTTCTTTGGAAAAAATGATGATTTGTTTCCCACTGGATGGAATGGGGAAGCACATTTTCAGTCACAAAAACCATTTTGGCTTCGTAACGTCTTCGCCCCCGAACCCCCGCAAATCTTGGTCGTTTCTGGTTGTTTTCCCCAGTGAAACATCAAATTTCTTGGGTAGCTGGTTTTGATGCATCCCCTTTGTCAATGGGCGCTTTTACCTATTCCAAACAAGAAAATCATATATATATAATATTATATACATAAAACTTTGGAGCCACCCTCTAGCCCATAGGTGATTTGCACGCTCCACCCATGTATGCTAACAAAGGTATACGTATAAACTACGTATATTAAACTATCCATCCAAGGTTGACCCAGCCATCTTCCACAATATAACTAGGTTACGCCGTGCAGTGTGGCCTGTTGGCGGCGACGTCACTTTTGTCACTCATGGTCGCCACTTGCAAATCTTTCCCTTTTCTGTACACAATTGTTGAGGTGTGAATTTTATATTCACATTTTGTTTTGCGCCTCCACACCCATTGAAAAAATCTCTTGCAGTTACGTCAACATGCATCAAGAGCATCTTCCAAGTTACATCGACTTGTTATCAACGTAGCATTTAGCCTTCCAGGTTCCATCAACATGTTATCAAACTAGCATCAAGAGCGTCTTCCAACTTACTTCAACATGTTATCAACGTAGCATCAAGGACGTGGTCGTAAGAACGCTTTTGGCCCCTCCACCCTACCCCACCCCATATTGTATCCAAGTTACGTCAACAAGTTGTCACCGTAGCACATAGAGCGTCTTCCAAGTTACTCCAGCATGTTCCCAACGAAGTATCAAGAGCGTCTTACAAGTTACTTCAACATGTTTTCAACGTAGCATCAAAAGCGTCTTCCAAGCTACTTCGACTTGTTATCAAGGTAGCATCAAGAGCGTCTTCCAACTGACTTCAGCATGTTATCTTATAAATAGCGTCTTCCAAGTTACTCCAGCATTTTTTCAACCTAGCATCAAGGACGTGGTCGTAAGAACGTTATTGCCTTTCCACCCCACCACACCCCACCCCACTCTCTCTCTCTATATATATATAGATATATACATATGTATGCATACATTTATTTGTTTACACAAAAGACACAAAACGCACAGGCCACCGGACACGGCGTTAGCAACTACACATCCAAGGTTGACCCAGCCATCTTTCACAATATATAGTGTGGAGGCTGCAGCCTGAGGAAACATGATTGTCAAAGCACGGCCTGTTTTCAGCTATGACATGTGTCCGGAATTGCTACCACTCCATCTGCGGAACTCTAATAATTTGGAACTAGCAATGGGCGGGTGAATTCAACAATTTCATGCCAACCTAAATCACTTCATGCCTAAAACTTCACCAACCTGGGAAATGAATAATCCCGATGCATCCCCACTACATCCCCTGATATCCCCCGTATAGCACCACGTTTGTTGGTGAAAACCCAATTTGTGAAATCCTCATGGTATCCCCAAAAGACCCCTTCAAACTGACCAAAGATATCTGCCAGTGTCGCCTGCTTGCTCCACACTGCCATTGACCTTGATAACAGATTGAACTTGATACCAGGATGGCTGGAGACATGTAAGTATTGGACAGAATAGGAATATCCCCACACCCTTCTGCAATCAAACATGGCTAGCTTGGAACCCCCTCAAATGATTCTAGATGGATATAATGGAGGATTTTATGGGTGATTCTTCTTTGCCTTGCTTGATTACAGGAGAGACCTGAAAATTGGGGATTTGCAAAATATCGCCCTTTGAGCAAGAGTGCTAAGATGTATAAAATGGACTGGTGTAAACATGACCAACCTTTCAGTCTCTTGCCCTGAATATCCATATTTTCATCCTCGGTTTCCCATATCTAAAACGACCTCTACCTTAGGTCTCTTTAACATTTAAGAACAATCGGAAATGATGAAAATTACCATGTTCAACAACTGGATGCTATGAACATTGGTTCCCCCATTAGAAAAACATTTTAGGCGTTTATATGGACAGACCTCTCGCCAAGCTGCCAGGCTCGACACCTCGCTGAGCTTCCAACCGTGCCGTTGGGCGGAGGCCTGCTAGTTACTTCTGATTCTAGAAGGGGGTTCAAGGAGGAACATGACTGTGCAAAATCATTGAAAGTCCAACTAGAACCAGAAACAGTTTTCTGTAGTTTTCTTGTGTGGTCTTATGTTTTTGGTTGCTTGCTTCGTCTGCTAACAAAACAATTTTGCGGTAGAGGGGTTGTGAATTGTCCCATTTGAACATCTCTCAATACCTTGCGCATGTCGATGAATGAAATCGACTTTGTAGTTGGTTGAATTCCGACTATGGTTGCTGAAATCTTCAATCATTTTGTTTCTTTAAAATCTTGTTGCGTTTATTTGATTACCCAGAGCTGAAAAGCCAGTTCAATGCCAATATTGCCATGCATTAATCCTCACCTTGAATGTCAAAATTCAACCGTAAACTTCCCAGGGTTGGTTACAGTGGGGCCACAACCCCAAGCTTCAAGGCGGAGAACCGAAGGATCTGCCTGACCAATAGCGCAGCTGCCCCAAAAGGCCTGGGACCTGTGTGGTCTTGGCAGTCTTCCAGGGCGCAGGTTGGTGGTCTCTACGTTTCAACCCCAACTGACACGTTGGGTAGAAAACAATTTCAACAAATGCCGACTGAGGAAGGTAAGGAAAAAAACCATTGACAATGTTTACGTGCTCGCAATTGGCACATTCTTTTTTGAGCACTCATGTTCCCAACAAGGGGATTGAATACTGCAACCGACTAAGCAGATGGGACATGGCCTGGCGGAGAGGTCTGCCCCGCGTGTTCCTCAGCGACACAACTGGCACCGAATACATGTGTTTGCCTGATAATGGGGTATATATACCTCCCAAAAGGTCATGGTTTGTCACAGTGTCCAACATCAAAATAGCCAAAGACTGGTGGGCAAACCGCAATTTCCTAATATTAATGCAACTTGTGGGTATCCCTCATTTTTAGACACGCCCGCATGAACACCGCATGATTTAGGGGTTGATGTTGGTGTTTTCCCTTCAATTCCGTCGTTTGGTTTCAAGGATACAATTGAACAAATCGCAAGGAAACTATTTTTTCTTAGAAGCCAAATATGGAGGTTCAAATTTATAGTCAATGCATAATCATTTTATAGTCAACTGATATCATTTGGTCATACCGCATAGCACATGTGGAAGAGGTGAATCGTTGAATTTCATGAGAATTCTCTAGTCCGGTATCAAACCAAACAGAAGGTAGTTCCCCCCAGACTACCAACCAGTAAAGTGTATATGGTATATGGACATTGGCTGTAGTTGGTAAATTCCATGGCAAATTCTTATTGAACATGATTACTGCTTATATTTGTAGAAATTTGTACACATATAAATAAGGATATATATATATATAGAGAGAGAGAGAGTATCTTATGCAATGTTTGGCTTACAATTTGGCTCGAGATCAGCACCCTCAGTTGATCCCCTAATCACAGCTGAGTTGAGAACGCTTTGGCTGGGCGATGGTCTGCGCACGTATTGGCAAAAGGACACTCAAAATGAAGCGACTCTGTGGACAGCTGCAAGGACAACATCCGGGTATGGGTTGTCCGAAAATGGGGGATGGCCCCAATTTTGTGAATTGTATTAAAATGTATTAAATTGTCAAGTTGCGACCAAGGAATTTCGTGAACCCTAATTTTAGCGAATATTCTGAGGGTGGACCCTCAATAAGCATTTTGACTACATGAAAGCTCAAAATGGAAGGTTTTTGCGCTTAATTTTCCGTGATTCTAAGTTGAAAACGCATATTGAGCAAGTGGTTTCCCCGGTGGTATGTGCAGGACCTTGCCCGGACATTCAACCCGCAAACATTGTCAGATCTTGCCATTCCCGAGCTTAAAGTTTGTTCAATTTTCTGATAATGATTGCGCTATATGCATTTTAAGTGCTTGGAGCCTGAAAAACAACATTCGCTGTTTTCCTTTTTGACAAACTTGATTGTAAATTTGCATATCGCCTGTTTGGAAGTGTGCGTTGATATATTCATTTACGTTTTATTTTTGTTGCAATGGAATCTCAATATAGCATGCTTCTCGGCTGGATGATCCTGAGCATGCTTCTTGGCTGGATGATCCTGAGCAGCATTCTCACAACTAAATGTTATTACTATTATCCCGGAAAGTCAAACGAACAAACGCTTCATGAAGAAACAACATTTTCATGTTGGCATGCGGGCACCAATAACGAACATACAAGTCGGAGGACAACCGCCCCAATCTTTCAAAGCCAAACGGTTTGAAGCGTTTCCGCTCTCAAATTTTGAAAAACGGTCCCTATAGTAAATTTCTGATGTTATCCTCCGAAAACTTTTGTGATATGATATCAATTGACATCCTGAGAAACTATGCTGATCCTCTGGGCTGGTATCAGAAAATCCTGATGATATCCACAGAGTTTATGGCTGGTATCGTGATAAATTTCTGCTGAAATTTTGATTCGTCCATTCTGAGGATATCCTCAGACAGGCCAAATAATCCCCACAAACTTCTGATGATAATTCCGCCTTAGAAAGTTATGATGAGACGCTGGTGATATCCGCAGAAAACTATCACAATTTGCGCTGAAAATATTGGCAGTGTTTTTTTGAGTACAAAATACCCTCGGACTTTGTAGCTGATGTCTTGCAACAAAAAACTGATCCTTGATTGACATGTTTTCATTATATATCAAAACTTTTTGACGGTTATCAAACAATTCTGGAGACTCCTCAAGATTTACTGAGAAACCCTCCAATTTTTCGGAGGAGCCTTCAGGTTTTCTTGAGCGATCGTCAGATTTGTTTGAGGATCCTCATCCTCAGAATTTTCTGAGGATCTCAGACGTCATCCTCAGAATTTTTCGAGGATCCTCAGAATTTTCTGAGGATCCTCATCCTCAGAATTTTCTGAGGATCCTCAGAATTTTCTGAGGATCGTCATCCTCAGACTTTTCTGAGGAACGTCATCTTCAGAATTTTCTGACGATCCTCATCCTCAGAATTTTCTGAGGATCATCATCCTCTGAATTTTCTGAGGATCGTCATCCTCAGAATTTTCGCGGATCCTCAGAATTTTTGAGGATCCTCATCCTCAGAATTTTCAAAGGATCCTCCGAATTTTCTGAGGATGTTCAGAATTTTCTGAGGATCATCATCCTCACAATTTTCTGAGGATCGTCATCCTCAGAATTTTCTGATGATCGTCATCCTTAGGAAGATCCTCATCCTTAGAATTTTCTGAGGATCCTCATCCTCAGAATTTTCTGCATGAGGATCCTCAGAATTTTCTGAAGATCGTCATCCCCAAAATTTTTTGAAGATCCTCAGAATTTTCTGAGGATCCTCATCGTCAGAATTTTCTGAAGGTCTTCATCTTCAGAAGATTGAAAAATTCGTCATCCTCAGAATTTTCTGAGGATCCTCAGAACTTTCACTCGATAAGCGTTTTTTGTTTGAAAATAAGATTTTTTTTTGGCACATTTTAATCCACAAAAACGCTTATTGAGCGAAAATTCTGAGGATCCTCAGAAAATTCTGAGGATGACGATCCTCAGAAAATTTTGAAGATAAGGATCCTCAGAAAATATTGGTGATCCTCAGAAAATTCTGAGGATGACGATCCTCCGAAAATCCTGAAGATCCTCAGAAAATTCTGAGGATGAGGATCCTCAGAAAATTCTGAGGATCCTCGAAAAATTCTGAGGATGACGATCTTCAGAAAATTCTGAGGATGACGATCATCAGAAAATTCTGAGGATGACGATCCTCAGAAAATTGTGAGGATGATGATCCTCAGAAAATTCTGAGGATCCTCAGAAAATTCTGAGGATGAGGATCCCCAGAAAATTCTGAGGAGTCTCTAGATTTTTTGACAATCATCAGAAAAAATCGGTTAATGACAATTCCACTACCCTGAGTCTCGAAATCTAGTGATTTTAGTTTTTTTGATGTTTTACTGTACTTTGATTTTTTACTAGTAAAATTTACTTTTGCCTAGTAAAGGAAATTAATTTAGTAGCCAAGTAATGTTTTGGAAAAAAAAGAAACGCATAAGAAACGCATAAGAAACGCATAAAGTGCATACCTTTTTCGGATCATGTTGACCATGTTTGAAAGAAATATAATTTTCTCATTTGTTTTTGTATTGTTTTCATGTGACACAAGTAGAAATTGGCTTGCTTTGAATGTGTTTTACCTTGCGCAAGTAAATGATTTTCACAAGTAATGCAGCATTTTCTCCCAAGCTCAAATTCTGCCCTGTCGCCAATAGTTACTTTTGTTTCCACAGCCAGAGATGATTACTAAGATAAGATAGAGGTGAAGGCAAGTCATCACATGTACAATGCATTTGATAACTTCTAGTCATTGTTTAGCTTCCACCTCACAAGTAATTTTCACATGTAAGCGTCATTGTTTGCTTTTAACCTCACAGTTTATTTCCACATGTAAGTGTCATTGTTTACTTTGAACCTCACAAGTAATTTTCAACTGCAAG
>Ga0126342_10006619_pt1 | contig 20584 bp, 20 predicted proteins | sample Cyp1metagenome_FD_92528 | JGI IMG/M metagenome (GOLD analysis project Ga0126342, IMG submission 92528) | Coral microbial communities from Lord Howe Island, Old Settlement Bay, Australia - Cyphastrea 1 metagenome | ecosystem: Host-associated > Invertebrates > Cnidaria > Coral ...
ATATATATATATGTACATATGGTTATAGGTAATATGTATGTGCAGAGACCTAAGCGTGAATAGCTACTATGTATTAGGTAGACGCCAAGTAGGTATATAGAGGTTTTTGTATGTAGGTAGTGTAGGTGAGTACATGGATAGTAAATAGGTGAATACAGGACAATATAAAAGTAGCGCACAGGTAGTAAATAGGCAGAATATACATAGGTATATGGGTAAGACTCTGTAGGTACTATGTATTGTGTGAGAACTGTGTAGGTATTGTAGATGTAGTAAATAGATAGCGTATGTAGTAGATAGCCAGTGCATAAGTGTAAAAAACAGAAGGTAAGGGTTTATATGCACTACCTAGTTTGTGGCCACTACGTAGGTGATAGGTATTATGTAAATAGTATGGGTAAAAGAACTTTGCTAGTGTAGAGGAAGCCGCAAATGATTGCAGCCAAGACTGGTGGCACTCGTTAGGGCCAAGAATGGGACTCCTATTACGCATTTCCGCCCCCATCATCATGTGCATGACGTCTGAAATTAAAGAAAGTAGGGTAGGCTGCTCATTCCACCTTGAAATTCCCCTATGCTCCGTATTACTCAAGGATATTCATAGCATCTCGCGCTCGCGGTACGCGTTGAAAAAATGTGTTTCCGTGTTCAAGCTGGGGATGCTTCCAAGCCTTGTCTGATCTGCCGCTCCGGGTGCCTTGGTGGGCAACGGGGCAATGGAAAATGCACCAACATGTGCCTTCGGGGAAGCAGAGATTACTGGTTGGAAAAAATCTTTCCAGAGAAAACTCATCTAAAATCTTCAGCTACCATGCTTGTTTACCAGAAGGTATCGCAAGAGAAGATAAGCTACGGAAACACACGTCTAGACGTGCAGGAACTGGACATTTATGAAAGTCCGCTGCTCCCAGCCAGACCACCATGATACAATTGATCCAAATTTGAAGGTATTGAAAACCTTCTTGGACCCAGCTTGTAGGCTCGTGGCTAATGTCCACTTGGTTGAAAAAGCATGGGGCCCGTCAGAAATGATATAAATGATCAATTTTTAAAAACCCTAATGCGAACAAATCCCTACAAAACGGTACTTTTCCATTCTGCAGCCAGTCGACAATCTTTTGAGCTGAGCCTTGACCTCGGCTAGCTCCTGCCATGGGTTTCAAGTAACTTCCCCGTGTCCCTCGGTTGGGTCACCGTTTTGAGCAGCTGGAAAAGACTTTAAAAAACGGCCAAAACAGGAGGGATTTAATTCCAAATCAAGCTCTGACTTCGGTCTATTCATCCTGACTTGGTGCGAAAACAAGACATTGGATGGTGCCACATCTCCCTGGATGTCTAGTAGTGAAACCAAATTACACCAGCAAAAAAGAATGTACGTATGAGTTTGGAAATTTGTGGCCGACTTCGCATTGGAGATCGACAAACCACTGAAGAATTTGAGATTCGTTTGGTCCAGTCGGCCATCCTTGCTTTTGCGTGGGAACGACAAGAAAACCAGCATCATGTTTCAAGTGCCTATATCATTCCTTGCAATCCTAATTTTATTGGGCGTGCAATGGCTGCTGCAGCTAGCCGCAACCTGAAACTCCCACGCGATTTTGGGCATTCTTGGGCTCTTTAACTCTCTGTGCAGAAAAAAGGAGAAACCAGGCCTCCAAACCTCTCCCCAAAATTCTTGGTTAGTAAACAACGAGATGTTGGGATGGACTGCAATCGTTATATTTGGGGGATTCCTCTGTCCAGCCACCACATCTGTCCTTTTGAGCCGCGAGGATGCCCTGAGATAGGGAAAATCAAAGAGGCCATGTGTAAATCCCTGACATTATGAACAAAATTTTCTATGGTGACAGATGAGTGTTGGTCAAATCCAAGGTGTAAAAATCCACAATGTTTTGAAAAAGAAAATCTAAGTCGCCAGAGCCTCTCTTACTTACTTGGGATTCTTATTCTGCAAGCAGCCAATCCTTGTCTAGCCCCAGAACAAATGGCACGTTGATGACTCGATGATTTCGACTTTCGCTGACGGTGCCGTGCAAGCCAGCCTGGTAACCTTTTAAGTTCACATCCCCAAACATGTTGCCAAAATGGCCTATTTTAGGGGACCACTGACCCAAAACCACATGGGGTTAGCATGATCCCCCAAAGCTCTTTGTCGCTCCTTTGGAACGCCTTGACCCAAACCCTCTCCCAAGTTTGGATGATTTCCGTCGCAACTCAAGACCCCTGTGCCTCTTGGGCATTGAATAGCAAGCTGGATTGGACCTTCGAGAGGGGCGTCAGAATACCCATTGTGAGTTTCTTGTGTAAAACCGTTGACGTGATCTAGTTGAAACTATTCCCCGAACCTGAATGAACACACGGGCGGAGATTCGTTGATTGTGGAGATGCCGCTGGGTCCAAGGTAGTGCAGCCCCCAAAATTGACAATCAAACTACAAAATGATGACTTTCCCATTAGATCCTTTTTGGGGGTCTGGTGCATCTGCTACAGATTGCCAGTCCATGGCTGACAGTGATCCCTAATAATCAAGGGAATAAAAGCCCATAATCATTTTCTTCGTCACAGTCATACCCAAAATACAATCTGCAACCAAAGTTTGGTCATTGCCAAATTGAATGATACAACTTTGAGTTAAGGCACTTCCCTGGAAGATCCAAAACTGACCATCAATCAATGTGGGTCTGGCCTGGCCGCTGCTTGGCTGGTGCTTCGCCCCTCGCAGCGAAGCCTCCACAGCGCTGGAAAGGGACCCTGAAAACAAAATTTTTCCTTGATACAATGTACCAAATTTGGGCAGGGCAGGCTGCAATTAAAAGAATGACGGTTATCAGCTAAAAAAAGGCATAAAACTCGAAACTGTTGAATGGAATGGGAGCCACAGTTCAGGGTGCAGAACTAAGGTGAACTGAATGGGTAGGTCACAGGGGTGAACTAAAGCATGTAAAAGTTTGGAACAGATCACTCCGGACCAACCAGGAAAAATCTGCTAACTTATGAAACAGGGTACAAGCCGTGTTACCATCCTGGAACCCACAATCATCTACAATGCGTTCACTCAGACGAAACGCTGCAGCAAACTGTGAAAGAGCTTCACCTTACTGAGCACAACCTCTGTGGCAAGCGTGCCCGGAATTTAAAAATCAGCTCTTGAACTGCATGATCTTAGAACCAAGGGTTGAGCTCCATAGTTAATCTCAGCATAGCAGATTCAAGTAACTTTGCAATGATGACAAGGCTGACACCTTTCTAGATGTTGAAGATGGAACCTCCCTGTCAGACCCCACGTGCCCTAATGGATGCAAATCCCATACGGCACTTTTCTATAGAGCAATTGAATCCTTTACGGGTTGTGTCCCCAATCTACCTCAAAAACACTAAAAACACTTGTTGCATCCAGATGGTTCTCAAGGCATGCACAATATCACACCGCATCCCAGCGCTGTGGAAGAAAACCATGTGGTGCTGTTCACATCCCAAGTGAACAAACTGCTCAAGCTAGTTGGGATGTGCACTTCCAGTCCTTGAGTTTGGACGCCCGCTGGGCTTCCACACTCGCGCCGGCACCGTCGAATCCTCGCCCCAGACTGGTGATGCCCCCGGCGGGTATCGGATAGCTTTTTCATTCTTCTTCTCCCAAAGCCATAGTGACTGCATATCCGTATGAACTTCTGATTTTTACCCCTTTGAAGATCAAAACATCCGTTGGGCCACTCCGTTTCTCGGGCACAAAACTCGGGCCTTAAGCTCGCGAAGGGCCTCCATCACCTTGCTGGCTGTAGGGTCCTCGGTTGATGGCTGTACTGGTGGATATTTAAATGAGATGATGAGATATGATCAAGGATCAAACATGATGACAAAGGGTAAATTCATGCCATTTATTGCATGCTTTGATGATATTGTAGCAATAGATTCTGATTGAAATGACTTATGCATCATATTATGAAACGAACACAGTATATTGGTATGTGTGTGTCAACATTCATGCAACCTAACGGGAGCAAATCTAATCGGTTGGTTCTTTCCGACTGCAGATTAGAGTTCTTTTTTGTTGCCCCGCAAAAACACATTACCCCCAAATGTGGCAATCGCAATGGTCCATAATTTATATTCAGTTGGCATTTCGTCCGATCAGTTCCTTTGACTACTATATCCTCCGAACGATGACCTAGGCTTTTGCAAAGAAAGAGCTGGCACCCCATGCAAGAGAGTCCAACACATAAGGACGACATATCAGGAACATTCAGCCACCAAACCACGCAGCCAAACAGTCATGAGCTTGCCAATGGTTCAGTCAAGTGGTGCTGTTGAAGCAGCCTAAAAACCAAATCACCATGTAAGTGTTGGTTCAGGTAGTAAGCTATTCCCGGTGAATGGAACAAACGCCAAAACACATCACAACACGGCGCCCCAACCAGTTTGTTTACCAACAGCTTCCAGCCCGGTCATTGAGTTCCTGGCGCTGAAATTTAAAATCAGTGGCCCGTCCGGCAAGTTCGCCTAAACGTAACGGCTTGCCTTTTTGGGTGATATGATCACTCGTTTCCCTTCCAAGAAGGGTACATTTTGATGATTTTGGCAGAGATTGGAAACAAAAAGTGTGAAAGTGAGCGTTGTTCACCTTCAAATACAGGGGTGAAGTTGTACTCTGAGAAAAAGGAACTGCCAATGTTCGATCAAGAAGACACTTACCGATTAGTGCCAACATGGCTTTCCTACGATTCATGAAATTGTAGCTACCACCAAAAAGGGTGTTCCACCAATATATCAATTATAAATCCTGGTTCGTGATTGTTGGTGAGTTCACCTAGCCACACTGGATCTTTGGTCCCCCTGCTGGCATAGCCTCGCTGGCAGCAGCAATGCCTTGTAACTTACCAGCAAGTGACTTTGGGTCAGGGCATGAGGCCACTTCAAGCCACACAGAGCTGGGGTCTAAGAGGAAACCATCCATGGGGGGCAGTTTTGACCCAGACCAATGTGATTGGATGGTTTACAGATTTGAAAAATGGTGCTGTCTTTCGGCCCAACAGTTTGGTAACATAATAATATCCAATTACCAGCAAGAACTTCGCCGTGCGCATGCTTCCAACTATGACAGCCGAAGCAGCAATAAATACAGGCTCAAGATGGCTCAAGTGTGTTTCAACCCTGGTTTGGCTTTTGGCATTCCGGTTGTGGTGCCCAAGTCCCTGCACACCTCTTCAAATTCGCTTCATTAACGTCAGAAAGATACAACTCCCCGCAACAGAGGTTATGATCTTGTCCATCCAAGAGTCTCAACTGCCTCTTTATTTGTCCTTTGTTGAAACGGTGGCAATGCATCTCATTGGCTCCTGATTGTCCAAGTGGCAAGATTTTCGCACCCCCTTGATTTTTGTGGCATGCACTCCCCTTCCCACAAGTGCCATCAAATAAACCAAGAAAACCAAGGCCTCTACAAAAACAGTGATGATCGCCCCACAGATCTTCCAATGAAATCTGTGTTCAACCATTCTCCATCTCTTCTGTTGTTTTGCTCCCATTTTGGAGGGCGAGTGAAAACATGGCTGTCGCATCACATCCCAGGCCACGTTAAGGTCCCCTGCCCATCAACATGACAAATCGCCTGGCGAAGCCAGAAACCCATGCCAAAGGACCGACCAAATTCGTCTTATAGATGGAAACACATGTATCGCTATCTGGGTGAAAACCCAATTTCCGATCTATTTGAAAACACAGTACTTGTAATGCATCAGAATTTGGGGCTTGATCCTTTCGACAATTTCTCTGATCGCACTTCATTGTGGCTTCCATGCAAGGTCAATCCACAGGTCCAGCCATGAATGCTGCCCACAATGGAACTCATCTTCAGATAAAAAACTATCCTTGCTTCGCCTCGTTTGCTGGGAATCATAACAAACGGCAATGCTGATATTGTTTGTTGAATAAACCTCCTGTAAAATGAGGGAACCAATGAGACCATTTGGAGGAGCTGTTAAGACTTCTCATGTGATCCGACAGGCCCATACATATCTAATTTTCCAAACTATGAGTACCCCGTTGACATCTGGTTTTCCAAGAATGAAGAGACAACTTTTTCTTTTCTTGGATGTTCATCCACGCAGATTCGGGGATAAGTGGTTATGGCACGCTGCATATTTCCATTGTGCCTGAACAGCAAGAGACCGAAAAACGAGTTGCTAATGTTCACAATCAAGAGTGGGGTTTTGAGGTCGTTCTTGCAAACGGCAGACTTGACAGGAAACACTTTCAAGTGGAGAAATGAACGCGCCAAAGAATGAAGATCACCACGTCGGACAAGAGTTTGGTTCACTTTTCTATCTTTTCTCAGGCCGTTGTTGTTTTGAATCAATGTCAATGGTTTCTCTCCCGAACATCGCAGATCACAGCGGACCATACAAAAGTCACCAAGAATTTGAACATCTTGCTAGTGCATGAAATTTGCGTGCGAACCTTTTGGGTGTCCATCCATATGCTGCATGACTTTCAACAAAATGGCAGCCAAAGTAGCATTGCTGATTGGAGCGTGGCCTGGATGACGATGATGACGATGATGGCGCTGACAATCAAACCGATGATGACTATCATGATATATCATGATGATGCTGATGCTGCTGCTGCTGCTGCTGCTGCCGCCGCTGCTGCTGCTCATGATGATGATGATGATGATGCTGCTGCTGATGATGATGATAATGGTGATGATGATGATGATGATGATGGTCGCTAACCCATTGTTGGATTTTCTTGAAGAAGGGGAAAAAGAAGCGAAGCCTTCCGAAGGGTAGACCCAACTTGAAGCCCAGGGGTACGGGACGAAAGCTAGCTTGGCAGGGAGCTTGGCACGAAAACACAAAGGGCACAGCGCAGCTGCGCAGCTTTTTAGTCAACCTGGACGATCGGGGTCTGAAGCTGGGACATGTTGGTAAGGTGCGGCGATGTATGTTGGAGGGGGCGAGGATGAGATCATATGATTATTATGTACTGTTGCACGAAGAGGAGGAAGAAATTCAGCATAGCCAACATGATGACCAGTGATTGGGAAAGATTCAAAGGTCCAACTTCGGCATCGGAGTGGTCCTTTGGAAGCGCGGGAAGAAGCAACGCAGTGCAAGACCGAAGTTGAGGATGCGAGGTAGGTGTGCGTGCACAACATAAAAATGAAGCTAGGCCAAGATGAAGGCTACCCATGAACGAACATGCCAATTATGAGCGCTGCAGCATCAATGAGTTGAAGGGAAATGAGGCAGGTCCTATTGACGATGCAAATCACGCAGCGGATGCCGACGCTGCCGATGTTGCTGACGGTGTCCCGGCCAAACTGCTTGTGCACCAGCCAGGGGGGAGGGCGGGGGGTAGTTAACTGAGAAGTTTCTCGCGATTGGAAATTCCAGCCCCCCCGATATCTTGCTAAAGCAAGAGGGACTTCAGCTAGCAGTGTCCGGTAACATTTGGAACTAGGTAGGTTGATCATTCTCGTACCACATGATGGATACACAAACAGTTCTCCACCCGTCCATGTTGCTCAGGAACTCTAACATTTTTGCGGCAATTTCATTTCCCAAATGGCTAAATTCTGCGACCCAAAGATTATGTTTTGCCAAATTTGCTCGAAATAGTTGGTCAAAACTATTCTCGTTTTTGATTGTTCAGAAGTTCGATTGTTGCATTCTGACTTGAAAGACTATCGGCGACCGTACCCCCCCAAGCATGCCTTGCGATGAACATGGTCATCGCTGAGGCACGATATGCGCAAGGGGCGATAAGTAGAAATGGATCCAATGGACTTTAGTATGAGCATGTCAAACCACCAACAATGTAAGATAAAACCTCTAATCATCCCCATGCTTACCAGTAGATGGAGAGTGCCTGTACTTGTGAAAAGCGGATGACCATATAACAATATCAAATCCATCAAATCATAATCAATCCTTCCATAATGATCCGTTTGTTTCATCCTTCTGCTTTCAGAAGCCACAATCGTCCACCATATTGTCAAGAAAAACCTAGGATATTCCTTTTGGTGCTGGAAAAACCCCTACATGGTGCTGGATGTGGTGTTGCACAGAGTCTCAATGGCTCAACAGCTGAATCGAGTGCGGTCATGGACAGAAAAGAGGTAGCTCCGAGAAAAGGTAACAGGTATATAATGGAAAGAAGTGGTGGTTCAGAGAGGAGCTGCTTTAGAGAAGCAGCAAAAAGAAAACATGGATCAAAGAACATGGGCTCATTGGAAAAAATGGACATACATGCTGAGTGGTTTCAATAGGGAAATGGGAAAGCAACGATTTACCAGAAGACTTTGGGGCAACCAATTAGTAATAACTCAGACACAAGGTTGCTGAAGAGGTACTGTAGCCCAAAGAAAAGGAGGCTGAATTCTCAGTTGCTCCAAAGCAACAGTCAACGCATCTTTTCCACGAAAGCTGCAAGCTGGGCAAGCTGTTGTTCGTCATCTGAGAGACAGAAAGCCATGGGCCCGGTCATTGTGGAAATCACCTTTCCAGCCGCCGAGGTCCAAGAACTCCTCAAGTGTCTTAGCCTCGACCGAACTCCAGAGCAACATTATAGACAGGCATACGCTATGTGTATCTATCTATGTGTATCTATCTATGTATATATTATTCATTTATTTATTGATTTATTCGTTTATTTATTTGTTAATTCATTTATTTATTCATTTATCTATTCATTTATTCATTCATTCATCTATTTATTCATATATTTATTTATATATTCATTTATTTATTCATTTATCTAATTAAATTATTCATTTTTTTATTCATTTATTCATTCATTCATCTATTTATTCATATATTTATTTATTCATTTATTTATTCATTTATTTATTCATTTATCTATTTATTCATTTATTTGTTTTTTTTTAAAATTAATTTATTTGTTTTTTATTCATTTGTTTATTCATTCATTCATTCATTTATTTATTCATAAATTTACTTAATTCATGTATCTATTTATTTATTCATCGATTTATTATTTTATTCATTTATTTCTTCATTAATTTATCTATATATTTATTTATTCATTTATATGTAGAAATATCTATTAGGTATATGAATATCTATATATGTGTGTACATTTGATATAGTTCCATGTCATAGATCTGAGTCTAGACTTTTGCAGGTCCTTCCACATTTTCCCATGCTGTGCCTTCTTGTACTTCTCATAGCGCTGATGAGCTGAAGATCCTTGCACTTTCGGATTCTTCTGGACGAATTGCAATCGTCTCTTCAGTGATTGTGGTCCTTACAGCCACACAGCGCACAGGAAGCTTTGTACTGACCTGACATCCAAAACCCAACTGCACACCTCTCAAAATTTTGAATCTGCTGATCGCATCTGCTGCTTAGTTGCGTTTGAAATCAACCTTCACGGATTCCTGTGCCCCTCTCTCTCTGGGACGCTTGATGGCCTGACAAGGCACTCAATTTGGGAAATTCAGGGATCTGGACAACTTGGCTTCGCTTCAACTTGAAGACTTGAAGCTACCCCTGCCATGCAAATATCATCAAATCTAATTTGAATCACCTTAAACCAAAGTCAAAAGCAATTGCCAAGGAGAAATGGCTAAGTCTTTAAGTGGCTATGCCTCGGCATCGCCATTTTTCTTGGACCCATCCTCCTGTGATAGGGCAAAGCGTCCTTGCTCGCAGCACAGGAAACAGAAAACAATTGACATTTGAAGGCACAGCAAGTGGTCCAATAATTCTTGCAGCAAGGATTCTGTATCCACACTCTGTCAGGATGTTGTGGAAAGCCAGCATGTCTGCTTCTTCTTGAAAGACCAGCCCTGTATTGTCCCCTTTGCAATACCTCAGGGGCGACACAAGCAAGATTTCCTACCAAGGTGCTGGGATGCCAAAAAATTGCTGCACCTCAAATTTGCACAAGCGCCATGTGGGGCTGCTAGAAATGAAACACGTCATTCTGCAGTGCATTTCTCAAAGAGTGGCTCTTGACAACTTGGTGATTTAGCTGCACGTCTCCAACACAGCTGTGCGAGGGACAAGACACACTTCGCTGATCTTCAACGATCTCCCTTTTCGACCATTCTTTTTGAGAACCTGGGCTAGGTGCGATACGCCCGGTTGAGGACAAATGGAAGGCAACACAAACAACTCAGCAAATGAAAACAATCGAAACCACTCAAGGCCTTGCAAGCCTTACGGCAATGAAATCTCTGCAAGCCACGCACGAAGCCCTGCTCCGTACACTTCCGTGCTTTGTAGCTTGTGCCCTGGGTGTGACGAGATACACCACATCGAAATGAAAAGGTCCGGCACACTTCCTGGGTCGATGAGTCGATGAGCCACAAGAAACTGTCGATGACTTTGAGAACTCAATCTTTCGCTTATGATGAGAAGCTATTGATCTTTCAAGTCCAAGATCCATCAACAAAAGTGGAAACACATGCAAACAAGATCTCCAAGTATTCCGAAGTAGAACAGCCAAACTTCTTGTTTCTTTGATTTCAAGTTTCTCTTGCAAGAGCTTGAACAAACGCAGGATCTCAGCTCGAGAGCAGAGTTCAGGACCTCCATGCTCTGGCAACGGACATTTCCCTGAGGTGCTGGTTGACCGTTGACGCCAGTTGGCCATGCGAACAGTCATGAAATCCCAGAAACAGCACTTTACAGTGACCCTACATTGCCACACCATCCTAGAGAGAGTTGTTCATATCCACTTGGAAGTATGTCAGCTGAGTGCTGAGGCATCTTGTCAGTCCAAGGGGACTGAAAGAACATCGTACATTCTTGTGAAGTGTTATGAACTCAGCGGTCTGTATCAGATTGTTTAGCAGTTTAGCACTTGATTCCAGGAAACCCCAAAACTATCCAAAACTATCCAAAACCCATCAAAATCCATGCACGTCCTGGACAATTGAACCACTGTTGAACCACTGTTGAACCACTGTTGAACCTGTTGAACCTGTTGAACTACTGTACCAAGACACCCCGCCCCGTTGGGCTCCAGCTGTCGTCTCTGGCAGCTTCCAAGGCTTCGGTGCTGCGCAACGTCACCAGCAGCACGAAGAGCGTCCGCGACGTCGTCGTCAGCACCGTGCGCAAGCGTTGCACGGCGCGGCGGTAGGAGTCCCGGTCCACTTTGGCTGTTTGGGCGCCGGTCCACAGCTGATGATGCGGACAAAGCACTTTCCGGCCCTGAGCACGATGAACAAAATGTGGCCATCTCGAACATATACTTGCTTTCAGTGTGAAACTGTGACTGCAGAAAGGGAAAGAATTAAAGGGTGCAGTTTTTTTTTGTTATTATTTTTATTTTTTTTGTTTTTCAGTTTGGGGCACTTTTCCTTGCTATTTGCTACATTTTGGAGCAAAAACCTGTACTTTGCTGAATTTTGGAGCTAACATGCGCCATTTGCACTGTTCATCGATGTTCCATGGTTTTAGCCGGTTTTTCCACGGTGTTCATTGATTTACCCAAAGTTTTTGATATTTTTCCATAGTTTTCATTGAGTTTTCCATGGTTTCAATTGATTTTTCCATGGTTTTGATTGATTTTTCCATGCATAACATGCACCTGGTGAACATGTAGAATATAGGTTGAAGCACAACCGTGTTGGGTCTAAATAATGGCATTGGATGCTATCATAGTGTTGGTTGGTTTAGGGTTTATTTAGGGTTGGTTTAGGGTTTATTTAGGGTTGTTTTAGGGTTCGTTTGGGGTTTATTTACGGTTGATTTAGAGTTTTTTTAGGGTTATTTAGGGTTGGCTTAGATTTATTTAGGGTTGGTTTAGGGTTTATTTAGGTTTGGTTTATGGTTGGTTTAGGGTCATTTGGGGTTATTTATGGCAATTATGGTTCTTTAGGGTTGGTTAATGGTCGATTTAAAGTCTGTTGAGGGTTGGATTAAGGTACATGTAGGGATACAAGGTGAGTATATAAAGATAGATAGATAGATAGATAGATAGACAGACAGACAGACAAACAGATAGATAGATAGATAGATAGATAGATAAGTAAGGTTAGGTGTGGTTAGGTTAGGTTAGGTAAGGTTAGATGAGATTACAGTAGATTAGGTTAAATATATAGATTAAACAGATAGATTAAATAGATAGATTAAATAGACAGATTAAATAGACAGATTAAATAGACATATTGAATAGACAGATTAAATAGAGAGATTAAATAGATAGACTAAATCGATAGATAAAATATATAGATTAAATAGATAGATTAATAGATAGGTTAAACAGATTAGATTAGATAGATTAGATTATATAGATTAGATAGATTAGATAGGTTCGATAGGTTAGATAGATTAGATACATTAGATAGATAAGATAAAACAAAATAAAATGAGATAAGATAAGATTAGTTTAGATTAGATTAGATTAGGCTAGATTAGATAGATAGATAGGTAAAGCATGGTAAAACCACAAAAGCCACACACCCACAAAAGCCACAAAAGCCAGGCTGGAAAACAAAAAATAATCACCCAAAAAAAACAAAAAAAAAATAGCCCTCCAGAATTAAATCATGATTTGAAGGGCACAAAAACATCACTCTGGTGCCTTGGTGTCTTGCATCAATCGATAGACTTTGTGATGGGTACCCACATTGCGACCTCCTTAGAATTGCAAACATAAAGCAAATGTGCAATTGATGACCAATGCTGACAGTCACAGTCAAAATCCCAACGATGCTTTCAGCCTTTTGCATGCACTTGCAACGACTGTGAAATCTTTCTCATTTGCCCAATCGCAATTGTTGCCCAACCAGCTAATATTCACATAGAGTTGCCGGTTGAAGTTCGGCTGTACCTTGATTGGGGCCAACCAAATCACGTTTGCCATGCTTACCTTGTTGCCTTGTCACTTTCGCCTGGTTTGCTCAAAAGGGCAAGTTCTGTTTCAGATGGAGGTTGAGAGTGCGACAGAGAAGACCTCAACAAAAACACCTCACAGAACTTCCACCTGGATTTCCTGGATTTCAAAAGTGAACAGAAGCAAGGTCATAAGCTGTCAACATCTTGATGAAAAAGCGGATAACCCTACCGCAACCTAAGTCCTACTATTGGCACGTTGTACAATGAGATGATGAATCTTGCCTTCTTCTAATGTGCAGCCAAAGCCAACCATTTCAACCCATACATGCAGGGATGCAAATATGTCTACATGCTTGGTCTACTATTCCAGCTTTACTCCAAAGATTTGGAGGCGCTTCAACTTGTTTGAACATTCGGCGACGCTGATGTGGCTATGGCAGCCATGCCGCTGTTTGGGATCCAGGAAGGTCTTGAAGTTGTCACTCAACGCATGACGCACCAAATATGGAGTGGAGAACATCCAATCAAAAGGGAACTTGGCCATGCGCAGGCCTTTGTTCCTGACACGGTAGCAACATGGCAGCAACATGGTAGCAACATGAAAACCTTTGACACATTGTTCCAACAGATTTTATGGGGCCTCTAGAACCCTTTCATTTTCATCGTCGTACCTGTGTCTTGGTTCTTGTTTTGTTGTTTTTAAATGATGGTCCAAGATGGTCCGGCTATCTCACTTTCAGGTTGATACCACTTCTCTCCACTAAGTTCACTAGGGTGTTCTAAATCGTTCTAAGCTGTGGTAGCTTTCTTGAAGTTTGGAATTGAACACTGATACGAACTCTGTTGCTTTAAACAGCATAGTTACTTTATCAGGGTATCTAAAAAGGGTGCCACGTGCGTCCTTGTGTTGAACAACAAACAGATTATCACCTGTTCATCGGATTCATCAGGCCCTGGGTGCCTCCAGGCCCCAGATGCACCTTGAATCATCATCATTCTCGAGCTGTTGATAATCATTTACCTAGTTACCTAGTTACCTATCGAATCGATTGCTGAATTGGGGTTCACCATTCTCCTAAGCAACCAACCAGTTTGAAAAGAACAACAAATTGACTGCCCCTTGAAAATCTCTTGTTTTAAGTCAAAACCTGAGCTCAAATGTGCAAAACAATATTTTCGATTTTCCCAATGTGATTGCAAACGAATCGATGGGAAGAAAGTCATTCTTGACATCTTTATTGCACAATATTGCACATCATGCTACAAAAGGATGGTCTGTACAGCTCGCGGTGTCAGAAACTGAGCAATGAAATGTTAGAATCTATCCGATCTATCAGCTTTGCCCGCTTTTCCATGGCATTTTGCTTTTGGCCTTCTTCCCGGGCTTCGTCTTGGGCACGGCCGTCTCTTACCTTCCCTTCTCCTGCTTCTTCCATGCCACAGCCACGCTGAAAGAGCGCTCCAGCTCCGGCTCTGAGTCTGCCCTGAGGTTTCGCTGCACACCAGCAGCATTGCAACTTGCCATTGCTGCCCAGCCTGGAAGCAAATCACTCCGTAATCACTTCTGAACAGTGGAAGTTCCGAGAGAGTAGCCACAAACTTCACCTTTCTCTGCAGGCCGGGCTTTTCACAAGAAAAACACAGACTTGTCAAGATATTCAAGTGCTTGTCAAGAACTTGCTGTCCTGATTCTGAACGGAGCATGCCCAAATGTACGCAGTCTCCCTGACCCTGTCAAGCATGAATCCTGTCAAGTTCAACTCCGTCTCAAACGTCCAAGCTGTCTTGGTTTGTGCCCTTCCCGTCTAGCCGTGCAGCAGTCTGATTCAAGATTCTCTGATAGTTAAAATTATGAATCCTTGTTCTCCAGGACCATGGCTGTACAACCCCAGCGAGCTTCCCTTCTGATGGAGCCGGTGATCGCTTGCACCACATCACACCACTCACATTTTACTTCGCTGGTGAATTTGGTGAACTTGGGAAGCCCTTCGCCACGAGCTCTGCATGGAAGGCCTTGGCGGCTTCGAGCTGCGTCGGCCCATGCACTTTTCCAGCTGGAGGGTGCGTTTTGTCTGGCAAATCTTATCTGAATTGGACATGATTCAACTTTTGGCAAGTTCACCAGCTGTACAATTTCTCCAGGTGATATTTGTCACTCTGCTTTTCTTCCCCTCGGCTTTTGCTCCATGGTTGCTTGTTGTCTTTGTCTGTAGGTTTCACTTCTTTCTTCTTCTGCCCCCTACAGATGCATAAACTTCCACACCTGGCATGGCGTGGCTGCCACCTGTGGGTGAGAGCCGGCGAAGACCGTTCTCATCAAAAGCCCTACCGCGAGCCCAAACAGAAGTGGGCAAATCCATCATCCAAGGCTACATCTTCATGCAATCCAGGCCATCATTGATCTGGTGAACCTTGAGCCAAAGATCATCCATCTCCATCTTCCGCTTCTGGCTTTCAAGACTGATTTCCTGCTCAGCCTGATTCTCCTTCTCGACCTTCACACCATCAGCAAGTTCTGTCTGAGCTTGGACCCACTGTGTCTCAGCTGTTCAAATGCCGGCATTTGGCGCATTTGGCAGCACATGATGCCTGAAGTGATCTGATCAAATCCATGCTTCTAGCCTTGCTGTGGCCTGCTACGATTCAGGTTCCCAGGCCAAGTTTTGAAGGACGCCTGGGGCGCTTGGGAACTCGAGCCCCAAATGGCAGCACAAAAATATGAACTTCAAAGGGCTCAACTGTGCTCAACTGGCATGTCAGGTGCCAGTAGAAGAAACAGCAGCCATGGCCCCTTTAAGGCCCTTTATCCGCCATTTTGGGATCAATACATTCACCAACTTGTCATGGCTCAAAGTTTTGACCATGTTTCAGCAGTCTTGTCACACTGCATCCAAGAATCTGCAAGTGCCGAGCGAGAAGACAAGTTGAACCCAAAGAAATGACCTTGGACCGACGTGGCCACGCCGCATCGACTTCGAGTTCGACTGAGGAATTCTTCAGAGGCGAGATGTACTGGTCCCGCAGCTCACACACTCTGTACTGCCACATATCAACTAAAAGCCAGATGAGACTTCAGAAATTGGGGATGAATGTGAAAACATGTGAACACCTTGCATTTGGAAACACTTCAGTGGCGCCATATGATGCCAAGTCACATGGTTAAACGTTTGCCCCAAACGTTGCTGTCGTAGCTCTGCACGGCGTTCGCGGCGCTCACGGTTGAATTTCTTCTTGGGCGGCATGGCACGCTGAGCCGCTGACTCAACGCATTCTGAATCTCTGTGCCTTGTGAATATTTGTGAATACAACGTATATGATGTATATGTAAGGGTCTCTTTATGTTCTTTATGGATCTTTATGGGCCTTTAGGGTCTTCATCGTGCGGATTATTAGGGTCTTGGCAGGGGGAGATCAGTGCTTTCGTTGTAAGAGGGCGAAGTGCCGTGGAATTCTTGTGCTGTTCTACTACTTACAAGTTGCCCAGCAGCAGGATATGCAAGAAACATAGTGGGGTTCATTTGCAAGTTCTTTGGCAGAGCGATTCGCTAAAAAGTCAGAAACTCAAACAGCATCCGGGTCAAAGCGTTGTTCATATGAGTAAATGATTTTCTTTGTAAAAAAAGGACATGCAAGGGATTTCCGGCACCATTTTACGACACTCTTGTCAGTCTAGCGGATAAGGTTCAATTTACAACTTATAAGACAATGTTTTGTTCAATACCCATCGTCCAGACATAGGTTTCTTCTCATGTTTCCTTGGTAGCAATAGAATTTACCGTTGCATCATCTTCTCGACGTTCAGAACAGACCATCAGCCAGGTCGTCTAGCTGATACGACACATCGTTCTTCCGATAGTATGACAGCTAATAAGCACATGTATTGCACATGTAATAATTCCACCACCGCTGCTTTGACCTTTTTTTGGCGAGAGAGCAATCGGTCTCACTTGTCACTTCCTGCCCTTTTGTGTGTAGCACTGGATCCTGGCGTCAAACTTAGAAGGTGCAATCGAGTGTCCTTCCACCAGTCGTTGTTCGTACTGCGAATGCACAAACACATTTCGTGTGAGATGAACGGTTCAACGTGATTCAACAGCTTGGATCTCTCCATGGGGGCCAATCAAATCCGAAAAACGGGAATGGATACATTTTTGATCATTTTTGTTCCCGTATCTTTCATCATGTCGTTATTTTTCTGACACCCCATCCTGGCCACGAGCTTGCATTTCCACGGACAGCACGTCCCCAGCCACATGACGTAGCATCCTCATCCCAAAATTGCAGGAATCTCAGGGAGCGATTCAAATGCATATGGAATCTCTACAGCGATTCTTAATTTGAATTCTGGGCACTCAAACTTTCATACTGGCTACTACAAACACAACTCCAAGCACATAGCATATTTGTGGGATGTCTCAAGTACCAATTTCATGAGTGTACATAAGGCTTCCATGTAATGAAGGCTCTGCATTCCAGCTGGCCCCCCCCGGATTGAAATGCCAATTTTCTGCTCTGGGAATCGTTTGAGTCACATGCTGTCGGAAAAGCTATGTTTTGCCTTCAAACCCCTAAAACACACCATCGTTGTCAAGATTTTCTTGTAAGTGGCATCGGTGGTTCCATGAACTCACAAGTTCTAGATACTGAAACACCTGCCCACTTATCTTCCAAATGTGCAAGTCTCAGCTATTTCAAAGGAAGCTGGCTTGAACTTCCACTTTAATGAAACACATGTGGGAAGCTCGTTGAATATCTCCATGTCGCCAAACTCCTTTCAACCATGCCCGCCATGCCCCATCGGATAATAATTTGGCCCAGTTTCTCCAAGAGGCCACAACCTTTCCGTAATCCGAAATCTCTCGGTTCAGGCAACGCCTCAAATGTACTGCATCAAATCTGCAAAAGATATCCACTGGCCCATAGAGTGTGATGGTACTTTGGTTTGCTGAAAGCTTTCTGTTTTAAAATGCCGGTTCAAAAGGTTCAAAAGAAACAATCTGAAAGGAGATGAAAGGAGTTTGGCTGGGTTCCAGGCTTGACCCGACCAAACCTGGCATTTGGAAATCATTCAGACAATGAACTCAATGAACGCGATGAATCGATTACAAGGAAATCAAATCTGATAGAATTAATGACTATTCTGATGACTTCTGAGGATGTTTGGGTTGGATTTCTCCAACAGCTCTTGCTATCTAGCGCAGCTGACGGGACATGAGCTATCATGAGCTGTCTTGAAATCTGAGCGTTGCCTCTTTCTCAGGTTGGAAAACATGACAAATATTGTGCTTGCAGAGAGGTACGAGGCTCAACTTTTGAATACATTTGACATATTCGAGGCGCATTCGAGACTTGCTGCAAGTCCCCAACCTGTGCGTACTTTTTGCGCAAAGAGCTTAGAGGCAAACCCTTCTCGCCGAACCTGAAAACTTGCAAGACTCTGAAGGATCTCTCAGTTGCACTGAATTGAGCTTGGCAAATTCGCAGCGGACCATCAAACAAATGGTCAAGGAATACTTATGCTTAGCATCCACCCAGGATGTCTGGCACGAATTAAACCACTTTCGGCTCTAGAACATATATGTTTCCTTGGCAACTGGACATGACTTGTGTTTCCTATTTCAAGTTCAACTTACATCACATACTGTGACACGATAAACTTGTCCCATGCCAAGAAACTCGCCAATCACTGTGAGCAAGCGAGACCTGGTTGTCAAATTAAGCACTGAATTCTACAAGTTCAAGCTAAAACGTTTCATGAACATGCAACACAATAGCATACAATAGTAGTATACAATAGTACACATTGGTATATCAAACGTCACCAGGTCACACCTCTCAACCGGGCATAGCTATGCCCCGGACTTGAACATCTGCATTTCAGAGATTGGTTGCTCCTCATGGCCAATCCACTGCAACATCAACCGCTCCTGCCAAGGCGCCAGGAAAATCAAGGTCTGACTCAATGCTTGACTTGTGATGTAAATTTTGTAAATTGATGCAATACATGTAAAAGTTACATAAAGTTACATAAAGTTACACTATCTTCCTACAAACGAACAGATTGAACTCTCAAAGGCACTTTAAAAATCCCATGCGGCAATGTAGCAAGTGTTTTCTATCAAATGTAGAGCAATGAACATTTCTGCTGTATTCCGGTCCTGGTGGCGAGGATTGCTCTGCGCTCCTTGTCCTTGCTGCCGCGTTAGATGATGATATGCCTCCTCAGCAACTTCTTAGTCTTCTTAGGCCAGGGGCATGTGCTTTATGAAACTGATCGACCAAATCCTACCGCTTACACAAGCAGTCTATTGCAGAAGTATGCCGAAAAAAAAAGACTAAGAATCTCTCATGTCTTTGTCATGCTTTGCGTGCAAACTTGAGCAACAATTTTCAAACAGATCAAAGGAATAGCATCAATAGCACCCTTGCAGTGCCGATCACATTGTCTGCAAATCGGATCCGGCACAGGTTTATCCAAAGCACAAGTTCAAGCGGTACCAATAAGACAAACATAATGCTTGGTGACGTGCAGTCCAGGTTCATGAGGATGGACATGATCAAGACAGATTGAGGGTTTCAAATGCTTTCTGGTGCTTTCTGGTTTCAAGACTCTCCCCAAAAAGGATGGAAAAGGTAGGGAAACAAAGCAGCAATTTCTTGGCGAAGGCACGGATAGCTTCGAGAACCTCAGTGTTACCGGCCAAACCAAACACAGGAGGGTTGAACATGGTTGAACAGCATGGACCACATTGGACCACACTGCACCGTGCTCTCGAACCAAGTCCAAAGAAGTCAAAGGGGTCTAAACAATCCCCATGAGATCATGGCCAAAGCGTGAGACTGCAGGCACATTCGAACCCGAAAGTGCCGTGTAGCGTCAGGTTCAAGGAGGCTACATCAGTAAGAAACATATTTCTTGCACAATCTGGCAAGATCCTACAAGAAAAGACAAGTGAAATCTAGGACTCTTCCCCGAAAGACATCACACGCAGTGCAATGGCATGGAACTCAAAGGTCAAAGAGGAAATGCCCTTTATATCAAGAGCATCCAGAGTATCAAGAGTATCAGGCTAGATTTGGCTAGATCAAAAGTGCCACGGAATTCCCGAGCCAAAGAACTCCTCATAACCTTCACTGCAACGCTGACGCGAATCTGGGTGATGGTTCCGGACCAATCGGAGGTAGGCCTTGGGACGGAGTTCTCAGAAAAATGAAACAAAACAAAGCAGGATGACATGATTGACATGATGTCGGTGAATCCAAATAAAGCAGGAACTTCTCCAAACATAGGATCTAACTGAATCTAACTCAAACCTGAGAAGTCACGATCTGGAATGATGCTGACAAACAGTGTTCAAAGTGAGCATTTTGCACTGACATTTGAAATGCTGCGTGCCTCGCGAATGGCTTGTGGGTCTGCATCCTTTGCAGTGTCTGACTAGGATTGACTAGGATGATCACTGTCCAGCTGAGTCTGTGAGAGAAAATGGATATATCAGGCATATAGTGAAACTGATGTGTTTTTGTCCAAAGCGGATATCTGACTTTCCAGATATCTTCCAATAATCGGATCTCCCTTTAAAGCTGCTTTCCGAACTCTTTCGGCGCCATGGCGACAAACAACAAGCTGCAACAAATTGCAATAAGCCGCAGACTCACTTGTTCATGAACGTAAGAGAGAATCCCTCTTACTTTCTAACTGATCAGAACCCAATCCAAGAAACCGACGCGCCTGAACAGCTGCATGTGCAAAAAGATCCTTTTTGCGGACGCTG
>Ga0126342_10006620_pt1 | contig 20583 bp, 20 predicted proteins | sample Cyp1metagenome_FD_92528 | JGI IMG/M metagenome (GOLD analysis project Ga0126342, IMG submission 92528) | Coral microbial communities from Lord Howe Island, Old Settlement Bay, Australia - Cyphastrea 1 metagenome | ecosystem: Host-associated > Invertebrates > Cnidaria > Coral ...
ATTTTCCTCACACGGGTCATCCTAGATTCAGAATATGCTTGCTCACCAACAGCTTGAGCATCTCTTCTGCCACTATTAATGAATCGGGAGAACTGCACACGGCGCCAGCTTTCTCGCACGACATGTTCCTCTTTTGAAACATCATCCCTAGAAATTCTGCGGGACAAATCAATGGAAATTCTCGGAAAGTCCACGTGCCTCCATTTCCACGGTCCGTGACCTTGCCAGCCAAGGCTCTGCAAGAACCCTTGGACGGCACCTAACCAAGTGCCTTTTTTGATCTGTCGAGGCCAAGGCCGTGGGCGTTCCCTCACCACCCTAGCCAAGGTGCTGAATGCCTGCATGCCCGCACAGAACTGGGCGTCCAGGCCATGTCCTGACAGCAAATAAAACAAAGGGTTGGATGCACAGCGGTGCAGACCCCCTGCCGTTTGTTTGACAGGATGCAACAATTTGGCAAGAGGTTTAACTGCGATCCATGCACCCCATGCAGCTTTAGGAATGGCTAAACTTGCAATTAAACCAGCCTTACGATCAACAGAAACCGGCATCAAAGCAATGCGTGCAACACGGTGGGCGGCCGCTTTGATACGGCTGTCCTGAGTTTTTCCCGCCTTGCTACCTAATCTTGCAGAAAAATCAACTCCGAGGACCCTTGCTGCATCAACGAGGTGCTGGTCAGAGAAACCAGCTTCCAACAAAGGATGCCTAGAACGAGCTTTCCTAGAGACAATTTTGATTTTTGATTCGTTTTCCCTTAACCCCACCCTAGCCGACACAGCATTCCACTCATGCCACAAGTGCGCCGCTTGCTGCGGAGAATTGGCAATAAAGTTACGGTCATCCAAAAAGGTAACTAGAGTGTGTCTAGGGTCAACCTGAACAACTTTACTTGCGAGGCCTGTGATGATGGCAATCAAAGTGAGGGGACTTAAAGCATCGCCTTGGGGGAGGGACGAATGCACAGGAATGCTATATGGCAAAAACTCCCCGTTATAAGTGAGCCACCGCTCTTGCTGCCAAATGGATTGGACTAACCTTAAGATAGGCTGTGGGCATCCAAAATGCCGAAGGCATTGAATACCGAAGCTGGGGTCCACGCAATCAAAGCACTTCTGATAGTCGAGGGACACCAAAATCTTTCCGTTTTGCTCAATTTTTTCAAAAAGAACATCAATGGCTTGGGCCACGCTTCGACCTTGGATACCCCCAAAAGCAGTATTATGAACCCAAGAAAGAATCCAAGTGCGAGTGGCAGGGCGCCGGCACCAAGCGCTGGCAATGGTGCGCCAAAGGACGCATTGGATTGAAATAGGTCGCAAATCTTTGGCCGCAAACGCAGCATCAGCCTCACGTGGCTTAGTATCTGGTTTCTGGAGGTGAACTTGTTTGATGCTTTTCCAAATTTCTGGAACTTCGGCCCGACCTTGCCATCGGGCAAAGAGTTCAGCAAAGATGTGCCATGCAGCAAGTGGCAAATCAGCAATGTCATCTCCACAAAAACCATCGCAGCCGCCAGCTGCCCCTTTTTGTCTTGTTGCCTGGCGGTGCAATTCTTCTGCAGTGAGTGGTTCCCACTGCAGTGGCGCACCTGGAGCTAACCCTTGTTGCCAAAATTGGAATGCTTCATCGGGGTGAGGTCTTTCGCGATCCCAGATTTGCTTCCAAAAAGCATGGATGGTTTGCAAGGATTCTTGATTGGACTGACTAGCCGCTCCAGCGCGGAAAGAAGGTTCAAAAACCGAGGTAACCGGCATGGCCATGTCTTTCTTGACCCACTTTCCAGCGAGTTTGACATCCGTGCGCATCTCGTGCCGCCATTTCTGAAGTCTGGCATTTTGCGACTCCCGCACTGTGCTTAAAAGTTCCTGCTCTGCCCAAGTGTGAATGGTCTCAATAGAAGGGAACTGCACATGACGGACTAAGGGGTGGGACCAAATCCTACGGGACAAGGGGCGAGGGATATCATGACCTTGGTGGATTTGCATCAAAGCTTCACGGGCAATTTGCGAAGTTTCAGCTCGCGACAACTGGCCACTTGCTTCAACCGGAAAGTTTCGGAGCACCGTTGATGGACTTGCATGTGGCTACCTTTTTCTCGGAACCTAGCAGGAGATGGCATGTCCATATTGCAATCTTCGCACGCTTGGCAAAAAGCTTCTTCAACCATTTGGCAAAACTTGGCCCACTCGTCTTCGGTGGTAGAAGGAGCGGGAACTGTCTTGTGATCCCAAGCTTTTTCAACAGCCTGGCGCCAAACACTCCTATGCACTGATTCAGGCAATGCAAACGACCGGGTGGGCACACTACGGAAGGCTTGCACAGATTTCTGGTTGTAGTGGAGTTCCCAGCTCAGCACCTTGTGGTCGGAAATGCAAATGTCGCGAAAAGCAGTATTTTTGACCATGTGAGGGTGGGAGCACCAACCCCAATCAATGGGCCGAGAGCCAGCCCACCTCGTGGGAAGCCAAATGCCATTTTCGTTTTTGACCCCGAAGGCGGAGCCCCTACCGGCCACGGCATCCCATCTTTCAGCAAGTTCAGGCGGGTGGTTAAAATCTCCTGCAAGCAGTATGGGCTGGAGGGTACCCATAGGAGTGATCCACTCATCAAGGGTAGAGAGCGCAACAGCAATTTCCTCTTGACTATGCGACGGAATATAAGCACAAATGATATATAAGTTATCAAGTTCAATCATGATAGCTTGCCCATTGATGGTTTGAAATCTGCGAATTTCCCTGGCGGGCTTATCTTGACGAACCCACACTGCAGCGCCACCAATGGTGTATTCCTTGCCATGGACATTTTTCTGGGTCCCCGGGGCAGCAAACCACGATCGGTAACCTTCGTGTTTCAAGAATTTACTCATGTCAGCTTGTCTCTCAGGAAGCAAGGCATGTTCTTGAACCAGTGCCACGGCAGGGCGGGTTTGAGCAATGAAGCGGGCAAAGGCCCAAGCGCCGGTATTGCCTCCACAATTAAGCATGGCAACTTGGCAGCATGATGGACCAGGGTTGGGGTGCACATCGCCATCTTGGGTGACATCTTTGTACCAGCTGCATTGCTGGGCAGGGAGGACACCACGGCGACCTCCCCCACTGGATAAATCAGCTTCTAAATGTTTCAAATCGGACATAGTGACTTTCCACTTTGGCACCAGGAATCCAATGAGCTCAGGACTGTTCGCACGATGTCGGTGCCACCAAGCTTTCCGCTGGCGATGCGTCATATGGTAATGACGCCCGGCTTGACCCAGGCAACCATGGTTGATTATGTCTGAAACCTTTTGGCAAACGAAGGTGCAGGTGCTGCAGCTTAAAATAGCACAGGTGTTGCCATGCAGCGAGTCCGGAATCCTAAAAGCACAGCCAGGACCTGTGGCATTGTATTCAACAAGCATGACATCAGTGCGGCTGCGAAGTAACAATGCGTTGTTTGCCACAGTACGCTTATGTTTGGCTTGCCACGACTCACGGGCGTAGCAACGTTTTTGCATCTGTTTGGCAGTCAAACCGTAGCATTCTTGCTCATGTTTGTGCCGACTCAATCTTAAAGTTTTTGGTGAAAGCCAAGTGAACCCTTTGTTGCATTTAGGACATGACCAGGATCGCTGATCCAAAGGAATATCTGCACTGGGCTCAACAGCTTCGACCGGCTGACGCAGAAGTTTATTGACCTGCTTTTGCTGCTTGAGGTGAACCTTTTTAACATGCCGTAAACGGGCCGCCGAAATTGCTTTGTAATGGTTTCCACGCAAAACTTCTTTGCACAGATTACATGTCCAAGTGTACTTGTCAATGGTGAAATTCTTGCCCCTTGCCTTGCCGGGCCTCTTTGTTTTGACTTAGCTGTCAAACCTCGGAGTGATCTACTGCGATCAGCAGTGAGGATGCTTGCTTTGACACTAGCACAGGAACTCAGCTGTTGGGCATTAATCTTGGCTTTAGTTTCTGGCGTGTGCGGCTGCCTCCAATGGTGCTTGGTGCTGGCAGCGGCTTGACTGTTTCTCCTGCTTGTTTGACTTGCAGTAGGTGTATGCTGAGGTCGCCACGAGGCATTGGAGCGACTTTCTGGTGTGCGAACAGGTCGCCAGTCTGACTCACTGTTGGTCCTACTATGGGATTTGACAGATGCAGCTTTGCCACCTCCTCGGAAGATTTTGGAAGAAACCCTGCCTTCTTCAGCTTCCAGAAAGGCCTTTGGCCACTGCTTTCCAACTTTCAATCTGGCAAGTTGATAGTGGCCATCATGCAGCAAAAGCACAATGGGCGGCCGGCCAGACCTAGGTTGTCCCATAACCATCGGCAAGTTTTTCGGGTCAGAGGTGCTGGGCACAATGATTATATGGAGGCCATAGCGCCGACATGCTGCTGCGATGGACAGCCCGTCAATCCATCGGTGAGGACGGAGGGTGGATTCCAGCCATGAATTCCAGTCTGTGGGCACCTCTCCAGCCTCTTGCGCTTCACTGCCGGCCAGCTGGGGAGTGAAGTATGCTTTATACTCAGCCTCATGACGAGAGCTACTCATATGTTTGTAAAGGTCATTGCGAATGGTGCGGGATCGAGTGAGGAGTTTAGACTGCAAGTCTTCCCATGGTTCACCTTTGTCAAATCCCATGCCGGCAGCTAAACACAAGTAGCCGCAGTCGCCACCCCCTCCGCAGTCAAGAGCTTCAAACTTATCGGCATAAGGGAAGGCTGGTTCAGTTTTCGTGGTTTCACCTCGTGCGGGAGAACGACTCCGCCCGCGACCTTCTGCAGCTGCAACCTCAGCCGTCCCACCAGAGGTGTTCGCATTGCTCCTGGCGACAGGTTCTGGGTTTTGCAGCAGGATCTGACACTCAGGAACCTTATGCTTTGGTGTGCGGATCACAGAAACAACTTGCACAGTTCTCTTGGCCTTATTTTGCTGGCGATTGAGGAGCAGCGTTCTGTCATTAGCTTGGATTGCTACTACCCCGAGATCGTCTTCGTCGGGCACGACTGCCTTGAGCAGCCAGCTTCGTTGGCGACCTGGCGGTCGTACTACCTCAACGTCTGAAGCTCCAGAGTCGAGGACACACTGAATTACCTCTTGGGCATTCCATGATTTGGGTGCATTGTGTAATGACCAGGCACGCAGCTGAGCCTTGGCTTTGCCCTGCCCTAACCTTAAACCTAAGAAGGCCCCGCCACCGCGTCGATGCGCTAAAGTGGCGTTTTGGTTTCTGGCTTCAGTGAGGGCTCTGGCATGGTAGTCAAGTGGCAATTCGCCTTCATGCCTAGGAACCCACCAAACTGATCGACGTGGGGTAGGATCGGAAGCGAGACGTTCAATGAACAAACCATCTGATCCGACGTGAGAATCCATTTTGGTTGCGAATTGCTTTTTGGTTCGAATGAACCCTTGCAAAAAGGTTTCAGAGACCCCTTCTTTCTTGGCTGGAACGCTGATTTCTCTCCAACCAAATGTTGAGTGCACAACGCCCTTGTCGAAGGTACCATAGATGTGCGCCGGAGGGTTTCGCTTGCAGGAATCCCAACAATCTCTGGAGCATAGATTGCTTGCGATGGTGGCTCGGAAAGTGAGAAGCGGTTCCGAATCAATCCTAACCTTCGTTTGTTTCAGCTTTTGTTCGGGCAGTGTTGGCAAGTCTTTGACCAAAGGGGATACCCAGAACTGTCTAACGTTTGGTTTGCCTCCTTCCCAGGTGGGTAATCACATAGCGTTACTGTGCGGAGGCGCCGAGTCATCTGGTACGTGTGGAGTCAGCAAGGCAACCTTGGCATCGGTAAGCTGGTGCAGGCTAGCCAGGCGGCGCAAATCTTGCACTGCCGTGGGATTGCAAAGGATCACATTTCCCGTGGGTGCTTTACCCTGTTCGAGTGCTTCGCGTGCCTCGGCAACTGGAGTAATGGCCCCTGCAGGGAAGACATGACGGTGCAGCTGCACGTTCAAAACTGCCGTCTTTTTCCTAGGCTCTGTGGCAACTGGTTTAGAACTAGTGGGCTGGGCTGTCCGTGGTGTGGGCACGCCGTTTGCAACAACAGAAGCCCAGCTGGTAGGTTGGTCTGGCCCGTTTGTTGGGGCTCCACCCTTGGTTGGCCCTTGGCCCTTCCCTTTTGGATTGGGTGGGCTTTGGTTGGCGGGATGTTTGCCACCACTTTTGCCCGGAGGAAGACTGCCTTTGCCTTTCCCTTTCTTGGGTGGCGGCTGGCTGGCTTGAGCCTGATCCTCTCCGTCAGCCCAACGCATTCTTTTGAGAGAGCTTTGAGGCAATCCATTGTCTGCTTGGGCATATCTTGCAACCAGTTCGCGCAAACTTTCAAGTAAACCTTTGGGTTCTTTTTCTGCCTTTTGGACTAGCTGCTGCAGAGCAGGTAGCAACCCTTGTGCATGGGCGCCCTCGGGCGAGCTATGCATTTTGGCCTTTTTGACCGGACGTTCCGGACTTGGATGATTTGGTGCAAATTTTTCCAGCAAAGCTTGCAAACCACCCAACAGTTCAGATTCGGCTGCCTGGTTTCTATGCCTAGATGTAGCTCTTGCCCCCCCAGCCCCTCCTCTGAACAGGTTGTTTAGCCCTAACAGCTTAGGAGCACTGAGGCATGGACATGGCACCTCTAAGCCTGCCGGACAAGCAATAGTGATGCGACCCTTGGCGAAGGCCCACTGCAGACCTCGCAATGTGACGGCTTTGCGTCGTCTGGTCTTTGATTTCCGCATGCGTTAGCTTCCATGGAGGCCTGAACCTCTGTTACATCCCGAAGCTGACGTTGCACTTGAGTACTGTCACCGCCACAGAGACCCCACGTCACAACACTTCCATCTGCCCGGATCGCAGCAAAGGCAGACCCGTTTCCCTGAATCTGCTGAACATTGCACAGCTCATCTTTGACTTCACTGCTATCACCACCGCCTTCTGGATGACCCCATGTTTCAACCCTTCCGTTTGAAAGGATTGCAGCAAATGAGCACCAAGAAGCTTGGATGCACTGAACATCTTGGAGCCGGTCTTGAACTGCAGTGCTGTCACCCCCGCGGAGTGGATCACCCCACGTCACTACACTTCTGTCCGACTGGATGGCAGCAAAGGAACAAAAAGAGGCTTGAACCTCCTGCACGCATTCGAGGCGATTTTGAACTCTAGAGCAGTCGCCACCAAACTGTGGCCTCCCCCAAACAACCATATGAGAGTTGCAGTGCCAGAGTGCGAATGATAGGGCGGTGGCCGCCACTTTCGGTGCTTGTGCAATTGCAGTGAGGATATCTCTGTCTTCCAGTCCAGCCATGTTCAGGGAAAGCTTCGAATCCAAGACCTGGCCATCCAGGCCGGCCAGTCGCAGGAAACCCTTCTGAAACACCTTCTCTGCAAGACGCTCCAGGTCAGAAACGAACCAATTTCTGTCACACAGAATGGCTTCAAAGTGACCATTGGGCAACGATACAGTAATACACACCTGTTTTGGTGCAGAACTGATGCGCGTTGCTCGTCGGCAACAGAGGCGCTCCATGGCGTTGCACTGGGAAGACTTCCTGCTGCTATACTATGATGAGGTCCAGACAGGTCCAGCTATTCCAAATGGGGCCCCATGACACCAATCAAATTGAATTCAATCTCCTCAAGAACATGCTTAGTCATATAGATGTTATATAGCCACAATGTTGTTGGTTGTCTTCAAATCTGGAGGCCATCACTCTAAGATTCTTTCAAGATGCCATTCATCTTCCATCCCATTGGACCAATGCGAAAAAGTGATCCGGTTCATCCTTGAAATATTTTCAAATACCAAGCCCAACAGCGGCGCAAGAAAAATCCAACTCAGGGCTAAAACGGCCGTGGTAGGAAAACCTTCAGTGCTGCTCCCAAATCAAAAACCTTCCAAGATCTCTGCAATGCCATCCAGCCTTGACCCATGAAACTGTTCAAATGCCTGAGGGCCATTGAGGGCCCTTGGTTGCATTTAAATAAATCAAGAAGAAATCATGGCAAGACAGAGAAACAAACCATCCAAAGCTGAACAATGCCGGCGAGCCAAGGGAGCCCTTAAGGCCCTTCGACAGCGAGCCAACCCTACTTGATATGTGAACTTCGGGGTTGGTTTTATTGGTTGTTACATGTTGTTACACATCTCAGGCCTGAGTTTCCTTCGCAAGGCTCTCATATTTTGAAATTACCGGTGTCAAAACAAGGACATCAGAATTGATTGGAACGTCAATGTCCCCTTGACTAGACATCTCCTGAATGCCCCTGATATTTCTGCACCTTTTGGATTCGCTTCAAAAGGTGAGGTTTCAACCACACCAGAAATTGGACATGTAATAACTCTTCACACCTTTTTGCAAAAACCACAACTTCAAGAATTTCACAACGCAACTCTATCCTGGGTGTTCGCACCTTTGCCGCATCGCTGTGCAGGATCCAAATACGTGCCTGGCAGACAGCCAACAGCAGAATGGAGTCATTTGAAGAAGATCATGCCAGAATATGCCAGATGGGTCCAGTGATCAGAGACACAATAGCCACATCACACGTACAAAATTTACAAAATGTCTATGGCTGCTTGGATGGGCATCCAAGCAGAAATCTCGATAGCTGGGTTGCAACGACTCAGTTGCGATCCAAATCATGAGATGAATCATGAGATGAATCATGAGCCCCTTCCAATATATGAAAATGCAAGAGTCCCAATCAACCCGTGATCAACCCTTAACTCCCTGAACCTGGCTTTTCTATCCGATTCTATCCCCAAAGCATCTTGGATCAATCTTGGATCAGGGCGTATTGTTCTCTTGGACCCTTGGACCCTACTTGATCTTACCACATTCTATATCCTAGTTCTCTTATCAAAACCAATGTTCAAGCTAATCCACAAGGTGGTTGGGAAACTCCTATAGTGGCGCCAGCTGCCTCCCCATTTAAGGCCCACGGATACCCCAAATCGCCTCTGGGTCCGGTGGATCATGACGGCCCAGTGGGACGGCGTTGACCCCGCTGCCACGGTGACCGTTGCCGCGGCCGTCCCGGGCCCGCGGCGGAGTGCGAGAACGACTTTCGAAGTCGGCCTGATGGGTTTACCCGCTAAAAATCAGCTCCATGGCAGGGAAATCCTCGCATGAAATGATATGAAATGGAGGTTTTACATGGTTTTACTATGTTTTACCAATTGGAAAATCATGGAAATTTAATGGATTGCCTTTGATTACCAGGGGGTACCATGTGCAAATGGAGCAGAATGATTCGCAAGGGGCGGAAACAAATCTTAAAGCAACAATTATAATTACACAAATCATCACAAATCATCACAAATCATGAGGTACTTTGATTTGAGCCTGTCACAAAATCTCACTTGAACCATGTAGTGCAGCTACTCCACTCCACATACTCCACCCTGAATCCAGGAATCAGCGCAATGTGATCTGCGAGTCTTCCTTCACAGAACCCATTTGTGACAACACCACGCCACCGGTCCCTTCACACCGAGTTCCACTCACCCAACATCCATCCCCCATCGCCTGGGACCCGAAGGAATCGAAGCCATCCCTGGAATCGTCTCGGGCGTCCCTGGCCCTGCCATGGCGCCGTCTCCTCCTCCGGGCCCGCCGCGGAGGCGGCAGCGGGCTGCGGGACGAGGCCGGCCTCACGTGGCGCACCCGACCCCGTGGGGGCGACGGCTGCCACTCGGGGGACGGGGAGCGGCGCCGAAGCTGCGCCCGGTGGCGCCGCATCGCTGGTGGATTACATGAAAAGCCGTGGAGTTTCTCCAAAAAGTCTGCGATCTATATTTCTTAGGCTCCAAAAACTGGTTGAATTCTGAAACTGGCGAAGTTCGGAGGAGTTGCTGTTGATTTTTTTGGGGGCCCTGGGTATATTTTGAAGGAAGGCCCATGTGTCAGGAATCCCTGGATTGATGGCTTGACATTGACACTTTGCTTTTGCGGCATGTTTGATGATGCTTGTCCTTTCTGCATGTCTTACTACCCGCTGACGATCCAGTGCACCATGGCGGCGATGAAATGAGATCTATAAGTGAGGTTCCCACTTGTTCGGAGGGATTTCAGGGGTTCCACACACTCTACCATCCATATCTCAAAGAATTGGATGATGGGAAAATTTACAGGAAACCCCTATATTTGATGGTAAAAACCATGGTTTCCTGTAGATTTTCCCTTAAACCAATCCATTGAATATCTGATCAAATCTGGCAAATAAAGTTGCCACCTTGCCCCTTTCCAAGTTCAACATGAGATGATCAATGAAAAAACGGCCCCTCTCTCCACAGAATACACGGCTTGCGCTCCATCTGCTCGTAGACGGACTTGTCCCAACCATCCTTGGAGGAACTTGTCGCTCCTAAAGGATACTAAAGGTGTGGTCATACCCCATAGGCTGAACAGAAACCGCCAATCAGTAACAATCTCATACTTCCGAAATCTGTAATATGCAGTGTACAAATTCCAGGCGTCATTTCTTCCGCAAGGTTTGATGGTTCCCCGAATATCAACTAGGGTTCATGGTGAGGTTGGTCGCTATAACTCCTTGCTGCTGCTGATACATTCTGGGGAAAAACGCAATTATATACCCAAATCTTGTGGATATGTAATCTTACAAATTGCATCCTTGGTATTATCGTTGATAATGTGGTATATCAAATAATATCGTATATACAGTGTATATATATAATAATATCATATAGATTCAATATTCATATAATAATATAAAATAATATAAATATATATATATATATCATATATTCTATATATATATATTATTATATTATATATATAGTTGCGACCAATGGTCTCCATTACTGGAAGTCGGGACAAGCTTCGCAGAGCTCCTTCCAGTCCGCGCCGAAGCCTGCAGAGGCCGCCGCGGTGTAGTCGGTGCCCACGTCCATGGACTTCCGCGCCTGCGTCGGGGGTGCGACAAAAACCATGGGAATTTAATGGGATTCTATGGGACAAAATATGATATAGTGGGATTTATATCATGGGCTTTAATAAAATTAATGGGATTTGAGTCTGATTCACAGTTTGCTATCGAAAATTGCCGTTTAGAGTTGATTTACCTCTTACAAATGGTGACTTTCCATTGCTATGTTTGTTTACTAGAGGGTATATCATAGATATACCAAGGATACAGGATGAAACATAGATGGAGATCATTTCATGTTTTGACACGCTGACATGGCGATGGCGAGCAAGAACAGCGTGGTATTAGATATCAGTGTTTGGTCAATTGATAATGGAGAGAACGATGATAAACCATGGCATCTTGGGCCCAGTTTTGAGGCATATATTAGTACAGTACATATTATAGTACATATTAAAGTACATAGTATATAGTACCCTTGTAACTGACCCAACAAAAACAGTAGACCCAGTAGACCCAGTAGACCCAGTAGACCCAGTAGACCCATTGAACTCTTCAGTGCCTCCCCAGTCATGCCGTTGAACATTGCTTGCTCGGTGGCAATCTGACAAGAGCAGACGGCAGGGCATGGTTGTCATAGCTATGAAAATCACCATGTCTAATCGAATGGATAATTAAGTCATCTATAAATGGGTCATTTTCAATAGCTGTGTTAGCTACTGTCAGTATACTGGAAGGTAATCCATATATAGCAAATCCAAGCAAATCTTTCCTATCCTGCAAAGGAGTTTTTGGCACGATGGACCGCGAACTCAACCCATCTTCACCTACAAAATCACCAGCGTTTACAGAGAAATCCTTAGACCTGTTTGCCTTGCTAGCAGACAGTTTACATTATGATAACTGCAACATGAGGATACATGAGGTGTTGAAATCTTGCAAAGAGCTATGACCAGGGTTCGTCGTGTCATTTGCTCGGCCAACCTTAAAGCTGAGCTAGATACGTTCAAAACGATTTCCCGCCAAAGCGCCGCACTACGTTTCAAAATGAACTCAATCAAACATTGTATTACACCCGCCAACCCATCTCTCACTCATCCAGCACTCTGCTAAATCTCTCACTACCCTGCCTGAAATTCTTCCTCGTATTTCAACCGATCAGCTTCAGTATTCAATTTTCCTCAGAAACCATGGCAAAGTTTCCGGGGTTGGGTTTGCACTTACCAAATCTCGAGCAGGGCCGATTCCCCCAATGAACTTCCAGCCAAACCTAGCGTATCCGTAGTCATGACCCTGGCTTTACACTTTATCTTGGGCTGCGGGGTCCAGCTTTCCAAATGAATATACAATATCTACATTATCTATATATGTATCTGTATCTATATTTATATCTAAAGCTATCTATATCTACATCTATATCTATACCTATATCTATTGCAGTATGTATGATGATATATATATATATAACATATACATCTGTTTGATTCCGTGTGTATCCCTATCATTCGGCATTCACCACTCAGGTACAGGTCAACTCAATTTGCACGCCCTTCAACCCCCCGAGCAAATGAAGCCGAACGTTTCGGGTTTAACCCCCATCAACCCCAATGGAGCTTACTAAGCTTCCAATTGTCGGGGGTTTATCGTTGGGTACCCTGAGATATTAAGGAATTTTGAGTTAATTACCCTGAACCCAGATCCAGCCCACATTTCATAGCTATAAATTTCAAATATTCCCTATAGAATCCTTAGGGTAATCAAGTAGAGTCCCATAGATTCCGCCATGGATTTATCAAAAAAGCAACTGGATTCTATAAATTGTGGTTGGTATTCCCCTATTCTTTTTCGCGTAGAGGATTTCCCGTGTATTCGCCATCAGTGTCAGTATCCCCATGAAAATCCATCAACCTTCCCCCCGGAAAGTGACCTTAAAGAGCCATGGTTCGCACCACCAGGTTCGGCGTCCCGAGGATCGCCAGGTGAAGCCACGCACACAACTCGCGGCTCGGAAGCCGCGTGCGCTGCAGCAGCTCCTTCCAGGCCTGATGCTTTAAGTTGGCATTATATGGTTCATAGACATTGCATGTGACCATAATATGTATATACATATATAATCATATATATATATATACATATATATATACATATATACATATATACATATATACATATATACATATATACATATATACACATATACATATATACATATATACACATATACATATATACATGTACCACATGCGGTCTACAACCAATCATAGTATATACAGATACATCATATATACATATATATAATGATACAATATATACTACATAATATATGTGCTGAAAAAATGAAATGTTTGACCAAAATGGCTCTCAGCCATTCCGGGGATTGGTTTTGATCGTGCGTGTTTTGGGGGGTAAGACCCATCGGGTAACTGGGTACCCTGATACAAAAACATCGCAGACATGAATGGAACTGTTTCGGGATTCACCTAGCAATTTCGGGGATGTTTGTAAGAAACCCCGTTCTTTTGGATGGGAAATCTGCAAATGGATAATAATCACAATGAATCAACCACTGATTGCTTTGATTTTGTAGAGAATTTACAGCAAACCGAGCAAACCCATGACCCCGTTCTGTGCGAACATCTTGGAAGGATCTATGGGGATTGAACCTGTGAGCGCAAAAATCCACTTGGCATCGCAACAATATCAGTTAATTACTAGTCTTTAAATGTCTTCAACTAACATCAACTAACATCCAGATTCTAAGATTCTTGACTCAGGTTCCAAAGATTAGATAGGCATAGACAGGCTACATCGTTCAGAACATCAGCCGATGCCTACAGGCATTCCAGGACCGGTCCAGTGGCCTCGCAAATCTGGCCGTAGAGATACTCAGCCGCACTCCTGCGGCGAATTTTTCTGGAGAGCTGAGCGTCACCAGCGTTGGAAAAACCGACAAAAACACTTTCTTGGGATGCAATGTTCATTGAGTCTTCTGTTCAAAGCCAAGAATTTGCTGTCTACAGGTCTAACACATGTATATCGGCTAGCCCGAAGTACCAATTCCACTTCATGTCCGGCGCTGTGGCCGGCACTCTGTTGTGAAACCATTGAGACCTCAATCCTGGAGATGTACCTCACCTATCCAAATGCCAGAAAACCAAAAAGAAAAAACGATTTGGGAGACATGTGGGGTGCTGACATTGTCCCAAAATCTGTGTTTTTTTTAGTGCTGTTTTTGTTTTTGTGGTTTTCTGGCATTTGGAGAGGTGAGGTACATCTCCAGAATTGAGATCTCAATGATTTATTAGGCAATGAGATGGACACCAAGTGCCTTATTAGGAATTTTCACACATGCCCAAAAACCCAACGCTCACAGCGCTCTTTTCTGGATAACTATCCAAAGAGAGACTTGAAAAAATCTCGAAATATGATTTATCATTCATGATTCATCAGTTACCAGAAAAAATTGCTCCCAAACAATCAATGAATCTCCCAACAAATCATCAATCTGGGTATGCTGCGCCACCTCACGTTGGCTGCGCCGCCGGGCTTCACCGTGGATGCGGCGACGTCTGCTTGGTCGCCACCAAGGCTCACCTCGGCGATTTCGAGCATCTGGTGATATATGGGGATGAATATGGGGATTACCCTCTGGTAAACTAACATAGCTATTGAAAATGGCCATAGAAATAGTTGATTTAGCCATTGAAAATGGTGATTTTCCATAGTTATGTTAGTGTACCAGAGGGTAATATGGGGCTTAATGGGATAATGGGATGTTTCTTTGATTGCAATGGGTATATATATATACCCTTCAGAAAAAGTGATCTTGATGTTCCCATTAAGACCCATTTAATTCGTGGATGTCCTATTGCCATGTTGGATTACTGAAGATTAAAACCTGAAGACATGGAGGCTGAAAAAAACACAGCAGATGTCGGTGATTCCCTGGCCATCCCCTTGGGCACCGGGCCCATAAGGAGATGTACACCACCAAGCGCAAGGATTTCAAGCCGCGCATGTTCAGCTGGCGATTGAACCTGCCGAGCTGCCGAGCCGCGGATCAATTCTTCCATGTCTTGATCCTCACATGGCTATGACTCAAAACCCTACCATAGGTATCCTAAAATAGCTGCTATAGGCCGTATGTTTATTCCCCCAACATGGTCATTTCATAGGGAACTTGACGCTGCCCAGGCACTGATTCACAATGGTCTGATCCTGGGGCCATAGAGGTGGATCCATTGAGCAGATTGGCTCAACATGGGTTAATTGACAGAAGTCATTCCTAACAGTCAGGATGGTCATGCAAAAAAATGTTTGAAACCAAGGTGGGTCTAAACTGACCCTGAAACCGATCAGATTTCCTCAGCAAAACCACCACTTCGGGTGGATTTGATGGGGGGGCCTTCTCCATGACCCACGCATGGCGAATGTCACCATATCCTGCGATAGTTTTATGCAGCTGGCTATCACATATCCCCCATTTATGGCAAAAAATGCATGAAATCCCATTCAATCCAGTAAAACCTATGGAAAAAACATGTCTAAATGGGAATGTGTTTTCCATTGCAGAGGGTAAACTATCCATAACTACCAAGGTGTAGCCAGAGATGTTCCATCCAAGCATCCAAGAGCTCACTGGTGGCCGCCATGAAGCCAGGCTGGGATTTACGGGTCAACGTCTCCTGCGAAACCGCTGCACTGATGATCAAGGTGCTTCGGAGGGGCTCACGGGACTCTGTCCCTGCACGCCATCCTCCATTATGTTCATAAAATATGTATATCTAAATCTAAATCTATATCTATATCTATCTATCTATCTAATCAAATCTAATCTTATCTTATCTTATATTATCTTATCTATCTATCTATATATATATATATATGCATATCTGTATCTATCTATCTATCTATCTATCTATCCATCTATCTATATATATTTATATGCATATCTGTATCTATCTATCTATCTATATATCTATCTACATATCTATCTACATATATACATTTCTACATATCTACATATCTACATATCTACATATCTACATATCTACATATCTACATATCTATATATCTATATATATATATATATAATATCTATATATCTATATATATCTATATATCTACAGTATCTATATATATATATATATATATTCTATATCTCTATCTATATATATATATGTATCTATATATCTATATATCTATCTACATATATACATATCTACATATCTACATATCTACATATCTACATATCTACATATCTACATATCTATATATCTATATATCTATATGTATATATGTATATATATATACACACCAGTATGATCTTCGCCAATCTAGTTTCCCTGCCTTTCAAGGTCTTTGATGGTGACCCATGGCCAAGTCTTCCCAATGTCCTGCTTCACTGACTTGACGCCACTCCTTGGTTATCAGGACATGCTGAAGATATTTATTTCACTGAAGACAAGATTAGGATAATGCCCCTTACATGATACAGTTACTGAAAATAAGATGAGGATATAATACTCCCCAAGCGTCCTGTAAGAACAGACTAGGATAAGTAAGTCCTGTTCCTTACTGGATGATGGGAATAAAGATCCCTTACTCTTTACCCAGTAAATGGAGTTATAATGTTATATAAATATGCATCCCTTACTGAAAAATATGCTCCTAGGACTCCTAGGGTGAAGAGTAAGGGATAGGATGATGGGAACCAAACTGTCTTATCGCAAGTCCTTCAACATGGCCTGTGTAGGCCTGTGTAGGCATGCTGGCACTTCCAAACACCACGCACTGGGTAGATTAGCAGTTTCTCGGGCGTACAAGTTGCAATTTGGCTATGGAAATCTTCATCTTAAGTAGTGGTGTTCTTCTGCTGCTAAGCTCAACCTCTTAAATAGCACAAATTCCTGGCTACACTGGCTACAGACAAGGCCGTAGGGCTCTTGGTTTTCTTGATTCATGTTGATTTGCTTCACCCTCATCATCTCCGATCGGCGTTCATATCACGAGTAAGTGAAGTGGGATTGAACGGATCCACAACTAACTAACATCAAAGTCTCAACAATAATACCAACTTTTACATGTGAGACTTTCATGTGACTATTATATCAAATATTCTTCAAAAACATTAAAAATACTTTGATGTGAGACTTTGATGTCAGTATTATAAAATCTTCAAAAATGTAGATTGGCAGAGGCAACTACAGCTGTACATAGTTACTATATAGTTGTTTCCACTTTCCACCCATGCTGCCGCCATGGCGCACGTTCACATGCGACTCGCCGCCGATGGCCGCCCCGCAGCCCACCACCGGGCAACGGCCCTGCTGCATGGGCCGAGTGCACTCGCCCACGGAGTAGGGGTGGCCGTTCGGACAGGTGTACCTTGATGGCCCATGGTTACCATGGTTTAACAAGAATGGAGATTCAAGTAATTCAACCGATGAAAATGGGGGTTAGGTCGGTTAAGTTCGAAAATATGGATTTGACATGGTTTGGGGACGAAAAGACTCAAAGTGATTGAAATCATCTCTGGTGATTTCATCATGGTTTCCTCTGAAAAATGGGTCAAATCATTGGCTGCGACATGGGCCGAGGGACCAGCCGACATATCCCATGGCACCAATCACAGCTGCCTCCTGCAGCGAAAGAAATGGCCAACTTGGCATGGAGCGATGACAATGATGGAGTCGGATTTGGCAAAGTGCATGGATGATGACAATTTTGAATATTGGAACACGTGCTGAATTGTATGGTTTAAATAATTCCTTGAAATTCTGTATATTTGTCGCATTTGCACCTTCATAGACGTCTTCCCAAGCCATCCTGCTGTCTCTGTGACAAACCAAAATGGGAAACAAAAAAAATATTATATATATATATATATCTATAACTTGGCTTTTTCATATGCTTATTGCCCACTTATGGTTAGTGCTGATTGCCCGTTTACGGTATAAATATGTATAATATGAAAAGATGCTATGATACTTCCACCTAAAATGCGCATATAACGACTATAATATTTCATAACCATGGAATAACCATATGATAGTTATTTTACGCAGTAGAATGACCATATAATAACCATAGAATAACCATAATAATCATATTATGTTATAACCATGTCATGAATAGATAATTATATTATACTTACTATAGTTATTTTACCCACTTATAATATGGTTATAATGGGAACTTCATGGTTTCTGCAGGCACCTCACTGTCCGGCATCGTGGGCCAGAAGAGTTTCTTGGCTTCGCGCGGACTGGTCATCACCGCCTCCAACCTGGAGAAGAAGTGGCCATATCTTCTGGGAACGTGGATGATTGTGGATTATGATTTATCAATATACAATATGTATATGGGTGTGTATATATATATATAAAACATATATATATATGCAATACATTGTGTATATATATAGAGAGAGAGAGATGTGTATATATGCAGTGTATGTATAAATATATATATATATATTATATGTATGTATTGATATTTATATTGATGATGATGATCATGATGATGATGATGATGATGACGATGATGATGATGATGATTATGATGATGATGATGATGACGATGACGATGACGATGACGATGATGACGATGATGACGATGACGACGATGACGATGACAACGACTATTTGGGGATTTTTGGGGGACTATTGCGATCGATGGGTTGATTTTGGGGAACATCTGAACCGGAAGCTGGCTGGTTTTTGCCTCAGATGTCAGGGTTTCAACCGTATGTGTTCCCTTCAACCAAGTCTGAAATAATGGAGAGTGGCATCAATAAACATGGGATTATTGAAATTGGGGAGATGAACATCCATCATAACTCCTGCTGCTTGGGTTTTGAGTACTGATCTGGTTGTGACCCACACAAGATGGAACCAATGATATCCTTGTTTGGGAAAGCGATCGGGATTTGAATACAATTTGTATACATCATGTCCATTGACTTACTGATTGAGAAAATTGGGTCTCTATACTTATCGACCAGTGGAAATATGTGAAACACTTGGTCAGGGGGTCTGGACCTTCATACAGAACTGGATGACGTCAACTGATCAAACGTGATGTGAAAACTTGGCAGCACTTGGCCATATCTTGTCATGTAGGACAATGTAGGAATTTCCTAAATCAAATTTAGGACAAGTCATGTCTCTCTGGGATGATTTTGGAGAAAGCATCATTGATTGTGACATTGCCACATTACTCTTCCTGCCAGTGAATAATTACACTTGGTGCAGCCCGGGGAAAGTTCAGAACCACAGGATGTTTGTATGCAAAGAACCAGCTGTGTAAGCACATTTAAAATTGGGCCCACCATCTCTATCCATTTCTATCAAGCGCTTAGCTCCTCCGCTTTCCAAGCAACCATATGCTGGTTTCCTAAATGATGGTAGCCCCAAATCATCCATTTTAATATATTTTAATAGGAATTTCCATTATAAGGGTAACCTTCAGTCAGGCATGGTGCCTTTCCCAGCAGTCAAGGAACCAGGAGCTGGTCTGCGACTCTATCAGCAAAATGCAGAGCATCAGGGCCAGCTGCTCCAGGAATTTCCTCACAGTGCGCGTGGGTGACAAAGGGATCCCGGATGGGCTGGATCTGAACGAGAGGGATCCCAATCTTTGGTTTGATAAAACCATTTCAAGAGCGAGGACAAAAAAAACAACGATTCTGAGATATGTGGTTTATTCAGAAGTACTCTTGTAATAACAGTAAAGCAACGAATACTCATTGCATCTTCTGAAAAAAAAACGCAAAATCACAGCATCCAGATCACCCACGGCCCGTCCTGGGCGGTGCATCTTGGAGCTCTTCCGAGTTGGTGTCCTGGTGACCATTAACTCAGGCGGTTTTTTTCTTCATGGTTGTACTTTAAATAATGCACTTAGTAGAAAAAACTATCAAAAACTAACATATGTTCTAAATAGCAAACGAAATTCAGAAACCCACGGACTTGACCCACAACCACATCGCACAAAGGTCGGAAGCATGCGTTGAAAGAGTCCTCCAGATGTGGCAGCAAAGCGTCTGAAAACATCCTGTCGATAATCATCTGCCGGCTCCTGCAGCTTCTGTGAATCCCACATGATGATAGAGGACTCCAAAAAGAAACATCCTCCGTCCTCCACTCGGGAAATTTTCAGGGGGAAGGAATATAGTCATGATTGGTGACTATACCTATTTTGATACAAATCTAATTTTTGACTTGGGTTGTCCAAGAACAGGGCAACCCCAACCTAAAGGTTTATCTGTTTGCCATTCAAATTGCAATGTTGAGGTATATGTGTATCATAGGTATACCATTAATATCCCGCTAACATCCCATTAATATTACCTTAATGTTCCATTATTATCCTATTGTTATGTTTCCTAAAGTGGTCATCCAGGACTTGGCAACACCCCCAAAAAAACTTCATACATACCCTCTGGCAAACTAAAATAGCTATGGAAAATCACCATGTCCAATAGGTCAATCAACTATACATTGCAATTTTCAATAGTTACGTTAAATTACCAGAGGGTATCCCACTAAAAAATAAAAGTGCAGAAAACATCCCCCACTTCCCCACAACACTCTCCGATCCGCCTCTTGTTGTTGTGGGCCTCCACCACGAAGCTTTCGGAGATCCACCCTCTCAAGGCTTCCAAACCCTCTGGAACCGCCACCTCGTCAACGGAGTGAAACCACGTGAAACCAAGGAGATCA
>Ga0126342_10006621_pt1 | contig 20583 bp, 22 predicted proteins | sample Cyp1metagenome_FD_92528 | JGI IMG/M metagenome (GOLD analysis project Ga0126342, IMG submission 92528) | Coral microbial communities from Lord Howe Island, Old Settlement Bay, Australia - Cyphastrea 1 metagenome | ecosystem: Host-associated > Invertebrates > Cnidaria > Coral ...
CAATGGCGATCTTTGAAAGATTACCTGCCTAAAACTTTAGCAACAAAGTCAAAGGCAGGCCATGTCAATCAAAGCCTTTGGCAATGGACCTACAGCTGGCAGTACAGATACAACAATGGCAAATACCTTTGGACAGCTGTGCCACATGTCCTGAAGCACATCAGAAATGCCTGAGTGCAAAACAGCCCGCGTCTTTACGGGCGGCGTTACCTTGTTTTTGGCATTGTCGAGTTCAAAAATTGAGGACGTCTCGCAGAATTGCTGCGCTTTTGATGCTGTCAAGTTCAGAAATTGAGCAAGTCTTGCAGAATAGCTTCGTTTTCAGGCTTGCACATAGACAGATAGATAGGTAGACAGAGAGGCGGATAGATAGATAGACAGACAGACAGACAGACAGATAGATAGACAGTTAGAGTGATAGGCAGATAGACAGATAGATAGATAGATAGACAATTACAATGACACCCCAACTACAACCACAACAACTTCAATTTCAGTTTCAACTGCCACTATAACTACAACTACAACTGTGCACTACACTACACATCAACAACTACTACAACGACACTGCAGCTACAACTACCACTACCACTACACTACACTACAGCTACATCTACAACTAAAACAACCGCTACACTACACTACAACGACCACTACAACTACAACTACAAAGTCAACTACACTACAAGTACAACTACAACTACAGTTACAACTACCACTACACTACATCTACAACTGCAACTTCAACTTCGGCTTCAACTACAACTACCACTACACTACACTACACTACACTACGGCTACAACTTCAACTTCAACTACATTACAACTACCACTACACTACTGTACAACAACTTCAACTACACTACAACTACCACTACAACTACAACTACAACTACAACTACGCTGCACCACACCGCACTACATTCAGCAGTTGCGGGTGAGGTGACTACTGCAACCACTGCAAAAAGCACAACTCCGACCACCTTTCGGTCCATCAGTGGGTTCGCTCTGCACTCCATGATTCTCAATATCCAAACGCTCCTATAAGTTTCCTATCTTTGAAACTTCCGCCATCGCCTTCCGCGGTACTACTGGCATAATAGCTATGGAAAATTGCACATTCATAGGTGATTTACTTTTTGAAGATTTTGATTTTTCATGGATATGTCAAATCCGTAGGGGGTAACAGGTAGAAGACATGTTCTTTGCTTCAGAAACGGGGCATTCAAATGAACAAATGTACTCATTTTGCACAAATGTGAACTTGTCATTTGGAGGGCAAAAACGCGTCTCAAAAAGTACGCCAGTGTGGCTGTGAAGCTCTGTAACAAGACAAGTCTCTCTGGCAGCATTCACAGCCACGCACCATGAAGTTGAGAAATTGATGGAAATTGTATCTGAAAATAAAATGATGACCTTGGGAAGTGATGCGGCATTCTGTGAAAAAGAATTAATTAAAGGACCGGATAACCCCACAAGTCAACTTCTTCCAATAATCAGAAACAGGGGTTGAAGCGGTATGGAGAAGGCAGGAAAAACAAAGAAGATGGTGAAGGATCGATAATTCAAAAAGGTTGTATGTGAAAGAGTGGCGTGTGAAAGAATTGCGCGTGAAAGAGTTGCGCGTGAGAGAAAGTTGTGTGTGTGAAAGGGTTGTGTGCGAAAGAATTGTGTATGACAAAACCTTTGGTCAACGTCCGATTGTGAAATTCCTGGTCGGATTGTGCAAATTCCCAGACGGATTGCGCATCTTGGATTGTGAAATTTGCCAGTCGGATTTTGAAACTTGCCGCACGGATTGTGAAACTTGTATTGTGAAACTTGAAATTCGGATTGCGAAACTATAAAGTAGGATTGTGCAACTCTAAAGGCGGAGTGTGAAACTCTGGGGTCATTGTGAAACTGCTATTGTGAACTCTAAAAGGTCCATGGGGGTGGGAATTTTGATATCGCCTTAACCTTGTGGACAATCCAAGTCAGTTTGAAGTTCCATTGGGGTGGGAATTTTGATATCATCTTGACCTTGGACACTCCAAGTCAGTTTGAAGTTCCATGGGGGTGGGAATTTTCATAACGTCTTGCTCTTGTGGATGGCACGTGTGTGTCATTTTCAAGTTCTATGGGGGCTGGAATTGCTTGGAGGAAGTGTAGTTGCAGGGTTGCGCAAACCGGCCAGCGTGGCGTAGTTGCATAAGCAGAGTTGCGCAATCCTACGGGTTGCGCAACCGCAGGCAGATTGCGCAAGCCACAAGCAGAGTTGCGCAATCCTGGAAGTTGCGCAAGCGGGGTTGCGCAATCCTGGAATTTGCGCAAGCCAAGTTTCGCAATCCTAGTTGCACAATCCTAGTTTACGCAATCCGGAGAAGTTGCGGAATCGGACTTTATTATTTGACAAGGTCATCACGTGGAAAACTGTCGCAGACCTCCCAAGCGACGCGGCAATGCCTCCATGTGTGTGCCCAGCAAGGCGCATCAGCACATCGCCCATCGTCCTTGCTGTCATACTTGGTTACGAGCCAAGCGTTGGCCACAGCAGCGTGGATGTCACCAAGCGCCACGCCTGCCACGCAAAAGGAACGTGGATGTCGCCAAGTGCCACACCTGCCACCCAAAGTGCCGCGGCGGCACGGGCGACCAACGCCGGCCAAGTGCGCCACCAGACGCAGCCAAGTGCCCTAATATAGCACCACGCCTGCCACGCAAAAGTGCATGGATGCCCCCAAAGTTTCACGCCTGCCACGCAAAACTACGGTCGATGTCACCGACCGAGCGCCGTGCCTGCCATGCAAAGTGCCGCGGCGCCACGGGCGACCATCAACGCAAACCAAGCGCGCAACCAGACCCAGCACAGTGCCACAAGTGCTAGGGAGCGTGGATGTCACCGAGCGCCGCCCCCGCCAGGCAAAGTGCCACAAGTTATGTGTGACAAAGCTTTGTGTGAAAGATGATTATGTGTGACAAAGTTTTGTGTGAAAGGCTGTGTGTGTGTGACAAAGTTGTGTGTAAAAAATTGTGTGACAAAGTTAAGTGTGACAAAGTTATGACAAAGTTGTGCGTGAAAGATTGTGTGTGTGTGTGACAAAGTTATGTGTAAGATTGTGTGTGTGACAAAGATTGTGTGTGACAAAGTTGCGTGTGAAAGATTAGTGGCAAAGATTGTTGTGTGTGAAAGATGTGTGCGAAGGAGGCGCAGAGGCGGCGGAGGAGGCCGGGACGGGATACAGAACCAAAAACAAGAACCCCACACAAAGATGTGGGGTACAATATTGTCGCATTGCTCTTCCAAAGCGTGGCCATCTTTTTGAAAAGGTCACTGCTGCTTCAACACGCAGTGATTGAACTAGAGCAGTGCTTAACAGTTTTTTCAAAACAGAACAAATTTGAACAAATATAAGACTTCCAAACCGCAGTCTTCCAGCAAAACACCCCGAGTAAAATCACAGCTGGAAGACCTTGTGAGACCTTGTGAGTCCTTGTGAGCCAGAAACATGGTGACATTGGAACTGAATACTTGAAACACTCTGCGAGTCCTTGGAACCTGTGAACTTAGAAACAGAAAACAGAAAAGTTTCCAGAAAACGAAAAAAATCGTCGAAACCTTTTTTTAAGAATTTTTCCAGGCTTCGAATTTCGAATTCGAACGCTTCGAATGGAAAACTCAGTTCAACGGCAGAGAGGAGCCTAGAACCGGAGGGGAAACAAAGTGGCAAACAAAACGAAAAAAGAAAGATCAAGATTTTCAATGGTTTTAGCGCAGACGCTTGTGTGTGTGTGGGGCAGCATGGCACGGATGGTGCCAAAGGGTTCCAGGTCTGAGAAGTGCAGAATACGATTGCTCAAGCACATGATGAAACCTCACAATCCACTCCACGTCCTTCATATCCTGCAGCCGACCGATCCGTGCCAAAGGTGGGTTGAACAGGACTTGCGGGGTGATTCGTGATGAACAACGTACTCATTCCAGACTGTGGCAGGCTTGCGCTTGCAACCTCCATGCGTTTGTCTTTCAATTGCCGCTGTGGGAAGCGACGCCCCAATATCCAGCCAGAGTCATGTAGCCAAACTCATCAACCACGTGAAGTGCCAAGGCTTTCCCATGCTGACTGCTCAGGAAGAGGCCGCAGCCACTCAAGAGTAGAGGTCCACAACCCGCCCCTGCCAGCGTCAGCAAGGAGCTCCTCAAGTAGATGGGAAGACAAGTGCTTCCACGGTGCTGAAACTGGATCGGGCAGAACTGCGTCAACCACACTGCCTGAACGAGTAAGCAATGGAAAGACCCAACCTTCAATGGCAGGTCTATGATCAAGACAGGAAACTCTACAGTCTTAGCATCCAAAGAAGAAAAGGCACCAGAAGGAAACGAAACGAAATACAGTGATTTCCATGGCACGAGTTGAACGAGCTCCAAAACTTCAGCCGGGTCCACTATCTGGTAGGATTTGGGCCGAGACCTTTTCAAAAGATTTTCAAAAAAAAATGTTAGATAAAGGTAAACTTTAAAAAAAAAATCGATTGAACAGAAAACGCCAATTCCTTGGAGAGTCAACGGTCGGTCAACAATGCAGCATTGCGTCGAAGGCAAATAGGCAAACTGCGTCAAGGTGCGGCATGCTTTCAACAAGAAACAGTTGGAGCACTAACACCAACAATAACCTAGGTAACCAAGGCATCCTTCAAACGAAGTCCACTAACTTCAGCACACTTTATAGCCTTGGAAGAAAAGGCTGCCACATGTTCCTGACAATATGACAATATGTGTTTTAATATGTGCAAGTTCAAGAATCTGCAAGAGGCTTTACTTGAAATATCTTGAAATGCCTTTTCAAACTGTTCAACTGTTTGGGGTCAACTCTGGTATCACAAAAAAAGGTTGCACATGGTTGCACCTTTTTGTGCATTTCCGCTCTGGGTGAAGTGGGTGGCTCAGGCCTGGCCTGGCCACTACTCTGTGCCGAAGGGACCGAAGGGATTTCTGGGATTCAGGCTGCTCGATTTGCGTTTCCCAGCCTGAGAAAGGATGCATGGTGAGCATGGTGTGCATCTATTGATCCACGTTTGTTTTCACATTCGAACCACTTTCGAAGGTGAAAAGTTTTCGCCCTGCCAGCCCTGCCTACTGCGCCAGAATCGGAGGCCTCAACGAAACAAAAACGTGAGTGAAGTGACTGATGTGACCAAGGTGACCTTCACATTTGCATCGCATTTGCATCGAAATATCCCATTTAATTATTTGGTTGGTCATGTTATAACATCTCAAATGATGTTTTTTGAAGCATTTCTTCATATTTCTTCCATCTTGTTCCCTTCTTGCTCCCTTCTTGCTCCCTTCTTGCTCCCTTCTTGTGCCCTTCTGTACCTCAGGTGTGTCTTCCCCAGCTGCCCTACCTTACCTTACCGACCTTACGTATACCTTACCTTGTAGCTTTTGCACAGGCTCCACCGGCGCGACAGGCTTTACAGCCCGTGCTATTGGAGAGGTTCCCATCTCTGTCGTACAGGGCCCATACTGATGGAAATTGCTGTTGCATATTGAACACATACTGAACACATACAATTCATGAACCGTTTTGCCGTAGCATACGGTTTTCACATTGTCATACTGTTTTTGCACAGTTTTGCACATTGCGTCGCATGCTTTGCACATGCTTTGCACATGCTTTGCACATGCAAACTGAGGCGCAAACCCCTCCATATGCTGGTGCTCCCGGTGCTCCTCCAGTGCATTTTTCATTCGCGGCACTCCGTGGCACCATGAGTCAGAAACAGAACCCACAAAACGCCAAAAAGAGACCACAGCAAGAAAGCATAAGAAATTCAAGAAAGCCTGAGAAATGCGATCGAACGCTTGAAAGCTCTCACACAGCCGTTTGCTAGCCAGACCTTCTGACCCCTTTCAGAAGCTAAAGTTCCCTCTGGATGTTTCAAAATCTGCTGATATGTTTACATTCTGTCTACGTTTTCTTAGTTCTATTCATGTTGTTTATATATATATTTGTTTATATTTGTTTATAGAATATCTTTGTGTATCTGACACATTCTGACACTAGATATCCTCGCCCTCCACGCCTCCATCGGGCAGATGCCCAGGGCCTCGTCTCTGACCGGAGGCATTGGCGCGTTTCTCGTTGACGCGGCCATCTAACAAGGCTTTGGCCACGGCCACCGCCTCAACTCGAACTCGAAAAACTCCAGACTGGGCACAGACTGGTCACAGCCGGCACATCCATTTGAAATTCCACTACTGAAACTCCAAAGTGATCCATGTGGTCGCCATGCGACCACCATGTGTATCGAATCATATCGACTCATATCATGATACATCATCCACATATCCTCAATTTGTCGTCGTATGCCGTCGACATATTTCTGATATATCAATATTTTTCAAGTTTGCACCTGCAGTCCTTGCGGTCCCTGCAGTCCCTGCGGTCCCTGCATTTCGACTCTACCCGTGCCTGCTCCGAGCCAGTGATACGCACCATGCTGTAACCCATCTCCTGTCAGCAACTCGGACAGATTCACATTGCACTTGGTTTCAAACTTGGAGTTTCGAGTTTCACTTCGAGTTTCACACAGTTGGAATCTCGAAATTCGATTTCACCTGATTTCTCCTGTCAGTTGGAGATGTTGAAGTCACTCGGAATGGAAATGTTTCGAAGTCCTTGGAGCTCTGATCGATCTTGATGGTGGCAGTGCTGCTGACCTCCATGGAGCGCAAGGTCTCGCCTCCCTTGCCGATCAGAAAGCCTTAGCGGCGCGATGCACCGCGCAAGGTTTGAACAGGTCTGAACAGCAACGAGATTCAATCCATTGAATCCATGCAAAAAACATTCAACCCAGAGCTAGTGACTGCTAGTGCGTATATTACAATATATATTACAATATGATACAATATGTATGGATGTTCTCTCCAACCGGATTTGCAACACCTATCAGGAACAACAAAGCTTTGCAAAGCTCTGAAGCAGGCAGCTCTGAGACACCCCATTCCTTGGACACCTTGAGCGACGTGGAGAAGGAGGCTGAGAAAGCAAAGGCCAAAGGAATTTCACTGGCTGATCACATGAAAGCCATGTCTGCAAAGGCATTGGAGGAGCACATGCAGAACCTGGTGAAAGCGCAAGGTGATGAGGATGATAAAGCTGAAGAATCTGAGGAGTCAGAGGAGGATGCAGAGCAGTCGGAAGACGAAATGTCGCGACTTGAAAGCGACGAAGATGATGACAAGGAGGCAGAGCATGAGGAAAAGGTGAAGGCTCTTCAGATTTTTGGGCCATGCCCTGAGGATAAGTCTGAGGATGAGAGTGAGGAAAGCAATGATTCTTCGGACAGCGATTCGTCCAGTGAGAGTGAAAGCGAAGATGAAGCCACCAGAGGCACAGGAAAGGAGGCAGAGATGCAAGCATTGGTTGCAGTGTCCCAAGAGGCTGAGACCACTGGGAAGAAGGGTCTTGCAAATTCTACGACCAACAAGGCCGACTGGGACAAGTTCTCCAGGATTCTCCAGGCAATGCCCGGACAAAAAAAAATCCTGGTGGAGTTGGCGACGCACTTCCTGAAAGACAAGGTTTGTTTGTTCAATGAATGGTTGTCTTGCGGTGGAGACTGGAGCAAAGTTGCCTTGGTCTACAAGCGAAAAGTTGCGGACAAGAGGAAGTTCAAGAAGCAAAAGAAAGGCATGAAAGGCAGAGATATCATAGTAGCCTATGGGGAAACGAGACCTGGTTTTTTTCTTAGAGAGGTCAATCTATATAGATACAGATCGGTCATGATTCATCATGATGACGAACACGGGTTTGTTTCGTGATTTGAATCGAAACATCTGTTGTAAAAGATTACCAAAATGTGCACAGATGTAAACACGTAATCAAGCAGCCAGCCAATGCTCTTTTCTGTCAAGGCAGTAAGTTGTTTGTTTGCATCAATCGTTTTGACTGATGCTACATGCATTCCTCCCCCCACTCTCGACCGTCTAGCTGGCACTTGCTCCTCCTCGAAAAAGAAGAAACCAAGCTGTATTAGGTATCTTCCACTCAAGGAATGGAAGTGTGGTTTGAAGCACTTCAGGAAAAATCGACTTCAAATCTGGAATTTGGGTCCTGACCTTGAAGGTATGTGGCCATGACTTTGTAGGACAACCACCTACCCCTCCGTTGCACCAATGTGCAATCTTCAGTGACATTCAAAAGGTGAGTAGCTGAGTAGCCCCTCCGGGACGTAAACTGCTCAAATCATATGGACGAAACCCATACTTTGCTTTTGCATCAAGCCCCAAAACCAGACTGCAACTGATGAAACCTCCGTCGAAGCGTCTGTGCAGACAAAGGCCAAAGTTTCTGACTAGGGCTATGCCCTCGGAAGACTGCCCCAATAAGTTGCACCCAATCTCTAGGCTCTATTGTGGCTGTTTGGTGCCTATGCCCCTCGTTTTCGGCTCTGCTATGCGAAGAAGGATGTAGTCAATCCCTGGTGCAAAATCGTCTGGGAGAATCAGGTCTGCACGCGCTGCCCCTATATGACTTCTCCAATTCTCAACAGACCAGCCCATGACATACCAAAAATGGCTGCCTCAAGAGGCCAGCCCCAAAGCAGTGCTAAACACATCATGCTCAACAAAATGCTGATGGGCAAAGCAGCGTGATGCTCGTGCGGCTCGTCGACTAACCAAGCAAAGGCCAGATCCCACGCACCTGTCAATTAGCGTTTAATCACTGGACGGAGCGCTGCAATGGCATTCACAGTCTCACTATACCTTGCGTACGATTTCGCTGAAGCATGCAGTTCCTTACCATGCACAACAAGCCAGTGACAAATCTCCTCAGGATCTATGGGCTTTCTTTCCAAGACTCTTCGCCAATCTAAGCCATGCTCCCGTCCAAGCCAAGCTCCAAACTGATCACACGGTTCTCTCTTTTCTGTTTTCTGAGCACCCGATCAGAAGCCAAATTATTGCTTATCCGGTTCAGGGGCCATGGGGGCTTATTAGCAGGAGCAAGCAAGGCAAAGCTGTGCCATGAAAAGAAATCTCAATTCCAAAGATCCCGCAAGAGAGAAATGCAATGGAGAAAAGTCCATAAAGGGAGGTGCCTCCCAAATCCAAATCCAAGGAAATTTTGATGGCTGAGAGACCCAAATCCAAATCCACAGGTCCCCCAGCCACTGGCATCGACTGGCTGCGTGGCGCAAGCTAGAATGACAAGGCGGATCCAATTTGCAGATGGACGAGCGGTCTTCTCCCAGTGAAGCTGTCGGAGATCAGATGGAGAGAGAAAATCCAAAACACTCAAGGGTGAAGACTCTCGAAGCTCAGCCTCTCTTGTGGGGCCATCAGCAACGTTCAACTTTGTCGGGGCAAAGGAGCGCGCTGAACCTTGATCCCGGAGCCTCACTCAGCATCTGTTTTAGGAGAGAAACCACGACAAAACCAGCTACTAGTGACGCTCCAAAACTTGTCCTCAAAACATCATTGATAAGAGGGCTCTCAATCTTCTGATACCTCCTCCCCTCAGCACCTGCATTGCTCTCCTCTGCCCAAAGAGCCCCTGCAAAAGCAATGTGCCGTGCAACCCACCGGTGTAAACTGCTGAATGCTTCGTCAAACCACCCTCTATGCGGACATGCGGGTGACCCCCGGGACACTTTACCGGCAGCTTCTCAGAACCCAAACCAGTCAAAAGCAACCTGAACTCCTTCCTATGGGGGGACCCAAATTGGCAGGAGGCGACGACTGCTTCCGAACACCCAACATTCAGCAGTCACTGCCAGGCTGAACCAGGCCATCTTCGATAGCCGACTCTGCTCAAGCGCCGCACCTGCTCTCCAACCCGATGGCAAACGTAAATGAGCACCAGACTTCTGAAAGCCAGAACATTGCCGCGAAGGACATTGGGGTTCTGGCGGTCGAATCCCAGTGGCTCTGCAGGATCGGCAAGCAGGGCGGGCTGCCGGTGAGAAAGTTGTACAAGGGGGCTCAACCATGAACCTCTCAGTGAGTATGCGGATGAGCCATTCAAGAGCTCTGATATCGGACAAATCATACCTGTCGGAGAGGGACAGGTCAAGGTTGGGCCCAGCCACAAAACCAATCTTGTCCACAGCTGCCGAAACCTTTCCTGCTCCTCCACAAACTTCTATGAAGTCATAGCGCAACTGCGAAAGCTTGGGAGGCGCAAAATGCGAGCCTATTGCCCTCAGGGTTGCCCGAAAGCCATTCTCTCACTGGGTGTATCCTCCCTTCTTGTCACCATCAAGCCACCAAATCTCAGCGGTGTGTTGAGAGACCCTTCTAGCTGTCACTGCACCCTTCTTCAAAGAAGCATCGGTGGCATAGACCTTCTTCTGAACTGGAGCTGATATATCCACTGCTGCCAGAGGCGCCAAACATGCCAGGACTGTGATCTCCTCCGCAACCTGTTGATTCAACGGAACAACAACACCCTCCTCGTCTGAAACTGCTGCTAAAGAGAAAAACTTTTTGACAACTGAAGAGGTGCACCTCCGATACAACAGCACCGAGACCCAAGACCCTGAGATGCGGCTCGCAAGCTTTTCTGAAATGGCTGGAAGTCGGGCTGCTCTCAAAGTCAACAGTAACACCCCAAGCCTCTTAAACAGAGGAGCTCCAACCAAGCAAATCCCTGCTGAAACTACGCAAGGTCTCGAATCTACCTCAGCGCCAGCAGCTTTGAAAAGAGGCTCAGCAATCACATCCTTCTCACAACAGATCCTGGTAAAGAGACTGCTTGGTAGGCCTGTCTGGCCCATACAAGGTGATGGAAAACCGATGTTTTTCTTTTGGCTGATGAGGAAGTGCAGCACGGACAACGAAATAATCATCTAGTATCAAATTTTCCCACAGTTGTGAATGTGGGAGAGGCATTTGCCCCTGAAGGCGTTGCTCCTCAACTCCTCAGCAAGTTCTGGTGCCCCTCCAAACCATATTCGACCCCAAGATGGTCACCCTGAAAGGGCGCTGTAAACCAGGGAAAAAAGGAATCTGCAGCCTCACGAGAGAATTTTCCATCACACTCAAGGTGATGGCCTCGCTCCTCTCTTGGCCTCTTCCTTCTACAAGCCTCTTCGACCTCGAACCTCTCAAGGGCAGACAGCCCGCGCAGCTCAGAACGGGAAATAGAAAAAGGAATCATGTTGCTTTTGCTCCTCTCTGAGGTGACTGCTGCTTGGTGGTAAAAGTCACGCCTGTCTGTGAAGCTTCCCAGAAGGGCCTGGCCTCCCCTCAGCAAAAAGCCAAAGAAAAGAGGCCCAACTGGCAAATTCTTTGATGGCCCGCAGCTGCAACTTCTCTAGCATTAGGAATCCGCCGATCCTGAATCTGACGGTCGCTCTACTCATTCTTGAAAATGTTGAAAACCTTGCAAAAATGAGCCTCCTCAATGGGGGAGACGTGCGGCTGCAAAAGTCCAAGCTCATCCCACTTCTTTGCCAACTTGAGATACTCATTCCTGTCTTCACCACTGAAGTCTGGCCCTGGCAAATCTGATACATCGAGGCCATGCATAAGGGACTTTGGCTCAACATAGCCAAACCAAAGATTGCTGCCAAGATAGTCAGCCAAGGGCCAAGCTCCACAACCTGAACTCTTCAAACGATCCACATCTAGAGAGCGATAGGGCCGCAGCTCAGGAAAACCCTTTTTTGCCGATGCTCACAAGCTGCACTGCCTCTGTCAAAAGCTCTCTCACCTCCTCCATAGCCAAAATTGGAAAGATCCGTACGGTCGACAAACAAACCTCTCCAACTTGTCCAAGCTTAACAGGGAATTGCTCTAGCCTAGATCCACACGCTGTGACAAAGGAGTAGATGCTCTGATAGCATCTCCTCTCGGTCTGCAGAGCTTCAGTGCTAGGAAAGCGACCAAGGTACATGTAGTCCAAATCGATCACCAAAACATGAACCACACGCATCTTTGCGAGCTTGACAAGCCGCCACTCACTAAGCCCAGGGCCACCTCGAGCAAAAAATCCCAGGAAATGGAACTGGAAGTGGAAACACAGCGGCAGAAGCCTGCTGGCCTCGCCATGCGACAGAAAAAAGTTCGCCTCAAAGTCAGGACGAGTTTGCAACACCCAGCGAGCCAGACAGATGGCCCAAGTTTTGAAGTCAGTGGTCTCTCTGAGGAACCGCTCTGCAAAGCAATCACCATCATGATCTACTGCTCCTCCTCCTCCTCTGCTTGTTGATTTCCCTGACCTCTTCTTCGACGGGCTCTTTGGGCTGGGCTGTGCTGGTGGACTTCCTGCTGCGGCATCCCTATGACTTCCCAAAAGCTCGGTGCACTTTGTAGAGATGGCGTCGAGCTCCATCAAGAACGCTATGGCGGCAGTCACCCAATACTGATCTGACAAAGGCGCGAAAGCTCGAGCTCTCGAAGTTGATGCCAGCTGCCTGTTGGTGAATACTAACGCAGGAATGTCCTCCTGCAGTGTCAAAATCTGAGCCACTTCGAAGCGACCCGAGTCGAGACAAGCCTGCTCCAACATCACCGCCAGCAACGCCACTGTATCCTTTGCTGCCCCCACTTTCTCCGCCATCAAAAAATCCAATGCTGTCATCACTTGGTACCGGATCACTCCTAAATCCCTCTGTCGGCCATAGCCGCCAAACCTTTCCAAGTAGATTCCACAAATCCTTTTGGAGAGGAGCTCGGCTGCAGGCTTCTCTGCAGACGAGGTAGGCGACATCCGTCTGGACATCGACTTCAGCACTGCATCGAAAGACAGCCCTCCTTGTTGAGCCAAGCTCTGACTGCTGAGCTCTGCCTGCTGAGCCTCTGGTCCCTGCACTGCCTGGCATTTGCAAGTCCGAAAGCGGCTCCTGAGTTGAACGCGCCAACTGGGCTTCAAGGTGGTCAGCACGGCTATAACTGCGCCAACATCGCCCTCGCCAGATCTGACTTCTCTGGCGACACTACCCGCACATCCTCCAACAGGTGACCGCATCATCTTCGCCACTGCTGGAACTGAGGCAGAGGCCTTTGGAACCTGTGAAGACAATGGCTGAGAAAGGGCCCTGGAGACGCTCGATGTCTGGACCAGCTGAGTCTCCAAAGCGGTCTGCCGGTCTGCGATCTGCTGCACTGAAGACGTCGACTGTGGCAGCGTGGCTAAAACCATATCCAGGGCCTGTTGGCCTCTTCTGCTTTGCGGATGCTGGTGCGGTATCGGTAGCGACGCCGCGGCTTTGGAGGCCGCTGCTCCGCCGTGGTGGCCGCATCCCCACTGTACCAAACCTCTGCCGCTTCTTGATCTGACAACATTCTTGATCTTGTCCAACTCAAAGCCATTGCTACAAGTGTGGGACCATCTGGGGTTGCAAACACAGAAAAGGTAGCAGCCAAGCTCTCCCCCCCCTCACCTGCAAGACGCAGCTGCTGCGCCACGCTCGCATCCATATCGACTAATGCCACCTGCAAATCTGCACAAATTGGAACCTCTCTGCCTTCCTCCTCCAAAACACCTGGCACTGTAATAACTTCTGATCTCCTCTGCTCTCCTCCACCAAAGAAAAAGACCACGGAGTGCTGGAATCAGAACCTCTGCCTGCTGGAGCCGGCTGGAGCTCCTGTGATCTCAGCCACAAACTGAGCTGCTTCAGAGGCACGAACTGAAACAATAATAGTAAGGAGCAATGATCGCGACGTCGTTGTCGGATGAGGTCCCGCTCATTCAGGTAACCAGCACGTCGAGTGCTGGTTACCATGGGAGATAGAGTTGACAAAGTGGATCCGAGTGTGGAGCAAGGAGATCAAGCACCCAAAGTGCAGATAGAAAGCCACTCAGCCAGCCGGTGAGGAGAAGCAAGGCAAAAGTGGAAAGGGGGAATTGACCGCAATAGGCAGGGCAGCCTGGACCCCAAAAGTTAGTCTTAGCCCTTTGCACCACCAAGGAGAACAAGGAAACTACCTGATCCACCTAGTCTTGAGATTTCCAGGCATCACCTGCGGCTTACTGTCAGTGCTGTCTTGTTGTGTTGTCCAATGTTGTCCGATGTTGTCCCAATGGTTTGAGGTGAAATCAGTGAAGTTCAGTTCTTGGGGTTCGACCGACGACACCTTGATCCACCTGGTGAAGGGTGACCAACAAGATTTCAAAATGGACGTTTTTCTTTGAAAACAATGGACAAAATGGAAATTATTGGCATAAGTTTTTTCAACTTGCAAATACAAGTACGTATGGGGTATGTTTACAAATTGCTTGGATATGGTCTTACGGTGGTCATGTTCAACGTGTTTGTTCTGGTTTGAGGGTGTCGCGGGTTTCGCATTTGAAATGATCACCTTGGTCTGGTGATTCTTTGACAGAACATGTACCAGCACTACTCTGACAAACCATGTCAGCCTCACTGATTCGTGGCACGTGGGTCTCTGCATCATTTGAATGTCATTCTGAAAGCAATCATGTCCTTAATTCTGAAATATTTTGATTTTGATTTATTTAATTCAAAAACGTACATTGCCTTTCATGCGCATTCCATGTTGCAAGCCTTGAACTCCACAACAGCAGCACCAGGAGGGACTGACATCGGCACCGTCAGGGGCGCGGCCGCCACTGCCTTGCAAGTATTGAGAACAATGTTTGTAAACGTAGTTATCTGGACCGCTACATTGGCTTCAACATGAATCAGTGGATTGTACCCATACGTGGGCAGATATGTGTCTCTAACAAATATATATATATATACATATTTTATATACATACATATCCGTGGAATTGCTTATGTATTTGCATCTCTATATTTGCAGCTTACAACGTTGAAGTTTTGTGTCACATACATGCATGTGCGTGTGGAAGCCGCAACATACACACACAACCAGAACAACGACTACGCGGTGACAGTGGCAGCGACAACGACCGTGACATCGACAACCACAGCAACAACAAGCGCAAGGGCAAAAACAAATTACCCCAGCATACAACCACAATAGCAAGGTTTCACGTTTCTACGCTTCTTTTCATATCAGTTCTTGATAAACGCATATGAACACTAACGAACAGCAAGAACCCAGCATGTCGCCTGCAAAAAAGGCATTTCGCACGAGACGTCCCTCAAAAACTGAAAGTTGAAGTGGTGAAAACGAATCTATCGTAGGAGACACCCCTCAAAATTCCAAAGTTGAAGATGTGAAAACGAAGCTTTCGTGTGAGACCTCCTTCAAAATGGAAATTCAAGATGCGAAAACGAAGCTCTCGTGCCAGACTTCCCTCCAAAATTGAAAGTTTTGAAAGTTGAAGATGTGAATGCTAGACATCCCTCAAAATCTGACAGTTGAAGATGTGAAAACGAAGCTTTCCCACGAGATTCCCTCCAAATCTGAAAGCTGAACAGACAAACAGGCAGACAGACAGACAGCAAGACAGACACACACGCACACACTTGCTCAGAACTGTCATTGCGAATTCTGTTGTGAAATGCATCTTACGTGCAAAACACTTCATTACACCTGACAGGAACGGGTCAGTGAAGGGACCTGACAGAGTATCACGAAGCTACCATCGCCATAGCCAGCGTGGTTTCCAACATGAAAATATACTTGAACCGATTGCGACAACAGTGCAGCACTCTAAATTGTCCGTCTTGCGGTTCTGGGCTTGGCCGCTTGCCATACGGAAGGAAATCAAATGAGTCGCAGGTACGTGCAGTTGATCAGACTGCATATCCTCTCCAAATATCAGTAGCTTCGTTGGCCACGGACTGATGAAGGGAGCCGTGGCCCCCTGCTAGTTTGAGGTTACCAAAGGAACAGTTGTAATAGCAAAACCGCAAACCACAAGTTAGAAGTTTTACATCTCTTCAGATGGTTCACACACACGCCCCGCGGCTGCGGGGCTTTTTTGGAAAATTCACTGCTGGACACAGATCGACCTGATCAAATGCCAGCGAAACGACGGAAAGAAAATTCTTTCAAAAGAAGCTCAAGGCATTACATGCTGTTATCATCATCCAGAATCTCGGTAGCAGTCGCGTTGCTCTGAGCCATGAGGTTGGAAGCGATCGCCAGGTGCGCTGACAATTGGGCCAAACCCTGAAGAGTCAACACAGCTGGCTGAGGAGGGCGCCAGCCGACGCGGAGCTTGAGTTGGCACTTCGGAGAGCTTGCAGGATGGGTGCGTTGAAAGACAGATCCTGAGCCATGATGTCATGCAAGAACCACGCCAATTGACTCACTTGGATGTGGGGTTGCGATGGCATTGCCATGGTTGATGTAGCATCCGTATCAGTATTTTCATGATCCGTAGGAGGAGTGGTCTCATTCTGATGCTGCTCATTCTGATGCGGATGAGGCTCTTGCTCTTCAATAATTGGCAATCCTCAAGGCCTGACGCCATCCATGGATAGACATGCCTCGCTTGTCCTTCACATGACCCACGATCCCATGCAAGAACTGTTCCAAAGTTCTGAGACGAGAGTGTCTCATGAGCTCTACCTAGCGAGTATAGCCTTCTCCATACTCAAAGAGCTTGAAGGTCTGGGTATGGACGATTCTTTGCTGCCACTGGGCCAAATGCAGTTGAGAGTAGTCTTGAAACCTGGGAAGTGGAGGATTTGCCCCACCACGCATTGGAATTGGTACTGCTGGGGCAGAGTAGCAATAGCTTGGAACTTCGATGTGCCCGGATCTGTTGGATTTGCTTCAGAAACTCGGTTCATCAAAGGAGCAGCAGGGCAGCCCGAGGTTGCTGGGTTGCTGCTCACTGCCGGCGTCATCAGGGAATCCATAAGGAGGTCACGAGGAAGCCAAATTGGCAGTGAAAGAATCACGCTTGGTCATATTGAGAGCTAATGGCAAAGAGATAGACCGCAAAATTAGCCACAAAGAGTTGTAAAATGGAAACGTGACAAAAGAAGGAAAAGAAGGAAACCCGAAAAGAAGCGAAAAAAGAAAAAATCAACGAGGCAGCATGCAAGACTGTTGTCTTTTTTGTCCCAGATGAGCTGTCTAAGGCAAGTATCCAGGTGTAAGAGCCTTGTGACACGACAGCCGCATGATATGGCTGACTGGCCTTAGCAAAGGATGTGGGAGGAAGCAAAGGCCCTTCATCTTGTATAGAGGTCGCATTCCACACAAGATGACGACTGACTCCAGACAGAGGAGTTGGAGCGCTAACTGGTGCATATGGAGGTCCGGCACTTCGTGTCCGGGAACGCGATCGATCCATGGCCAAAGAAAACAAGGGAAATTTCTGACTAGTGAGCCAGGAAGCTACAATTAATATAAAAAGGAATGCAATGAGTGCAACAATGAAGGAATCGACAGACGCACTGAGGCAAAGGTAACAGTGGACAAGTTGGAATTAGTTCAGAAAGAAACAAGCGGTCTTTTTCTTTTTGCCTGTTGTTGTTCTGGCAGCTCTAGGTTTATTAGTCCTCCGCGTCATTTTCGGTGCGGGTGTTCAGGTCAGGACGGGTGTTCTTCAACCATAGCCACGGTGCTTTGCAGGATTCCGGGATGTGTTTCAGGCGCAACCCTATAGATATGGTCTTCCATGATGGGCGGGATTGAGAATCCATCTTGTAGCTAATCAGCTCATTGTCGGCAATGTCAGTCCAAGGTCGTAGTCCAGAATTGATTGTGGCCATTGGAATAGCCGGTTCATGGTCTGGTTCTCGAGAAGAATCCGGTGGTGGTTCCGTACGAGTGACCGAAACTGCAGATGGCACAGAGTCCCTTAGGCTTAAGGGGACAGGATCTGAAGCGGAGTCATCTTCATCAGCTGAAGTTGGGTGGTCGATAGGTCGACCATCTGGAGTCACAATGCTGGGAGCCGTGATGACTTCATGACGTGTCTGTGAGATCTCAACATGGACCCGTTGTTTCTTTTTAAAGGGCCGCGCTTCCAAATTGGATGGAGGTTCCACAGGTGTTGGTGAAGGGTTCGTGGGAGCCCCCGAAGTTGAGGAGCGAATTGGAATTGTACAGGATTCGTCATCCTCCTCGGATGGAGATCTGGACCGAACCAGATTGGCAGGAGCACTGGGTTCCGATGGTCGAGCTGGAATCGGGCGAAGGTTGGGTTCAGGGTTCAGAATCATGTGAGTTGGAAGACCCCCATGCGTGAACATGGTGGGTTGTGATGGTGCCGATGGTAATGGAACAAACGTATGAAGGTTGCGGCCAGGATGTGTGTTGTGAGTGAGTGGGATGGTTGTGGGTGGAAACCTTCGCTGGACGTCCGAGTCATCCCAGTCAACAGCTGGTTCAAAAAATGGGAGGAAGCCGGAAGCCAGCGATATAATTCAAGTGCATGATAGCCCTTGCCAAGTGATAGCGGATCTCCCTGGAGTTGGATGGCCAAGAGTTGCCCATCGTAGAGAAACGAATGTCAACGGAGCAGTATGGGAGCGGAGTTTGAACCAGGAACTAGTAACTAAGCAAAGGTCACGCAATAAATAGCAATCAGGAAAGAAAGCATTACAACAAAAACGCTAGAATTCCAAACAACACAATCAGAAGAGTATTTGAGTTAAGACATGGGGCAGTCAACATCGAGTGTTGTTATGACATGAACTGTCCTCGACCTGAGCAGGGAGTTTTCTTTCTCGTTTGCCAGCTGATGATGGGCAACAATTTGAGAAGAAATACTGCTGAGTTCTTCTTCAGAGAAGCCTGCCAAAGTATACAAGAGGGTCAGTTGATCAAGTCCTTGTTGAACACGATGTGCAGGAAAGGCGCCCTTTACGACGATGTGACAGCGAGATCGCAAACCACTAAGGAGTACTTTCGGCGGAGGTGCCGAGAAGGGTGACAGGACTTGTGATATATTAGTTGGGCCGCAATGGATGAGTTCAAGTGGCTTCGTTTCCAACATGAAGCCCAGGAATTCTTGGTCCGGTTCCGTTTCGAGAACAATGGGACGACCATAAAACCCTTCATCCAGCAAGACTTCATAGGGATGAAGCTGTTGAAGGCGAGTGTCTCCAAAGATCAACCGGCTGTCGACATACCGGATATGGCGAATGAACAGGTTGTGATTGGTCAGAGTCTCTTTGAAATTGATGGGCCAAATCTGTTCACTGTCACTAATGGACACAACCATGAGACACAGGGCTGGAGATAAAGGGCTTCCCATGGAACTGCCACGTCTTTGGCGTACGCAGCGTTGTCCCAGCGCAAAAGTTTGCATATATCAAGAGCCACTGTGAGAAGGGACGGCACATCCTTGATCACAATTTTTCTAGTGACATTGAGACGTCTGAACCTGCAGCCTTTCACAAGATCACCAGGACTGACTGTTGGATTTTCCTGGATAGACCGAGAAAACTTCACATTGTCCCCCACACTCATATGTGGGCGGAGGAAGTCCAAAAGCATATACCATTCCCCTATGAATCGAGCCTGGTGATGCTGGTTGATTGGAGCTGTTTGAAGAATCGTAAGGAGGGTAGCGACATCTCCCAAGGCAAGGTGGTCAGGGCAAGTTGCATGGTGCATAGCAGACCCAACATACAATCGGGGTTGCATGTTCATAATATGCGTAAATCGGATGTATACGCATTGGTGTAGGAAAAATGCCTGCGAAAAGAAATTGTGCGAGGCGAGAGAAAAGCCCCACAAGTGGCTGAGATTGGCACACCCTTCTTGTGCAGGTAGTCCAAGAAGCAGTATGGCCCATGATGGTCTCGCGCAGGGAATGCTCAATGCCCTCCTTGTCCTCAATCTCGGCAAAGGCAAGGCAGCAGTCATCATGGAGTGGCCAAGGCTTTTCATCAAAGTCCTGTAACGCCCGCATGTCCGGTCTAGCGCCCGCAGCTTGTAGCGGTGGTAGGAGTCGATCGTGATGCCGAGCCCGGCATCGGGTGGAAACGAAGCCCTTCCCCCCCTAGTCGCTGTCGGCAGTCAGTTGCACGTAGGAGGTGGGCCTTCAGCTTAGTTCCTGTGTGGTACTCCGTGAGACAGCATGGACACTGTGTGCCTTGAAAACGGGTACATACCGGGCTCACTTGGCCATGAATGCGATGCATATATGAGCGCCTTCACCTCCTTTGGATTTGAATCTAAAACCACAGTGCATGCAGCCCCAGCAAGCGGGTGGTATCACGTCTGGTGTGGTGGCTGCAGCGGAACCGCTGTTGAATCCCTGTTGTCGCATGTGGGACAGGATGCCCTTAGGAGCCCTTGTGGTATTGAATGCTCCCTGGCGCATTGCTCGGATGTATGAAGACTGGCTCTTCTCACAAGCTGTTGCCAGTAGCTGCAGTGATGCTGGGCAGCTCGACAATATGCTGGCATGGATCAAATGTACATTTTCACAGGTACCCCGAAGGTGTCTTCGTTGGCCACCGACCCCCTGGGACCTCAGTGGCCCCCTGCAGTCAAAAGAAGTTTTACATCTATACTCTACAAATGGTTCACACACACACACACTTGCTCAGAAACATCTTATCGAATTACTGATGTGGAATGCATCGCACGTGCAAAAACACTTCAGTTAAACCTGACAGGAAATAGTGAATGACTAGGCGTGGGAAACAGTGAAGAAGAATTCTTTCTACGTCCTTGCTAAATGCAACTGTTCCATCTGACGATGTCAGCAGTAAATCAGATTGCGAAAACCGTGCAAACAG